>Ga0208191_1000851_pt1 | contig 17868 bp, 15 predicted proteins | sample June2015DPH_13_5_FD_184709 | JGI IMG/M metagenome (GOLD analysis project Ga0208191, IMG submission 184709) | Peatland microbial communities from SPRUCE experiment site at the Marcell Experimental Forest, Minnesota, USA - June2015DPH_13_40... | ecosystem: Environmental > Terrestrial > Soil >... | reverse complement strand
AATTCCTTTTGCCGGTGAAACGCATTCATTCCAGGTTATACAAACCAAGCTGGAATCGTATTCTGCTAGCGCGATCTAATTCACCCAGCAGCCCGCCGCCAGCGCCACAATTGGAAAAAAGCGAGATAGTTAGCTCAGAGGAACATAAACTGCGCTTCGCCCGCTAGGGAGTCTCGTCAGCGGATACCGAACGGCGTCACGGGCTTCTCCCACTCCCACGCCGCCGGTTCGCGCGATGGCTGCCTACCGTAGGCGCGGCCTGCCCAGTCCGGCAGCGTGGCATGCTTGACCACGGGTGCAGACTCCAGCGCGGGGCGCGGACAATCGCACGCAGGTCCGCTTCGGCACGATCGCGGGCTTGCTCAGCGATAGCTCGCCAGCTCGCCCTTACGGCCTTCCTGGTGGCCGCCATCGCCGCCTCAGGATTCTCTCGCCCTTCGGCTTTCCGGAGGCGCATCGTCACTATGCCCGGACGCATTCACGATGCTAGTGAGCTGGTAAACAAGCCCGGCTAGCATGGTCTGAAAGTTGGCATTTGTCGCACCATAGACGAAGCCATAATCCTTCTTCACCCGATGCCAAAGAGCTTTAGAGATATCGGCATGCACATGCGTGGTACCCTTTTCCCAGCCCTGAACCCGGTGAAGAAACGAGCGCTCAAAGTCATAGAGCTTCGGATCGTGAAGATCGATCATGGGAACCATGTTCCTAACCCGAGTAGTACAGCCAGCCTCAATGACTGGAAGAAAATCCTTGAAAAGAAACTCAGCATAGGCCCGGCACTCATCCCTAAAAGCAGGAAGCGGACGCCAAGCAGGATTGAGAAGAATTTGAAGGTAGCAACAAGCGAACACGCTAGAACGCACAAGGTCTGTCGGCGTGCAGCCTTCGGTGAAACCTTGGGCACCGGCCAAGGTGGTCAGTGGCATCGCGTCCAGGGTGAAGCGAATTTCTGGATGCTTTGCTTGAGGGAAACGCGGTTTCATGGGGAGTGCTCTTTCATGGCGGAGAAAAGTCGCAATACGGCATAGCTATATACTTGAGCTTGTAAGTTCGCAACGGCGAAGTTGCCGTTGGGCAGTTACTAAATCGGAGCGGGCATATTGTTTTGGCACGCGAACTCGGGGGATGCTGAACTTCTGAGGCTATGCCAGGGGGTGGCGTGCAAATGTGGTACCCAGATACCTCAGAATACCCGAGTGCTCAACTAGGTTATTGTTCGGGCGCTCTCCATGAAGCAGGAGAAATCGCCGGTACGCCTATGCCAGTCAGCCCCAACGTAAGCGAGATTGTCGAAGTTAGTGGGCCTTCATGCCATTGGTGACACTCTACCTAACGTAGGCAAGCAAAATTCTCTAAACCCTAGCGTGGGGGGAGGTTAGGGAGGTTTGGGGAGGTTTTTAGGTCTACCGTTTCAAAAATGAGCTTTTTTTCCTTTCTAGGAATATGGAGGTAAAAAACCTCCCCAAACCTCCCCAACCTCCCCTGATGCAAAAATGTCACGCTAGGAGAACCTGCCATTGCGTGGCACCGTGCGATTTCTCCGCTGCCTGCATAAGCCGGTATCCAGCGCCTCTAACGTCCCGATGCTTCTTTATCCAATGGCCAAGCATCAAGGTGTCAACGATCCCCTTGGGTGCCGCTATGGCATTTACAGCGGCATTGAGCTGCTTGGCCCAGTCATCCCTGGCATGGCCAACAGCCTCCTGAGCCAGTGTCTGGGCAGTCCATTTACCCTCGCCGTGCACGCCATAGACAGCCGTAAGGAACGCCTCAAGCTTCTGCACGTCCGGGTTTTCTGCGCGCGCATTCTCCTGACTTCCGGCCGGATCGCCAAGAGCAATAGAAATGCCTTGAGCATTAAGCCACAACACACACTGGCGAATGTGTTTGTCCCAACTCTCAAACCCTCCAACCGGCCATTCAACTTGGCGCGGGCATCCGGCTCGCATAAAGCTCCTGAGAAGCGTCAGTGCCGCAGCCACAAGCTCTTGCCGGTGACGGCGGCAATCGTCGACTGGCTGCACATGGAAGACACGGCGTTCCGGCCGTTCACATTCGGCATCGAGACGGCAGGTAATGAGCCTGCGAGGCAGGGCACCGGCTGGCGTGAAGTTATTGCCGGTGATGAGGATAAGAGGATTTGCCGTCCCGCTGTAGTCTTGATTGCTCCCCAGTACACGGCCCTCAAACTCGCCAGATGTAAGCATACCCTCAAGATGATTAGACCGCTTCACTCCATCGGCATTGTCGAAAAAGATGCATCTCCGGCCAGCGAGAAGACAGGTGATGATAACCTTCAGCATTTCATCTTCGTCTTCCGGCCAAGTCCTAACGGCGGAGCCCGCTCCTGCTATCGCAGCGATGCATTGCGCAAGGTACGTTTTGCCCGTCCCCGGCATCGGCGCCACGAACGCAAATCCAGGAGCCTTATCCAACAAAGGTCGCATGACGCCGGTGAGTACTGCCGCAATAAGCACACCGCGTGAGTCCGGACCGTCAAATGGGAATTCCTTGAACGGCCTCCAAAGCCTAGCAAAGGCGGTCTTCAGTTCGTCCATACTGGGGTATTCCGGAATAGCCGGATACTCACCTTGAACCAAATACAGCTCCGTGATGGCATCAAAGCCAGGCTCACAAACTATCATTCCGTCAAAGTTCAAGATCGGGGCTGTGATAATGCCCCTGAGGTTGGCGAAAGACCAAAGTTCTTTTTTGGCCAGGACTCGCTTTCCTACCCAATCAGGAGCATCTTTATTGACCTTAACGAGTTTCTTACCCTCCTGCTTAGTAGAATAGAAGGCTGCCATCTCATCCATTGTGGCATTTATCCATTCGGCCGAAACTGAGAGAAGAGAGCCCGCTTGCTCACTGACAAGGGTAAGCCTTTCACCTCTCTCAAATAGTTCCGGGCACTCCTTAAGTACCTCGAAATAATCTGTGAGCTGTTCAGACTTGGTGCCAGGGATTAGCTCGATCTCACGGACCTTGCCAGACAGCCGGTAAACCGTCTTCAGCCCATGCGCCAAGTCGCAAATGACCGGCATGCGGTGCGAGCCGGGGTTGAGGTGGCATTTCGCCGTGAGATGACCGCCATTGTAGTCAGGCTCGGCAACTGAGCGGAGTTGAAGCCCTTCATACCGCTTTCGATCCCGCCGCAACTCGCCAGCGGCGATCGGCTTGCCATCCCCTTGATAGAGCACGAAGCTGTCGGGGAGCAGCCCACCGTCCTGCCGCTCCAGCACGCGCCGGATATCGCGGCGCAGCTCATCATCGGGCTTACCCGGGTTGGCCTCCCTGGCCGCTTGCAGGTGCTTCTCTGTAACCCGCTCAATCTTCGTCCGCCGTTCGGGTTCAGCTGCCGCCTTGGCCCCCAGCAGCACCGCGCATGTCCGCCGCCAGAGGTCCATTGGCTCCGGAAGCGGTATGTCTCCTGTCCGCAGCATGCCCCCTTGGCCAAGCAGCATGGGGAACTCATCCGGCAGCTTCCTGTAAAGCCCATCCTTCAGAACCGGCTCAGCAATGAAATCCTCGCGTTCCGGCTGTGCCATCGCGATATCGAGGAGCGACCTGTCCAGCGCCTGGCAGCAGTCCCCATCGGGGTCACCAAATTCGATACGGCCATGCCCTCGCGCCCAAAGCCGCTGGTACGCATACTCTGTGATCCGGGGAATTGCCGCCGCATTGTCGACGAAGACATAAAGCCGCCAGCCCCCCGCACCGATTAGCTCGTTGCCGTTTTTGTCGCGGATGAATGCCGAGCTGGATGGCACCCAAGCCCGGCGCGTATCCTCAAGCTCCGGTAGGATTTCGCACACAACGCTGTCCAACTCCTGCCAGATCCAGCGCTTGGCCCCGGCCCGCTTGTCCCGGTCAAAGTCGAAAACAAGCACCCCGGGCTGTCCGGCTGGAAATGTAAAGTCCTCACGGCATCTGGCGATGCTGCCGGGGTGCTTATCTCGCAGGCGCTTAAGCGTCAGCCCCCCGCACTCGCTTTGTGCAATGCCGTAGACAAGGCAGCAACTCGGGTCAGCCGCAAGCTCCGCCCGGATCAGCATAAACTCATCAAGGGTTTCCGCGTCCCCCCGGTCATGCTGGCCTTTGACGATATGCGCACGGGCTTCGGCCTTGGCCCTGCCGTGTTCGTCCAGCGAGTAGACCTTGGCCAGCAGCCCGTCGCGGTTGGTAATGCAGGTGAATTGCACTGGCTGGCGCTCCGCAAGTGCCTCAACGGCCTTCGCTGGCCTCTTGGACGGTTCGCCCCCGCCAGCGGCCTCTCCTGGCCTCTCAGTGGTGCTGCCAAATTGTTCGGCGCTGTTGAACCTCTTGGCGAACCGGGGAATATGCGGGGGCATTGGCGGGCGAGCTGCCTTCCTTGGCCGCCCCTCTGGCCTGTCCAGAGTTACCACATTGTTCAGGAGGTGGCCCCCCGCGATAAGTGCGTCGCGGACATCGGCGCGCCCGGCAAGCCACGCTTCCGGCTCCGGCGCGACAGTTTCGCCACCTTCACCGAACCGTTGATACATGTTGCCCGATTTGTCAACAATTCCATGCGGGTTATTTTTGAGCCAATGGTCTATTTGCGTTTGAGTAGCAGTTTCATTCCAGTAACCAGGGCACACATAGAAAGCAGTTAGTGCCCCGATGCTCACGGCTTGCAAGACATCATCTTGCCTAACTGGTTGGTCAGTCTCGTATACTACGCCATCAGTGTTCGGAAGGAAGACCTGCTTTCTCTCATTGAGCAAGGAGAAGGATTTTTTGATAAGCCCCAGCATCGAGCGAAGCTCTTGCGGGGACTTGACTTTTCTGCCGATTAGGCTATCTTGAACGTTAGTAGACATAGCTCGTCTCTCCATATGGGTTTGTTGTCTATTCGGCCTGGCAGGCTGGAGTTTTTTTGGATTATAATTCTTGGCCGGGACTAGCCCCGGCCATTTTTTATTGCGTCCGCCGTTGATGTGCCGCCAACATCTCAAGATCGATGCGTGCCAGTACCTGCACCTCAACGGGGTCGAGGCAGCAGTGTTTGCGGAACCCGCACCAAAAACGGCGGCAGTTCATATGGGTGAAGCCGAAACGGCATACCGGCTCCCCGCCGATGCTCATGAAGCTGCCGTGGTTGGCCCCCTGTCCGGATGCGCGCACTTCTTCCGGATGCCGGGGGCACGTTTCCAGATCGCAAAATTTGCAGAGCCTTGAGTTTGCGGGCTGAACAGCGGTTCGCGTGACGCGCCCGCTGAGGCCGGATTGGCCGCACCAATCGAATCCAAGGGCTACCGGCTTGACGCTCTGCGGATGGTGCGGTACTGAATTGCCATTCCAGAAATTCTGCTTATTCGAAACCGGGCGGGGTGGCACCCGCACCGGTTTCTTAGTCTTTGCTGACTCCGGGGCTATCTTCATAGTCATCTAGTCTAACTCCTTTACGCGTGACAAAAAACTTGATGGCCTGCGGCTCCATAGTCTTCCCCTTCACTGTATTTCTAACCACTATGTGCATCTTAAACTTAGGAAATCTTCTGCTTCCGCTCATGGAGCTTGCTGGGCTTTCGCGACCTGATGCGCCGCACTGTGCGCGCGTGCTGGCGATAGATGCTCGCTGACCCACAAATCCAAATCGGCGCGCTCGTAAAGAACCCACCTTCCATTCAAGGTTTTGTAGCAGGGGCCGCCGCCCTTGCAGGCAAGTCTCGCAAGGCTTTGCGGGCACAGCTTCACCCCGTGAACGTTGAAAAGATATTGCGATGCTTGCGCCCGCCTCATGCGTGCAGGCCATACCGTGTCTATACCCTGTGTTTCATGATTCATTGTTCGAGTACCCTTTGTAAATCCAGGTGATGCCCGTTGATAGCACCGAATAGTTGTGCAGGCAAACAAAAACACGCCGCGCTACAGAAAAAGTTATGCGCAACAGCATGTTATCACAAGTAATGCCAACAGTACTCTGTGTTGTATAGCTATTACCATTCTTTTGTGTGATATAGCTACTTGAGCTAATGCTACTCGTACCCATGGGACCTGCAGTCATTAAGGTAAAACGGTTGTTTCAATCCGTAACCTTATAATAAAAAAGCATCATGAGATGTAGCCCATGATGCTTTGCTAAGTGAAACCTAAAATGGCAGTCTTAGCCATCGATACCCTTAAAGGCAAAGAAGCTAAGTTCACTCATCATGTCTTTCGTAGCGGTATTACATTGGAGGGCACCCCGCCGCCAACGATGTCTATCACGCGCTTCGCCCAAGCCTCGAAAGCGGCCCGTACCGCCTCCTTGTGCTCAGCCCGCTGGTACACCCCCACGATGCCCGCCTTGGCTCCTGAGACGTGGTTCAGGGCCGTCTCAACGATGTGCGTTGGAATGCCCAAGTCCTCCATCCCCGTTGCGCACGTGCGCCGCAAATCGTGCACGCGCCACTCTTTGAACCTCGTGCCAAGCAGCTCCTTCATGCTCGCGTCCAGCGCCCGCTTCGCCTTGGACCATCCGCTTGGCGGCGTCTTGCCGGTCGTGCTGAAAACCAGCTGGCTGTCAGGGTAGCCGAGCCCGGTCTTCGCCGCCGCTATGGCGGCCGGGTCCAGCAATGCAACCGTTGGCGGCATGAGCGGCACTCTGTGGGGCCGCCCGTTCTTTGTGCGAGCGCCGGGGATTTGCCAAAGCGCGCTATAGAGGTCGAGTTCGCCCCATGGCATGCCCGCTACTTCCTCGCGCCTAGCGCCGGTCAAAAGCAGTAGCCTGTAAATGCTGGCGAACGGCCAAGCCATCCCACTAGCGGCCTGCCACATCGCCCTGACCTCGAAATCCTCAAGCACCCGCTCACGGCTTTCCGTGGGCTTGGGCGGCTCAATGTCTGTCATCGGATTGCTGTCCAGCGGTATGCGGGGCACTGCCCATTTGAAGAAGGGCCTTAGATCGACAAGCAGGAGCCGGGCGGCGTTCTCCGAACGGGCTCTAACCTTATCCAGCACGGCAAGCATGTCCTTGTGCGCAATGGACCGCACGGGCTTATCGAGAATGCCCTTCATATCGCTGCCAAGCAGCCGCGCCTTTTTGTGCGTCCAATAGCGCCCGCCCTTCTGGTTCAGCTCCACGTAGCGTTCTATAGCGCCCCTGAGCGTGCCCGCGTCCTTCTCCTTGCGCTTGTCGCGTTTGAGCTGCCTGTATTCCCTGGCAACATCGATCTTCGTCGCGGCCTTGCCCAAGATTTCCTTCGCTGCCTTCCGCGCGTGCGTGAGCGTGACCGCACCATAGGCGCCGACGGTGACGCGCTGTGTTTTTCCGGCCCGCCCGCCGATGCGGTATTGCACGATGAACACCTTCTTGCCCGCTGGCGTGGCCTTCACGCCAAAGCCGGTTTGCTCGCCATCCCACAAGAAGCCATCCGCGAGCGTGCCGTCTTCGCGCTGCCGCGGCGCCAGCCCCTCGATATCCTTTTCAGTGATCCTATCCATGGTTCCGCCATCCATCTGGCAGCCATCCGGTGATTGCTGGCTGTCGCTAGCAATCACCTAGCAATCACCGAAACCGGCATCAAGAGAAATGATTAGGTATGAGCGGGAATATCAGGCTCTTGCCTTTTCTCTGTCACTGCATGCGTTTACGCATCATTTAGGAATGTGGCGGCATCACGCGGAATTGCCTGCAAACGCCCAGCCCTCATTTTCCCAAGCTGAGGGTCGCGAGTTCGAACCTCGTCGCCCGCTCCAATCAAAACAATGACTTAGCGCAAAATTCCAGCCATCATGGCCCGCGCTTGCGGCGCCAGCAATCACATAGCAATCACCGCTCACAGCGAATCGCGCTTTGGACCTGCCGCCTTTGCGAGGTGCTTCGCTTCAAAGACCGGCAAGCCGGTGCGCTTGATGGTCTGCTTGAGCGTTTCTTTATCCTCATGCGAATCAGTTTCGAGCTGCGGCGGCGTTCGCCCGGGGCTCGCACCTTCCATCGCCGCTTCCGGCCGGGCAGGCGAAACGCGGCTGTGCGGGCCGCTCTGTGGCCGTTAGAGCCTCGGGGCCCCCCTCCTGGTAGGAACTCGCAAGGCTAACCCCCAAGGCCGCGATTGACGCGGGCCGGGTTCGCGCAACAGCAAAGGGCAAGGGCTTAAGCGCAAGCATCTTGGCGGGGGGCGGGGGGATGCTAGCTTTGACTGAAGAGTTCATCTATGCAACTCAGGGTGTAGGAGTCCCGCGAACCGGGGGGAATTTATTTAGTATCCCAGCACCCGCAAACCGCGCGCGATTCTGGGCGTGTTCTCTTTTGTTCTCTTATGCCTAAACTTTCACGATTTACCTGTTTGTTCCTACATCCGGCGCTGCCCGGCCTAAGCACATCTTCAGGCGTTAGCTTCTGGTGGTTGCAATGCCGTCGCAATCCCTACAATTACGTTTAAAAGATACACCTATGGCTTGCGGCTAAGGCTCATTGGTAAGAAAGTTGCTCATAAGTTTGAAAGTGAGCATTCCTATGGTTATCCGATTTCTAATTCTTATGACCGCATGCCTTGTGGCTGGCTGCGTATCTCATGACCGGCTGAACCTTGAAGCATCGAACGGTCAGTTGGCTTTAGTCAGGAATGGCCAGCCCATTCTTGTGTCCAACAAGAAAAATGTAGTGCTGCTCTTTCCTGTACAAGCAACTCTTAACGCGCGTGACCGGCCGAGCTTCGTTGTCATGATTAAGAATAATGGAAAGCAGATGTCAACCTTTACCGTTTCTCAGGTCTCTGCTCAATGTGAAACCCCTAGCGGCATAGCTCCACTTCATGTTTATTCCTATGAAGAGTTACGGCAGGAGGAACAATCTAAACAGCGAAGGCAAATGTTTGCTGCGGCGTTGACGGGGCTAGGCAGATCGCTGCAAGCCACAAGTTCTGGCTATGTCACTACCAATGGAACAGTGAGCGGTAGCACTTATGCTTTTTCAGGCACATACACGTCAACTACCTATGATCCAGCGCGCGTTGCCGCAGCTCAGTCAGCCGCTCAAGAACAAACAGCTGCGGAGTTCGATGCCATCCGGGTACAGGGGGCGAAAAAGCTAGAGGCTCTTAACTACTCTGTGCTGAAAGACAACACGCTCTTGCCCAGTGAGGTTTATGCTGGGATAATTACTCTGAAAGCGCCTGATAAAACTGACGGCAAGGCCAAGTACACGATCACAATTCCTTTTGCCGGTGAAACGCATTCATTCCAGGTTATACAAACCAAGCTGGAATCATAGGTTTGTATTCTGCTAGCGCGATCTAATTCACCCGGCTCCCCGCCGCCAGCGCCACGCCGGTATAGAGCACGCGCCCGCCGCGTTTGACGCGGGCGAACTGCAAGGCGCTAAGCCTTCGCCCCAAGGCCGTCGCGCTCATTTCCTCGATACCTTCCCGCCGTGCCCACTCCACGTAGGCGCCGTGAAGCTCCGCCGCCGTCACTTCGCCGGTCGCGCGCTCGGCAAGCATCGCCTTCGCGAACGCTTTCACGGGGTCGACCGGTTTTTGGGCTGGCTTCTTGACCGGCAGGGGCGCCGCTGCCATCTTCGCCTGTGGAGAAGAAGCGCCAGCCATGGAAGGCGATTGAGCATTCAGCAGGGGCGCCGCTGCCATCTTCGCCTCGCTGCCTACAGTCACGACCCACAGCCCGAACCCGCTTCCCAGCTCTATCAGCACCGCCACAAGCACCGCGAGCGCGTCGCGCATCGTGGCTGGCGACAGCCCCGTGAACCGTGCCAGGGCCTCGCTTTGAGGGTCTGCGGACTTCATGACGGCCGCGAGGTCCATGCCCGCCATTTTAGTGGCAAGCTTGGCGTCATCCGCGCGCAACCTCTCGGCTTCCTCTGCGCTCGCCAGCTCCCCCGCCAATGTCTCGATGCCAGCACAGAACGTGCGGCTCGCCGCGGTGCTTGCGTCCTTGCACTCGGCTGTCTGTGGCCACAGCCTGTTTTGGCGCTGGGCCGCGATGTCCGCCTTGATCGTGCCCGTAGGCCGCGTTTGGCCCAGCGCGGCAAGACGCTCGCGGATGCGTTCGCGCTCCTGCTTGAGAAGGTCGAAACCCGCCTTGCCCCCGCTCACGGTGCTGGCTTGCGCGTCGCGGGAGAGTGCGTAAAGGCCAAGCTCACTCGCGAAGGAGTAGGCGGAGAACGTCGCAAACAGGAGCATGCCGGTGAAGGCGCGGGCTCGCTGGCGGGCCGCGAAGGCTGCGGTGATGCCGATAGGCAGGACGGCCTTCAAGGCATCGGCCACGCCACCAAGCACGCCATAGAGCTGCCCTTCGCTGCCGCTCGCGAGATGCGTGCCGAAGGTGTAACAGCACAGGATGGAGATGCCCGGCAGCGCGAGCGCCAAGCTACCCCCTATGACGATCCGGAACCAGTGCATGACGCTCCCCGCCTACCCTGTAGCCTTCCTGAAAGGGTCCAGGACAGACGCAAAAGCTTCCTGGACAGTCCTGATTGCTAATTGATCGCTAATTGATAGCCACATATCGCGATCAACTATATATCAACAAGGAAAAAACACATAAAAATAAATGGACAGTTAAGGCTATCAATGATATCGCTAATTGATAGCTACTGAGGCCATCCATGAAAATCATCGTGTTCGCGGCCACCAAAGGCGGCACCGGCAAGACCACACTGGCTTTCAATGCGGGGCTGGAGGCGGCCCGGCACGGCACCGTGTTCCTTGCCGGCATGGACCCGCAGCGGAGCTTGGCCGGGCTTTGCGAGACGCGCGGACGGCACCTGGACAGTCCCGGGGACAACCCTCTTTTGCTGGAGGAAGTGCAAAGCATCGGGGGCGCCGCGGCGCAGCTTGCCCGCGCGGGCTACTCGCGCGACTACCTCATAGCCGACACGCCGGGGAGCTTCATGCGCGTGATCGAGGAAGCGATAACCGCCGCCGATTGCGTTGTGCTCCCGGTGCAGGCTTCGCCGCTCGACGTGCTCGCGCAAGAGGACATCGCCCGGCTTGTGAACAAGCGCGGCAAGGAGACTCAAGCGCTGTTCGTCCTCAATCGCTGCGACGCCCGCGTGAACCAGGACGATACCGTGCGACGGCTTGGGCTAGTGCTCGCTTGCCCAATCGTGCGCGTGAACCAGCGCCACGATTATGCACGCTCGCTGATTGCCGGGCAGACAGGTGCGGAAGTCAATAAGGCGTGTGCGGGTGAAGTCGCGAGCCTTTGGGCGGCCATCGAGGCAATTCTACAGAAGGACAAGAGTGATGAAAAAGCTCAGCATGGCGGATGTCCTGCCAGGACAGGTGCGTGACCGGGAGCAAGCGGAAGAGCGCGTGCAGGCGGGCCAGGACGGCCGCACACGCCGCCGCTTGGGCAAGACCAAGCAAATCATCGTGCGGGTAAGACCGGAGCGCCACGCCCAAATCTTAAGGCTCGCGGACGCGCTGAACACAACCATGGCCGATGTGATCGAACGCGGCATCGATGCGCTGGACGAACGGTTGAAAGGGCACTCCTGAAAAATACGGGGTGTTGCAGCTTTACTGCGCCATGGCAGGCTACGGCGATTGAAAGGCTGAGCCTTTCAGTAGTTGCCATCCGTTCACCAATCAAGGCTTCCTTGCCTATAATCCCGCAATGGGTTATCCCCTCATTAATATGTAGCTGATTTTTGGCAGGGGTTTATATGCCGCTGTTTCTGAGGTTAATACTGTTTGGCTGCTCGATGGTTCTTGCGATTCCCTGCAATGGAGCGGAGATTAGCTGTCTGAGCTATGCCGATAAGGAGGATGCAGAAAAAGCGCCTTGCGAAGCTGGAATTATTCGCGGCGAGATAGTCGAAGGTGATTATGATAAATTTGTTACGTTTTATAGCCAGTCACATCCTCACCTAAGTTACATGGATTTGCAATCTCCAGGCGGCGACGTAAATGAAGCCATTAAGATAGGAAGATTGTTCAGAAAATATTTCATCACCGCGTTCGCTCCCTTTCATGATGGCTCTGTTGTGTCTGCTGTGTTAAACTCATTTTGCAAGGGAGAGGGCTGCGTTTGTGCCAGCTCATGCGCTCTTATCTATTTTGGTGCCCCGAAGCGGGTTGGAGATGTGGGCCTACATCGCCCTGTTGTTGCGAGTTCGAGATTTAAGGACTTACCCCCCGGTGAAGCAGAACAAGCGTACAAACCTGCCTTAGCGCTAATGACCCAATACCTTGAGGAAATGGAGGTTCCGAAGGCGCTCATCGAAGCTATGCTAGCCACAAGTTCCTCCAATATTCACTGGGTTACTGGCATGGAATACTTGCGCTCCCCAAGTTTCGCTGAGTGGGAGGATGCCAATTGTGGAAGCCAAGATATTGCCACGAATGAATATTCTGAGGCTTTTAGCCTCGAAATGAAGAAAGAGAAAACAGAGTTAACTCATCAAGAGAAGCTACTGCTATCCCTCTTGAACGAGAGAGCTAAAAAGAATGCAGATTGCTTAGCTGAATTAGAGCTGAAAAATCGCGGCAGGATTCCACCTCCTTCTGTTGTGGCTGCCCAAGGGGGTACGATAGACAAAAGCCAGTCCCGTCTTGTTGCCCCTAGCTCAGAGGAACATAAACTGCGCTTCGCCCGCTAGGGAGTCTCTTCGGCGGATACCGCACTGCCTGCCATAGACGCGGCCTGCCCAGTCCGGCGATACGGCATGCTTGACCACGGGTGCAGGCGCGCGCCTGGGGCGCGGACAATCGGGGGCTTGCTCAGCCATGGCTTTCCATGTGGCCGCCATCGCCACCTCAGCCTCGCGTTCCGCAGCTGCAGCTCGCTCCGCCCGGCCTTCGGCTTTCGCGGCCTGCCAGCGCCGGGAGTGTTCAAGAGCGAGTACCAGGTTGCGCTCACGCTGGCGCGTGGCTTCGGCGGCCCGCTTCGCAGCCCTTTCGGGTTCGATATTGTCATAAAGCTTTGCCACCATAGCCGGTGCGAGCGCCATCCGTGCCTCGCATTTTGCAGTGGCGATCTTCTCAGCGAAGGGGCCTTCGGCGGGAAAGGTATTGAGCTTACCAACGATCTCTGTGGCCATCCTGGTGCGCTCAGCCGTGCTGGCCTTCCTCCAGTGATCTTTGCGGATATAGGCGGGAACAAGGGCGCGGACCATGTGCAGAAGCTCAACAGCTCTTTCGGCGTCCAACGCCGATGCCGCGTAAACTTCACGCTCGCGGGCGCGGGCGGCACGGACTTCAGCGCGGGCCTCGCGGGGAGTGCCGCTGCCTTTGGGCTTGAAACCAGCGAAGGGAAGTGGCTGGCCTTCGGCCTTCATGCGAGCAATCCATTTGCGGCGGCCTTGATGCAAGCGCATGGCAGCGCGGGCCATGCCTTCCGGGGTGCGCGCTCCGGCGTTGCTCCCCCCGTGGCGGGCACACCGCTGCTTGCCGGGAAGTGGCGATTGTTGGCAGCACGCGGATGGATGCCAGATAGTTTGGTCTCTTGGGAGAATGAGCTTAGCGCCGCATGTGGGTTTAGTAAATTGGCGCAATGGCACTATTTTTGTTGCGAATGCGTACCTAGAGTTGAGCTGATCCTTGGCCGCGGCGGTGCTGGAGGTGGCGGCGCTGGAGGCGTTGGGGGTGAGAATTGGGGTGCGCATGCGTCCATCTTTCCTCGAACTTAGTGTAGTGCGGTACCAGGATACCACAAAACAAACGAAAGCGTGAATGGGGTGAAGGGGGGGTGAATAGGGGGGGTTCACCGAATTTCTCTTTAGAATCATATACTTACACGAAAAGTGAAGGGGTGAAGGGGTTTGGGCCAAATCGCTATATAAAAAACGCGTAAGAGGCACATGCTCTCCCCCCGCTCTTTGTGCCTACCATGGGTTGCAGCGGCAGCTACAAGTTTTTCTCTTACGTATATACCCCCCTTCACCCTATTCACCCTATTCACTTTTAAAACAAATAATTGAAATATAAGGGATTTTTCGGTGAAGGGGTTGGTGAATGGGTGTGAAGGGGTTAGGCTCGCGCTGCCGCTGCCCCAATGGTTAGCACCATTCGTGTGGTTCATCCCACTCATGCTTGCCATAACGGCGGTCAAACTCAGCACGCATCACACTCAAGGCTGGAAACTTCCAAACGTTCCCCGCATTAGTGTGCTTCTTGGCAGCTCCCCAGTCTTTAAGAAATGTTGCAATATCTTGGTCTCCTACTTCTTTCTTGCGCCCGATGGCTTTGCGTGCTTCTTCAAGCAGCACGTTCATGTTGGAGACACTAGGTTCGCGATCTCGGGAGATACCGCCTATGGAAGGCAACTTGCCTTCTTCCAAGAGTGTTAGCAGCCATTTCAATTCTGGGGATAATGACCGTAGCGCTTGTTCCCTTAGCGCTTCGGTATCTGGAATGTTCTGGCGCGGGTGCCAGTCTTCCAGGTCCATTTTAAGCAAGTCGTAAAGCATAGCTTCATAGCCGCCGTTTTCCAATTGAGCGTAAAGCGCGCCAAAGTAGGCTTCATCTTTCACGCGATCCGGGCTTACATTAAATGCTGCAAAGCGCCGTTCGTCGGGGCCTACCGGAGCAACCCACTCTTCATTAGAGGCCATCATAATTTTCAGGTAATTGGGGGCCATGAAGGCATCACGGTTTTTGCCCTCGATAGCAAGCGTAGGTTCGGTGATCATACGCTTAAGCTGTTGTTCCGCGGCCTTGTCCCCCGCCCAAATAGCTTCATCGGCAAAGACAAAGGCGCAGGATTCGAAATGTCCAGAAAAGCGCCCAGTCAGCAAATGAGTATTTGATAAATGGATAGCGTGTTGACCAAATAGCTTCATTAGCGTGTTGCCAAGACTTCCTTTGCCACTGCCGCGCTTTCCTTTAAATACAAGCGCAGACTCAGCTTGTTTATTCGGGTTCTGGACTGCCCATGCGAGCCACATCGTTATATATGCGGCGGAATCAACGTTATCCTTAGCCATGACGCTAACAATATGCTTTTCCATGAGTGACCAATCGCCCTTCTTCGGTTTGACACCGAAGCCGTGCCATAAATTATAGTGTCCCTTGACATTACGCTCTTCGGTGCTGGGATCGAAGACAACACTCTGGTAACTCCTTCGGTTTGGTGAATGTATCCATGCTTGTGAAGCAGCCATCGGCTTAGGTTTATTCGGGCTCCCGCCTTTAATTGGGATCGGAAGCAGGTTTGCCTTGATGGTGTGGAAGTCTCCTATAAGGTAGTAGTAGATTTCAGGCTCACCCTTCGCATTGAAGCTTTCACACAGGACTTTAGCCTTGCCATGATGGCTATTGATAAAGGCGTGATCTTTGTTAAGTTCAGCAGCAACTGTTTCGGCAGTTCGGTCTTTCAACAGCCGCAGCGGATCATTCCTAGACGTAAAGAGGCCGCTTTCAATCGTCGCGCGCACAGAAGGCAAGCCATCTTCGGCAGCAAGACCGTTGCCCGGCTCGCCACAAGCTTCAGCGAGCGTATCGGCGAGTTCCTCAATCGCAAGCACCTCATGGTGAGCGAACTGCCCAAGCTTACACGCCGCATCGAAAAGCGCTCTGTTGCGCCCGCCTTCCGCAATCTTTGCCAGCGCCTCTGCTTCGTTTTTCAGCCCGGTCCGTGCATAGGCCGTGTAGCGCTGCTTCTCAGCGTCAGTCAGCGGCCCGTCCGGCCGCACTTCGAACTCTCCGGTTTGACGCCGCTCCCTGAGATGAGGCTTTAAGACCTCAATCAGCTTGTCGAGGTGCTCCTGCGTTAGCTCTGGCAGGTCTGCCACAGGTGGCAGTTCTCCGCCATCGGCCATGCGATAGGGCTGGGCGGGCTGTCCGTGGCCGCCCGGCCACATGGACGGCGCGACAACGAATTGCCCCCCATGGCCTTTCAGTTCCACGATGACCTTGCCGCTTTTGTCCAACAGCCGCCAGTTCGGCGCCGGGCCTTCGCCGGTCCAGCGGAACAGAAGCAGCCCGGCCTTGCCGGGGTTGCCAAGCCGCGTTGGCGCCGCTGGCAGGGCCTCAAGGATAGCTGTCTGCAAGTCCTTATCGAGCGTGTCGATATCGACACCGGCCAAACCGCCGTAGCCGCCACACACAGCGATATCGGCATGCGGGAAAGACCCGAGCCCGCGCTCAATCTCCTTCGGCGTCATCGGCGTTTCGCAATGCCGCGACCACTCCTTGAGGCAAGGCGTCTTCGACCGGTCCACTCCATCGATTTTAGTGCCCGCCGGATGCAGCAGAATCGGCGAATAGCCGCGGCCCGCCACTTCCTGCCAGTGCTCGGCGAAAATTCGCGTTCGGGTGTAGGCGGGGGCTGCCTTTGCACGTTCGGGCGCGAGCGCCTCAGCTGGCGCCTTGTCTGGTTGCCCCTCGCGAGCATTGAGCCCGATGATTTGCTGTTCGCGTTTCCTGTCGAGTTCCCGGAACTTCGCGGCGTACTTGGCAATGTGCGCAGGCACTTCCAGCGGCGGTGCCTTTCGCGGCCCGCCGGGCAGTGTTGCGACTTCCGCCTTCTCAGTTCGGATATACCCGCCCGCAAGCAGGGCACTCTCGATTTCCTTGTCCTTCCGCCACCATCCATCGGGCGCGCGATCCGGCTGTTCGTAGCCCGGCCCTACGATCATCCAAACAAGCCCTTCGTGTTCGAAGTCGCCGGGGTAGCGCTCGAAATGCTGACGCTTCGCAAGTTCCCGTTCCGGCTGAGGATCGGCTAGGAAAGCAATGTGCTGCCCAATTTCGCCCCGTGAGATGGCATTGAGAAGCTCCGCCCGTTTCGTTACTACGTGGGCAATGGTGCCTTCAGTAAGTTGCCCGCTCTGAAACGTAAGATCGATTAGGCAAACTCGACTACCGCCGCCGATACGTTCCTCGCATTCATGCAACAAGTCTGTGAGGCGCTGGAGTTCTTGCGGGGAGTTGACTTTTCCTGCATTTGTCTTATTCTCTCTTTGTGGACTCATTTGCTTACCCCATGTGGGTTCCGATGGCTTGGCAAGCCGTTTTGGCATCGAAGATTTGCCGCCCCAGTATCCGGGGCGGCTTTTCTATTTAGAACTCGCGCGGGATCGGCTTCAAAGATCGAAGGGCGGCCCCAGCAATGGGGGCAAGATCGGCGCCGCCTGGGGGCGCGAGGAATATTAGACGGGTGTCCGGCGGGTTCCAGAAGCCGAACCAATCGGGCATGAGGAAGCCGGTCCACCCGCCTTGCAGGGGCGTCAGCTCCGCTTCCTTCAAATCCCCCCAGCCGTTGTAGGGCTCGCTGGTGAGCAATAGCCGCCCTTCGGCGTCGCGATATACGCGCCAGTGATCCAGGGTGATACCGTGCTCATCCGGGTGATAGTCAACCATGTCTACGGGCGTGAGACCGGCGGTGTCGAGAAACTCAATCTTGGCCCTATTAAGCCAAGCGTTCCGCTTAGCATCCGCTAGATTGCTGCACCTTACGCGATCCCAAAAGAGCTGGTAATGACTTGGCTTGTGCAGTGCCCTGACCGTCTCCACGTAAACGTGGCCGTTCCCGTAACGGAATTCGGGGCGATAAGTCCGCTTACCGTCGCCGGACTTGACCTTTTTATCGTGGGCGGGTAATTCTTTTTTGCTACAGTTTCTTATCGCGCCGCGAGGGGGCAAAGTTACGCCTTGCGGCGCTCTTTTCGTTTTAGGGGTTTCATGTTTTAGACTCTTCATGTTCGTTACTCCGGACAAAAAACTGAAGACGAAGAAAAACTTGCGGCATTGTCTTTCCCTTCATTGTGCTTCTACGCGAACTTAAGCAGCCTTTTGCTTTCGCCGTTCGCCCCGCTTGGGTACTTCCGCTCTTGCAGCTTGCTGGGCTTTCGCGACCTGATGCGCCGCACTGTGCGCGCGTGCTGGCGATAGATGCTCGCTGACCCACAAATCCAAATCGGCGCGCTCGTAAAGAACCCACCTTCCATTCAAGGTTTTGTAG
>Ga0208191_1000845_pt1 | contig 17986 bp, 14 predicted proteins | sample June2015DPH_13_5_FD_184709 | JGI IMG/M metagenome (GOLD analysis project Ga0208191, IMG submission 184709) | Peatland microbial communities from SPRUCE experiment site at the Marcell Experimental Forest, Minnesota, USA - June2015DPH_13_40... | ecosystem: Environmental > Terrestrial > Soil >... | reverse complement strand
CGCTGTGCACTGCGAGGCAAAAGCCATCGGACGATAGACCCCTATGCCTTGAAAATCCCCGCCCCGAAGGGGCGGAATCTACACTAACGGAGAACGCCGCTTCTCCATTTCACGCTGAGCCAAAACACCAGCGCAGTCGCAGGTCGTCACCTCACTATAGGGAGACATCGGCCCGAAATAGCTGCCGTTGATGGTGACCTGCGTTCCCGGAGTGATCAGGCAAAGCGTGGGGGTCTGATTAGGAATGTAGGTGCAGTTTCCGACGACGATGCTCGTAATCACCGGGCCGAGGGGGGTGTAGGGGATCGCGTTAGAAAATCCGCCTCCCATGGTTTCCAGAGCTAGGCTGGCATTGGGAGTCACGCTATTCACGATGACAATAACCCGGGTGGATGCCCATCGCACGATGGTTGTTGACGGGCAGTCGCACAAGGTGATGCCGCCGTCGGCGCTTCCAAAGTTACTCCCTCTGACGATGAGCGTCATCCCAGGTGCGATGCTGCACTGACTAGTGCTGATGCCGACCTTGTAAGTGCAAGCGGTATCCTTGACGGTGACGCTGGTGATGGCGGGAGATTGAGCGAGCGTAGTGGAAGCAAACCAGAGCGGGGCGAGAGCTACAAGACAGAACAAACGAAGTGATTTCATGGAATTTCTCCTATGGACTGACGACTGAGGTCACTGGAGCGAAGAAGCAGCTGGCAAAGACAACGGCGGGATGGTCGTGGTCATCGGTTCTTCGCCCAGTTCCGCATAAACCTCTCACTAATGAAAGTGCGAGAGAACTAAATGATATCCGGTATGAATCAAACCAATCTGTTCAATATTGACCAGTCTGCGGAAGGCCTCCGACGCTAGCCCCGTGAGAATCCGTATCTGGCGGCCATTTCGGCGGTCGCCTTGAGGAGCACGTCGAGAGGCTTGAGGGGCGGTAAGTGGATGCCGCGGCTCTGCAGGGCTTCGATTACTGTTTCCGTTGGAATATTCCCAACTAAGTCATCCTGCGCGAAGGGGCATCCGCCGAGACCGCCGATGGCGGAATCGAAGCGGCGGCAACCGGCTTCATAGGCTGCGATGATTTTGTCGGCGGCCTGGTCGGGGCGGCTGTGCAGGTGGATTCCGATTTCGAGGTAATCGTACTTTGCCATCACCGCGGAAACGATTTCGCGAATTCTCTCGGGCCGCGCTAGGCCTACGGTGTCGGCGAGGGAGATCATGCGGATCTCCTGCAACTCGAGTAAGGCAACGGCTTCGACGACTTCATCTACGCTCCAGCGATCGCCGTAGGGATTGCCGAAAGCCATCGAGATGTAGACAACGGTGTCGAGCCCCCCTTTGTCGGCTTTCTTTTCAATCTTTTCCAGTTCTTCGATGGCCTCTTCCAGAGTCTGCCGTTGATTGTTCTGCAGAAAGGTTGGCGAGATCGAGTACGGGAAACCCAGGGTGCTCACGGCCTCGGTCGCGATCGCCCGCTGCGCGCCTTTTTCGTTGACCACGATGCCGATGATTTCTACGTCGTCCGGCGGGTCGAGTTCTTTCAGAACTTCTTCGGAGTCGGCCATCTGGGGGACGGCGTTGGGAGAGACGAAGCTGACGGCGTCAATGTGCTTGAAGCCGGCGGAGATCAGAGCTTGCAGATAGTTGGTCTTGAACTCGACAGGGATCTGACCCTTGAGGCCTTGCCAGGCATCGCGCGGGCATTCGATGAGTTTGATGGCATCAGGTTTTTCTCCCGCGTTCACACGCGTTGATCCGCCGTGAATCATGTTTGCAGCACTCCCACCTTAAACTCCGGCACATCGGGGTTCAACGATGCCGCCTCCAGTGCCTGCGTGATGGCCTGCCGCGTCTCCATCGGGTCGATGATCTTGTCGATCCAGAGACGGGCGGCGCCGTAGCGGGGGTCGGTTTGCTCTTCGTATGTTTTTTTCGTTGAATCGAAAAGTTCTTTCCTTTCTTCTTCGCTCAACTTCTTGCCGCTGCGCTCCAGTTGCTTCACTTTGATTTCCACCAGCGTGCCGGCAGCAACATCTCCGCTCATCACCGCGTATTTCGCGGTGGGCCAAGCGAAGACGAAGCGTGGATCGTAGGCTTTGCCGCACATGGCGTAGTGCCCGGCGCCAAAAGAACCGCCGACGATCACCGCAATTTTGGGCACGACGGAGTTCGACACCGCATTCACCATTTTTGCTCCCGCCTTGATGATCCCGCTCCACTCGGCATCGCGTCCCACCATGAAGCCGTTTACGTCGTGGAAAAAGACAAGCGGGATCAGGCTCTGGTTGCAGTCCATAATGAAGCGGGCGGCCTTTTCGGCGGACTCGGTGTAGATGACGCCGCCGAACTCGATGCGCTTGTGACCTTCATGGTCAGTCTGGTGCGCGTGGAGTTTCTGGTTGGCGACGATACCTACAGCGAAGCCTCCGATGCGAGCGTAGCCGCAGATCAGCGTTTTGCCGTACTCGGGCTTGTACTCGTCGAAGCGGCTTTCATCCACAATGCGCGCGAGAATTTCTTTCATATCGTAGGGGCGCGCGAGCGAGGCATCGTAGGCGCCGTAGATTTCTTCGGCCGACATCGCCGGGTCCACGGGCTTTTTGCGGTCCCAGAGGGACTGGCGGCGGTAGCCCCATTTGTCTGTGAGCGAGCGGATGCGGGCGAGGCAGGCTTCGTCGTTGGGCTCGCGGAAGTCGACGGTGCCGCTGATGGCGGAGTGCATGGCGGCGCCGCCTAATTCTTCGGCGGAAACTTTCTGCCCGATGGCGGCTTGCACAAGCGCGGGGCCGGCGAGGAACAGGCCGCTGCCGTCGGTCATGAGGACGTGGTCGCACATCACCGGGAGATATCCGCCTCCGGCCACGCACATGCCCATGATGGCGGCGATCTGCGGAATGCCCATGGCCGACATGACAGCGTTGTTGCGGAAGACGCGGCCGAAATCGTCGGTGTCGGGGAAGACGTCTTCTTGCAGCGGGAGAAAGACTCCGGCGGAGTCGACGAGGTAGATGGTCGGGATGTGATTTTCGATGGCGATGTTTTGCGCGCGGATGACTTTTTTTGCGGTCATGGGGAAGAAGGCGCCGGCTTTGACGGTGGCGTCGTTCACGATGAGCATGACCAAGCGCGAGTTGATGCGGGCGAGTCCGGTGATGACGCCGGCGGCGGGGGCGCCACCCCATTCCTCGTACATTTTGTGCGCGGCATAGAGGCCGAGTTCGAAGAAAGAGCCGGGATCGGCGAGGATGTCGATACGCTCGCGAGCGGTGAGGCGCGATTTGGCGTGCTGGCCTTCGATGGCTTTGGCGCCTCCTCCTTCGCGGATTTTTTCCTCTTCGTTGCGCACCTGGGCGACCAGGTCGGCGAGCGCGCGCATGTTGGATTCGAAGCGGAGAGAGCTGGGGTCAACTTTAGTGGGGAGGATGTTGTTGATGGAGAGAGCGGTGGATTCGATACGTTCGCGCATGAGGGCAGAGTTCGAAACAACTTGCGAAACTACTTACTATACCAGCCGGGCAAAGTACGGAGCGGAGGGATTTGGCTGGTAAACTCAGCTGCGGAGTTCGTTGTGGAGGGTGAGTCAACAGTGTGGCGCAAGCTGGAGCCGCGAGCGAATTGGCAGATAGCTTTCGCGATCACGGCGGCATTGCGCGTGGTTTATACGGGCGTCGCTGCGGCCGCGGCGGTGTTTCTGCATCCCGATGCGCGTTTGATTCAAAGCAATGCGTTCACCGAGAACTTGCCCGCGCCAGGCGGCTGGCATTATGCGTTGCTTGGAGTTTGGGAGCGTTTCGATACGCTCTGGTACTTGCGCATCGCCGCCCGTGGACATGATCTGCCGGCGGGAGTGGTTTTCTATCCTCTTTACCCATGGCTCATCCGAGGCTTGAGCGGACTAGCCGGCCCGATGGCTGCGGCCTTGCTGATTTCGACGGTGGCGGCATTTTCTTATTTCTGGGGACTGCTGCGTCTGGCGCGGAGTGAATTTCCAAATGCGCAACCGCTACGGACGGTGATGCTGGCGGCAGCGTGGCCGGCGAGTTTTTTCTTTTTCGCGGGATACACGGAGGCTCTGGCGGTTGCGTTGATCGTCTGGTGCGTCGATTGGGCGCGAGACGAGCGTTGGGTGTTGGCGTCGGCGTGCGCTTTGGCCGCCGGGTTGACGCGGTCGGCGGGAACGTTGGCGATCGTGCCATTAGCGATCATGGCGTGGCGGGCGCGGCGCCGGGCACGATGGCCGGTCGCGATCGCTCCGCTCGGAACGCTGGGATATTGGTTCTGGTTGCATCAGACGGGACGCCGGAGTGTGGCGGCGGCTTATCGAACGTACTGGAACACGGAGGTGGCAAGTCCGTGGACGACGCTGTGGCGGGCGATTGGTTCGTTGGCGAAGCACTTCGACTTACTGGTGGCGATCGGTCTTGTTGCGCTGATTTTTTTCTTCGTTGCGGGAGTGGCGGCGCGGCGGCGGATGCGGATGGAAGACAGGTGTTTTTCGGCAACCGTGATCGTGCATCTTCTGTTACGGCTGTGTTGGCCGCCGCTGCTGGGTGCTCCGCGCTATCTGCTGCCGATTTATCCGGCTTATCTGACGATGGGAAAATGGGCGGAGAAGATGGAACGGAAGCGCTTCGCATTTCTGTGCGGGGCGCTGTTTGCGTTCAATCTGGCTTGGATGTGGGCGTTTCTGAACTGGTCGTTGGTGCTGTAGCGTTCTTCGTGTGGCGCGGACACTCTTGTCCGCGAACGCCGACAGAGATTCGTGAGAGCAGTGGAAGTGTATGCACGCGCTGCATAAATCAGCGAGAAGTATGCAGCAGACGCAGGGCTTCGACGACGGGATCGTCGGCGATTGCATCGACGATTCCGATTTCGAGCGCTTGGCCAGCGGAGATTTTTTCTGCGGCGATGAAAAGCTCCAGCGCTCTCGTCTTCCCGATCAGGCGTGGCAGGCGCTGGGTACCTCCCCATCCGGTCATGAGGCCGAGGGCGGCGCCGCGATGTCCGAAAACTGCGTGGGGCGCGGCGATCCTGCGGTGACAGGCGAACGCGAGATCAAGACCTCCGCCCATGCAGTGGCCTTCGATCGCGGCAATAACGGGGGCGGGATAGCTGACGATTGAGTTCATGAGCGCTTGTCCCATGGCGGAGAACTGGTAGGCTTCGGGGCCGGTCAGTGCGGCGATTTCATTCAGGTCGGCGCCGACCGAAAAAAATTGGCGATTGCCCGCGATGATCAGTGGGCGGGGTTGCTTCTTCAGTTCGTCTTTCAGTTCGTCAATGGCGATGGTCAGTGCGAGCACGCAGGCGCGGGTGAGGCGGTTGGTGCCGTCGGGCGACGTGAGATGGAGGATGCGTGCCGGGCTGTCGAACTCGATTCGGAAAAAGAGAGAAGACACGGGAACATGATGCACTATTGGGCGGGTGGGAGGCGCGGTTCTTCGCTGGAGCACGCGAAAGAGCAGGTCCTTCGCTCAGATGACAATTTTGTTGGGGTACCGGCGTTGCGGTGACGCGGGCGTAAAGCAGGCCCTTCGCTTCGCTCAGGATGACAAAGTTGGTTGGGCTGGGCGGCTTGGATCGCGGACCATTGGATCGCAGATTAAACGGCCGGCACGCCGTGCGGCTTCACGTGCTCGCGAATGAACTTAACGATGTCGTCCATGGGAGTGCCAGGCTGGAAGATGCCGGCCACGCCGATTTTCTTCAGGCCTTCTATATCCTGGTCGGGGATGATGCCGCCGACCAGCACCAGCACGTCGTCCATTTTGTTTTGCTTCAGCAGGTCCATCACGCGCGGGACGATCGCGTTGTGCGCGCCCGAGAGAATCGAGAGTCCGATGACCTGCACGTCTTCCTGGAGCGAAGCGTTGACGACCATCTCCGGCGTCTGGCGCAGGCCGGTGTAGATGACCTCCATGCCGGCGTCGCGGAGGGCGCGCGCGATGACCTTGGCGCCGCGGTCGTGGCCGTCGAGGCCGGGCTTGGCGACGAGGACGCGGATTTTCGGGTCAGTGGCCACGGAGATCATTTAACCACAGAGGACACGGGGGAGCACAGGGGGAACTGGACGGGCGGGGACGCCCGTCCCTCACATCGCTAGGTTACGGTTCGATCCCCAACTGCCAGAACAGGAACGAGTACCGATCTGTTCCTTCTTCGATCTGCTTGGTTACGGGCTTGCCCTGTCCGTGGCCAGCCTTGGTTTCGATCCGCAGCAGGATCGGCTTTTGATGGCTGGCGCCGTTCTTGGCTTCGGCTTGCATGAGCGCGGCCATTTTCTTGGCGTGCATGGGATCGACGCGAGTATCCGTATCGCCCGTCAAAAAGAGGATGGCGGGATACTCCTGACCAGGCTTCACATGATGATAGGGCGAGTAAGCGTAGAGCCAGTCGAACTGCTTGGCGTCTTCGGCGGAGCCGTACTCCGGGATCCAAAGTTTAGCGATCTGGAAGTTCTGATAGCGCAGCATGTCGAGCAGCGGCACGGCGCATACGACGGCGCGGAACAGGTCCGGCCGCTGCGTGATCATGGCGCCCATGAGCAGGCCGCCGTTCGAGCCGCCGAAAATGCCGAGGTGATCTTTGTCGGTGTATTTCTGTGCGATGAGATATTCGCCGGCGGCGATGAAGTCATCAAAGACGTTCTGCTTCTTATCGAGCATGCCGGCGCGATGCCAGTCTTCGCCGAACTCGGAACCGCCACGCAGGTTGGCGACGGCGTAAACGCCGCCGTGCTCTATCCACAGATACATGGCGCGGTTGAAAGTTGGCTTCAGCGAGATATTGAAACCGCCGTAGCCGGTCAGGAGGGTGGGATTCTTGCCGTTCTTCTCGATTCCATTTTTGCTGACGACAAACATCGGGACTTTTGTGCCGTCTTTCGAGCTGTACCAAACCTGCCGGACGTCATAGGCAGAAGGATCGATGGAGGGTGCGTCGACCTTGGCCCAGAGCGCGCTCTTTACGTCGGTCAAATCGACGCGATAGATCGAGGGTGGCACGGTGAAGGACTCGAATCCGAAAAAGATTTCGTTGCGGTCATACCGGCCGGAGGCGCTGAAAACATCGCCGATGGCAGGCAGCGGAATGTCGGCGAGCTTCTTGCCGTCGAGCCCGAACAGCTTCAGTTCGGAAGTCGCGTTGTGTTCGTACTGCGCCAGGAGCTTGCCGCCGGTCACGCTCGCATTCTGCAACACGGCATCCGACTGCGGGATCAGCTCTTTCCAGTTTTCGCGCTTAGGATTGGCCGCGTCGGCGACAAAGACGCGAGAGTGCGGCGCGTCTTCGTTGGTGGTGATGTAGAGTTTGCCCTCAAAGAAGTCGGCGTCGTAACGGAAATTTTTACCGGTGGTGATCTCGATGGGTGGATTTTTCGACTGGAGATCCTTCAAATACATCTCCGTCTTCGTCCAGCCTTCGCCAACATTAATCAGCAGCCAGCGGTCATCTTCGGAGAGAGCGACGCCGGGGGTGTCCTGCGGATTGCGGCCTTCGCCGAAGATGAGTGGATCCTTGGCGGGATCGCTTCCGATCTGGTGGTAGAAAACCTTGACGTGGTAGACCTCTTCTCCGTCCGGGACCTCGCCTTTCTTGGGATGGCGGGTGTAGTAGAAAGCGGAGCTGTCATTCATCCAGGCCACGCTGGCGAAGCGGGTGCGCTCGATGGTATCCGGCAATACTTTGCCAGTCGCGCTCTCGACGATATGGAGCGTGCTCTCCTCCGACCCGCTGGCGGACGTTCCATAGGCCACGTACTTACCGTCTTCGGACGGGTACGACCAGTCGAGCGCAACGGTGCCGTCGCTTGACATTTTGTTCACGTCAACGAGAACATGATCGCCGCCGTTCAGGCCCTCGCGCACATAAAGGATGGGCTGGTTCTGGTTGCCTTCGCGGCGAGTATGGAAATAATACTTACCACCCATTTGCGGAGCTTCGACGGTGCCAATCTCCAGCAATTGCGAGAGACGGGCATTGATCTTGTCGCGTCCGGGCAGAGGGTCAAGGATGGAGTGCGTGTAGCTGAGTTCCTGCTCGACGTAGAGCTTGGTGTCGGGATCGTTCGGGTTTTCCAGGTAGCGGTAGCGATCGACGATTTTGTGCCCCTGAACCGTGTCCTCGACCGGATCAACTTTGGCTTTCGGGGGACCGGAAGGAGCGGTGGAATCTCCGGCACGGGACTCCTCTGCGGAGACCAGGGCAACCACACCGATGAAAAGAATCAGGAAAAAAGTCAGCAAACGCGAACCTCCCAGCATAAACACCTCACTCCTGTTGTGGACGAGACGCCGAGGATTAGGTTAGCAGAACAGTGGCCTGACGGACGCGCCCTCTCGGCAACCGCGACGACCCAAGGTGGTCCTGCGGCCCGCGATTCAAAAGAATAATCTTGGCTCCTTTCGGGAGAGAATCGGCCGTGAACTAACTAGGATGAAACGGCCGCGTGCTGATCGCTCGAAACACCGCTGATGTGCGCGCTGCCGACGTGCGAGTTTCCAATCCGCTGCAGCCTCTGATATGATTTCGTTGACAATTCAAGTACGCATGCAAGCGTGCTCCCACTCCTCAGTAGCTCAATGGCAGAGCATCCGGCTGTTAACCGGAGGGTTGTAGGTTCGAGTCCTACCTGAGGAGCCATTCTTTTCAGCCATTTGCAAATACCCCACAAACGAACTTGGAACCGTTTGGAACCGTTGTGTTCCGAGGTTTGAAAGAATTGGGCTTCCGCTGGTGAGAAACCGGGTTCTCCAATTGACTCAAGTCACTCTTACGCTGGCTGAAAATCGCCCGCGTCCGTGAATTGATGGCTGAGCGCACGCTCGCCTGAATTTCCTGCATGTAAATCTCGGCTGTCGTCTTGATGCTGGCGTGCCGCAAGATCTGCTGCGCATCCTTCATCGTCCCGTGCCCCTGCATGTCGGTGCCCAGCGTGCGGCGCATCACTTGAAAGGTCACGAGTTTCCTTGGAATACCCAGCTTGTCGGCGATTGGGTGGATTTTCCATTTGAGGAAGTTCCTTCCCTGCCGAGGCACCACTTCTCCTTTCCGTATGCCACGGCCAAACGTCGGAAACATGAGCGCATCGGGTGAAGTGTTCTTCGACACGCTGCGCCAAGCCTCGATGATCGGTATCACGTCGTCTGGAATCGGGATAGCGTTTCCGCTTTCCCGCGTTTTGAGCCTGCCTTCGTAAAGACGTCCCTCGAACACCGTGTTGAGCGGAATGAGTTTGTCACCGGCGTACGATTTCCACGTCAATCCGAGGGTTTCACTGGTACGAGTTGCGCAGAAAAGAGCGACGCTCATCAGACATAGATCGTGTACATCTTCGATCGAGTCGATAAGTTTTGCGATCTGTTCCGCTGTCATGGTCGGGCGCTTCACTTCTTTCGTCTGGGGCATCTTCAGCTCTTCGGCGGTATCGTCCTGGACGAACTTGAGCTTACGGGCCAGACGCATGATCGAACGGATGTTCACGAACGCGTGTCTCACAATCGATTCCGAATAGATCTCGGCCAGCTTATTCAGATGGACTTGCAGTTCGAAAAGGCCAAGCTGTCGGATCGGAACGTTCTTGAAGTTCTCGACCAGGTACTTATCGATCTCAAACTCGGTTTTCTGTTGGGTCGCAGGCCGCCATCGCCCGCGACGCATGGGGATGTACTTCTCTGTGACGAACCAGCCGAAAGTCACGGAATCGTCGGCTTTCGCAACGAAACAGCTAATGCCCTTTCCGTTCTCCTCCTGCACGATGGTTTGGAGTTTTTCTTCGGCCTCCCACTTGCGAAGGTCTGACTTTTTTCCCAAAACCACTTTCCTGGTTCGTTCAACCTCCTCTCCGTTCCGGCCTTTCAAATAGACACGGAACTTGCCATACCACTTCTTCTCCCGTGCCCCTTGCAGGTACACGGTGCCTTTCTGATAGACCATTGCCATTACTGCGTTCTCCTATCTGGTCCATCGTTGGTCGCGGAGAACAGTATTGTTCATACACTGTCCCGCACGATTTTGGAAGCTGTGGATGACAAGTGAGACATGAGGAAATGTTCGATGTCTTCTTGCCGGAATCGAAGCAAGGGCCCGAGCTTCACAACAGGGATTCTGGGATGGCGTCTGGTTGCATGGTCTCGCACCCAACGCTCGGAGACTCCCAGACGTTCCGCAACGTCGAGGGCGGTTAGCAGACGTTGCTCCGAGAAGAGAGGTTGGACCCGCGAATGGTGAATTAATCTAAGTGTCATCGACTATCCCCCTGGCTGGTGTGGGATTCGTGTACAACCTGAGAACTGCACTTCAGCGCTGCTGACTCCCAGTATGCTTACGGCGCTGAACCCAGGGGCTTGATCTTGCCCCCCGTTGTGCGCGACTTCACACTTGACAATAGCGCACGTGTACACGTATAGTCAATATGTAACGGTACATTTTTATTTACCGTAACCGTCCAGAAAGGGACCGCATGACAGAAAAAACACCGACACCGCAGCAACCCGTGATCTCCATCCGCATTTCCGATGCCCTGCGCTCCCGGCTCGACAAGCTGAAAGAAATCATGGCCCTCAAGAGCGGCGGACCCGTGTCCACATCGGAGGCAGCAAAGCAGCTGCTTGAGTCGGCCCGAGACGACCGTCTGGAGTTGGTCAATCTGCTCTTGGAGCCGACCGAATCCTTGCTGAGAATTCGCGGCAAGGCCGACGCCAGACTCTCGCTTTCCCAGGCGGAATGGACGATGGTGGCCCACTACTGCGCGCTGGGCGCGGAGTCGTTTGCCAACACCGCCCAAGGACAGATTTCCTTTGAGTCTCTGGCCGAAATCCTGGAGGCATTCCTTGCGGTTTATGCCGTCGTGCGCAGGTCGAAAGAGTCCCCGCTGGACTTCCTGTACCTGATGACTCTTCCGGGGGACAAACAGGCCGAAGCAAAGGCTGAGGACATTGGAAGCGACGACGTGCGCCGGGTGGTAACCAATACGCTCCGAATGCTGAGGAACCCAGCCCAAAAGCGGCGCAAACCGATCCTCGCCGTGCGCAATCTCTACACACTTCTCGACCAAGAGAAGTTCTCGAATATTGAGAAGCTGAACGAGGCGCTCTGGCCGCACTGGTCAGCCCTGTGGAAGGTGTGTGCGCGCGGCCACTATTTCCTTCATCGAAAGCCCCTGCGCGAGAAACCGCCAGCGGAGACCGAGGACGAGGACTTTGAGCTGGCGGTGCAACTGGCATTGCCCTCGTTCGAAGAAGGCGGATACCGCCTCGATCTGGTGCGGGAAGAGGGGAACGATTTCTCTCCGCGCTTGCAGTTTCCGGGAGAGCTTGCCCCGAGCTATCCGGTGGTGGGATGCCCGAGGATTGCGGAGTTCCGAAGGATGCTGGAAGAGCTGGATTTGGCGCGGGATCTTTGCCAATGGAAAGGCCACTATTTCTACGCGCACACGGCGATCTTAGACAACGAGGAACGGGGTGTGTACTTCTTTGCGCGGGAGAACGGAATTGCTTTCAGATTCCCGATGAAACACTGGCAGTCGATCCGCAATCTGTTTCGGCGCGCATGGCAGGCCCCCGAAGTGATCCACACGTGGGAGGCTCAGGTGCTTGAATATGGCGAGCTGTAAGAGAGGCGACGTTTTGCGCCGCAACGTGGATACGAAGCGGAATTCTGAGCGCGCTACGCGGGTGTGGGGAGTGACAACGCTGCTTTGCAGCGGGAGAAATGTGGACACGACACCCCCAAACGGGATCTGCGGAGCGACAGATTGGCGGGTTTGATGTTTACGCAGGTTAACGTTCACGGTATCAGCAGATTGGATTGCTTAGTGAAAATGTTAGCGGTAGCGAGCGATAACTGTATTTTGCGACAAAGTGCTTTTAGCGTCGATCAGGTAAACGCGTTGAAGCGTAAGAACTTTCTGTGAACCAGCATTTCGCCGCTTGACGGCGGCAGAGCAGGATGCGGTATGGGCAACAAGGCGGTTTCCCCAATGAGTATTCGCCGCATTCAAGCCGCGCCACAGTCCAGTCTGCCATTTGGCGAAGAGACGAAGCCCGGATTTCGCACCAAGACTGCCGCCACGCGGTTGACTCCCGAAGAGCTTTCCGAGATCGAAACTGCCGCCGAAGGCGCGGGGCAGGCGCTCTCCGAATGGCTGCGCGCGACCGCTTTGCGCGCCGCGCGGCAGCGTCCCGCCGACCCTGCGGAACTGGTGTTGGCCGAGGTTTGGGCACTACGTTATGCCCTTCTGAATCTCTTCCATGCTGGCGCTCAAGCGGCATCGGAAGGCAGGCAAATGATGCCCGATTCCATCCTCAAAATCCGCGACGAAGCCGATGCGCGCAAGCTGCAACAGGCTCGTAAATTGCTCGACAATTTTCTCGCACCGCAGGGCATGGAACGAGGACAGAACCCATGAATGACATGCCGTTTCCCAGACGATTTCCGTGGCTGCCTGCGATGGCAATACTGGCCTTTTCCGGGGCGTTGTTTCTGTGCAATTGGCTGGTCTGGACGCCCATGCAACGCTACTACCTTGGAAGTTATTTGAGGTGCGCTTTGTTTGGTACTGACCCGGCTTCGAGTACCGAAGTCCGATGGTTGTACAAGACCGCGCCGCACAAGCAACAGGAGTTGGCTACGGATGCCGACGTGGTTCCGGCAACTGCGGGCGACGAACGTGGAATCCCGATGCGGCTTTCGCCAGTGGCGCGGCAGGCCGGCTGGACCGGCCTGCTACAGGGGCCGGATGAATGGCTCCAAACCGTCAGACTCCAACCGCTTCTTGAGGCGCAGTTCTATGACGGAAAGAACTTCTGGAGATTGCTGTTAACGCCGCTGCTGTGGGGAGCCGCCATGTTCTTTTCTCTACTGGCGGGAGGAAGTATATTGTGGGGCCTGAACGCATATGACGAGTGGGATTTAGAGAGGATCAAATGGGGTGAACCACCGACAAGCTGGCCGCAGAGATGGAGAAAAAAGATCGGCAGAATGCGATTCAGCCTGCCGGGATTTGCGATGCGGAAGATACCAGAGATTGCGCGGAAGGTAACGCCACAAACACAGGCCAGCATTCGCGCCGAGTCGTTGAAGAAGCCGATCCAGCCGGTGCTTCCATTCTTCGGTCCGACCATCGCTGCCGCCGATGACAGACCCAAAGAACGGTTTGTCTCGAAGGAGGCGAAGAGAATCGAATGACAGGCAAATTGCCGAGAACACGTTCTTACTGCATTCACCGTCGGTGCGGCGCCGGTTCCCCGCGCAGTTGAGAAGCGCCCATGCTTACGATCTCGAAACCGCTGTCCGCCAGCCAGGCGCGTACATACCATGCGCGGGAGTTTGCCGCGCATGAGCAGAACTATTGGAGCCGCGACCAGCAAGGCCACAGCGAGTGGCAGGGCAGGCTCACCGAACAATGGGGCTTGCATGGTGCAGTCGGCTCCGAACATTTCGCGCGGTTAAGCGAAGGCCAGCATCCGTACACCGAAGAGCAGCTTGTCCGGCATCAGGTTTCGAGAACCTATGAAGGAAAATTCGGCAGAGAGGTGACCAGCGCCGAGCACCGTGCCGGATGGGACGCCACGTTTTCCGCGCCGAAATCGGTTTCTCTGACTGCGCTTGTGGGCGGCGATGACCGAGTGCGGGAGGCGCACCGGGAGAGCGTCCGCGTTGCGCTCTCTGAGTTGGAGCGGTACACGCAGGCGCGGATCGGCAATGTCCACGCCCCGGAGACAACCGGAAAATTCATCGCCGCCACCTTTGAGCACGACACCGCACGGCCCGTCGATGGCTACGCTGCCCCGCAGCTTCATACTCATGCGGTGATCTTCAATGTAACGGAGCGGGAGAACGGCGAAACGCGCGCTTTGCAGCCGCACGAGATGTTTGTGTCGCAGCGTTACGCCACAGCGGTTTACCGATCAGAGTTGGCGCTGCGTCTGGAAAGGCTGGGCTACGAACTGGAACGTGGCAAACATGGGCAACCGGAAATCCGAGGTTACACGAAGGAGTATTTGGAGGTTTCCAGCCCGCGCCGGGAACAGATCAAAGATCATCTCCGGGAGCAAGGCATCGACGGGGCAGCAGCGGCTCAGATCGCGGCTCTCCATACGCGCGACCACAAACAACTGCTATCGCCGGAGGAAGTCTTGCGGCGGCACCGGGAGCTAGCCGCACAATATGGACATCAGGCGGACCGCGTTGTCGCCCAAGCGCGCGAACACGGGCGACATCGTATGCAGGACCCGGAGATGCAGGCGCAGCGGGCCGTGACCTGGGCGCGCGATCATGTTTTCGAGAGATCGGCTGTACAGGACCGCCGCGCGATCCTTGAAACGGCGCTCGTGCGCGGCATGGGAGAAACCACGTACGACCAAGTCCGGCAGGAATTCGAGCGCCGGATCGGGGCCGGGGAGTTCCGGGAAGTTTCACAGACTGGAACTGGCCAACAATTCACGACCGCTGCGATGGAACGTATGGAGCGCGAGATTGTTGGCCGGATGCAGGAAGGCAATCGGCGCGACTACAGCGATCCCATGCTGGTTTCGCCGGATGTGCGTATCGCTACGGAAGACCGTCACCCGGAACTGAATGCTTCGCAGCGCCAGGCGGTAGACGAAATCTTTCTCTCGCGTGAGAAAGTTGTGGGTTTAGATGGCATCGCAGGCGCGGGCAAGACAACAACTCTGTCCGTCATCCGTGAAGGCGCAGAGGCCGAGGGCTACAGGGTAGAAGGCTTCGCGCCCACGTCCCGCGCGGCGCAGAAACTAGCCGAAGCAGGCATGGAAACATCCACGCTACAGAAGCATTTGGCGCGTGGGCAGGAACCTGACACCGGCGAGAAGCGCCTTTATGTGCTCGACGAATCCTCCTTGGCATCGACCAGGCAGGTGCATGAGTTCTTGAACCGGCTCCATCCGAATGACCGCGTGTTATTAGTTGGCGACCGGCGACAGCATGAGGCGGTTGAGGCCGGGCGACCCTTCGCACAACTTCAGGACGCCGGCATGAGGACGGTGAAGCTCGAAGAGATCGTACGCCAGAAAGACCCGGGACTGAAACACGTAGTCGAGCAGCTTGCGCGAGGCGAAGTACGCGAAGCAATAAAGAATCTTAACCGGCAGAACCGAGTCCATGAAATTCCCGACCACGACGAGCGCATCGTGGCCATCGCAAAGGAGTATGCAAAATCGCCGGAGAACACGCTTGTAGTTTCGCCCGACAACCGCTCCCGCATGGAGATCAACGAGCGTATTCATGTGGAATTACAAGGCCGGGGCGTTGTCAGCGGCGAGGAGCACTGCGTCCGAACGCTTGTGCCGCGCCAGGACCTCACCGGCGCGGATCGGACTTGGGCGGAGCGGTACGAAGTCGGCGACGTGCTGCGTTACTCGCGCGCGTCGAAGGAGACCGGCATTGGGAAAGGCGAGTACGCACAGGTGAAGAGCATCGACGCCCCGAAAAATCGGCTGACGGTCGAGCGGCAGGACGGTACGACGCGAACCTACGATCCGCGCCGACAGCAGGGCGTCTCTGTCTTCCGCGAAGAGATGCGGAGCTTTTCCGCGGGCGACCGCATCCAGTTCACAGCGCCAGCGAACGACCTCAAAATCGCCAACCGCGAGTTGGGAACAATCGAGAGCATCGACCAGAACGGGTGGCTCAGTCTGAAAATGGACGGGGGCCGAGCGGTCGAACTCGATCCGCGCAGGCATCCGCATCTCGATCATGGCTATGCCATGACCAGCCACTCCAGCCAGGGACATACTGCCGACCGCGTTCTGATTCACGTGGACAGCGAGTTGGGCGCAAAGGACCTGCTCAACAGCCGCATGGCCTATGTCTCTGTCTCGCGTGGACGCTATGATGCGCAACTCTTCACCAACGACCGCAAGAAACTGGGCGCGACGCTCGGCCACGATGTTTCTCACCAAAGCGCCCATGCGCCGGAGGTGAAGCAGGAGCAGTCTATCGCGCCGCAGCTGGAGCATGGGCCGGGCTTCGGAATTAGTATGTAGCCCCTACCTGCCCCGGATGACGGGAGCGTAGCCCAGCCTGTCCGCGTGTCAAGGCCGCAGCCGCTAGCGCGGTGCCTTCGGCAGCCTTGACACACGGACAGGCTGGGCAAAATCTTCCCACTATTCCGGGCAGGTAGGAGAAACAAGGAAAGGCGTGGTCAGAGATGGAGCATACATGGAAGCTCCATCTTGCGACCAAGAATAGAAAATTGGCGAAGGCCGGGAGGCCCCTCATTTCTCGCTATCATGCCACTGATTGCAACAGTCGGCACAGTAAGTTTGAGGGATGGAGTGAGGACGAACACAACGAGTTTGTGCTAGGGCTGTTCGGCATATTTAAGCGCACTCACATCCTCACGATTGCCTACGATTTGAACCTGGATGATCTTTGCGAAGTGCTTCCGGAACACTTTTCAAGGTGGACACGACAACGCTTTACCGGGCGCTTGCAGTGACCGTTGCGTGAGTTAAAGTAAAGACATAGTAAAGAGAAGAGGCTGATCCTAGCGGAAGAGGAATAGATGCAAGGAACCATTATCGCAATTGCGGGGTTTGCCACAACACTTGCCGGAACACTTGGGGGCGTCGTCATCGGTCAGCGCATGTCAAGATCATCCCAAAGGGAGCAATGGCTTCTCGATACTACAAAACAGGAGTACCGCGAGCTCTTGAGTGCGTTCTCTACCGCCCACATGGCATTCCAACGGCTATATGAGCCCGGTAACGTAAGCTCGGAGCAAGATCAGCGCCAGTGTTCTGCGGTTGAACTAGATTCCTACCGCGTGCTACGCGACAGACTTTATACTGCCGTGGAGCTTGAACGCGAAGACATCCGACGTCGGTGGGCCGAAGCCCTCGTGAACTTCAAGGACACAAAGGACGCGCGAAAGTTCGCAGACCGATTCAGTAGTATTTGCGATACGATAGTTTGGCTCGCAACGGACAAAAAAGGTGAGCGGCCAAACGTTGTTTGATGGTCAGCAGGGGCAAATCCGTGAGGTTGTCCCGACAGGGACGGTCAACGTGAGTCAGATCATGAAGCGTTTGTTATGCCTAGCCCTCCAATTGATTGTATTACAGCACATTCCACTTCACGCGCAAGACAAGGGCGAACACAAATTCAAGAACTGCGCCACGGCATACCGGTTGGTCGAAAAAAGTTTGGATGACGACACAGCCTTGCTCGCTAACGCACGCGATTACCTGACGCACTGCTCACACGACCGCTTCGCGGAACTTGCGCCGGTACGAGCGCGCCTACTCGGCTGGATGGGCAGTGCGCTTATTCACACGAGACAATTCTCGGAGTCCGTTCCAATTCTTGAGGAATGCGTGAACATTGCCGGAAAAAATGGCCTTGGGGGAGACTTTGCCAACTGCTTGGTTGATCTTGGGATAGCGGAGGCCAATCAAGGGCAGTGTGAGTTGGCGGAAGTCGACTTCAAGGCGGCTCTCGATTTGCCGACAACAGACAATCTCAGTTCTGCGAGTCACGATGAGGCAAAATGGTGGATGGACGATTTGCACAAGGCAGCGAGCACCGGGACCCTGCGACTGCCGTCACCGGGAAAACCATATACATGCTGTTCTCAGATCAGGTGTTTGCCGCCGACCACACCGTCGGTCGAGAAATCCAATCCGTCTCAGAAGCATCTATACGGAACAGCTTTCTTCGTTTCAAGTGATGGCCAATTGCTGACAAACGACCATGTCGTAAACAACTGTACATCGGTGACCTTGGGAACTGGTGAGAAGGCCCAGATAACCAGCAGAGACCCCAAAAACGACCTTGCTCTACTCAAGATCGGCAATAAGGCAGAGCACTTTGCCACTTTCAGGGGCGGAGTCCCCGCCCGACTATTGATTGTTGAATAATATAGTGACATTTCTAGCTGGGTATGCTATCGTCGGCCCATGGGAAATCCGGCGGGAGTGCGGCGAGATTTTCAGGCACTGGAGCAGCGACGCTTGCGGGCGGCGCGGTT
>Ga0208191_1000841_pt1 | contig 18049 bp, 11 predicted proteins | sample June2015DPH_13_5_FD_184709 | JGI IMG/M metagenome (GOLD analysis project Ga0208191, IMG submission 184709) | Peatland microbial communities from SPRUCE experiment site at the Marcell Experimental Forest, Minnesota, USA - June2015DPH_13_40... | ecosystem: Environmental > Terrestrial > Soil >... | reverse complement strand
AAGCAGAAGACGGATCGCCAAGATGCGCAGCTGATTCTGCGCTTATTGCTGGAAGATCGTTTTCCGAAGGTGTGGGTACCGAACTGGGAGAATCGCGATCTGCGGCAACTGTTGTGGCGCCGACTAATATCACACTGGTGCCGGGCACGCCGCAGCAGGTAACGTTTAACGCCGCTGCCAACGCAGCGAGCGCCAGCGCCACCGTCACCTTTACTGGAACCGCTGGGTCCTTGAGGTACACGAGAGGATTAAGCCTCGCCGTGAGCGCCCTGTCAAATGGATTGCCCGTTCGTACGCGCTACCTGCGAACGGATGCGACTACGGAATACGATCTTTGGCTAAATCAGCATTGGATTATCTATCATGCGAGCACTGGGCGTTATTTTGTCACCGATCCGTCTTCTAACCAGATCATTGTTATCGATGCTGCCTCCCGGACCGAGATAGGGACCATCGGAGTGCCGGGGGCTTTTGGAATCGACGAAACGCCCGATGGGACGACCCTCTATGTCGGAACGCTGATCGGGGATGTCTACGCGATTGATCCGGTGGCAATGACCGTGACCCAGCGCTACATCGCCTCTGACATTGGACCGTCGGGATTTCCGACACAAACCGCCCTCGTCCTTTCGGACGGCCGGTTGGCGCTATTCGGGCCAGTAAACAGCGGTTTGCAGCCTCTTGGAATTTGGAACCTGACTGACAACTCCATCACAATCTACGGTGCATACCAAGGCACTCCGATTCCGTGTGGTGCCGGTTCAGGCTATAGCGGCTTCACGCTCAGCGTGGACCGCACCCAGATCATCCTCGGAGCGGGAACTCTGTGCGAAATGAACGCAGCCACCGGAACAGGTATCTCCGCAGTTGGGGCTTCATTGGATGGCGTCTCCCTAGAACACATTCTTACCACTCCGGATGGTAAGTACATCATTCTGGCCAATAATCAGCTTACAGACCCCCGATCGGTCGCGGTTGTGTTTGATGCGCAAACGCTAGCTACGGTGGCCCAATTCGGCGTCTTGGGCGACACCTCGTCCGGGTCCGGCTTTTTTGTTAGCGCGGATTCGACAACGCTCTACACTCCCGACGACCCTGAGGCCGCAATCATTTACGCCTATAACCTGGCGACGCAGGGGCTTGTCGGCTGGGTTCCCGACATGTTTGTCCCGCCAATAAGCGGAGGGGTGGTGCTCGGTCCCATCGATAGCCCCTATCTCCTGGCGACCGACGGAACCGGACTTTTTGCAGGCCCTATGGAAGAGGGCATCGGCTTCGTCGACCTTTCCACTTTGCAAACTGGTGCTGTGGGCACGGAGTTCACCAATGGATACTTGAACCCGGCCACGGGGCCGCCGTCGGGCGGAACGGCGACGCAATGGTCCACGCCAGGTTCAGTGGGTAAATTGAAAAGCGTCTACTTCGATTCCCGGCAAGCCGCGGCCATTTCGGCGCAATCGGGATACATCAACGCCACGAGCCCTTCGGGGAGTCCTGGGCCAGCCGACGTCTATGCATTCACAACTGACGGCGGAATGCAGCTTCTTCCCGAAGCCTTTAGCCATGGGCCGACGGTTCTGGAGGTCACGCCAAATATGGCCACTGCCGAGGGTGGTGGTACTGGGTACATCTATGGCTATGGCTTTGGTCTGGTCAATTCGAATTCGATTCCGTCCGGTCTTACAGTGACAGTAGGCGGCGTCGCGGCGCAGGTTACGGCGTTCGCTGCAAACGCCTATGGGACTGGTTCGCCACCGTTCCCTCTGCAAAGTGTCGCATACACCATCCCGCCGGGCGTCAGTGGATCGGCGGTTAATGTAGTGGTTAGCACCAGCGCGGGAAGCGCGACGGCGACGGGAGCAATGACCTACCTCCCATCCACTCAGCAGTTCCCACTGACTGGATCGACGCTCGCTCAGGGCATCTACGATTCGTACACTGGTCTCTACTATTTCACCGACACTACCCAGATCCAGGTCTTCTCGCGAACCCAGGGGAAATGGCTGGCTCCAATCCCGATTACTCCACCTCCGGGCACGACGGAAAGATTATGGGGGATCGCGCTTTCGCCGGACGGCAGCACGATGGCTGTTTCCGACGCCAGCGCGGGAGCTATTTATCTCCTCAATCCCGCGAATTCAACGTCGGTCCAGACTTTTATAGTGGGTTCGCAGAGCCCCTTTATCGTCAACCCCTGCGGACTTGCGGTCAGCGATCAGGGAAATGTGTATTACATGGTTTTCGTGATCGGGCAAGGAGGCGGGGCTGACCAGTTCTTCAAGCTGAACACAAACACGAAGGCCATTACCAATTACGGCATCAATGGTCCGGGACTGGGCCCGAACGACGTTTATCTGCGAAACGCGATCAGTTCCGACAACACCCGTGTTTTTAACAACGAATACGGTGAGGTATTCAGCATCGATACCGCAACCGACACCGTGACAGAAGCGCTTGACGGTTACAGTTGTTGCTATGGCAACTACGAACTAGCGCTTTCCAGCGACCAAACCCAGTTAACGGCGACCTCCTACATTTACGATTCCGATCTGAGCGGAGAATCATACTACGCGTTGAATGATCGCGAGATTCTGAACAGCGCTTATGTTTACCACGCCAAACTCAGTCCAGACGGCCTGCTGCTCTTCCAGCCGTCCACGAATGGCATCGATGTGCTTGACGGCAACCGCGGCAACCTGCGAAATCGTATCTCGCTGCCTGTCGCGCTCTCGCCTAACTACGATGCGCTGGTCGACGACGGCACCGACAACATTCTGATCGCCATAACCGGCACCGGTAATGGAATTGCCATCGTGGAGCTGACATCCATCCCCGAACCGTCTCCCTTACCTAGCGACACCAAGGTTGCTTCCCGGATGCATCATCTTGTAGAACCGGGCGACCGCTGGGGGAGAGGCTCCAAGCTGGCCACGCACGTGGATAGACAGAATCTTCGACCGGCGACGCCACATCGCACTGTCCCGCATGTCACTAGAACACTCCTTCCGCATCCAAAATAGCGGCTCAACTGGTCGTCAAGCGGAAAACGATGCTGTTGTTGTTGCAAAATCCCCATAGCGCTCACTGAGGGTTCTGAGCGTAAATGCCTTCCATGAGAAGGCCGGTCGGAGTCAAGTGGGTTCTTTCGTTTTTTCGTTGGACAAGGTTTTTCTCCCGCCGAGTTGCCTGCTGTCGCCACCCTTCCATCCGCACTCTCGATGAGCGATTGGTTCGCTTAATTTGGGAGCGTACAGCATCCCGTCGGAGGCCGGCCTTCTCATCCCATCTGATTACGACAGTTATGCGCGGTCATGCGAATTAAACCAGTTCAGAACTCGGGTGTCGAACTCCTGGCCAGCAACATTCACGGCACCGCAGTGACCAGCATTCGGTACGTTCCACAGAACTATTTCAGCCGGGTTGTGCGCACGAATCCATTCGGACTGTTGTGGCGGAATATTGTCGTCTGCCAATCCATGTATCAGAAGAATTGGAACGCGGTTTCCAACCACCGACCTTTCGGGGGAGGCATCTGCCAAGTTGACACCACGTGTAAGTCTGCCATAGAGAAATGCCGTTTCGACTGCGGGGCGCAGAGCCACTCTGCCCAACCATGTTCCCGTGTGAAATACCTGCCCCACGCGCACGTATGCAATCTGGCGGAAGCTGGCGAACGACGATTCGGCAACCACTGCACAGAAGCGATTCTCCTTTTCTATGGCCTGAAGCAAAACGGCGGCGCCCATCGATTCACCCATTCCAAAAACACATTTGGGATGCTGCGCGCTCTCCAACCAGTTAAACCACTGGTGCACGTCACCGCTCTCCCTGATGCCGTAGGTTGGGAAATCGCCACCACTTTCACCCTGAGCACGCGAGTCGGGTAGTAGGACCGCAAATTGTTTCGAAAGGAATAACTCTGCGAATCCCATCATCCCTTGCCGATTGTCTCCGACGCCGTGGAACAGTATTACGACATCGCCGTTCGCATTCGCTGGACGTGCAAACCAGCCTTGGAGATGACTATCGTCGCTGACAGTGATCGAAACGTTTTGCAAAGTCGCGCCGAATCGGGTAGCAGTAGCTTCGAACGATTGGCGCTGTGTAACACGCACCCGTTGTGGTCGAAATGCCAATTCGCCAAGGAAGATGGCTAGGGTCGCGCAGAATAGCGCATAACAGAACACCGCTATGCTAATGACACGCCGTGCCCGCATTTTCATTCCTCGTACAATGTTACGCAAGTTGACCTGATGAAGTTCCACAGCAACACGTAGGAATCGGTGCGGGTTGGTTGTAATTGTCGAAAAATCCCGATTACACTCAAAACCCCGGTCACCGGTCAATGAGTGTAATCGGGATTTTGCAACAATTGGCTTTCAGCGTCCAGTGGCCTAGACTCGCCGAATGCACCAATCTTCAAAACATCGCCGGTACTAAGAAGCGCGGCGACCCTTTCGGCGATTCGAACCGAGGTCCGGAGGAACAATGCAAAAGCGCAAGTTGGGTAAGAGCGGCCTCGAGGTCTCCGCTCTCGGCTATGGTTGCATGGGATTGTCGTCAGCTTATGGTCCACCGGTATCCCGTGAAGACGGCATCAGGATAATTCGTGCGGCATTCGATAGGGGCGTCACTTTTTTCGATACAGCCGAGGCTTATGGTCCCTTTTTAAACGAAGAACTCCTGGGTGAAGCAGTAGCGCCGTTCCGCCAACAGGTGGTGATTGCCACCAAGTTCGGCTTTGACATCGATTCGAAAACGGGGGAGCGACGGGGAGGCCTGAACAGCCGTCCCGAACACATCCGAAAAGTCGTGGGAGAGATGCTGAAGCGGCTAAAGGTCGAGAGCATTGACCTGCTTTACCAGCATCGCGTAGACCCAGCAGTTCCTATCGAGGACGTCGCGGCTACGTTGAAGGAGCTTATCGGGCAAGGCAAGGTGAAATATCTCGGACTATCCGAGGCGTCAGCAAAAACGATCTGTCGCGCCGATGCCGTGCATCCGGTTACCGCAATCCAAAGTGAATACTCGCTCTGGACACGAGACGTCGAAAACAATGGCGTGCTGGCAACGTGCGAAGAACGGGGCATCGGCTTCGTTGCCTTTACTCCGCTCGGCGCGGGTTTCCTGACGGGCAAAATCGATACGAAAACTACGTTCGATCAGACGGACTTCCGCAACATCTCCCCACGCTTCAGCGGCGAAGCACGCGCTGCGAACCAAGCTGTCGTTGAGCTGCTGAAGAGGATCGCGGAGAACAAAAGCGGCACACCGGCGCAGATTGCGCTCGCCTGGCTACTCGCACAGAGACCGTGGATTGTACCGATTCCGGGGACAACAAAACTACACCGCCTCGAAGAGAACCTCGGTGCAGTGAACATCCAGCTCACGACCGACGATCTCCGCGAAATCGATGGTGCGGTTGCGAAGATCGAGGTCCAAGGGGAACGGTTACCAGCAGCCGTGCTGAAAATGATTGATCGCTGATGGGTAAGCACTCCAACATAATCATCACCCACTTTACACGCAGAAACCAGCAGATTGGAACATAAGTGTTGTAACCAGGCGTTAGCACTTATTGACAATTGGCCGGTCCCGGCCGATGAGTGTAATCGGGATTTAACGACAACCACAAGAATCATTCACCCGCACCGATGGAATTCAACAAGCGCATCTCCGTTTCCATTATCCCGAGATACGCGGAGTATACGACGACCAGATCAACAACGTCAGAGTTGCAACTCCGCCAAGTTCCGCGCGCCGGTTCGCCCGGGATGAAGAACGGGCCTCTCCTGAAACACTCGGGCTGGCTATCGGAGCCTATCCGCGAGTGCTTTGTCCCACGATGAGCGTGTGTTGCTGGCATTTTCCCCTGTCGCCTATTGGCAGAACGAACCGTCCGCTCCGGCCGTGCATGCGAATCCAGAGCAACAGCCGGGAAGTGTTCCGCCACACTGCTGACCTTGAACCGAGCAGCTAACGACAGCATTCGTCGCTTGGCAGTTAGCGAGGGGCAAGCCATGGTAGTCTCCCTCGACGTAGCAGTGTGTCGAGGTATCGAGGATAAAGGACTTCCCGTGAAAGCACTCGCTGTCGTTGACGGACGGGGTTACAGCTGGCTGCCCAACGGGACATGAGGTGGGCTTAGAAGTCGAGAGATCACAACCCTCACCACCTTGACCAATAACTCCAGTGGGTACTCCGCCAACGCATAAGCCGGTCAATGTGCTGGGCGTCACCGCCGTGCCACTGAGGGAGACCGTCTGCGGGCTGTCGGCCGCGTTGTCGGTAAACGTGACCGTGCCCTTCACGCTGCCCGTAGTGTCAGGCGCAAGAGTCGCATTGATAGCGCAGTTCGCTCCGGCGGCGAGCGATGAGCCGCAGTTATTGGTCTCGGAAAAGTTCGCGCTGGCCGCAATGCTCGTAATCGTCAGCGGAGCCGTGCCGGTATTGGTAAGCGTGATGAGCAGGGGTTCGCTGGTTGAGCCTTCCTCCTCGTTGCCAAAGGTCAGGCTATTCGCTGAGAACGAGACGCTTGGTGATCCGCTGCTGCCTGCGCAACCGCTGAGTGCGCAGGACCCGATAAGTATCGCCGCAATCAAGACAACGAATCTGCATTTCATGCTCTCCTCCGCCTATGGTTGCATCCCTGCATGGCTCGCTTCCGCTCTACCTGGCCCGTCGATCGTGTGGCCAACAGGGTGATACCGATTGCTCCGGCGCGGCTGAGGCGGGCCGGTCGCCGGCCGGGGGCATGAACTTTGACCCCACCGGGTTTTGGCGTCAATGGCATGGGCGTGACTTCTACGTGACTTTTTTGTCCGCCCGGCAAGTGAATGCTTGTCAGTCGCTTAGGAGGAATTCGCGACCTCAGTCGGATAGATCCGTGCTATGCTTTCGGGGATTTGCTTTCCCATCGAAGGAGTACGCGATGGAGAATCGAACCGAATCCACCAGAATCGTCCGGTTTGGCGATTTCGCCCTCGATCTGCGCACTGGCGAGCTTCGCACCAACGGCCACCACACTATCCTTCCGGAAAAACCCTTCCAGATCCTCAGCGCATTGCTGGAGCGGCCGGGCGAGATGGTCACCCGGGAAGAACTGATCAAGCGGCTCTGGCCTGCCGGCACTTTCGTGGACTTCAATCTCGGCCTAAATAAAGCCGTCAATCGGCTTAGGGATGCGCTGGACGATACGGCAGAGCAACCACGGTTCATCGAGACCTTCCCCAAGCGCGGATACCGCTTGATTGCGATGCCAGAATTTGAGACCTCCACGGAGGACGGCTCGACCGCAAGCCAACGGGTCACAACGCCTTTACCGGAGCGCCACTCCCGGTTTCTTGCCGCAATCACTCTTAGTCTGGTTTGCCTGTTAGCCGCGTGGTTGTGGATTCGCCATCACGATGCCAAGCGGCCCGAACCGGCGTTTCAGCGGCTCAGCTTCGGCCGGGGAATGATTCTGACGGCGCGCTTTACCCCTGACGGACAGAGTCTTGTGTACAGCGCTGCCTGGGATGGAAAGCCCTCCCAACTTTTTTGGTCAAGGGCTGGCAGTTTCGAGGCTCGCCCTCTCGGAGTGGAAGCCGATATCCTTGCCATCTCTCCTTCCGGCGAGATGGCTGTGTCGATGAATCAGCGTCTCGGCAGCTTTAACCGTCCGGGCGTTCTGGCACTCATGTCACTCACCGGTGGCGCGCCCCGGAAACTGCTCGACAATGTTCAGAGTGCCGACTGGTCTCCGGATGGTTCGAAACTGGTGGTTACGCATAACACCGCCGGTGGCTGCGCCCTTGAGTATCCGCCTGGCAAGGTTTTGTATCAGACCACGGGGAGAGCGTGGCTGGATCACGCCCGTATCTCTCCCCGCGGGGATCAGATCGCATTTCTCGAACATCCCCTGGAAGACGATAATGCCGGCTTTGTGGCGGTGATCGACCTGGCAGGAAACCGAAAGAAACTATCCGGGGAGTTTGGAGGCATTGTGGGTCTGGCCTGGGACCCTTCTGGCGATGCAATCTGGTTCTCCGGCCGCGAAGTCACCCCGACTGGTCCGCAGGCGCTGTTTAAAGTCACGACGGAGGGACAACAGTTCTTAGTCCGCCGAGAGTCCGGCATCATGAGCTTGCATGATGTGTCCCGGGATGGACATATGCTCGTGACCCGAAACAGCCTTCGCGGTGAGGTGTTCGGGCGCATTTATCCAGACAACAAAGAGCGCGAGCTCGGCTGGCTCGATAATTCTGAGGCCCCTGATCTCAGTCCCGACGGCGCTACTATTTTGCTCTCCGTGCAAGAAGAAGCGTCCGGTTCTGGTTATGATGTGTTCCTCCGGAAGACAGATGGCTCAGCGGCTGTCCGCCTGGGCGAAGGTCTCCCACTACAGCTTTCGCGGGATGGCAACTGGGCGCTGACGAGCTATCCCTCGGGTATAAAGCCGACATTGCCACCGCAATTGCTTCTACTGCCAACCGGAGCGGGACAGCCTGTCACGCTCACCCACGATTCGATCTACCACGGTTCTGCAATGCTGCTTCCCGACGGAAAGAGATTCTTATTTGAAGGCAGCGAACCCGGACGGGAACGACGGACTTGGGTGCAGGACCTAATTGGTGGCAAGCCGCTGCCCATCACTCCGGAGGGTACGGCAGGGCACTGGGTGTCGCCAGACGGTAAGCTGCTGGCTGCGTTTGATCCGCAGCGGAAATTCTGGCTTTACCCGATGGATGGCGGCCAGCCCACGGCGCTCTCCGGCATTGAGCCCGGAGAAAGCGTAGTCCGCTGGAGTGCAGACGGCAAGTATCTGTTCGCTACGAACGAGGGCGTTATTCCTGTCGAGGTTTATCGCGTCGAAGTGGCAACCGGTCACCGGCAACTCGTCTATACGCTGTCCCCGAGCGATGCTGCTGGGCTGTGGGGGATGTACTCCGTTCTGGTTACGCCCGACGGCAAATCCTATATTTATTCCGATGTCCGGATTCTCTCTGACCTGTATCTCGCAACCGGACTGAGATAGATATCGTCGCGTCGGTGGAGTGGTTGCAACCAGGCCATTTCACTGATTGACCTGATGCTGACTGCGGCCCCGTTCAGATTCTAAATTTTTCGTCCGGGCGCTTTCCCTTGTGGCACGCTGAGGCTGGTCGCACAAGCGCCCCCCGTTGATTGCGCGGATGATAAACGGAGAGAAAACCAACGTACAAGCCCAGTTCGGCGAAGGCTCGCTGCGAGTGTACTCCATGAAAGGGGGGCGCTACTTCGCGAGGGACTCATCGGTCAGAAACGGGAGACACTCCAATTTCAGGATAGCTACATCGCCCCTCTCCGCAAGTTCCACTGGCAGTTCATTGACACCAAGGGACCCCTTTCGCTACTAGGGGAGGCTGGATAGTTTGTATCGCTTCGATGCCCGAACCCTGGCCCGGCTGGCGCGAATCGACCCGGAGTTGCTGGGGCCGGTACGACACCGCAGTCGAAAAGCGCAGGCGGATCTGACGGTGATTCGAGCACGGGCAGGACTGGTCCGAGCCCGCACGTCGCTGATCAACACGGCCCGCGGATTGACGAAGTCGTATGGCGAACGGCTGCGCGGCTGCAGCCCGCGGAAGATGAACCGAGAACTGGCCGAGGGACTGAGCCCGGAGTTACAGAGTGCCCTCCAGCCATTGTTGGAAGAGATCGAATCGCTCAGCGAGCGCATCCGGGAATACAACGAGCGCGTGCAACAGATCGCCCAAGAGAGTTACCCCGAGGTGGCTCGGCTGGAACGGGTGCAAGGAGTCGGAACGTTGATTGCTCTGACCTACGTGTTGACGCTGGAAGACGCACGGCGATTCCGCAAGAGCCGCGACGTGGGTTGTTATCTGGGACTACGACCCGGGCGGAGGAACTCGGGGCAGAGCGAGCCACAGCTACACATCAGCAAGGAAGGAGACCCCTATCTAAGAACGATGATGGTACAAAGCGCGCACCATATTCTGGGTCCCTTCGGAGCCGATAGCGATTTGCGACGCTGGGGTCTGAAACTGGCCGAGCGCGGCGGCAAGAATGCAAAGAAACGAGCAGTGGTGGCAGTGGCGCGGAAGTTGTCCATACTGCTGCATCGACTGTGGGTGAGTGGTGAGGTCTACGAACCGCTCCGCAACCAGCGTGTGCTGACCGCGGCGGCGTAGGCCCAGATCCGAACTGCCGAGTTACGACCGCCGAGTTCCGGTGACTGCGACAAACGCCTGGCCCAACCCCCTTTTTCAAGGAGGCGAGGTCGATAATCAGGTGGCAGCACCGACTGAAACGAGAACGCCCAACTGGCACCGAGCGAACAATCGTTCACCCAAGAGTGCGGATGGAAGGATGGCGGCAGAGGCGGCCCGCTCCGGCATAGTAAGAACGGAACGAAAACTGTTCTTGACACTGACCGGCTTTCTCATGGAAGGCGTTTACACTCAGAACCCCCGTCGTGAGTATGTTTCAATCACCCGCGAAAGGTCGGCCCAAAGTTGTAGAGTACAAGAACGCAGCAGTGTTCCTTGAATTCTTTGAATTTGTCACGCCCCTGCCAGGCTGTGCCCCGGTGGCACAAAGGGCGTGTTATGGTTGGGCGGATGCGCCGTGCCGATTAGCCGTGGCGGCGGCTGATCGTTGGCGGCGGAATCGGCCACACCCCAAGGAGAACTATGTCTCGCCACCTTTCCACTTTCGCGCTGCTCCTTTTTGTCTTTTCGCTGCTGCCTGTGCAAGCGCTCGATGAAGTGCCGCTTGACGGCTATTCGGCGCAGAACGCGAAGAACGAGCGTTCGTGGGAGAGCAAATTCCGGGCGTTGCCGGAGCCCGACAAGCTGCGGGCCTACATGCAGCGGCTGAGCGCACGGCCACACCATGTGGGCTCGGCCTACGATCAGGACAATGCGCAGTGGATCCTTGCGCAATTCAAGAGCTGGGGTCTGGACGCGCATATCGAAAGCTTCGACGTACTATTCCCGACTCCCAAGAAGCGCCTGGTGGAGTTGATTGCGCCCACGCACTTCGTTGCCAAGCTGCAGGAGCCTGCGCTTGCGGTTGACCCAACTTCCTCGCAACAAAGCGAGCAGTTGCCCACCTACAACGCTTACTCGATTGACGGCGACGTCACCGCGCCGCTGGTTTACGTGAATTATGGCCTGCCCGAGGATTACGAAAAGCTGGAAAGCCTGGGCATTTCCGTGAAGGGCGCGATTGTGATTGCGCGGTATTACCATTCGTGGCGCGGTATTAAGCCCAAGGTGGCCGCCGAGCATGGCGCGATTGGATGCATCATTTATTCCGAGCCGCGCGACGACGGCTATTTCTATGACGACACGTTTCCCAACGGCCCGATGCGGCCGCCTGACGGAGTGCAGCGCGGCAGCGTGATGGATTTTGCCTCGAACTTTCCGGGCGACCCGCGCAACTTCGACCGGGGCGATCCCAATGCGCCGCGCTACACGGCGCAGAACGCGCCCAGCCTCACCAAAATTCCGGTGTTGCCTATTTCGTATGGTGACGCGCAGCCGCTACTGGCCGCGCTGGGCGGGCCGATGGCGCCGGAGGGATGGCGCGGCTCGCTGCCGATTCCTTATCACGTGGGCCCCGGACCCGCGAAGGTGCATCTGGTGGTCGAGTCGAATTGGGACGTGAAGAATGTGAACGACGTGATTGCTACCATCCCCGGAACGGTCGAAGCGGACGAATGGATCGTGCGCGGAAACCATCACGATGGTTGGGTGAATGGAGCGATGGATCCGATATCGGGCCAGGTCTCGCTGCTCGAAGAAGCGCGCTCGTTTGGCGAACTGCTCAAGCAAGGCTGGAAACCGAAGCGCACCATCATCTATTGCGCGTGGGACGGCGAAGAACCTATGCTGCTCGGCTCAACAGCCTGGGCGGAGGCGCACGAAAAGGATCTGATCCAGCACGCGGCCATGTACATCAACACCGACAGCAACGACCGGGGCTATTTGAACCTGGAAGGCTCGCATTCGTTGGAGCACTTTTTGAACGGGGTGGTGCGCGATATTGAGGATCCGGAGAGCAAGACGTCGGTGTGGCAGCGCAAACATCTGACCGACATCCGGCACGCCAAGGACGACGAGGAGCGCAAAGAGTTGCGCTCGCGCGCCGATCAACGCATTGGAGCGCTGGGATCGGGCACGGACTACACGGCGTTTATCGACCATCTCGGGATCGCGTCCGTGAATGCCGGATATTTCAGCGAAGACTCAGAGGGCATCTACCACTCCATCTATGACGACTTCTACTGGTACACGCATTTTGGCGATCGCGATTTCGTCTACGGGCGCGCGCTGGCGCAGACCATAGGAACGGCGGTGATGCGAATGGCCGATGCCGACGTTTTGCCGTATCAGTTCAGCAATCTGGCAGACACAGTGCATGAATACCTAAAGCAGCTTCAGGATTTGCTCAAGAAAAAACAGAGTGAGATCAAGGAACGCAACACGGAACTCGACGAGGGGGTGTTCCAAGCGGTGTACGATCCGCGGCATCCCACGGTGGCGCCGCCTAAGGAAGAAGTGCCGCCGTTCTTGAACTTCGCGCCGCTGGCAAACGCTGCCGATGCGCTGATGCAGGCTGCTGAGCGATATGAAAAAGCACTGGCTGCGGCCTGGAAGGACGGCAAGTTTGCTGCGACGGATGCGCAGCTTCACGATCTAAACCTTAAACTGCTCGAGAGTGAGCGCAAGCTCACCGACCCTGCGGGCTTGCCTCGGCGGCCGTGGTACAAACACGTGCTCACCGCGCCCGGAGTCTATACCGGCTACGAACCCAAAACCGTTCCTGGGGTGCGCGAGGCGATCGAACAAAAGCACTGGCAGGAAGCGGACCAGCAGATCGAGGAAGTGGCGAAGGTGCTGCGGGGGGAAGTGGAGTTGGTTGATTCGGCTACGAAAGAGCTGGCGAGCTGGGCTACGGCGCCGTAGTGCAGCATCGAGAGGACAAACTGGTAGTGGTGCTTTAGTGTTTTATGGATTTTCTACTTGTCCTGAACGATTCCCCATACGGAAGTCAGCGAATCCGCGGTGGAAAAGCCGTTGAATGCCGCTCACTACCTTCAAAACTGATTTCGGAAATCAGTTCATTGCCCACCATAGACTTACAATGCCTGAGATTGCCAACTGTGCTCGGTTAAGTGCTTTGTTTGCGTGTATGCCGACGATTGGTATGGAACCATCACCGTCCGGCAGGACGGAGATCATCTCGTGATGACCTTTGACCACACCCCGACCATGATCGGCGACCTTCAGCACTGGCAGTACGAAACGTTCAAAGCGCATTGGCGCGACCGCAGAATCGAAGATGCGTACATCACCTTCGCCCACAATCCGGACGGCAGCATTGACCACGCAAGAATGGAAGCCGTGTCGCCTTTGGCGGACTTCAGTTTCGACTATCAGGATTTGCTGCTGAAGCCGGTGCTTGCGAAGTAGCACCATGGGAGACTTCGGAAAAGACGCGGCCAACTGACGTAACCAGGCGATTACACTCATTGAGAATTGGCCGATCCGGGTCAATGAGTATAATCGCGATTTCACTCAATTACGGTTTAGCTGCCAGGTGCTAGCTGCCAGGTGCGAGCCGCTGTAAAGTAAGTTAATGACCGTTACCTTCACGTTTAGGGATGTCCGCACTTTGGTCTCTCTTCTCGCGGTTCTCACTGTTCTGGGTTCTGCAGCGGATGAGCCGGCGCCGAAGCCATTCAGCCGGGCTAAAGCGACCCTGATCATAGCCGATGCGCGCAAGATTGTGGCGCCCAATGGTGTCGAGCGCCTGGATAAGGTTCGGATCGGCGGGATAGAGCAGTGGGTCTCGATACGAGGAGCGGACAAGCGCAACCCCGTGCTGCTGCTGATCCACGGCGGACCCGGTTATGTCTCCATGCCCATGAGCTGGTGGTTCACCCGTGGATGGGAAGAATACTTCACGGTCGTGCAATGGGACCAGCGGGGAGCGGGAAAAACGTATTTGCTCAATGACCCAGCCACGATCGGCCCGACCATGACCCTCGAGCGCATGGTTTCTGATGCTGAAGAGATGACGACATGGATTCGTAAGGAACTGGGCAAACAAAAGATCTTCGTGATTGGCCATTCTTGGGGCAGTTATCTGGGTCTGGAATTAGCCAAGCTCCATCCCGAATCGTTGTACGCATACATTGGAGTGGGCCAAGTGACCGACGGACCGGAGAGCGAACGCCGCGGTTGGGCTTTCGCCATCGATGCCGCCCGCCAAGCGGGAAACTCCGAGGCTGTGCAGCAACTCGAATCGATTGCCCCTTACTTTGCGCCTGGTCGCCCAGCCCCTCTCAAAAACATCTACACGCAGCGCAGGTGGGTGGATTTCTACGGTGGCGTTATGGCCCACCGGCGGAGTAACTCCAGTGAGAGTGATGTGGCCTTACTGTCCCCCGACTACACGGACCATGAGATACGTCATATCTGGGAGGGCAACGATTTTTCCGAGTCTTACCTACTCGCGAAGCTTCTCAGCCTCGATCTCACGGAAATTAAGGAACTGAGATGCCCTCTGATCATCTTCGCTGGACGCTACGACTTCGACGTCAACGCGCAGGTTGCGGCCGAATGGTTTAAGAAGGTGAAAGCGCCATCGAAGCATTTTGTTTGGTTCGAGAACTCGGCGCATCTGCCGATGACGGAGGAACCAGGAAAATTCTTGATGTCTCTGGTACGCTACGCCCGGCCACTCGCAGAGAGAGCCGACGATTCACCTCCTCTCAAGCCCTGACCAAGACAGGAGATTTCGGTTACTCAAAATCCAGAAGTGAAGAGCAACCGGAGGCTAACGTCAACTGACGCTATCAGGCGTTTACACTCGTTGACCGTTGCCAGCCCGAGGAAGGGGATTTTGAGTGTAATCGGGATTTTGCAACAGTTAACGGTTTGGCGTGGCTTTCCGCTGTCGCTCTTGGCGATCACAGCACATCAAGATGTGACCTTTCTCACTGACAGGAGGCGCTCATTTGTGTTTACATTAATCCGTCTTGCCTCTCCGAAGAGCAGTTCCCGCCCGTTGAGATGCAGCACCCCCTGAGGCGAATGGCCCGAATTCTCGGGAAACGCACTTCCATCAGACAGATTGTTAGGGAGAGGAGAAAGCCACATCTCCTACATGAACTGCCGAGTGAAACGTATCGGCCCGTGTGGACACACGCTGCGCGAATCAGGGGCAGCCCTGTTTTGGGATTCAGCAACTGGATGGAGGTGGCTGAGCTAATGGAGAAGACAAGAGTGCGCGCAGGAACGAGTCGCGCATACATCCACACTTCTGTGCCCAGGTGGCCCTGGGCAGGAATCAGCACCCGGAGGTAAAACACAATGAAAACCACTCTGACTGTTATCAAGGCCGATATCGGGTCGATCGGTGGCCACCTCAGACCGTCGCGGCGACTCTTGGAGCACGTCGCGCAGGTAGTGGCGTCGTGCAACAACACCCTGATCGATCATCATATTGGGTATACGGGCGACGATATTGCCATCTTGATGACCCACACACATGGCATCGGTGACGAAGAAGTCCACAAGCTGGCCTGGGATGCGTTTGTCTCCGGCACCGCAGTGGCCAAGGAAGAAGGCCTTTACGGGGCAGGCCAGGATCTGCTCAAAGATTCGTTCTCCGGCAACGTACGCGGACTGGGTCCCGCGGTTGCTGAAATGGAAATCGAGGAGCGGCCAAACGAGCCATTCTTGCTCTTTGCTGCCGATAAGACAGATCCGGGAGCTTACAATCTTCCACTTTTCCTGACCTTCGCGGACGTAATGAACACCCCTGGACTAATCCTTTCCCCTAACCTGAGCCAGGGTTTTCGCTGGATTGTAATGGACGTCAACTATGCTGAGGGTGACCGCGTAATCGATTTGCACACGCCGAAAGAAATCTATGACCTTGCGGCGCTGCTGCGCGACAACCAGCGCTTCGTGGTGGAGTCGGTGTGGTCACGGGCTACCGGCGAGCAGTGCGTCGCCGTCGCAACCTCGCGCCTGCACAACATCGCGGGCAAATATACCGAGAAGGACGATCCCGTCATGCTGGTGCGCACGCAGATGAACTTCCCGGCTACCGGGGAAGTTCTGTCACCCTACGCCGTCGGGCACTACGTGGGAGGAGGGATGCGCGGCTCGCACCAGATGCCGCTGATGCCGGTGCCGCTCTTCACATCAACCTCGTACTTTGACGGGCCGCCCCTAGTTTCATGCGCCGCTTTTTGCGTCCATAATGCCGCCTTGACCGAACCTTGCGACGCCTTCGCCCATCCCTTCTGGGATGAGGTGCGAGCCACTGTGAGCCGCAAAGCGATCGACATGCGGCGCCAAGGCTTCAGCGGTGCGGCCATGCTCCCCATGGCCGAACTCGAATACACCGGGGTTATGGACAAACTGGCACGGCTCGAAAAACGCTTTGTCGTTCGCACGAAAGAGCTAGTTGCGGCTTGAACGCTTGATGAAACGAGGCTGGCCATTGCCAGCCTCGTATCGTTACCGGGCTAAGCTGGGCCTAGAATTCGGAGCCAGCAGTCGAGCAGATATAGACCGGAGATGAGCGGAGGCAATGATAACAATCCGAAAACTACCGTGAGTGCCACTCTGGCGACAAGTTTCCACTAATGGTTTATTTCTACCGTCGCTCCTCCGTCTATTGAACATACGTCAGAACGATCATCGAGACAAATCTTGCACTTCGTTGTTCGTTAGGGACAGGATTACGTCGCATCCGCCGACACGGCCAATTTACGAAAACAGGCGATAGCGCTCATTGAAGTTTTCGAGTTTGTGATTTGGGCTTGCAGATAGGACAGTCCTGCAGTCGGTGTATGAGCCTTTTCCAGAACGGCCAGCCTTGCTTTTCGATCTCGTGTTCCCATCTCGGTCCGAACACCTTCTTTTGAATCTCGGGATTGCTGATGCCCATGGTCTTACTCCGACGTTTGCTGGCCTAGGAACCCCAAAAAATGCGGTTCCGTCCCGGTGTGATTCGAGCTTGCACGCGAGCCGAGCTTACCGTATTCCGACTGCTGCGGCACTGGAGGCCGTCGTCATGGGCAAACCGAGAGTCAAGCCGAACTATCGTCGCCGAGTGCTCCGCCTACCAGACCTGGATCATTGTAGAACGGCAGTTCTCAATAGCCTCGGCTCGCCAGCTTCGCGCCGAGTATACGAGTACGCCATCGACCAGTTCATCGCCTGGTACTGCTCCGAGCCTCGGCTGGCCTTCAACCGCATCGTCGTCGTGCGCTATCGCATGTACCTGGAATCGCGGCATTTGGCCGCCAACACCATCAACCAGCAGCTTGCAGCCGTGCGTCGCCTGGCTCACGAAGCCGCCGACGCTGGCTTGCTGAGTCCCGAGTTGGCCGCCGGGATTAGCCGCGTCAAGGGAGTCAAGCAGCTCGGATTCCGATCCGGGAATTGGTTGAGCGCGGAGCAGAGTTCGGAAGTGCTCAAGCATGCGGGGGGAGACACTATGCGCGCCAAGCGCGATTATGCGATGTTGGCCATGCTGTTCGGTTGTGGCTTTCGCAGGTCGGAACTGGTCGGTTTGGAGTTGGACGACATCCAGATGCGCCAAGGACACTGGGCCGTTGTTGATCTGATTGGCAAAGGTGGCCACATTCGCACGGTGCCCATTCCGAACTGGGTGAAAACAGACCGAAAAGAAAGTGGAGTGGGGACCGTGCTGCTTTTGCGGCACAGACATCTGGACCACGGATATTGATCCGTGTCGCCTAACGGTGGAAACGCGGACTCAAAAGTGGCAGGTCTGGTTTTGTCATTCGGCCTGCTTCAAGCGAATGCTGGCGGACCCTCCCGAACTGAAGGGGATGTTTGCCCCTGCTCATTTTTGACGAGCAAGAACGGATAGTGAGCGTAATCGCCTGTGGGTGTTGAAAAAGTCACTGTGATTAGCACGCGTAGTGGTGGCAGAAGCGTGGTACAAGGAAGAAATCCTTGCCATGCTCTGCTGGATCACCATTCTCGGAGGCGTGCTCATTATGATGGGGCAA
>Ga0208191_1000840_pt1 | contig 18053 bp, 17 predicted proteins | sample June2015DPH_13_5_FD_184709 | JGI IMG/M metagenome (GOLD analysis project Ga0208191, IMG submission 184709) | Peatland microbial communities from SPRUCE experiment site at the Marcell Experimental Forest, Minnesota, USA - June2015DPH_13_40... | ecosystem: Environmental > Terrestrial > Soil >... | reverse complement strand
TGTGGACACCTACAACCGCGAGTGGCTGGTGGAGAAAAACGGCTTCAAAAGCCCCTGGCAGGCCAGCGCCCAGTGGCTCGCCGAAGCCTCACTCGCTCGAGCGGCTTAATAAAAACTTGTGTCCAGAAAACCGGATGCGGTACACAGTGGTATGCCGCGGAGGTGACACGGGTGCTCCCAAATCATCCGGATTACGATTTAACGGTATTGTTCATCGACGCTGGTAGCGTGTCCACACGGCCAGTCAGTACCAAAAGGTTACCAGGCAATGAAGATTAATTGGTTCCGATTCGACCATCCTAGGCTAAAGTGGTACATAAAATTGGGCTTCCTTGCTTTAGCCGTCGTCATCTTAATCCGCTTGGGAGCGCTGAACCGATCGCTATTTGCCAGCGTACATTTAGATTTCTCTGGGATACTTATCTCTATTATCTGTGTCACCGGGATTGCCTTATTATTAAGTTGGCGGTGGTTGACCATTTTATCCGGTGCCGATATCCGATGCAGCTACGGTAGATTATGTCGCATTGTGTTTATAGGTTTTTTTTATAATATAATTTTCCCGGGGGGCACCGGCTACGATGGGGCGTTGATTTTTTATGCTGTCAATGAGCATATCGGGGCCAGAACGCTGGCTGGCTGCTCGGTTCTCCTCGACCGCTTTTTCGGCATTATCACGTTGCTGGTCATCTTTGTTATCGCTCTCTTTCATCTATCCCTGATGGGAGAGGTCGCTTTCCCTTTAGAACGGGTTATCATTGCTGTGGTTGCCTTTTTCTGCATCGGGGTTCTGATGATTGTGGCCGTCGGCAAGATTTTGAAGCAAGTCCGTCTGGCGTCTTTCAGTATCAGAGGATTCTATATCAAAGACCTCCTGAGATTATGGCCCAAACGGCGTAACTTAATCATAATTGCAGCGCTGAGTATGGTCATTTGCAGCCTGACAATCTTTAATATGATCAACTGTGCTTTTACCTTGGGTTACAAAGATATTAATATTCCTCTCTGGTTGGCCGTTATCCCCGTAGCTTTCATGGCTAATCAGATTCCTCTCACTCCAGGGGGGCTTGGTTTTGGGGAGTTCTCAATGTTTGCACTCCTTGGCCTCACCACTGCAGGTCAAAATCTTAATCCGGGAGCCGTAGTTTTTTTCCTCTATAGGATAACTTTCTATCTATTGGCTATCCCTGGGGCCATATTACTGATCTTAGATTCATTTACGGGAAGGAATGTGGATCAAGTTAGTAATGTTGATGTTCCAAAGTAACTTAAAATATAGGTAGGGGAACTTGAGAACATAATTAAGAAGGGCCTAGATTTCGCCTTATATTGGGGAGGCAATCAGATTCCCCGCAACCACGCCTATTGAGAATAGAAGCCATGAGTCGCTGCAATCTGCAATGCACTATCTGCGAGTATGGAACGGCCCCGAGGTTCAAAGAATCAGAAAAATAGTTCGGGAAAAAAATGGAAGGAGTTGCCTATTTGCGCCAAATGTGATCTATTATTTTTTTATACTTATTGGTTGACCCATTTCATTAATATTTAATATAGAATATATACCGGACGAGCATAATAAGGCTAATAATGGCTAATATCCTTCTTATTTCGGGTGCGGTTTCAGGTGAGAAGAGGTACGGCAAGCTAGAGAAAGTCGGCGCCTACCTCCCACCTTATGGACTGCTCAGCGTGGCGGCCTCCCTGGAAAAGGCGGGGCACACCGTCAACCTGATTGACCGAGAGGTTTCGCCGCTCAGCAACCAGGAGATTCTCAATTATATCAAACTGCATCAACCGGATGTGGTGGGGCTCTCCATCTTTACCATAGGATCAGAGGAAGGCATCGCCCTGGCCCAGGCCATCAAAGGACAGTTCGGTTCCATCCCCATCATCGCCGGAGGCCCCCATGTCTTTGTGGGCGTCGAGTACCTTAAGGCATATTCCTGCTTTGATTATCTGGTGTTGGGGGAAGGGGAGATCACCGCAACCGAACTGGTTGCGGCCCTGGAGAATAGCCGGAAGGGCGCGGAGATTCCGGGCTTGATCATCCGCCAGGGAGATAGTTGGCAGGATACCGGCCTACGTCCGCAAATTGCCGATTTGGACCAATTGCCCTTCCCTGCCTTTCACTTGCTGGATAATTTCAAGCTATATCATCCTTCTCCCTTCGGATACCGCCGGTTACCGCATCTGCCCCTGGTAACCAGCCGTGGTTGCCCCTTTCAATGTATCTTCTGTTCACGCATCTGGGGTAACAAGTGGCGGGCCCATTCGGCTGAATATGTCCTGGAAATGATCAAGTATGTGGTGACCCGCTTTGGGGTTAAGGAAATCTGGTTTGCCGAAGATACGTTTGGCATAAACCGCAAGAGAGTCATACAGATTTGCGAGGGCATTCTCTCTACGGGGCTGAATATTGTGTGGAGCTGTATGACCAATATCAATGTCCTGGATGAAGAATTGCTCATCTTAATGAAGAGATCAGGATGCTGGCAAGTGCAGCTTGGCTTGGAGTCAGGTAGCGACCCAGTTCTGAAGTTTATTCGCAAGCCGATAACCACTGCGGTGATAAGAGAAAAGGTGAATCTGATCCACAGACTGGGGATAAAAATCAGGGGATATTTTATCTTGGGGCATCTCATCGATACCCGTGAGACCATTCAACAGACGATAGATTTCGCCTGTTCTCTGCCGCTGCACACTGCTGAATTTCATATTCTGCATCTCCCCTTAGGTTCCAAAGCGCGCCTGATTGCTTCTGATTACGGCACGGTAAACGAGGACTTGTCCCTCCTGACGGGATACACGCACTCTGGCTTGAGCTTTGTCCCCAAAGGACTGACTGAACGGGAGATGTTTAACTTTCGACGCCGGGGCCATAATCGCTTCTTTCTGCGCCCTATTGTGATATTGCGGCATCTATCAGAAATTAGAAGCTTGAGCGATATGAAGAGATATACATTAGTAACTAAGGCATTTTTGAACAACATCGTTTAAGGATTATATGGAGATTAAAACAGGGGGGCAAACTTACCGAAGGTAGCCACCAATTCTCGGGAGTGCAGGTTTGTCCGCAGGATTGGCAGGGAATGGGGCTAATCAATCCGTCCCAAAAAGATGACCTGGAATTGCCGGCAGGAGTCCGCACGGTGTTGAATGGACGGTATGCCGAGCCAAATCAGGAGTTTTCCGAACTCCTGGGGCTTATTTCGAGGTTTGGGATGTTAGCGAATAACAACAAAAAAACACCTCCTCGGATAGTCATTTTGACCCCGGTTTATAATGAAGAAGAGGCTTTGCCATTATTTAAAAACGCCGTTACCGATGTTTTGTTCTCCAATAAAAATTACGATTTTAGGGTCTTATTCATTGATGATGGCAGTATTGACCGGAGTTGGGAAGTTATTCGAAATATCTGTAAACAAGATGAGCGTTTTAAAGGTATCCGCCTTTCCCTTAATTATGGGGCACATGTTGCTTTGAGCGCCGGTTTTATGAACTCTCAAGGGGATGCCATCGCGATCCTGGCCTGCGACCTGCAAGACCCTCCCGAGGTCATTCTGAGGTTCTTGGAAAAATGGCAAGCGGGGGCGCAGATAGTCTGGGGCCGGCGGCGGACCAGGGAGGATGACCGGTGGCGGACTCTTGCCAGCCAGGTCTTCTATAAGCTCATCCGTCGATTTGCCATGCCGCCCAGATCCCAGTTTACTACCGGGAGCTTTTTGTTGGTGGATCACCTTGTGGTTAATTGCCTGAACCAGTTTTACGAACACAACCGGATTACCTTCGCCCTGGTAGCCTGGACCGGATTTGAACAAGCCACGGTTGACTATGACCGCAAACAGCGCGTGGCCGGCAAGACCGGCTGGAGTTTTAGTAAGATGATAAAGGCCATGTATGATACCTTTATCGGGTTCTCGTTACTGCCCATCAGACTAATGACCATCGTCGGCGCGGTGGTTTCGGCCCTCACCCTGCCGATTGCCATATATCTGGCCTATGGCTGGCTGGTCGGCAATCCTCTCATGGGCTGGACCAGTTTAATGCTGGTGGTGGTCTTGCTTTTCGGCATTCAGTTTCTCTTTATGAGCATTTCGGGGGAATATCTGTATAGGATCTACTCTGAGTCGGTGCGTCGCCCGCTCTATTTTATCAGTGATAAAACCGAGTAAATCCCAGGAGTCGTTAAACAACGCATGGAAGAACTTATTGCCGTCCGGGTTCAGGAGGCCTCCGATGTTCCCCCCCATCTGCTTTGGGCTCGGGGTGGCACCTTTCACCTGCCCGCTTCTTTAGCGGAAAGATATGGACTGGGTGACCCTTTGTCGGCGGACGGCAGGCTGCAGATCTCTCCTAAGATGGCCGGCATTGCGGCTTCCCACGGCGCGGAGCTGCGTTTGCGCCAGGCCTTTACAGAAAAGCCACCCTGGTCCTGCCGATTGCCGGTGTCTTATCAAATAATTCCCCCCCGGCTCAGGAGCCTGATCGCCTCCGCCTTGGGCTTTTGGCGGCGCCGCCAGGTCTCCCGGTGGGCTGCTTTCCCCGGTTGGCCCCTGGATCTCAGTGCGGATTTTCTGGCAGATTGGGGGAGCGGCGGGCCTGGCGGTTTCGCCTCTGGACCCACCCCGGTTATACTTACCCATGACCTTGATTCAGCCGAGGGGCTGGGAAACCTGGTCAGGTGGTTCTTGGAGGCCGAAGAGGCCGTGGGGGCCCGCTCCACCAATTTTGTGGTCCCTTGTGTCTGGCCTTTGGATCATGGCCTGCTCACCGAGGTCCACCAGCGCGGCCATGAAATCGGGGTCCATGGCTATGACCATAGTAATCGGACGCCCTTCCTGGATGCCAAGGAGCGGCGCCGCCGCTTGGCAGCAGCTCATAACCTGTTGGACAGGTATAGCGCGGTGGGCTATCGGGCCCCGTCGCTTTTTCGGACTATGGTACTTTTTGAGGATTTGGCGAAGTTTTTTTCCTACGACAGCAGCATCCCCACCTCCGGCGGCCTTTTCCCGGTTCCCAATAATGGTTGTGCCAGCGCCCGCCCTTTTAGTCTGGCAGGCATCGTGGAAGTGCCGTTAAGCCTGCCCCGGGATGGCAGCCTGCGATTTTTGGGGTATGCTCCCGAGCAAGTGCTCGACCTCTGGACTGAGTGCGCCCGAAAGATTGCCGCGTCCGGCGGGGTGGTGGTCCTGATTACTCACTGCGAGAGTCGGTTCAGCGGCAATGCCGCGATGCTCCATACCTATCGTGGTTTCCTGGAGTTCGTCGCCTCCTCCGGGGATTTTGCCTTCAGTTCCATGCGAGCAGTCGTGCAGAAAACCAGTAATTTTGTCACGCCAGAGGATGAACCCGTTGCCAGCCAGAACCAAAAGGTAATGCGGCAGTGAAAATTAATTGGTCCCGATTCAATGAACTTATCTTCACTACCATGCTGGCCAATCTGTGGTTCTATTTGCGGCCCCGGGGTTGGCTCAAGATGCTCACCAAGTCTGTGGCCGGAGGAAACGTGGTCCTTCTCCCATCGCGATGGTTCTTTATCCGCGATCTCCTCAAGATGGTTCGGGTGGGGACTTATCTTACCCAGCGGTTTGTTCGGGTTTCGGGGAAAATGTTGTGTTCCCGGATTGCCCCCCAGAAAACACCTCTTTGCAGAAATGTCAGAGGAGAAAAAGATATGATTAAGGTCGGTGTTATCGGTTATGGATATTGGGGGCCCAATCTGGTCCGTAACTTCGCCACCTCGGGAAAAACTACCCTTGCCATGGTCTGTGATTTGCACTCCAAGCGCTTGGCCTAACAGTGAAGCGGCCCAGGGTCGGGGCATCATTCTGCCAATGCATCTTTGATACACGAAAACGGTATTCAATACGTCGTCTCAGCCTGCGGATTCTTATGGTATGAAAACCTCCCTGGCGCTTTGGCAAAAACTGAAATCCGTGCTGGCTTGCCCAGCCTGCCAAGGGGCTCTAAACTTTGGGGACACGGAGGCTGTCTGTCTCGTTTGTTCGGCTCGGTATCCCATTCGCCAGGGAAAAATTTACTTTATCCAGGTTTCCGGGCGCGCCGATGAACTTGATACCCTCAAAGGCCGCCTGAAAAATTGGTTGGGAAATTATTACTATCGCATTGGTGTTAATGTTATAGCCCCTACGTATCCCTTCAATTATCTCCGGAAGGTTCGGGAGTTCTTTGACCCTGAAAGTCAACTAGTTGTAGATCTTGGCTGTGGCAATCACCGGATCGATGAAAATATCATAGGATTGGATTTATTCGATTATGCAGCCGTAGATGTCGTATGCGACCTGAACCAGCTTCCCTTTAAAACTGACAGTGTGGATGGATTTATCTCTCGCAGCGTGTTGGAACATGTGCCGGAACCGGTCGCCATTGTCAGACAATTGTACGGAAAGACCAGGCCGGGAGGCTACGGCATTCATTTAATACCATTTCTTTTTCCTTTTCATGCTTCACCTTACGATTATATGAGATTTACCCATGCAGGCCAGAAGATCCTGTTCCGGGAATGGCAGATGGTAGAACAAACGAACCCTACCGGACCGATAACCCTCGGCTTGCTTTGCCTCATCGAATTCCTGTCGATAGTGCTCAGCCTCGGTAACCCCAAAATAAAAGGCTATATCTACTTATTGCTCTGTGCAGGGTTATTTCCTTTAAAGTACCTGGATGTCCTCTTTGTGAATCGGAAGAGTTTTTTCGCGATGGCTCCTTCGATTCTGGCGGTGGTGCGTAAACATGAGCATTAACCGGAAGCCTGGTGAACTCCCTGCCCCTGGACAGCGCTCGCTACAACATCTTGACCCCGTATCCCGGCACCCCGGTGTACGACCAGACCCTGCGGGGGGGGAGAAGATCGACGTCCATCCGGGATGGCTGAACTTCTCGGTGCCATATATGTGGGAGAACGACGATATCCTCTATGTTCCCACGGGCACAGACAAATATGAACTTATCTTCACTACCATGCTGGCTAATCTGTGGTTCTATTTGCGGCCCCGGGGCTGGCTCAAGATGCTCACCAAGTCTGTGGCCGGAGGAAGCGTGGTCCTTCTACCATCCTGATGGTTCTTTACCCGCTCTCTCCTCAAGATGGTTCGGGTGGGGACTTATCTTACCCGGCGGTTTGTAAATCGGGTTTCGGGGAAAATGCTGTGTTCCCGGATTGCCCCCCAGAAAACACCTCTTTGCAGAAATGTCAGAGGAGAAAAAAATATGATTAAGGTCGGTGTTATCGGTTATGGATATTGGGGGCCCAATCTGGTCCGTAACTTCGCCACCTCGGGAAAAACTACCCTTGCCATGGTCTGTGATTTGCATTCCAAGCGCTTGGCCCAAGCCCAGCTGAACTATCCAGGCGTCAAGGTCACTACTGACTACCGTGAGGTTATTGCCGACCCAGGCATCGACGCCATTGCCGTGGCCACCCCCGTGTCCACCCATTTCCCTTTGGTGATGGCGGCCCTCCAGGCAGGTAAGCACGTGTTAGTGGAAAAGCCCCTGACTTCATCTGCCGAGGAAGGAAGGCGCCTCCTGGAGGAAGTGGAAAAGCGGCAACTCGTCCTCCTGGTGGGACACACCTTCACTTACACCGGTGCGGTGCGCAAGATCCGAGAGCTTATTCACTCCGGCGAACTAGGACTCATCTGGTATTACGACTCTATTCGCGTCAATCTGGGAATGTTCCAACACGACGTGGATGTCATCTGGGACCTGGCAGTGCATGACCTCTCCATTCTGGATTTCGTCTTGAATGCCAAACCCCTGATGGTATCCGCCACGGGCATGTGCCACGTGGCTGGCCGCCGGGAGAATGTGGCCTACCTCACCTTATTCTTTGACCACAACCTTATCGGTCATATTAATGTCAACTGGCTCTCACCGGTAAAAGTCCGTCAAACCCTCATAGGCGGCAGCAAAAAAATGATTGTCTATGATGACCTGGAACCTAGCGAAAAGATCAAGGTATATGATCGAGGCATCACAGTCTCCAAGACAGATGAACAGCGTTACCAAATCTTGGTGGACTATCGCACCGGAGATATGTGGGCCCCCTGGATTGACCGCACCGAGGCTCTGAAGACGGAGGTAAGGCACTTCGCTGCCTGCATTGAGGAGGGAAGCCGGCCGCTTACCGACGTGAGGGTGGGATTGCGGGTGGTTTCCATGCTGGAGGCCGCCTCTCAATCTATGAAGGAAAACGGCAGGCCCATTAAATTGCAATTGGAGGAGTTGGCATGATTCCTTTTCTGGACCTGAAAGCACAGTACCGGAATCTGCAAGCGGAGATTCTCCCGGCCATTGCTGCAGTGCTGGAGAGTTCCCAATTTGTGCTGGGAAAAGAAGTGGCCCGGTTCGAGGAGGAATTTGCCGAATATTGCGGGGTCCGGCACTGCGTGGCGGTTAACAGCGGCACCAGCGCCCTGCACTTGGCCCTGCTGGCCGCAGGTGTCAAACCGGGGGACGAGGTGATCACCACCTCATTCACCTTTGTAGCCACGGTAGCCGCCATCCTCTATGCCGGGGCGAAACCGGTGTTAGTGGATATTCACCCGGAATCATACACGATCGACCCGGAGCTTCTCCCGGCGGCGGTTACTCCTCGCACCCGGGCCATTCTACCGGTGCATCTCTATGGCCAACCCGCCGACATGGATCCTATCATGGCCATTGCCAGGACCCACGGCCTCGTAGTGATCGAGGATGCCTGTCAGGCCCACGGCGCCACCTATAAGAACCGGAAAGTCGGTGGTATCGGTGAGTTGGGCTGTTTCAGCTTCTATCCCGGCAAGAATTTAGGGGCTTATGGCGAGGGGGGAGCAGTCACGACCAACACCGCGGCCTTTGATGAAACCCTCAGGATGATGCGGGATTGGGGCCAACGGGAAAAGTACCTCCACGAACTGCAAGGGTTTAACTACCGTATGGACGGTATTCAGGGAGCTATCTTACGAGTCAAGCTCCGGCGCCTGAATGAGTGGACGGAGCAGCGACGGTCTCACGCCTCCCTGTACGATCGTTTGTTGAGAGATAGCGGAGTTCTCACTCCCAGCGTTCAACCCTACACCACCCGGCACGTATACCATATCTACGGCGTCCTGGTGGCAGACCGGCCGGCGGTCCAACAGTTCCTCTTGGGACACGGCATTCATACCGGGATTCATTACCCTTATCCCATCCATCTCGTGCCGGCCTATGCCCAGCTGGGGTACCGGCCGGGCGATTTCCCCGTGTCCGAAAAGGTTGCCCAACGAGAACTATCCCTGCCGATGTTTGCGGAGTTGGAGGATAATGCCATCCGCACCGTGGCCGACCGTTTGCGGGAGGCGGTAACTGGATCCTCCAACCGAGAGGAGTAACCTTATGCCCATTAGCCCTGATGTGAAACTCGGACCCGAAGTGCAGATCTTTCAGCCCCATCTAGTCAACCTCTATGGTTGCACCATTGGTGCACAAACTAAGATCGGGGCGTTTGTGGAAATCCAGAAAGGCGTGGTGGTGGGCAGCCGCTGTAAGATCTCTTCCCACAGCTTCCTGTGTGAAGGGGTGACCCTGGAAGATGAGGTCTTTATTGGTCATGGGGTGATGTTCATTAACGATAGGTATCCCCGGGCAGTCAACCCCGATGGCAGCTTGCAGACCGGCGCCGATTGGAAGGTTATGCACACTGTGGTCCAGCACCGGGCCTCCATCGGCAGCAATGCCACCATACTGGTAGGAGTCACCATCGGCACCCAAGCCCTCATCGGCGCCGGGGCCGTGGTCACCCAGGACATCCCACCCTATGCCCTGGCTTACGGTAATCCGGCCCGGGTGGAGGGAGATGTCCGCGACCGTCTGAAGTCATCTTCTTAGCGGGTTGTAAGGGAATTCATCCGCGGTTGGCGGTTTCTAAGGTCTCCACCATCCAACCTCCAAGGGGCGCCCCCGCCCCCTTTGCAAGAGAGGGGCAAGATTATGGCGCAGCGTCGTACTCTGGTCACCGGTGGCGCCGGGTTTATCGGCAGTCATCTCGTGGACGCCTTGCTGTCCCGGGGCCATAGCGTTATCGTGTTGGACGACTTTTCCACAGGTCGGCGCGCCCATCTGGCCCAACATGACGGGAACCCCAATCTGGTGGTGGTGGAAGCGGACATCAGGGACGAATCGGTCACTTCCCCCTGGTTCCGGGGAGTGCAAGACGTTTTCCATCTCGCCTGTCGAAACGTCCGACTGAGCCTGAGGCAGCCCACCTTGGTGCACGAAGTCAATGCCACCGGCACCTTCAATGTCCTCAAAGCTGCCGCCGCCGCCCACGTGGAACGATTCCTGTACTGTTCCAGTTCCGAAGTAAACGGCACTGCCGATCTGGTGCCCATGCCCGAGGAATACCATTACAAGCCGGAAACCATCTATGGAGCTTCCAAGTTGGTGGGGGAATACTATACCCAGGTGTTCCAACGGGCCGGTTGGCTGGCTACCGTCATTGCCCGGCCCCACAATAATTATGGACCGCGGGAGCATTATGAGGGGATCACCGGAGAGGTCATCCCCCGCTTCATCCTTTGGGGTCTGGCAGATCAGCCTTTGATGATTTATGGCGACGGCCGACAGACACGGGATTTCACCTATGTAACCGAAACCGCCCAGTACCTGGTGAGACTGGCGGAATGTCCCCAAGCGGTGGGCCAGACCTTTAACATCTGTCGGGGACAAGAAGTCTCTATACTGGAACTTGCCCAACAGATCAGCAATCTCTTGGAGCGGGAGACGCCCCTTATTCATCTTCCCGGGCGACCCAGCGATGTCCGGCGACTGATAGGAGACCCCACGAAACTGCGCCAGACTTTGGGCGACGCCCCCCGGGTAGACATCTCCCAAGGGTTGCGCCGTACCCTGGAGTGGTTCCGACGGCATATACCCCCGACGCCGGAAGTACTGGCCTCCCTGCTTCCCGAGAACTGGCAAGCCACAGTCCCGGAACCCTGGTTGCCGGATGGCGGGCACTGTTCGCCGAGAATTTGAGGGTGCACACTATGAATTCCATCCCCCTTCTCGTTCCCTTCCTCGATGACCGGGAAGCTCAAGCCCTCCAGCGAGTGATAAAGTCAGGCTGGATAACCCAGGGTCCGGAAACAGCCGCCTTCGAGAGCGAGTTCGCGGCCGCTGTGGGCTCACCCTATGCCTGCGCGGTGTCCAACTGCACCACCGCCTTGCATCTGGCCCTACAGGTGGTGGGGGTGCAACCCGGCGGTGAGGTGATCACCGTAAGCCACTCTTTTATCGCCACCGCCAATAGCATACGTTACTGCCAAGCAGTGCCAGTATTCGTAGATATTGACCTGGCCACCTACAACCTTGACCCTACTCGATTGGAACATGCCATCACCCCCCGCACCCAGGCAATCTTGTGCGTACACCAGATGGGCATGCCATGCGACCTGACCGGCATCTTGCAATTTGCTAAACGCCAAGGTTTGCCAGTCGTGGAGGATGCCGCCTGCGCCATTGGTAGCGAATTCCTCAGCAACGACCGGTGGGAACGCCTTGGCAAACCCCATGGAGACGTGGCCTGCTTCTCCTTTCATCCCCGTAAAGTCATCACCACCGGCGACGGCGGCATGCTCACCACGGCCAACCCGGAGTATGACCGGCGCTTCCGACTTCTCCGGCAACACGGCATGAGCATATCCGACCTAACCCGCCATCACGCCAGACAGGTGGTCTTTGAAGAGTACCAATGCCTGGGATACAATTATAGATTGACCGACGTGCAGGCCGCCATCGGCCGTCAACAACTGCTGAAGTTGCCGGAGATTCTCAGGCGCCGGCGGCTGCTGGCGGCACGGTATCGCGAACTGCTCTCGGACCAGAAAGATGTCATTTTACCCGCGGAACCATCCTGGGCCCGGAGCAACTGGCAAAGTTTCTGCATACGGTTGGCCGATCAATTGGACCAGAAACAGGTCATGCAATCGCTCCTGGAGCAGGGAGTCGCCTCCCGCAGGGGCATCATGTGCGCACATCGGGAGCCGGCTTATCAAGAAGAGGTTTGGTTCTGTCCTCAGTGCAATCGACGCCCTCACCCGGTCCGGCAGCCGTGCCCCCATCTCCGCCACAGTGAAAAGGCGCAGGATCAGTCAATTATTCTCCCCTTATACCCCCAAATGACTGACATGGAGCAGGATCTCGTAATAGAAGCCCTCCGCCAGGCATGTTGCCGGGTCAGACGTCCCAGAATATAAGTTTTTAACTGCAAGTAGGCACTACGGCATGGGGGGAAGCGGGTCCGCAAAGATTGGCCGGTAAAAATTTCAGGGCATGATGGTGGGACGTGCTCGGCCTGCCCGTATGCACTGGGTGTCGGTGGGCTGGGGGCAGGTCACCCCATTACTATTCGAGAAAGATTTAACGTATGCATCAGCCCCCCGAAAAACAGGTCCACAGTATTACCAATCGGCTGAAATCCCTTACGGAGTAATTCGCCTCATAAGGCAATCAGGCGCGGTTTTTCCCCGGCGAGGAGAAATCCAGGATACACCACGCCCCTGGGCCCAGGGGCATAACATTTTTTTTATTCTGTTAAATTAGAGGGTTGGGCAAAAAACAACGACGGCTTTTTCACTAGATTTCCGGGCGGGTCCAATCTGGTGCACAAATTTATCTTACTGCCGGGCTCTTCTCTTTGTCGCCAAAGCATAGCTGAATCAAAAATGGTGGATTTTAGAACAGCCCCATCTCCGCTCAGAACCACTATATTGAGGCCGTAGCGGTGCCTGGAATGCTCTACTCCCGACACTTTTATGGATGCCTCGTCGTCGGCCCAGATGCCCGAGGAATATAAGGCAATATCTTTGGTTAACCTGTCCTTCCCGGGACCGGGTCCCGGGGCCACGGGGCTTATGCCTGTTTTTCCCCTGTATTTTCAGGATAAGGTAAAAGCAGAATGCCTCAAGTCAGGAGACTCACGGCAAGCCGGCCATCACCTGGGGTTGTCGACCAGAAACCAGGACGCCTTGATGCCTTAATCTTACTCCAGGGGACATCGGGCTCCGCCCTCCGTTGGTGCAACTCCCAGGATGCTTTTGCGGGCCACTGCTCCCAGGTATCCCGATTTTATGAGTCTCGGCCCCCATGTTCTTCCTAATTTCAGGTAAATTGACCTGCCCCCCAAAAACTGATCCACAAGTTATGTTTTCGTTACGGCCCGCAGGATTGCTCAACCGCCCATGGCGGCCTTGGTCACGAGGCTTCGATGGAATCAGTTGCCCAACTACACCGCTCGTCAGCTACCAGACTTACCGGCGTTTATCTGGGCGGAACTTTCATCCGCTGGCATCTCGCGCCTTCGTGGCGCACCGCATAATCTCGGTTAAGTGCTGGCATTTATCATACATTACCAATCTTGTCAGCTACCTTAGGATATGCAAGCGGCTTTGCTTGATCTCTGGTGTCGGATCTCAGATATCCGTTTTCAATTAGGTAGGCAAGAATCTGAGCCGATATTTCTTCAGGTAGCGCGCTCGCGGTATTCACAATAAGTTCGGGGTGCAACGGAGGCTCATAAGGATCATCGATACCGGTGAATCCTTTTAATTCCCCCCTGCGAGCTTTCTCGTAGAGACCTTTGGGGTCCCGTGCTTCGCAAACCTCCAGAGGAGTGTCGACAAATACCTCAATAAAGCATAGTCCTGCGTCATGATGGAAATCTCGGGCAAGGTCCCGATCTCTGCGGTAAGGGGAAATGAAGCTGGTCATGGTTATCACCCCGGCATCGGCGAAAAGTTTAGCCACCTCGCCAATCCGCCTGATATTTTCTTCTCGATCTTCCGCCGAAAATCCCAAGTTTTTATTCAACCCGTGGCGCACATTGTCGCCATCGAGAACATAAGCCAAGTATCCGAGACTGATAAGCTTATATTCAAGGGTAAAAGCCGTGGTGCTTTTCCCTGAGGAGGGAAGTCCAGTAAACCAGATTGTGCAGCCTTTCTGTCCGAGAAGCCGTTCTCGGTCTTTTCGGTCAACATGAGTACTGTGCCAAGTGATATTATTTGCTTTGATTTTTGTCATCGCTTTATCCAATCCTCTCTGATCAACGTCAATTATTTTTTACCAAACAAATGGCAGCCTAATCTTTATCAACCTTTAACCGCCACCCACTTTCAACTGAATTTGGGACAGGCTCATGATTCATTCCTAGTTGCGGCAATCCTAAACCATTAAATAAATTCTATCAAGATATTATTACCAATTCCCTAAAGTTAAGCTCTATGCCAAAAAAACCAAGTATGACACTGGGTTTTATATATACGCTGAAAAAATTCCGGAAATTTAGCCCGCAAGTTTTCCATTACTCTGGCATAGATGCCCAGCGACCGGGGAGAATTTTTCATCAAAACGGTTCATGGCCTGGCGGCCCCATACCAGGGGGGGTCTGCTGCTGATCGACCCTCGACGAAAAAGTGAAAAAATTCCGTGGCACACATAATGACCAGGGGGGGGCAGGAGTCCCACTAGGGGTTTTGGGTTCCAGGGACGAAAATCCTTCAGGCTGGGGCGGGGTCGGGGAGGCCCCGCGGCGAGCGGTTGGTGCATGGTGGACACCGGGAGTCCAGAGCCGAGACTGCCAGGCAAGGAGTGGTGCCGGATGTCCCCCCGCTGGGGCCGCGAAGCCCAGGCGGCGGCGCCTTTACCTTTTTGCGAAAGTTGTGCTATGATGCCCCCGCCGAGAGGGTTCGGCTTCAAGAGCAGAAACTTTGGGGGATTTTTTCCGGTGCAATAGGTTGCAAAACCATTCTTGACCACTATTCTTAAGGTTGCCGCATAATCTCAGATGATGGGGGCCGGCATGGTGAACGCAGCGGGGAAGTTTGAGCAGGACATCATTGAGACCGGGGCTGGAGGTCTGGAAATCACCTTCATCGGCCACGGCACCTTGATGTTTACCTTTGGGGGCCGGGTCATTCATGTGGACCCCGTGGGGGAGTATGCTGATTACCAGACGCTCCCCAAGGCGGACCTGATTCTCATCACTCACGAGCACCGGGACCACCTGGATGCCAAGGTGGTGGAGTTGCTGCGGCAGCCCTCCACCCGGGTCTTGCTGAATCAGGCGGGCGCTAGCCAGGTGCCCAGGGGCATCGTCATGAAGAACGGGGAGATGAAGACCGAGGACGGCCTGCAGATTGAAGCGGTACCGGCCTACAACCTGGTGCATCTGCGGCCCGATGGCGAACCCTTTCACCCCAAAGGCGACGGCAACGGCTACATAATCACCTTCGGGGGCAAAAGGGTCTATGTGGCCGGGGATACGGAGAACACCCCGGAAATGAAGGCTCTTAAGAACATCGATATCGCTTTTCTGCCTATGAATCTCCCTTACACCATGACGCCGGAGATGGTGGGGGATGCGGCTCGGGCCTTCAAGCCCAAAATTCTCTACCCGTACCACTACGGCAGCACGGATACCGGCAGGCTGGTAGACCTGTTGAAAGACAGCCCAGAGATCGAGGTGCGTATCCGCAAGCTGGAGTAAGCCAGCAGGTGTGGGCAGGAGTCCCAATCCCCGAATTGCCTCTCCGGGCCGACAATTCTCCAGGCGTGGGGCGGCGCCGTGGAGGGCCGCAGCCAGCGGTTGCTGCCTGGTGGACACCGGGGGTTCGGGGCCGGTCATGGCCGTGGCTGGCCAAATGAGATGAACCTATCACCCAGGGCCGTTGACGCTGGGGGTAAGCCTGCGCCCTCGGCGCTCATCTCCTTGGCTCAAAATATCCGTCATTCCACGCCTCATTCATGCCCCAGCCCCCAAAACCTCCGTCACCAACCCAAACACCTTTTATTGAATCCCCATAGCCAAAAACCGTACTGATTCCTCCCAAAACCCAGGCTTAGTTCATCATGACGATTATGAGAATGCGCTTCGCGATTCTCACAATCGCCTACTGGATATGGGAAGTTTTTAGAGCCGTGATAAGTTTCGGACTATAGCAGGTATACGTAAGGGCGGGTTTTCTCCTAAAGGGTAAACCGCTTCCTGCTCATCTCCCCCTTCGATCCACCTCTCTAACATAACTTGTGGATTAGTTTTTGGGGGGCAGGTCAAAGCCGTTTTCAGGGGCGACGGTCGCTGTCTTTACTACGATCCTGGCCTCTCCCGAAGCCGCCAACACCCAAGCCAAAGCCGAAACCGGGAACGCTGGAGCCCGTTTCAGGCGGTGGCTGAGCTGCTTGACCTGACTGCGCCGACGCTGGTGCACTGGCTGCCGTCTTGGGCGGGCATTTGGGACAGATGCACTCCCCCGTTTTGGCATCAATCCAGGCCTTCTGTTCACTATCCCAAGCGAAGTTTCGACCAGAGTTGGGATCGTATCCTTCTGTAGGGCCTGATCGTTGGGGCTCCACTAAACCTGGATGTCCTGGGTCATGCGTGTTGCCCACATGCCTTCGCAACTTTAATACCATGCAACACCAAAAGGTATCCCTCAAGTCAGCTTCCGAAGGTTGGCTCTTAGGGCAGATGCGCTCCCCCGTTTTGGCATCAATCCAGGCCTTCTGTTCACTATCCCAAGCGAAGTTTCGACCAGAGTTGGGATCGTATCCTTCTGTAGGGCCCAATCGGTCGGGCTCCACTGCACCTGGATGTCCTGGGTCACCCTGGTTGCCCACATGCCTTCGAAACTTTAATACCAGGCATGCCCAAGAGGCATTCATCAAGTCGGCATCCGAAGTAGTTGCAACCTGCGCCACGGCGCGACCTGGCAAGATACCTAGCCCAATGGCTAAGATTAACGCAACAAAAAGGGGCCTCGAGCGAAAAACAATCATGTTTTTTCCCCGAAATCGGAGTGCAATGATTCCATTAATTCCACATTTTCCTTGTTAGATCGGCGCGGATTACTCCTCGTTCCCAAGCTGAACTTAGGAACGACGACCTTTACCCGACAAAGCTATGCTTGGCAACGCATTTTACATTCCCAAGTGCAACTTGGGAACGAGTGGACATAAAAGCACGATTTTTTAACGGGTGCTTGACTTCTCTGTTACTGGAGCAACGTCCGCCGGCGCAGTCTCAGGCTTGAGGGTCGGTCCGGGGGGCTGCGCGGCGGCTGCGGGAAGCGCGATACACAAAATATCAAGTTCCCAATCCGTGTAGGCTAACTCAAGGTCCAGGGGCCACCCCGCCGGAACGTTCATAGGGACCACCCCTTGCTTGACAAAGCGTACTATAGGAATTGTGGCGCAGCCGCTCGGACACGGATTTAATGGCCATTGCGCCAAAGCCGCGGTGACCGCTTTTTGGTTGGCCTTCTGCTGCGCATCCGTAGCCGTAGCTTTGGGGCCCGGCAAGCTGGCGAAATCCCAAGCCGTGCCAGCCGCAACTTTGACGTTGTATCCAGGGCATTGTAGTTGACCCATAATGTAACCTCGAGTTTTTAGACAAGATTTATCCGGCGCATACCCTTGTACGGCCTTAGATAATCACGAAAATTATTAAGTCAAGCGACTTTTTAAGTCTTAAAAAGAATTTTTTAAAAGACACCACTTCGGGATGGAACCGGTATGTACAGAGATTATGCAGCAGCCTTGGCCACCACAATCTAGAAAAGGTTTTTGGGACCTCCTGCCCGGGAAAAATCCCCCAAGGTTCTGTTCTTGAAGCCGAAATCTATCATGGACGGAATAATAGCAAAATTTTCGCCGAAAATATATTTTATAAGAAATTCTGTAAGATAGCTGAGTCGAGTAGCGTGGGGGAATCTCACCCCCACGCCCTCACAGATACGGACGTGAACCTCTCGGCTCATCCGGCTCCTATCGACCAGCCGCAATTACCTGGCCTTGCCTTACCCAATGGCTCCTCCCATTGCTGGTTGGCCACCAAATAAGGCTGATCGATACAACCCCTTCGCTCCATCCCCATTACGGGACTTCCTCGCTGTCGGGTCGGAGGAGGCGCCCCCTCGGGGCTGGCCTCCGTCCGCCGCCCAAACTGGACGTGCAGTTTTCCCGCATCCAGCTTTCACAAAGGCTGGAAATCATCCTGAGGCCAGAGAAGGAAT
>Ga0208191_1000838_pt1 | contig 18070 bp, 19 predicted proteins | sample June2015DPH_13_5_FD_184709 | JGI IMG/M metagenome (GOLD analysis project Ga0208191, IMG submission 184709) | Peatland microbial communities from SPRUCE experiment site at the Marcell Experimental Forest, Minnesota, USA - June2015DPH_13_40... | ecosystem: Environmental > Terrestrial > Soil >... | reverse complement strand
AAACTCGTCCAATGATCCCGTCATGGCGTGGGAACAACCCGGCCAATGTAGTGGAGACCTTTTGAGCACCACCCCGTGTTCACAGAGCTTTACGAGTCGTTGCCCCAGCCGGTTGAGAAAGTCGGGCTAACACCTATTAAGCCCGGACGGTCAACAGGAAAAAGCATTTCCTAACGGAAAGATTATTCTTTCCGTTTTCGCGTCCTCAGAACCGTGTCTTCGACTTAATTTCAGTTGGCAGCTCGGAACGGAGTTCCGGCTAAACACCTATTCGGACTCAATCGGGCCGGCGGCAGCAAGCGAGCCGCTACCGGTCTTCCAGCACTGCGATCGAACGCCGCAGCACGGTCCAGAAACTCACAACAGTAAAACGGGATGGTCTTGGCGCCTTTGGACAGGGGTTTAGCGTGGCTTTCCAAAGCAGCTTTGCTCGGCTGCTGAATCAATCTCTGCTACAGAATCAATTTTTTGTGAGGCTAATTTGGATATGGCTTCAGACATTTGTGGCGTCTTGTACAGCGCATCAGCGGATGTGAACTCATGAAGACATTTGCTTCTTAATTCCTCAAACACTTTGAATGCTTCAGCATATTTACCTTTCCAGGTACGAAATTCGTCTCTGTAATCCTTGAATCGTATAAAATAAATAGCCACATAACCCAAACAAAAACTAAGAGCAAAAATTAAAAATAATGCTCCCTCTAATTGGCTGCTGGCACCAATGGTAAACGTAACAATAAGCGCAACCAGTATACCAACAACTACTGCCCAAATTCTTGTTAAGACATTCATCAATTCGGGGCGTTGCTTTAAATGCGCGTCCACAGCGTTCAAGGATTTCGTCACAACCGAAGCTTTTTCAGAAACTGTTACTGATATTGCTGTTTCGATTTCGGCAAGCAACGCACTTGCATCCTGCTCGCGCTTCTTGAGATTTGCAAAAGATGAAGGTAAAATATCTTCAAATAATTTTGCTGCCCTAGCGCGCAGCGATATAGCCTTCGGCGGATCTAAAATATCCAAGGCACTAAGAGGTGCTTCGCACTTGTTCAATGGATGAATGGCTTTTGCCCTTTGCTCGGCATCCAACTTGATAAGAAACTGACTCAATACCGGTTGTGCAGCTTTAAAACAGACAGAGGCCATCGCTGCCTCGAAGAAACGAGCGTCTTTTTGAATACAGGTTTTTAGTTCAGCCATTCCTGACTCGATATTGCTTGATTTAACAAGCATCTCTGCCAGATAAAACCGCCACCCCACCGAACTTGCCGAGTATTTATTAGAAGTCTCTTTTTGATTGTCGGCGGAACTCGCGGGGGACGCAGAAGTTGAGTCGGCGGATTTGCCTTCTTCATGCACAGCCTCTACTGCGTTACGTGCTTGCTTGACACACTCAGCCAGACGCTTTTGCCGTTCAAGAAACGCCGCATATTGAACACTGGCATAGCCCTTTGTATTCTCATTGACGCCAGCAGCAAACACGATTGCACGACGATGATGCTCCTCGGCTTTCTCAAGCGCGCCGCGTTTTTCGTAAATACGAGCCAGTTCGGCATGGGTGAAATACACGGTGTTATCGTATTCCAGTGACTTTTCAAATCGTATAAATGCGTCCTCATCAAAACTACCCTTGAGATTATCCCAACCCTGACGAATGAGCTGTTGTGCTTCTGCCGTTCTGGAATTGACCAATGTTTCCAGAATTTTTTCCTGCGTGGTCAGAGTCCGTGAAGCGTAATCCACCAAAGATTCCAGGTGCGTATTGGCCAGCCTTTGGACCTCAAGCAACTCTCGGCCCTGCTGGGCAAGTTCCCCATGCATGGCTTTGACATCACCGCGCAATCTGTGGAGTTGTAATACTGTTAAGGAAAATCCCGCCGCTGTAACTGCAACAGAGGCTGCTGATATTGCCTTCAAGTCGGCGACTTGATCCTCAACCTGACCCAGATCGGTGTTAATGGTCTGGTCTATGTGGTCCACGCCGTGCTCTGCAGAGGTGGTGAGGCTGACGGTTTGAGATTTGACCGCCGATTGAAGATTTTCAAAACCTCGACGATTCACGTCAGACACCTGACGGGCTTGATTGATTATCGTTTGCTGCACCCGCCCAAGATCGGCGTGAAGATTTGTCCCCAGCCTGTGGACATTGGCGCTTATCATGCCAGCACCGGCAGCTTGCGTACCCGCAAGTAATTCGAGAGAGTTGTCAGCAACAACTTCAAAGCCTGATTCTGAAAATTCGCCGGTTATCACAAGTAATGTCCAGCGCAGCTATTGTGCGGCGTTTTGCAACCCCTCAATGACCCGCTGAAAATCCCGATCATGCGTGTATTTTATGGTCAGATTGATAATAACCATTATCACGATGGCCACTAAAATAATGATGGCAACAATCAGGCCTGGAGATAACGGCTTCGCCCGTGGATTTGATCCACTGGTCTGCGCATCCGTAGGCAGAGGCGGCGGGGCCATTGTTCGCTCAACAGGTTCGAAATCGGGCGGTAGACCTTCAAAAATCGGTGTTGTTAATCCCGCCGGTTGCCATGCTGCCATGCCTTCAGTCCACAATGAGTCAGACCGCCTTAGTTCCGCACGTACAGCCAACAATTTCAATTCATCAAGTGTTACGGGCCCTTGCCGCTTGCCTTTGACCGTGTAGTAGTATTTTGCGCTCACGTGTTAAAATACGCCCCATCGTGCCGTGGTCGTCAAGGTGAAATTGCGCCTCAATGGGGCGTATGCCTCTCAATTCAAAACAGGCAGCGCAACTGAAGCACTTCGGCAGCAACGTTCGCCGCGAGCGGATGGCGAAGGGGTTGACCCAAGAAAAACTGGCCGAACTGGTGGATTTGAACATCCGCACGATCCAGAAGATTGAAGCCGGCCATGTGAACATCCTGTTGACGACGGTGCTGCGTTTGCAAAAGGCACTGGATTGCTCGTGGGAAAGTTTGATGGAGAAGTAATGAGATTACCGGCTGACTGTTGCACCCGGAAAGATTTGTCCAGCCGTGAAAATCACGCATTGACTTTTCCCTGCCAAAAATCTTAATTGGCCGCCATGAGTTCATTACTGACAAGTCTATTACCGCAACAATTGCGTCGCGCCGCCGACCTAAAGGATAAAATTCAATCGCTCGAAAATGAGCTTGGGCGGATTTTGGGTTCTTCAACCAAACCCGTTGCCACTGTTGCTACGAAGAAAAAACGCAAAATGAGCGCAGCCGGTAAAGCCAGAATCGTCGCTGCCCAAAAAGCTCGGTGGGCGAAAGCAACAGGGCGGAAGTCATCAGTGCAGCCGGTCAAGAAGGCCAGACGCAAAATGAGTGCAGCGAGCCGTGCGAAAATTGCTGCGGCAGCCAGGGCGCGCTGGAAGAAGGCCAAAGCCGCCGGTAAGAAGACGCTGTAGCGCGCCGGGCCCGGCTGGGACGAATTCATCAATTGCAGTTGTAGGCTGGATCCAACGCCGGTTGGCCGTCCCAGTTCCGCATTCGCGGTTGACATTCTTCATCCGGCGTGGCTGAGTTCTGGACGTTAGGCCTCGTCTGTATGAAAACGATTCGAGCTATTTGCATCTACTGTTTGACGCTTTTTTTAGCGAGCGTGTTCTGTAGTTGCGCCACTACGCAGCAGGCATCGTCTTCCCATTCATCAGATTCGACAGCACATCAAGATGAGCCAGCTATTTGGCAGCAGTGGGTATATGGTCTATTATATGTCACCACGTTGGGTGCATATCAGGGTGCCGCAGAGAATAGCCGGGACCAATCACGATGATATTGATATGAGCGCAGAAAGGCATATCGGCGGTTCGAGGCCTAACAAATCACTGCAGGCAACAGCCGCTGCCCCTGCCAGTTGCGATTGATTTATGAAATTTGTTTGTCATCATTGCATTCAACGTCCCGCTCGGCGGCTGTGCCTGAGCTCTGGACGTTAGGCTGCGAGATGCGCAATTCTCCGCCCCATCCAAATTGAAATGAGATACAAAGCAGCAAAAGGATTCACACTGATTGAGGTATTGGTCGTGATTGTCGTTATCGTGATCCTCATCGCGTTGTTACTGCCGGTGTTGAGTGGTGCCAAAGCCAAAGCTCAGCGAACCGTCTGTGTGAATAATCTGCGACAAATCAATCTGGGAGTGCGGATGTATTCTGACGATTCGCACGATGCTTCACCGTCTCCCGGACTAGCAGGGATGACCGTTTCCAACATACTATCGCCTTATTCAGGCTATAAAGCGCTTATGAAAACTTACGTTGGTATAGATGGCACGTCATCTGTGCAGGACCGGGTATTCGCGTGCCCAGCGGATGTGTCCAATCCCAGCTGGCTTGTTGATGAGCATGTTAACTTCAAGGCACTTCATTTTGTTCAAAAGAGCATTCATGATTCCTCTAAGTTTGATTATTCAAGCTACGCATTTAATGCTGGCGAAAATTCAACAGTGGCGCTTAGAGGTAAGAGTGTCCACATAACTTTGCCCGGTCTCGGGAATGCCAAGTTAAGTTCCGTAAGACGTCCTGCCAGAACACTACTGGTGGCGGAAATGTCCGCGCTCTTCCCTTATTCCTGGCATGCCCCATCAGTTCATGGTGCCGTCTGCACCGACTGGAATGGAACGATGTATAACGATTCCAGAAATGTCGCCAGTTTTGTTGACGGCCATGTGAATTATATAAAGTTTTATTGGAATGATGGTTTCGCCTTCGGTTATGATCCACCTGCTAGCTACGATTATCAGTGGAGTCCAAATTGATTATTCACGATACAACGAAGCCTAACAATTCGCTGCAGGCAACGCGGGATGGCCGTCTCAGTTCCGCTATCGCGGAGGATGTCATCAGCCCCGCGTGCCTGAGCTCTGGACGTTAGGCAGCACTACGCGCACAAATTTTATGTCAATGGAAATACACATATTCATGGAGGACTCGCGTGTTCCAAGCCGCGAGGCCTGGCAGCAGGCGATTGAGGCGGCTGGTTTCCCGGCTGTTCTTTACCAGTCGCTCGACCTTCGCAAAGATACCGGATTCAGCCCGACGGCTTACAATGGGCAAGAGAGCGGTTTCGAGCTTTATTTAGACCCGGCAGCGAGCTACCTCGAAAGTTACCCACACATCGCGGAGCAAATCGGCGGTCGTGATAGGTGTGTTTCGTTTCGCTGGGGCGGCGACCTTGTCGAGGCCGCTGCCGCCATTTCATCAGCCGCAGCCCTCACGAAGCTTACTGATGGCATTTACTTTGATCCGGAGACTGACCGTGTTTTTACTGCTGATGTTGTCTTGGATGGGATTCAGGAAGATTTGAGCGCATTATCATGACCGCGCCGTCTAACACCTATTAAGCCCGGACGGTCAACAAGAAAAAGCATTCCCTGACGGAAAAGATTTTTCTTTCCGTTTCAGCGTCCTCAGAACAGGAACTCCCGCCTTCGCCCAAGGCTACGGCGGGCAGGCCGGCTTGATTTCTTTTGGCAGCTCGGACATGGGAGTCCGGCTAAACACCTATTCGGACTCAATCGGGCCGGTCAGAGCGTTGTGCCCACGCACCTGGCGCCCCAGGGGCGTGGCTCCCACGGAGCTTTACGCCCTCAACCGGTCTTCCAGCCCCGTGATCCGCGTAAAAGGCTTCGCCTCACGCAGCCACGGGTCGGTCCAGAAACTCACAGCAGTAAACCCCTGGGCTGCCCACGCCTGCTTTCTCCCGTTGGGCGAGGGTGATTTACTCGGTTCCGAACCAGAAATGAACCAGTCTCGTCATCATTGGGTCTCGTGAATTGTACTCCGTCCACCGGGTCGTTGCGGCTGACAATGTTTTCGGGGGCGAGCGAATTCCACCATGCTGACGATGCCGTTGTGATGTGGACAATTTATTCTGGACAGAAAACGAAATTGGCGCATTAATGTAATCAATCAGTCGGGAAAAATTTGGACCTATGGAACCCTATGAAAACGAAATTCAAATTCTCCAATCGTGTCGCATGTCATTCATTCGGCGGAGTGGCCCGTGCGGGAGTGGTCATGCTGATTGCCTCCAGCACGCAGGCGCAAAATCTGTTTGTAGCGAATTTCATCAGCGGCAGCATCACTGAAATCACGCCGGGCGGAGTGCAAAGTACCTTTGTCTCCGGGTTGGGTGCGGATGTACCGGCTGAACTGGCCTTTAACAGCGCGGGCAATCTATTTGTGTCGGAGGGATCTCTCGGCGGCAACATCACCGAAATCACGCCGGGCGGAGTGCAAAGCACCTTTGCCTCCGGGTTGAGTGATCCGGTTGGACTGGCCTTTAACAGCGCAGGCAATCTGTTTGTGGCGGATAGCGAACTCGGCAACATCTATGAATACACGTCAAGCGGAGTGCGAAGCACCTTTGCCTCCGGGTTGGCTGCTCCCTCTCCAGTGGATGGTCCTTATGCACTGGCCATTAACAGCGCCGACGATGTGTTTGTCACGTCTCCAAATGGCGGCAACATCTATGAGTTCACACCGGGCGGAGTGCAAGGCACCTTTGCCTCCGGGTTGGATATGCCTACGGCACTGGCCTTCAACAGTGCGGGCGATCTGTTTGTGGCGGATTACAGCGGCCACATTTATGAATTCACGCCGGGCGGAGCCAAAAGCATCTTTGCCTCTGGAACGTTTTATCCTTGGGGACTAACCTTTAACAGCGCGGGCGATCTGTTTGAGGCAGATTACAGCGGCCACATTTATGAATTCACGCCGGGCGGAGTGCAAAGCACTTTTGCCTCCGGGTTGAATGATCCGATTGGACTAGCGTTCCAGCCCGTGCCTGAACCCTCGGCTTTAGGGTTGCTAGTCATCGGCGCCACCGCACTTCTCGTCCGCCGCCGCAAGCTGGCCGCCTAGCTTGTTAATATCGGAAGCTGCAAGACGCATAATCAGGCGGCAAAAGAACCTGAACCTATGAAAACGAAATTCAAATCCGCCATTCGTGCCGCCTGTTATGCATTCGGCGGAGCGGTCTGTGCGGGAGTGGGCCTGCTGATGGCCTCCAGCGTGCAGGCGCAGAATCTGTTTGTGTCGGAGTTTCACTACGGCACCATCACCGAAATTACGCCGGGTGGAGTGCAAGGCACCTTTGCCTCCGGGTTAGATGGTCCTGTTGGACTCGCCTTTAACAGCGTCGGCGACCTGTTTGAGGCAGATGAGACTAGCCGCAACATTTATGAATTCACGCCGGGCGGAGTGCAAAGCACCTTTGCCTCCGGGTTGGATGATCCTGCTGCACTGGCCTTCAACAGCGCGGGCGACCTGTTTGAGTCGGATTTCTATAGCGGCAACATTTATGAATTTACGCCCGGCGGAGCCAAAAGCATCTTTGCCTCCGGGTTGGATGGTCCTGTTGGACTGGCCTTCAACAGCGCTGGCGATCTGTTTGTAGCGAATTTCCCCGGCGGCACCATCGATGAATTCACGCCGGGTGGAGTGGAAAGCACCTTTGCCTCCGGGTTAAGTGGTCCTCATGGGCTGGCCTTTAACAGCGCGGGCGATTTGTTTGATGCGGATCTCGGCAGCGACAACATTTATGAATTCACGCCGGGCGGAGTGCAAAGCACCTTTGCCTCCGGGTTGGATGGTCCTGAGTTTCTGTCCTTTAACAGCGCGGGCGACCTTTTTGAGTCGGATCTCTACAGTGGCAACATTTATGAATTCACGCCCGGCGGAAGCAAAAGTATCTTTGCCTCCGGGTTGAATGATCCACTTGGACTGGCCTTCCAGCCCGTGCCTGAACCCTCGACTTTGGGGTTGCTGGCATTCGGCCTGTTTGGGATAACTCTCTTGCGTCGGCATCAGCGTTAATCCATTAGAGCAACCCGAAGTAAATTAACCAGCGAAACTCCACCGGCCATCGAAACTGGTGGAGTTTATGATTTACACCGGTTGGCCGTCTCAGTTCCGCATTCGCGGTTGACATCACAGCCCCGGCGTGACTGCGTTCTGGACGTTAGGTGCTTTCGCTATGGCGCACTTAAAAAAATCAGTCGTGACGTTGCGTATCTGTGGTGATGAACTCGTGCCGGAAGAAATCACGACTTCGCTTGGAGTGTCACCCACCACTGCCCAGCTTAAGGGAGAAAAGATTGTAGGTCGCAAAACGAGCACGGTTAGAATTGCCAAGTCTGGGATGTGGCGACTTCGCGCATCAAATCGTGAGCCTGAAGACATGGACGGCCAGATTCGGGAGATATTTAGCCAAATGACCAGCGACCTTGCTGTCTGGCGGGGCATCACCAAGAGATTTCAGGTTGATTTGTTTTGCGGGCTGTTTATGGGCTGCAGCAATGAGGGATTGACGCTTTCACCAGAGTCTCTTACCACTCTCGGAGAGCGAGGCATCAAGATTGGCTTGGATATTTACGCGGGAGATGATGATGAGCAAGAAGCAAGCACCTAACAAATCGCTGGCAACGCGGGATGGCCGTTCCAGTTCCGCCTTTGCGGTTGGGGTCATGGAATTGCTTGCGGGAGCATCGTCCAAGAATTCCCGTCTAACGAGATATGAACATGAAGACATTGTGGGAAATGACCATGAAATATAACTTCGCTCGAATTTGTGTTGTGGTGATCGCGGCAGTTGCCTTGCAGGCGCGTGCCGCCGAAGGAACGGAAATGAAAACACTTGTCGAAGGCAACACCGCATTTGCGCTCCAGCTTTATGGAAAGCTGCGGTCAACCGAGGGCAATCTGGCGCTTTCGCCGTACAGCATTTCGTCGGCGCTGGCGATGACCTGCGCCGGGGCACGCGGGGAAACCGCCCGGCAGATGGAGCAGACGCTCCACTTTGAGCAAAGCCAGACCGACCTGCACGCCCTGTTCGGTCGGCTCGACACAGCTTTGAAGGCGGCGCAAGGGAGCAACGAACTCAACATCGCCAATTCACTCTGGCCACAGGAGAAGTACCCGTTCCGGGCGGAATTCCTGAGCCTGCTGAAGAAAGATTACGGTGCGACCGTCACACCGCTGAATTACAAACGGGAAGCCGAACAGGCGCGGGTGACGATCAACCAGTGGGTGGACGACAAAACGCGGCACAAGATCACCGAGATCATCGGGCCGGGAGTGCTCGACGAATCGACGCGCATGGTGCTGGTCAACGCGATTTATTTCAAGGGCACGTGGACGACACCGTTTCCTGAATTTGCGACGCAACCCGACAAGTTCTACACCAAGCCAGACACCAGCGTTACTGTGCCATTCATGCACAAGCGCGGCCAGTTCGGCTACGGCGAAAACGACCAGTTGCAACTGATCGCCCTCCCGTACGTTGGGCGGCAGCTTGAAATGCTCGTCCTGCTGCCGCGCAGCCGCGACGGAATAGGGCAATTGGAAGACAGCCTGACCCCGGCCAGCCTGTCAGTTTGGACATCGGGGATGCGGAATCAGCAGGTCAACGTGACGCTGCCGAAATTCAAAATGTCCAGCGGCTTCTCGCTGGAAAAAACACTCCCGGCTTTGGGCATGAAGGACGCATTTGATCCTGAAAGAGCCGACTTTTCAGGTATGGATGGCCATTCTCACTGGTTGTACATCGGTGCGGTGCTGCACAAGGCGTACATTGACGTGAACGAGAAAGGAACGGAAGCCGCCACCGCGACTGCCGTCGTAACGACACTTGGTGCTGCACGCCACACGGTGGAACCACCACGGGAGTTCCGGGCTGATCACCCGTTCCTTTTCCTGATCCGTGACTCGACGACCGGCTCCATTCTGTTTATGGGTCGCGTCTCCCACCCCGGTAATGACTGAGGTTTGGAGCCAAAACCGCCACGGTTATCGAGAGCCGCAGCCGCGTGCTTGACATCACCGGCCCGGCGTGGCTGAGTTCTTAGGCATCGTGCGCCATGAGCACTTTTAAGACTCAAGATGGTACCTGGACCCGCAGAGTTGCTGTTCGCAAGAAGGGCACGTGGAGGACATCTGTTTTGAGGCCGTGGGTCATAGACGACCGATTCCAGCAGGCACGATTCGTCCTTGTTGGTGGTCCTACAGTTTTGGTTTCGGCGGGCGATTTGCGGCGGGCACTTGCCGCCTCCACAGCACCGGGCAGGCTGATCTGTTCGGTTCGCATCGATCCTGAGAAAAGCACTATCAATGGTCAGCCAGTTCATTTTATGGGCTGACTGGATCGTTCGCAGGCTGCTCCGCTCCAATTCGATACTGCTCGACGGCAATATCAGCACCGAACCTCTCACTGAACTGGTGTTGGAACCAGCGGAATGAAGGTCGGCGTTTGGAATAAAACAGGTGGCTGGTCCGGCTGCGCCGGTAATCAGATGAGCCAAAGCGGTGGATCGGCACACGAAACCCGGACGCCTGTTCCAGCAGTTCCGCCAGGTCCTGCTCCAGTTTCCGACCCGAAAGGGCATACCAGACCTCGACTGGCTCAGCATATCCAAGCAGGTAATCTATGTGCCAATGCGGTTCGGCCACTGATTCCAGGTGATGATGTATCCGCGCCCGGACGCCACCGGGACCAAACGCACTCCCCACATAAGCGTAAAAGCCAGGAAGGAGGTCGTAGGTTCCCAAGCGCCCTATCTTCAGGCGCTTCATTTGCAAAACCAAGGCAATCAGGATGTAAGTTCCCTTTTCGTCCGGCAGTTCCATAGTGTGAAGCGTATAGGCAGATTGAGTCGCTACAGGTTGCGTGGGTTGCGGAGCGCGTGCTGCTGTGAGATGAAGGAATGCCCGGCGGGCAAGATTTCTTCAATGACAAATCGGTCGGGATCGTCGCCAAACTTTTTGTCTCCCAACTGTATCAGCTGTTCTTTGAATAGCGCTTGAACGATTTCTGCCGAACATCCGCACTCGCGCACGGTTGGCCGCACTCCAAAATACAGCATATCCCGCAGGCGGATTAGCGCCACCGGTTTGTCATTATCTTTCATTGGTTCTCCAGACCGAAACCTGCCGCACTGAAACTGGCATCACAGCGTTTTGATGTGTAACAGTCAATGGGGTGTTCCCCCATAGACGGAGTGAGGCATCGCCGGTTGGCCATGCTCACGACCGGCAAAGCTGATGACGGATTCACTCATTGAGACCGTAGTGACTGTAACCCGGAAATTCTTTGAGAATCGCGGTTGTCTTGGCGGTACGAAGCGTGAAATTTACTGTCTTCGCGTCGGATGAGCCGGGTTCGACCGCGACCGAAGAATTCTCGGTCAGCAGCAGTTGCGTTGAAAAAACAAACGCCGCAGGCAAGGCGTGCAGGGTTGGAACAAGGATATGAAGGCTAATCGGGATCATAGCCACTGGTATCGAAGCATGGTAGCAGTGTCAAGCTTAATCGGGAGATTTGGTACGGCGCGGAGTCATTCCGACAACCAACAATTGGGCGAACACGCCTCCATGGCTGATTCAAGTGCATTCATTCCGTCTCAGTTCCGCCTTCGCTTTTGACAGTGTAGTTCCGGCATGGCCCGATGTGACGCCTGCTTGACCTGATGGGCGATACCGGCTTAACTCCGGGAACTATGATGAATCTATCTGCCAGTCAGTTGCGCCGTGCGGCTGACATCAAAGACAAAATCGACTCATTGCAAAAGGAATTTACCCGGCTGTTGGGCAGCACCGATGGCGCTCCTGCCCCCCGTAAGCGCCGAAAGATGAGCGCCGCAGGCCGGGCCAGAATTGCCGCTGCCGCACGAGCACGGTGGGCGAAAGTTAAGGGGCGGAAATCAGTTGCAAAACCGGTAAAGAAGGCCCGACGCAAAATGAGTGCAGCCGGCAGAGCCAAAATTGCGGCGGCGGCAAGGGCGCGTTGGAAGAAGGCCAAGGCTCAGGGGAAGAATTCGCTCTAACCCAGGCCCGACTGGGGCGATCCATCGATTGCAATTGTTTGCTGGAGCCAACGCCGATTGGTCGTTCCAGCAGCAGCGAATGTCTACTTTTGTAGACAAATCGGCCATCACGACTGAGTGCGGCGCAAAGTTGATACCTGAAGGATTTGTTCAGCCGTTCTGGCTCCGTCCCACTGACGCACTGATTCGCTATGACGAGAAAAATGAAAAAACTAAGCGTTCTGATCATTGCCTCTCTTTTATTTCAAAGCATCGGGTGGGCGCAAAATGCGAAACCCACCTTCGACAAAATCTATCAGCGTAAAATGCCCGCCTGGTTCAATGAGGCCAAATTTGGCGTGTTCATCGTCTGGGGCATTTATTCAGTCCCTGGCTGGGCTCCGAAAGGGGAATACGCCGAATGGTATGGCCACCGTTCTCTCGATCCGGGTGATCCGTTTCAAAAATACCACGAAAAGGTCTGGGGCAAGGATTTCAACTACGACCAGTTCGTGCCCATGCTTACCGGCGAAGGGTTCAATGCGGATGAATGGACAACGTTGATCCAAAAGTCGGGCGCCAAATATGTCGTCACCTGCGCCAACTACCACGATGGCTTTGCGATGTATCCGACCAAATATTCCGTTTCAAAATTCGGGGATCATTGGAATGCCTTCGACCGGGGCCCCAAGCGGGATGTGATTGGTGAACTCCAAGCCGCCGGCACCTCCAAAGGCCTGAAGATGGGAATCTATTATTCCCTCTATGAATGGTGGCATCCGTTGTATCTAAATGGGCAGATTGAGAAATATGCCGTGGAGCATCTTCAACCCAAGTTCAAGGAAGTCGTCACCCGCTACAAGCCGCCGGTAATCTTTTTGGATGGAGAGTGGGAGCATCCTTATCAGGTGTGGCATTCGGAAGAATTGGCCAACTGGTTATACACGGAGTCACCGGTGAAGGATGAAGTGGTAGTGAATGACCGTTGGGGCCACACGCGCAGCCGGTATGGCGATTACTTTTCCAGCGAATACGGCGGCGGAGATTATTCTCCAGCTCACCCGTGGCAGGAAGATCGCGGCATCGGCATGAGCTATGGCTACAACCGCAACGAAAACTCCTGGGACTACAATTCACGAAAAGAATTATTGCGTCTGCTGTCCACGATTTGTGCCAATGGCGGCAACCTCCTGCTGGACATCGGACCGACCGCCGATGGACGCATTCCGCCCATCATGCAGGAACGCCTTCTGCAAATTGGCGAATGGCTCGGCAAGAATGGAGCCGCCATTTACGGGAGCACCGCCAGCCCTTTCTGGCCGCGAAAATTTGAGTGGGGTGTCTGCACCGCCAAGGGTGACACCGTGTTTCTGCTCCTGTTTGATCAGTCTTCAAAGAGTCTGGATATTCAAGGCTTTTCCGCCGACGTGGAAAGCGTCAAGTATCTGGCCACCGGAGAGGACCTGAAATTCACTGCGAAGAAAAACAATCTCCACATCGAGTTGACGCCCCTCAAGCCCGACAACGATGTCACCGCTGTGGCCGTTAAAATTCGGGGTGAAGTCAACGCCGACAAGAGGCCTCACCAATATGAAAGCGGCAAGGTGGTGATTCCGGCATGGTCACTGGAAGTAAAAGGCTCGACGGCGAGGATGTTTTTCGACGGCTATGAAAAAATCGCTCATATCGCCAACTGGACCGATCCCGGCGACAGCCTGTCCTGCAAATTCGTGGCCAACCGACCTGGCCGTTACCAGGTAAACGTGACGTATTGCAGCGATAAAGCTACCGCAGGCTCGGCGGCCACCCTTGATTTCAACAATGAAAAGGTGGATTTCATATCGGAGGACACAGGAGGCTGGAAGGGCGGAAATTACCGGGTCAAAAATTGTGGGACAGTCTTGCTTTCCAATGCAGGCGACCAGCAGCTTTTGATCAACCCCGTTCGGAACGGATGGAAGAATTTGGCGATCAAAGAAGTTGTTTTGACTCCGGAAAAATAGCGGGCCTTTCCGCAAGAACTGCTTGAGTTTATCGAGGTTACCTGGCGAACTTGATCGCAAAAGTAACGTATCCGCCTGATGGGCTACGCCTGATTAAAGTTTGACAGATGATTGCTTCCGGCGGTTTAAGGCTGAGTCAGGCGAAAGAAGAGATTTCCCTTGGGCGGTGAATTGGTCGCACTGTTGTTTACGACAGGGCCAAGATAATTGCCCCAAGTGCCGGTGGCGAGATTGTTGTTGGTCTGCAACGTCCAGCCCGTGGCCGACGACGGCCACGAGATGACGGCCTGATTGGCGGCGTAGGTGATGGTCAGTAACGGTGCGCCGGGCGTTTGCACGGCGTAAAGCGACCAGAATCCGCCGGTCAAAGAATAATTTCCTCCCGTCATCGCGCCGCTGGCGTCCGGCTGGCCGATGGTGCCGGTGACTTGATACGTTGCGCCGGTGCTGGTGCCGCCGCCACCGGCGACTTTATACCAATTGATCGAGTATTGCTGGGCGTGGGTGACAAGCGTTAGCATGAGGAATACTGGAATACTCAAGATTAGTGTTTTCATTGTGTTATTTTTTGATTTTATTCATTAATTGCCGATAGTCGCCGGCCCGCCAACTGCCCCGATTGTCATGGGCTTTGAAATGGTCATCGTTTCCGCGGATGTGCCCGGGCCTTTGATCAGAATTGCTCCATTGGTGGGGACGTTAGCCACCCCCAGGGCCATTGTGTTGTAGGGTGTGTACCAGGTGCCGTTGCCGGAGTTTGAAAGGCCGAACTGCACATAGACAAGGCCGCCCAAAGTAAAACAAAGGGCATCGATCGTGCCTTGCCCGTTGGGCGTACCCCAACCGGTGCAAAGGTCATAGCCAGTAGTGGCGGAGAACTGGGCCGGGCTGCTACTGTTTGTGTTGTTGCCGCTGGTGATGTCGTGAAAGAACTCGGTATAACCTGCATGTGTGCCAGTCCAGTAGATGGCCGGGTTGGCAAAGCCGACGGACGGCAGGCCCTCTATCGCCGCCAACTGATTGGCCAGCGCCATGAAGCCCGCCCATAATGGTGCCGCGATACTGGTGCCATCCCAACCCTGCCATTCGCCAGGATTGCTTATGTCCTCTTCAGCGGTGTAAGCAACAACGTTATCCGCAACCATGGCGACGTCGGGCATGTTCCGCATCGTCGTCGATCCACCGTTGGCCGACATGTTGATGCCCTCTTGGTACCAGGGAAGTGAGTAAGTAGGGCTGATTCCGCCACCGCTTTCTCCGTACGGATATTCCGACGGGTTGTTCCAGACTGTTTCCGCGCTCCAAGCACCCCCATTAGCCGTCATCGTCAACTCCGTCCCGCCGACAAGCGTGACGTAGGGGTCGTCAAAAGGTGAAGACACATTGGCCCCCGTAGTTGCCCCAATGTCGCCGGAAGATTGGAAGAACGACTGCCCCTGTGCCGCAAGCTCCTGGAATATCTCATCGGTATTCCCGCTTCTTGCGTACTCCAAACTGGAACTGAGTTGTTTGGCCAGATTGTCCGTGGCCATGCGATTCAAGGCATCGTCCGGGGGCGGCGGGTACCCGTTCGTCGGCGGTGGGGGAAGTTCATATACAATCACGCTGTTCAGGCCCGGGGCCATGGCGATGGCCATCTCGATGTCCAGCTCCACTTCCTCATACGCAAGCGGGTAGTTGGTGTCGGTGGCAGGGTTCCCGCTGGCCCCATCCAACAGCACTGTTGTCAAGGTCGGGTAAGGCGTCGGCAGGTTGTTTGTTTTCTCGTATAACGTGATGAGATTGGCGTAGTAGCCGGAAAACTCCAAGAGACCAACTGATTGCCCGGAGCCGGTATAAATCACGCTGGGCGCGTAGGCCGTTCGAAGGTCTTTGGCCGTATATTCCCCGTCTGGTCCCGTGCCGCCCTGGTAATACCGAGTCCCATTCGCCACCCCGGCAGCGGCAACTGGCTTCAGTTTGAGGTGGTGCGGTATGATATAACTATCCAGGCCGCTGATGGCCAGAACCGGCACCGTCAAATCAAGCGACGGCTCGACATCCGGGGCGAAGAACGTGCGAGCTTCGGTCGGATGTTGATAGAGGCGCATCGTCACATGGAAAACCCTCTCGATGTCGGCCACCGACGCCTTGATGTCGAGCAGTTTGCGGTTCGGATGCGTGCAGGTCACAGTCAGGCCGTTGGTCCTGGCGAACTCGATGAGAGTCTGATAATCCTGTTCCGTCGGCCCAAATTTTTCCGTGAACTGAGGGGACGTCAGGTATTTCCGGAAATTGGGACTGCCGGGAGTATAAAGGTCTTTCAGGAAGTTATTAAAGCCCTCCTTGTTGCGCAACGGCAAGCCGATGGCCAACTGGAGAGTCGTGGTGGCCGGAAGACGGCCAATGGCTGGCAACTTCAGGTCAGTGACCGCTCTTGGCACATGGCCGTGCAGTATTTGTCTTTCCGCCGCCTGCGCCGGCAGGTCATAGGTGCCGGTGGCCGGATTGGTGCTGTTATTCAACCGCCCTTGATGAGTGAACGCTGTGCCTTGGGCGGCGACTTGATGAACGCCGGCGAGCAACGCCAGGGCGATAAATAGGGAGTGGAGTCTGGTTTTCATAAAAAATTTGGTTTTAGTTTTTCTCACTGAGATGATGCTCTGTTCTTATAATGCCGTTTTACGCCTCGGCCAATGGAGGGGCAAGTTTAAATTGGCATTGTTTTTTTGGCGAAGCTCTGAGACAAAAGCGCTGCGAGCCAGACGTTCCAATCCCATTGATTTCAGGCACAAACGTTTGGTATTCACCGGGAGCGCAACCGACAAGTAGCCGGTTTGCTCAAGCTGCCTGAGCGTCCACTTGGTCTTTTGCTTTGGCCCACGCCGCTGGCGTGAACTCCTTGATATGGGTGATTTTGGCCGCTGGCAAACGGGTGAATAAATCCTTCAGGTAATCGAACGGATTAAGACCGTGCCGCCGACAACTACCCAGCAGCGTGTAAATCACCGCGCTGCGTTCCCCGGCTTCTGGATGGGCCAGCACGAAGTTCAGGCGGGCCTCCTGGCAGGCATCGGCCAGCCAGTACCAGCCGAACATGCATTCGGCGCAGACGGTCAGGTCGTGGCGGTAGGGGGCGATGAGTTTGAGGAAGAAGTCGAAGTCATTGTTCCGGATGTTGGTGTGGACGAGCTTGTGGCCGTCCCGATCCATGAGGCAGACGTACCTCTGGCGGGCATGGAGGTCGATTCCGCAGTTGAATTGGGTGGTGGAAGTGTAGTATTTCATGGCTGTAGTACTTCATGGTTGATTGGCGTCCAGTGGACGCCGGTTAACGTGATGTTATGCGGGGAGTGTTGGTACCACTCCCCGCCCGTCGCCCAGATGATAACAAAAATCCAAAAGGGCTTAACTGGGAGTATCAAATTGCTGCAGGCAACGCGGGATGGCGTCTCCCGTTCCGCTGTCGCGGACTACGTCATCAGCCCCGCGTGCCTGAGCTCTGGACGTTAGGCTGCTTGATGCGCATGAAACGAAATCAGATCGCTTGGTGGTTGTGGGCAGCTGGCACAGTTCTGATTGTGTTGAGCTGGATGAAGGTGGTCAGCACGACTGTTGGCTGGTGTGGCTTCGTTATTGGCTTTGTCGGCAGCATCATTTCATGGGGGCTTCGTCCTCCTCCAAGCGAGGCACAGCCAGAATCTCATCTCGGGCCCCGATGTGTGAGCTGTAACGAGCCTATCTCGTCTGGAATTGGGATTTGCCCCAAGTGTGGATGGACACAACCAAAATGACGGAGCCTAACAAATCACTGGACGTTAGGCCGCCTTTGCGACGCTTACAATATGATTAACATGATCACGTATGTTTTTGGGCAACTGCGGACTGAAGTGCCAGCTATTATAGGTCTCATAGGCTGTATTGTGGCGGCGTTCGTATTCAGACAGCGGGCACCATCGGCTTCGCTTTATGTAGCTTTAGGGTGTGGTTTAAAGCTCGTGCTGCAAGTTATGTTTCCAGTTCTGTCGTGGTATGTGATGGCGCTAGGCGTTGGGGGGAATCCAATAATCCGCGCTGTCTGGACTTTTGCTTGGTCTATGGCCGATGCGGTTTGTACCATTTTGCTAGTATTCGCGGTGTATGTAGGTCGGAGGCAGCCTAACGAACAAAGATAGCATTGAGCGGAGCGCGCGTGGGATGATCGAATGTCAGAGAGGGGTAGTCGCGCGGAGCCTCAATGCTATCAGGTGTTGAACGAGCCCCCGTAAAGGCCTGACGGCCCACG
>Ga0208191_1000824_pt1 | contig 18397 bp, 24 predicted proteins | sample June2015DPH_13_5_FD_184709 | JGI IMG/M metagenome (GOLD analysis project Ga0208191, IMG submission 184709) | Peatland microbial communities from SPRUCE experiment site at the Marcell Experimental Forest, Minnesota, USA - June2015DPH_13_40... | ecosystem: Environmental > Terrestrial > Soil >... | reverse complement strand
GGCCATCCAGGAAGGCATGGCAAGCGCGGAACGCGGCGAACTGAAGCCCGCCGCCCAGGTGCTTGACGAAATGCGGGCTAAGTATGGCCTATCGCGTTAGCCTTTCCGCTCCTGCGGAAACGGACGCATATGCGGCCTTTGAACGCATTCGCGAAGCGGCTCCCATGCACGCGGAAAAGTGGCTCACCCGTTTATTTGAGGCCATTTTCAGTCTGGACGAGCTCCCCGCCCGGTGCCCCGTCATTGCCGAAGCAAAAGAGCTTGGCTATCCGGCCCGCCACTTGCTGTACGGCAAAGGAAAAGGGCTTTACCGAATCATTTTTCACATCCGCGAGGAAGAGCAACACGTGCGAGTGTTGCGAATCTGGCACGCTTCCCGCGATGCCATTACCGCCGCCGACGTGGAGGATTAACCATGACCCCTTCTTTGGCCCAGACCCAATGAAAGAAATGGTGGAAAGGAAAGGGTGTCAGTTGCGGCTGCAAGTCAAGCCGGGGCCGTGACCCGGTGCCGGGGAGGCAAGGGAGGACGCCGCGTCAAGCTCAGAACCCTGAAGGATGGCCACAAGAAATGGGAAATATCGTGCCTGTCCCGGATTCTGGAGTGCACCCAGAACTGAGACAGAGAAAATTGGGAAAATAGGGACACGCGTGCCAGTCCCGCTTTTCCAGGAACCCCACTTTGACTTGTTATGACAAATGTGTTATAAAGGGGCTGTTATGACGGCACAGGAACTCAAATCGGCTCGGCTTGCCAAGGGATGGACAGAGGCACAGGCTGCCCGCCGGCTGAAGGTATCGCAGGGGTATTTGAACTACCTGGAACATGGAAAGAGGACGCTGACCCCCGGGTTGCTTCAGAAGGCCACGGCGGTCTATGGACTATCTCCGGAAACTGTTCCTCTCCCTGTTACATTTACCCCTCGGCCTGCCCCCCATGAGGAGCTGTTCGAGTCCCTGGCCAAGCTTGGCTACCCTGGTTTCGCCTATTTCCGCAGTCAGGCGCCGCCCAAGAACCCACGTGAAGTTCTGCTCACGGCACTGAGCCAGGAGAGGTTGGATGCGGGTGTGGCAGAGGCTCTGCCCTGGGTTGTTCTGAGGTACGGCCAGGATGATCCGTGGCTGGTTGAGAACGCGCGACGTTTCAATCTGCAGAACCGGCTGGGATTTGTGGTCAGCCTGGCTCGCAGAATAGCCAACCGGCAGTCCCTGAAATCACGGTCTAAAGCGCTGCTTAGGCTCGAGAAGCAGTTGGAAGAAAGCCGGCTGGTCAAAGAGGATGCCTTCTACCGACCGCCCCGAACCGAAAGTGAAAAGAAGTGGCTCCGGCAGAACCGCAGCAAAGACGCGGTGCATTGGAAGCTGCTGACGGATATGAAGCCGGCACACCTGCAGTACACGTTCCTATGACGGACCTGCCCCATCCCTGGAATGAGTTTCTGGCCGAACTCGATGAACAACTAAAAGAGCCGGTTGACTTGCACTGCATCGTACGATCTCATCTTGTCCAAACTGGAGCGGAACTCCACTAAGGACAGGGATGATGCCGACTATCTGTTCCGGTCGAGAAAGCTCGACTCCACCACCCTCCGCGCTCGTTACAAGGAGGAGTTGCGCCCGTACCTGGTCAAAGAAAAGTGGCACGACAAGACGCTCGATCTCTGGATCGAGATTTTCGAAGGCAGGCCCACTTGATACCTGCGATCATTCGCTTCGGTCAGTTCGGTCCAGAGTGCTGTTCCACCGTAGGGGGGCGGCGTGGGGCAGCAGGGTAGTGCAAAGGTGACCTTATTCTGCGCTCCTTTGCGGCCGTTCCCCAATTCCATGCGGGTTCATGTGGGCGTGCCCTGGTGGTGATTGGCATTTCCGTTTGAAAAGCCGCGGAGGAGCGCTGAAGTCTGCGCACCTCCTCGCTACCTGCTCGGCATGGTTGATCAAAGTGATGCCGGGCAATTGAAGCAGGTTTGGGCGAATGAAATCCGGCTGCGTTTCTGATTCGAGGCGTGCGGCCGGGCGCAGGCTCGCCGAAGCTTACCAAACCGCGCTCGCCAACTTTGGAAGCCAAGTGCGGCAGCCCTCACCATGTGGAGTGCACCCCTAAACTGAGACAGAGAAAATTGGGAAAATAGGCACACGCGTGCCAGCCCCGCTTTTCCCTCTCGGCTATCCACCCGCGTCCATCCTACCTTATGGGGTAATCCCCCGTTTGTAGCGCGGGTGTCCCCACCCGCGAGCCGGGGCCGTGACCCGGTGCCGGGGAGGCAAGGGACGACGCTGCGTGAAGCTCAGAACCCTGAAGGATGGCCACAGGAAATAGGAAATATCGTGCGCGGATTCCCTGACACTGTTTCTCTCCCAAACGCGCATCTGGGCGCTGCTCCGGTACTGACACCCTTTTCTTCGTTTTTCGCTCTCCAGAAAGTGCTTATGCTCGACTTTCGAATTGTGTAGAATGGGCGACATGATAGAACTGCGAAGAGCTGAGGAAAACGAGGTCGTACTTGCATTCCTGCAAGCGGAGATTGATTCACCCCGATGGGCGAAATGGATACTCGGGGCCTTAGCTGAAAACGGGGTAGGTCGAGGGGAATTAATCGACCACCCTGACCTAGGTAATCAGACTGCTAACGCTATGAGGCGAGCCCTCCTCGGTCGTTTCCGAGGCTTTGGCGTTAACACGTACCTCTTCGCCGAATTCCCGTACGATGTTCAATGGACTTGGGTTCAAATATCCCAAGCAGAGCAATCCATCCTCAAATATGCAAACTGCTCACCATGGATTCAACTCTCGGGGGGGACCCGCCTCGTAACTGAGGGAGCTAAAAATTTGTCAGGTTTGTCCGCAGACCAAGATCCTAGGCGTCATATCGAGGCAATCGCCGAGGCCGTGAAACAGGGGCGCAGGTTTCCTGCGCTCGTAGCCGTGAAATCCGACGATGGTTTTCTGATACTTTTGGAAGGCCACTGTCGAGCCACCGCCTATGTGGCAGCCGGGTTCAAAGGGGGCATAGACTTGATAGTCGGGTCATCGCGCGGCATTTCAAAGTGGGTGTTTTATTGAGGAGAAAAGATGTCAGTTACCTTTTCGTTCCAAGGAAAAGAGCGGTAGGATTCCGTCCTGGGCCGGGAAAAGGTCTGACATCATTTTCTCCATGAACATCACGCGCGGGAGACGGTGATGCGGCGGGACGCGCCGCAGACATACAGGGCCGTGTGTGGGCCACCCGCGGCAGCCCCGCGACTGCCTCCGCAAGACTCGAGGCCAAGCGGTTCGATACTGCTTTCCTGTAAAGCTATTTCATCCTCCATTGCATACCGGTTTATCCCGGCGCTCTACCTGACGCCGTTTCACTGCCTGGATTGTGATAAAATTAAAAAGTGTGGGTGCGCCTAAAGACTTCTGTTGGCTCTGTAACAAGTACGGAACCATTACGAAGGAGCACATTCCGCCAGAAAGTGCGTTTAATGATCACCCCTTACTGCTCTTGAAGGTTGATCAACGCAGCATGGAGTCGGGAGCCTTAGGGTGGGTTCCAGACCGACGCTTCGGGCGCGGTATGTTTGTGCGGAGTGTGTGCGCACGCTGCAATAACAGCTGCGGGCACAAATACGGCGGCGCGTATGTCGACTTAGTCCGGCAAATCGCGGAGCGAATCGGTGATGTTCAGGAGTTCCACACGGCCTCCATCCTGAACGTGAGGCGACCGCTGGCGATTCTGAAACAGGTCCTCTTTCAGTTCGTGTCAGTAAACGGTCCTGGCTTCGTTCGAGCGAACGAATGGGTAGCGCCTTTCATCAAGAATTCTAGTAATCAATCGATTCCGGCGGACATTGGAATCTACCTATACGCTTCAAATACCGAGGGAGCCAGGAGGACAGGTATTTCCTCGCATTTTGATCTAGCCCGGAAAGAAAGGAACATCGTTTCCGAGTTCTCGTTCTGGCCCCTTGGGACGGTTATCTCTTTCGGGCATCTGTCGCACCCGCGGCTTACCCCCATCCATCAGTGGGTTCAATACAGGTACGACCACAAAGGCACGGTCGACCTGCACATTCCTGTGAATCCGGCTTGCTCCGCCTATCCGTTGGACTTCCGATCTCAGTCGCAGTTGTCGAGTGCTTCGTCTGACACTACCGCCGACCTCAGGATTCCCTCCGAAGACGACGCGAGGCAATTGGTAAAAGATACTCTTAGACATTCAGGGGGTGACGGGAAAGGTTTCATCTTTTCCGGTCACCCAGAAACTGTCGAGAGAATTCGACAATCCAAGGGCTAACCATCAAGTTGCGTGGCGGTGCGAATCGCTGGGTGGCGCGTACATTGAATCCTATGTATCCGTCAATTTCCCCCTTGCGGTAGACGGCGCCAATGCCACGCATGCAAAATCGGCCGTTGGCCGGGGCAGGAACAGATCGCCCCTTCGGGGCTCGGGTCGGATACACCATCAGCAATGTAAGCCCAACCCGCGAGTTTCTGCTTAAAGCAGTCCGCGCGATGTTAGATAATCATAGAGTGATGGAATTCAGGGAGAAGGTAGAGACCATCATCGAGCCGATGATAGTTAAGCTGAAGGCGAAGCTCGCCCCGATACCAACTCTTGCCGGGCTTAATCACTACCAACTGCTGATCCATACCGTACAAACTGATAAGAGCAAAGTTCCGGACGGATTCTTTTTCAAGTGGCGATATTTCTGGGCGTTGCTCCTTTCCAAACCGTTTTCAGGGGCGCGGGTGGATGACAGATCGGAGACGGAGTTTCAATCGATCGACAAACTCATCGAGGAGATATTTGATGTTTACGGGTTTGGGGCGATATATGAGCCTGGCCGCACCAGAGGCTCCGAAGAGGAGTTCCTCACCAGACTCGGACTCGGGCTAAAAATCCGAGAGCCCGACGTTCTTGGGTTCCTAGAGCAGATCCAAAGATGGGCCTTCAGGCGATTTCAACCTTTCAACGACACTTACTTCGTGCCCAATTTTGGATTGCGCTTCGAAGACATAATGGGATGGTTCGAAGATCTCATATGGAAATGCCAAGCGAGATTGGACGCCATGGTCGATGACCTCGCCTCCATTTATGCGGACATGGAGCGGACCCGCGCCGAGTTCGTGAAGGGCCAGATCGATATTGAGGCGGCTCGACAGAAGTCAGCCGCGTTGGAGATTGGCGAGCGCATTGAGGCCAATGCACAGCAGGGTGCCCGGATGCACTTATTTTCCAAAGAGGAACTTCAAGGAGGTATTCCGGACACAGCCTTCTCGGCGTTAACAAACCAGTTTGGGATTCGGCCTGGGGAAGTGGATCCCGGCTATGTGTTCCCGCACCAGGACAATCCTCTTGAGTACAGAACTTTTGTTGCCCTTCCGGATGAGACATTCTATTTTCTGGATCCGGCGAACGCGTACCGGATCGCTGCAAAGACTTTCGAAAGGGACATCGTTGCGAACGAACTCCTCCACGACCGGTACTTGAGGAACAGGGACCGCGAAACTGAAAGATGGGTCACGGCTAATATGCGAAAGGTCTTTCCGAGTGCCGCGATCTACCCCAATTACTTTCTCGAAAAGGGCAGCCAAGAAAGGGATCTTCTCGTTCAGGAGGGCAAGACGGTTATTCTGATCGAGTGTAAGAACACGCGCATAAGACCATTTAAGGGGACTGGGGTTGACCTCCTGAATTTTCAACGAGATTTTAAGCACTCGGTGCAATTCGGATACGGTCAGGCACTCGGTGTTAAGCGGCGTATTTTGGAATCCGATGAAACAACCTTCTTTGACGAGAAGGGAAATTCTTACTTTTCCGTGAACAGAGGTGACATCGAGAAGATCTACATAATTTGCGTGACGATAACTCCACGCGGCCCCTTTGGCACCGACTTGTCATACGAGCTCGAAAAGTCCGAATCTGAACCTTTCCCCCTGGCAGTTGGCCTTTTCGATCTTGATACCATATGCAAGCATATCAATAATCCCGAGCAATTTATTGGATATCTTAAGGAGCGCGAAAATCTGCACGGGCGTGTTCGTACTGGGGATGAACTTAACTATGCTGGTTATTACCTCAAATTCGGCAACCTAGAGTTCGAAGACCATGCATTCATTACCGATGACTTTTCAGGGATTTTCGATCGAAAGTGGTACAAGGCAAAGGGGATCGAAGTCGAGGAACCCAAAGATCCTCCCGTGGTGACCAGCATGATACGGAAGGGGAATAGTATAACCATCGAGCACAGTTCCGGCGAAAAGGAGGTGCTTAAGGCCCCGTCCTGGATGGCTGGAAGCGGGACGGGAAAGTCCTCGATAAAAATGAAGGGCTCAGAGAGAAACAAGCCATGCCCTTGCGGAAGTGGCCGCAAACTCAAGAACTGCTGCGGGATAAGCTGAGTGGAGCGATGGTGTGGGCTCAGCCCGACCCGCCGACCCGTTTTCCCACGCATCCAAGTCCAGTAATCCTCATGCTCTTTACTGCGGCATTTTCAGAAACGTAAGACCTGTTAGTGGTATTGACCATGTGACATCCCTCCCTAATTTGGGCATTGATATACTTGGCTGACAGGAGGGTAAAAATCGTGGGGATAGCTGAAAGCAAGCAAGGAAGAAATCTCGACTTTAGAATTTTTCATTAGAGGTGTTTATGTCACATGACCAGCCGGTTCGTCCGAAAACGGGGATGTCAAGCCAAGAGTTTTGTGAAGCTCTTGAAGCATTAGAAAAAGCTCTGTGTATTGGCCTCGGCGTTTCATCCTTTCAAGAGTATCGAGATAGGATTTTTGCAGAGTGGGATGCTGCCGGAGTACCTCATCCAATGCGTCCGCTTTTTGAGAAGTATCTATAGCCATGAAGGCTATGCACCTGAGCATTTCAAATATCTTTGTGCGTGCCGCCTCGTCCATAGGTGTCTCCTCGTGTAGGCAGCATAGTATCACACTGTGGATGCCGAATTTCCCCCAGTCCTGAATTTTTCAGCGTATAGTATAGATGGAGGCGGAATGGGCTGGTTTATAATAGCGCTGGGCGTCTGGGGCCTTGTCAGCCTCCTCCGCAAAGGATGGAGGGGGTTCCTGTTGGTCATCCTTGTGCTCCTTACAGTTGCCTCCGGCGTACTCCTGCTCATAAGCATCCTCGCTCTCCTGGACGGGCCGACAGACAGGTTCATCTATATGGCCTGTGCGTCCGGCACCGTCCTGCTCCTGTCCTGCTGGGCGGCCTACCGCCTTGAGGCCTTCAGCTAGTCTTTAGCGCCTTTTCAATCCTCTCATCTATGGACTGTTTCAGTTCATCTTTGGTCATGCGGGCCTTCCTCCTGCGTTCCGATGATATGGGCGGAAGCATTCTATTCCATCCTGATTTTGTCGATGTTCAGACCGTTTGCGGTGTTCGTAAAATATGCCACGCCCCGCTGCCGCTCGCTGCTGAGTCGTCCGCTTGCGGCCCCGATGTCCGTCAGTTTCCAGTGCCAACTGAAGTCAGCCTTCAGGCCGTCAAGGAGTGGGGTCACGGCGTCAAGCTGTTGCAGTTCCCGACAACCCAAATTGAGCTCCCATTTTCTCCCGGAAACGACCTGTTGAACTGCGCCGAAATCCACTATGTACCGGGAGTCTGATTGATAGATATACCCTTGCCCCAGGGCTTGTTCCCCCTTTGTGGTTGGCACCCACAGGGTGTGCCTGCTGTCGAGGAACAGGACATACCCTGTCCGGCTCAATACCTCTGCCCAAAAGCTACACCATTCGTTAACGGTGAGCAAGTCTTCGTTAAAACACATGTTGTCGCGCTCGTTATGGAACTTGATTGTGCAAGTCTTGCATACGGCGAAGTCGCCGTTCTTGCTGATGGCATCCCGGACGAGCGCGGCCTCCCTCTGTTTTTCCGTCTTTTCAGCTTCCGCCCGCTGTTCCTCCTGTAACTGCGCCTGCTGCTTCGCCTGTGCTCGGGCAGCTTGCTCCTCCAGCGCCTTCCGCTGTTTTCCGTGCTGGCCGCAGGCCGTGGTTCCTAGCACCATAAAGCCGACTACAATGCCCGTAAGAGCCAAGCCTCTCTTGTATGCCATGCGGTTGCTCCAAGGCTCATCCTGTATTGACCTTCTCTGAAGCTTAACAGCTTTCAGCCTCTCTGATAGAGGTGAGATTATGGGTTCTTATCGAGAACTACAGCCTCAAGTTCTTTCCTTAGTACTTGAAGCTCTCTCAATGTTTGAGCGTCGTCAAGCTCTCTTAGAAGAATGCGCAGCCTTTCTGCATCACCTTGCTCTAAAGGCTGACGCTTCCACAGAGCCTCAAACGCTGCCCGTGAAAACTCCAGCATCTTCTCTTGCCGAGTGAGCAGCGTTTTCATGCACTGGCAAACGAGAAGCCATATGTCTTCTGGTTTGTTATGCATAGGATTTTTCCTATCTGCTTTTCCAGGTAGCACATACACTTCTTGCGCCTTGATTATACGCCTTGTCCAGCCTCAAAGACCCTGCGGAGAACCAAGAATCCCCCGGAAGGCCCAAATCCCGAAGGTATACTATAGGTATGGAGACCCCCAACACCCCGGCTACCCTTCAGGAAGCCGTAATCTTCTTCTCGGACCCCGCCAACTGCCATGCCTTCATGGTAGGTCTGCGCTGGCCGGACGGCAAGGTCAGGTGCCCCCGCTGTGGCTCAGATAATGTCAAATGGCTTACAAACGCCAATGTTTTCAAGTGCTTCGAGAAGCATCCGTGCCAGAAGTTCTCCCTGAAGGCCGGGACCGTCTTCGAGGACAGCCCCATCGGCCTGGACAAGTGGCTCCCGGTCATGTGGATGCTGGCCAACTGCAAGAACGGGGTGTCGTCGTGGGAGATACACCGTGCCGTGGGGGTCACGCAGAAGACCGCATGGTTCATGCTCCAGAGGGCGAGGCTCGCCATGCAGGATGTCCAAACTGGCGGCAAGCTCGGCGGGGAGGTGGAGGTTGACGAGACCTTCATCGGCGGGCTGTCCCGCAACATGCACAAGGACAAACGGGCCGAGAACATAACGGGGACCGGACCTTCGGGGAAGGCCATCGTGGCTGCAATCCTGCAACGGGGCGGGAAGGTCCGGGCGACCGTGCTGGAGAACCGCCGCAGGAAGGCATTGCAGCAGCTTGTGCGGGAGAACGTCGAGGCAGGGTCGAGCGTCTATACCGACGCCCTGAAGTCCTACGAGGGGCTGGATGAGTTTGCCCACCAAGTGATTGACCATGCGGAAGCTTATGTTCAGGGGAACGTCCACACGAACGGGCTGGAGAACTTCTGGAGCCTCCTGAAGCGTGGGATTAGGGGAACCTACGTCTCTGTCGAGCCCTTCCACCTGTTCCGCTACCTTGACGAGCAGGCGTTCCGCTACAACAACCGTAGGGAGACGGACGACTCGGGCAGGTTCGCGGCGGCGGTGAGGCAGGCTGTGGGAAGGCGTCTCACCTATAGGCAATTAACTGGGAAAACAGCGGAAGCGGGGGTGGTAGGCTAAACCATCCCTGTCCGACTATCCCCGCTCTTTGCTCCCTTCAAGCCCCGTTCTATACCGCCAATCTGGAAAGCCACGCTTCTCACAAACTGCTTGGCGGCGTCGGTGTTGATAGCCTCTTCCCTTGCGACAGCCTCGCAGCACATAGCATGAATAGCCTCTAGCTGTGCTATTGCCGAATCCACCTTGCCCTTGTTGAGCAGGCTTTGCACAAATTGCAACACGTTAAGACTCCCGAATATGACTGTTAGGCTCAAGCCCGCCCACCCTGCCCATTCTGGTAGCATTTCCCCCTCCGCACCTTAGAGGGGGATAACATACCACATCAGCTCCGCTCAAGTGGCTTGGTCTTCCGCTTCGGACTGCTTACGACTCTTTTGCGGTGTTCCTCGATTCGCTTCTTAATCTCGGAACGGGGAGCAGTCAAGACGCCTTTCATCACACCCTCGAACCTCCTCCACGCTTCGGGTCCCTCGACCATTTCCGCTGTACGTTTCATAGCCTTATCACTTGTTTGTTTCTTCATCGGCGTCTAGCACGTCGTCAACAGCCTCGCTGATTTTCTTGCGTTCCTCAGCCAGCACTTGGTTAAGACTCTCTTGCCCTGCCTTGCGCTTCAATTCCTGTTTTCGTTCCCGCTCCAGCCTAGCTGGAGCGAAAATAAAGTTCCATATAAAATTAAGCATAAGGAACACCCCATAACAGGCGATGACGATAAGCAAGTCCAGCCCAATCTCCTTCCATGTCATGCGGCTTCTCTCCAAATGCTGGGTGCTGGCACGGACAGCAACAGTCGCCATAAGGCTGACGAGCAGCTTTCTCCTGGCCCATAGGGATGTTTCCCGCACTGCAACGATGCTACGGTCGGCAAACCATGCGACAAGACTTGCCATAATGACCATTGTCTCATGGCGGCTCCTGGTGTGCCTGAGTTTTTTTCCACATAGCCAAATACTGCCATGCGGCAAAACCTGTGCTAGGCTCCATGCCAGAGGAAAACGGAGACACGCATGAAGGTAAGCCATGTATTGATGGTGCTAATGTCCAAGGGTGGTGTCAGCCAAGTATATCAATGCCCTAATTTGGTTGTGGTTGAGTGTAACGCTGAAACGCACATTTAAAACCAACGTGAGGACTAGGATGACATGGGACACGAGCCGAAAAGCCGGAACCCGGCGAACCGGGCTCAACCCACAATCTAATTATACCACAAATAAGAAAACCGGGAGAGACGCCATATTTCCGATTTACCGACGTCATAGCTTCCGCCGCTGCCCCACTGGGGATTAGGGATTGGGAATTAGGCTCCTGTAACCACCCCCGTCGCTGAGTGGTCCGGCCCCTCCTGAATCAGGAGGGGAGCCCGTCCGTCCGCCTTGGCAGCCTGTCGCGCGGGGAACCCGGGGACAGACGGAACGATAAACAGGTTTATTATGCCCATGCTGTGCCTGGGGCCATCCGAAAGCGAAAAAATAATCTCTACTGCGTTCCGTCTGACCCCATACTCCCCGCTGATTGAGGTGGTCACGTCCGCTCGATCAACTCGGGGGAAACCGGCGACAGACGGTCCCCGGTTTCCCAGCGTGGGGTCGGCGCGATGGAATTGCACATTTTCCTGGACAAGGAAGAGGCGGCACGGTTTCATTTGGACGGCCATTATGGACGTGGTACGCTTAGGATAGTTCTTTGAACGACCCTCGTTCGGAAGAGGGCAAAGGAGGAACTCCATGAGTGGAACGATACGCGCCCGCGTCAAAGGGGGCCTGTTAGAACCGCTGGAACCCTTAGAAGTCGCGGAGGGTGAGGAGGTAACCTTAACCATCACCCTGACGCCTTCCAAATCTCGTACCGATTGGTTGTCACGGACTGCGGGTGGCTGGGTCGGACTCGTGGATGGAGAGAAGCTGAAACGGGACATTTATGAGAGCCGCTCATTGATCACCCGCCCGGAACCCCGCTTATGACCGGCGTCTCTTTCTTGATTGACACCGACTGGGTCATCGATCACCTGAACAGCCTGAGCCCTGCCACCAAACGGCTGCGAGAACTTGAACCGCAGGGAATCGCCATTAACATTATTACGGTGGCCGAATTGTGGGAGGGTGTCATCTTCTCCCGCGATAGGCGCCGAAGCGAGACGATGCTGCGCGAGTTCGCGGGTGGCGCAGACGTGCCGTTCTTTGGCATGTCTGCGATCCGCCACCGGGGCGCATACATACCGACAAAGAGCATCGGTACGTATGGGCCACCCAACGGTTGCCAGGCAGTTGCCTAGCGACACCCTCAATCTCTTTTGGTGGATTTTGGTCCCTGTTGCGACTATAATCAGCGCGTTTTTCGGGGTGACGATCTGTTGCCAGCTATCAGAGCGCTCATTCCAATGTGGCTCGCGAATGCTGAAGGCTGGTGGCTGAGAGTTGAGAGCTTTAAGATGGCGATGTAAAATCGCCGCTACAAAAACATCGGCTGAGAGCTTTAAGATGGCGATGTAAAATCGCCGCTACAAAAACATCGGGGAGGGATATTCATGGTGGATGACTTAACTGAAAAGATCAGCCGGAGAAGGTTTCTCGGCGCGGCGGCTGCGACCGCGGCGGGCGTGATGATCGTGAAACCCGGGGCGGTGCGAGGTTCGGCGGCTAACTCGGCCGTGCGCCTGGGGATTTTGGGCTGTGGAGGACGCGGCACGGCGGTAGGAACAGGGTTTGTGGACAACACCAATACACGCGTGGTGGCCCTTGCAGATCTCTTCGCCGACCAACTCGAGGCAGGCCGCAAACACTTCGATGAACACCAGCAGGCGAAGGGCTACGCGGCCATCGATTCCTCGCAACTCTTCCAAGGCCCCAAAGCCTACGAGCAGATCGCGGCATCGAAAGAACTGGACTTTATCCTCGTCACGACTCCTCCTTACTTCCACCCTCACCACCTGGAAACCGTGGTGGCGGCAGGAAGGCACGTGTATTGCGAGAAACCCGTCGCCGTGGACGTGCCGGGCGCCAAGCGCGTCATCCGCATTGGCGAGAAGGCCCAGGGAAAGCTCAGCCTGGAAGTGGGGTTTCAGATCCGCAAAGCGCCGCCCCACGTCGAGTTGGTGAAGCGCATCCACGGAGGCGCCTTGGGCAAGATCGGTTGCGGCTTGGCCTACTACTACTGCGGCCACATCGACCGTCCCGAGTGGCCGAGTGCTTCTCCGGAAGAGAAAAGGCTTCGAAACTGGGTGTGGGACCGCACACTCTCGGGAGACATCATCGTCGAGCAGAACATCCACGTTATTGATATGTGCAACTGGACTCTACAGGGGCATCCTGAATATGCCGTGGGCGGGGGCGGACGCAAGCTGCGTACGGACGCGGGGGACTGCTGGGACAATTTCAATGTGGTCTTCACTTATCCGGAGCATGTGCAGGTCAGTTTTGGATCCACGCAGTTTGACGACCCGGCCTTTGACGCTGCCGCACGGTTTTTCGGCACTAAGGGCAGCTCGGAGGTGCACTACGACTATCGGGTCAGCATCGTCGGAGCCGAGCCGTGGGACGCGGGGCTTGGCCCTGCCCAAGGAAGCAGCCAGTTCTCGGCGGCGGGGACGTTCAAAGGCTCACTGGACCAATCCGATGCGGAAAAGCAAAAGTGGTTTGTGGAGAGCATCACCGGCGGGGAATTCCACAACCAGGCAGCACAGGGCGCAGAGTCCGCGCTAAGCGCCATGCTGGGACGCACGGCCGCATACACGGGTAAGGTAGTTACGTGGGATGAATTGATGAAGTCCGAAGAGGTGTACGATCCGAATATCGATATCTCCAAGTTTGCGTAAACTTAATCCACGCTCGGCAGGAGGCTGAAAAGTATATCAGCCACCTGCTGGAGGAAAGGGGAGGTAGAAATGAAAAGTGGAAGATCTCGACGAGATTTCTTAAAGGCTTCGGTTGCCGCTGGCGCGGCGCCGTGGGCTGCGCTGAGTTACGGGCCGGGGGTTCCTTCGGCGTCTCCGTCCCCAGAGTCCAATCACATGCGAAAGGCCCTCCAGATCAGCATGTTGCCGAAACAGTTGAGCTACGCGGAGCGATTCAAGCTGGTGCGGGAAGTGGGTTTCGAGGCTGTGGAGGGCCAGACGGTAAGCGACGAGCACGAAGCCCAGGAAATCAAGCAGGCGGCGGATGACGCCAAGGTCAGAATCCATTCCGTGATGAACATGGCACATTGGGACAATCCGCTCTCCTCCAGCGATCCTGCGGTGGTGGAGAAGAGCCTTGAGGGGATGCGAACTTCGCTCCGCAACGCCAAGCTTTGGGGGGCAGAGACGGTATTGTTGGTACCAGCCGTCGTCAACCCGCAGACAAGCTACCGCGAGGCGTGGACGCGCTCCCAGAAGCAGATCCGAAAGTTAATCCCACTGGCCGAGGAGCTGAAGGTCATCATCGCCCTCGAGGAGGTCTGGAACAAATTCCTCCTCAGCCCGCTCGAGTTCCCAAAGTACGTGGATGAGTTTCAGAGCCCCTGGGTTAAGGCGTATTTCGACGTCGGCAACGTGGTGCTTTACGGTTATCCGCAGGATTGGATTCGCAACCTGGGCAAGCGCATCGCCAAAGTCCATCTCAAAGACTTCAAGCGACTCGAGGATGGCTACCGCTGGGTCAACCTGGGAGAGGGCGATATCGACTGGCCGGCGGTCCGCAAGGCCTTCGCGGACGTTGGCTACACTGGCTATGCCACAACCGAGCTCGAGGGCGGGGATGAAGCCTATTTGCGAGACGTAGGCCAGCGAGTCGACCGGCTAGTCCTGGGGATGTAGTGTCCTGCGGCGCGGGGAGCAGCACTCCACTTTCGACCTAACTGCAGGAGACTGCATCAGACCACCTTTAGGGTGAGGGTCGTAGTGTGTTGCAGGTTGGCCGACCCCGATGCGGTTCCGGTGACGGTCAGGGTATACGTCCCGGCAGGAGTTCCGGGATCGTGGCTTCCTCCCCCGCCCCCGCCGCAGGCCGTCATTGCCAAGGCAAGCACGGCAAATGCAGCCATCCCAAATCCCCAACCGAGTTTCTTGCCGTGTGGCTGCCTGCCCACGAACCCGAATGCCAACGACGCCAGCGTCAGCAATCCCAAGAGTAGCCAGGCGATGAGCCGCACATCCATTCCGGGACCGAGCGGCGGCGTGCGGCGGGGCTTGGGCACCACGACGGTAGGAGCTGTGGTGGTGACAGTAACGGTAATTGCAACCGGTCCGGATGCGCTGGGTGCCGCCGACGAGGGATTGACCGAGCAGGTGGCCTCGGAGGGCGCTCCCGTGCAAGTGAAATTGACGGTTTGGCTGAAGCCGCCGAGCCCGCTGAGGCTGAGCGAGTAGGTTGCCGCTTGGCCCGGATTTATGCTGGCCGTGGAGGAAGATCCCGAAGGCACGGTCAGCGTGAAGTCTTCGTTCGTGCCGGTGCCACTCAATGCGACAGTTTGAGGGCTGCTCCTAGCATTGTCGCTGAGGGTGAGTGCGCCGACGCCAGGACCAACGGTGGTCGGCGCGAACGAGATGTCTACGCTACACGTCGCCCCTATCGCAATGGAGCCGCCGCAGCCATTGCTAACGGTATACTCTCCAGTCGCCGTCGCGCCGCTGAGAACCAACGGCGCATTGCCACTGTTGGTGAGCATTACAGACTGCGGCGAACTCAGGCTCCCCGAGGCGATGTCACCAAAGTTCAGGCTGGTGGGGGACAGCGTAGCGATGGGAGAGCTAAGAAACATGAGGCCGGGATTGCCCGGAAATACGACGTCAGCGATCCCATCCCCATTCAGGTCGCCGACCGTGAGAAAGTGTGGAATTCCGCCGGCCGCAATCAGTACGGGAGGCTTAAGAGTTCCGTCGCCGTTGCCAAGCAGGATGGAGAGGGCGCTCACACTGGCCATAGTCGCCACGGCCACATCTATCTTTCCATCAGCATTAAAGTCGCCAGTGGCAACAGCGGATGGGAAGGCGCCGGCGCTGTAGGTCACAGCCGGAGCAAAGGTTCCGTCCCCTTTGCCTAGGAAGACGTCCACCTTATCTGCAGTGGCGATGATATCGGGAATGCCATCGCCGTTGAGGTCAGCTACGGTCAAGGCGTTTGGCAAGTCATCAGTAGCGTACATCACTGGGTTTTGGAATGTGCCGTCCCCGTTCCCCAGCATCACCCCGATGCCGTTTGGGTTGACCGCCACCACCAAGTCAAGTTTCCCGTCGCGATTGAAATCACCGGCGGCGATTCCTTCCGCCACCAAGTTTGACCCTCCGAATTGCTTGGCGGGTTGAAAAGTGCCGTCGCCGTTGCCGAGCAGCACGAAGACAGGATTGGGCGTAAAAAACCCGTTCTGGAGCACCACCAAGTCTTGTTTGCCATCGTTGTTAAAGTCACCCGTCAACACGCCCCAAGCCGGAACCGCGCCGGGGCTTGTCACCACCTGAAGCGGCGCGCCGAATGTACCATCACCATTGCCCAGCGCGACCGCGGCGCCGTTTACGTCTGCAAAAGCGACATCGAGTTTGCCGTCGCGGTTGAAGTCGGCGGCCGCGATGGCGCCGGCGGCGCCGGAAGCGGTGTTGATGAACGGCTGAAAGGACCCGCCGCCCTTTCCGAGAAGAACGGAGATATCCCCGACATCGTTTCCCTCTGCAACCGCGAGGTCCGGTATCCCGTCGCCGTTAAAATCTCCAATCACAGCGGCATAAGACTGGGCCGGTTGACCTGTGTCTGAGAAAACCTGTGGCAAACTCACTGCCGGGCTGAAGGTCCCGTCGCCGTTCCCCAGCAGCACGGTAACCGAGTTGGAATATTGGTTTGATATAGCCAGATCAATCTTGCCGTCACCATTCAAGTCAGCGATGGCGACTGAGCTGGGGTAGCTGCCTCCCGAGTAAGTTTGGGCAGGCTGAAAAGTTCCGTCGCCGTTCCCCAAAAAGACGGCCACGCCGCCAGCGAAGTTGTCTGTGATCACTAGATCGCGCTTTCCATCTCCATTGAAGTCGGCGGCCACGATCAACCCCGACCCATAGTCGGACGACATATCCTGGTGAGCCTGGAACGTCCCATCTCCATTGCCAAGCAGGATAGAAATCGTCAGGCTTTCTGCATTGGACACCGCCAGATCGAGCTTGCCATCGCCGTTGAAGTCAGCCGCAGCAACGGACTCAGGCCATGTGCCCGCCGCGTAGTCCACATGCGTCTGAAAGGTTCCATCCCCCTTGCCCAACAGTACGGATACCGAACCCTGGCCGCAAGTGCCGGTGGGACAGTTCCCGTTGGCGGTGATCAGATCCAGTATCCCGTCTTGGTTAACGTCGGCCGCGATGATTCCGCCGGGTTCTGTACCCGTGTCGAATGTCTGCTGGGCCTTGAAAGTGCCATCGCCGTTACCGAGCAGGACCGAAACTGTGCCCGGTCCGCAAGAGTTGAAGGTGCAGTTAGCGTTGGCAACGGCAAGATCGAGGTTGCCGTCGGAGTTGAAATCCCCGGCGACAATCGAGGCCGGCCCGGTGCCCACCGGATAGGCAGTCGGAGCCTCGAACGAACCGTCTCCCCGTCCCAATAGTACCGAAACGACACCGGAAGACTGGCCCCCGCTAATGATTGCGAGGTCAAGCTTGCCATCATGGTTGAAGTCTCCGGTTACTGCTACGGTTGGGAGGTTTCCGGCTGGGAAATCGGTCTTGGGCCCGAAAAACCCATTTGGCTGGCCGAGCAGAATGGAAACCGTGTTCGCCTGAGAATTGACAACAGCCAAGTCCGGTATACCGTCGCCGTTGAAGTCCCCCGTGACTACGCACGTTGGGGCGGCGCCGGTAGTAAAGTCTGCACGGTTGTAAAGGTATGTCTGCGCAGTGGCCGTCGGAGCCGTCACGTCGAGCCCCAGAAGCGCGGCCAGGATCACAGGGAAAAACCAAGCGCTAAAAACTCTCTTAGCAAATTCCATCTCGCCCCTGATCGACAGCCTCGAACGCGGGTCACAGGGCTTGCGTGAAACCCTGCGGCTCCGCAGCCCTGCTATTCGGAAAGGCTTCGCCTCTCCGAACGACGGAGCTCGTGGAGTTATTGAGCCCACGCTGTCAAACTCGGCATCGACCTGAGCGTGGCCGGCCACAAAATGCGATCCGGAAAAGGCGGCAGCTTCGCGCCAAGACGACGGGTTACATTTTACGTTGCCAGACGATTCCCTGAAAGTTAAATTTAAATTCCGTGACAGGAACCAAGGCTAGCGTTCCGGCTTGAAAATGGCGACGCCGAGAGGCGGCAAGGTCGTCTCGATATGGCAAGGTTGATTCTGCCAGGGCACCGGCACGGCCTGCCGGCCGGGCGCGTTGGTAACGCCGCTGCCGCCATATTTCGCATCGTTTGTATTGAGGACCTCGCGATAGAAACACGGTTCCGGCACGCCGATGCGGTAGCCGGTGTGGGAGAGTGGGGTGAAGTTGCAGACCACAACCAGGTGATTGTTGGGGTCACGAGCGCGGCGCAGGAAAGCAACCACCGAGTTGTCGGCATCGTGGAAATCGATCCATTCAAAACCCTGCCATTCAAAATCGACTTCGTGCAGTGAGGGCTCAGCCTTGTAAAGGCGGTTCAGGTCCGCAACCAGTTGCTTTACCTGGCGATGGGGTTGGTAGTCAAGCAGGTTCCAGTCAAGGGCCTGGCTTGGATTCCACTCGATCCACTGGCCGAACTCCCCGCCCATGAAGAGCATCTTCTTGCCGGGGTGGGCGAATTGGAAGGCATAAAGCAAGCGCAAGTTCGCAAACTGCTGCCATGTGTCGCCGGGCATTTTCGAAAGCAGTGAGCATTTGCCGTGGGCCACTTCATCATGGGAAAGCACCAGCACAAAATTCTCAGTGAAGGCGTAAAGGAGCGAAAAGGTGAGGTTGTGGTGGTGGTACTTGCGGTGGATGGGGTCCTTGGAAAAG
>Ga0208191_1000823_pt1 | contig 18409 bp, 23 predicted proteins | sample June2015DPH_13_5_FD_184709 | JGI IMG/M metagenome (GOLD analysis project Ga0208191, IMG submission 184709) | Peatland microbial communities from SPRUCE experiment site at the Marcell Experimental Forest, Minnesota, USA - June2015DPH_13_40... | ecosystem: Environmental > Terrestrial > Soil >... | reverse complement strand
TGCTGGTGAAGGTTTCCGGACGCGAAGTGGAATACCGGCCCATCGCCGGAACGCGCCCCAGGGGAAAGACGGAGGATGAGGACAAGCGGCTGGAGGAAGAACTGCGCGCCGACCAAAAGGAGCGCGCCGAGCACATCATGCTCGTGGACCTGGGCCGCAACGACATCGGGCGCGTGTGCGAGTTCTCGACCGTGCGCCCCAAGGAGATCATGTTCGTCGAGCGCTATTCCCACGTGATGCACCTGGTCTCATCCATTCGCGGCCGGCTCCGCCCGGATGCGGATAGTTACGCCGCGCTGGCCGCCTGTTTTCCCGCTGGCACGCTCACCGGCGCGCCCAAGGTGCGCGCCATGGAAATCATCGACGAGCTCGAACCCACGCGCCGCGGCCTCTACGGCGGCGCGGTACTCTACCTCGACTTTTCCGGCAATCTCAACTCCTGCATCGTCATCCGCACGGTGCTCATCAAGGGTAAGCGCGCATACCTGCAGGCTGGGGCCGGAATCGTTGCGGACTCCGTCCCCGCCCGTGAACACCAGGAATGCCTCGATAAAGCCAAAGCCGTCCTCGAAGCTTTCCAAATCGGCGAGAGGGGTTTGTAGGGGCAGGATGGCCGCGGCGGGCGCCTGATTGCTGATTGACCCGCCGTGGCGGGCTGATTGTCGATTGCTGACTGCCCATCGCTGATTGCCTCGCCGTGGCGGGTCGTTCCCTCTCCATCCCGCCTCGCTGAAATGTAGTGGCCAGTAGGCAGTAGGCAGAAAGCAGGCGTAGCGCAGGTCCGCTCTCCGGACCAGCGGCCCTTCAAAGGCAGTAGGCGGCCGGCGGTGACGAGAAATGACAAGGCAACTCAGAATTCATCATTCAGAATCCCCCCACGTACCACCTACGGCCTGCCACCTACCACGTGCCATCTGCTAACTACCTGTGTTTTCAATGACATACCAGTTTGAAGGGCTAAGTGCCTTTGTTTTCAATGACATTCCAGCTTTTTCCCACTTTTTCCACAGCTGTCCTTTGTTTTCAATGACATTCCCGCGTCGTTCGTTCAATTTTAAAAGTTACTAGTTCTTTCTTTCCTTGTCGGCTGAGACATCTTGTCCAGATCCGCCATGCCCCCGAAGAGCCCCCTCCGTCCCGCCTCGCTCAAATGCAGTAGGCAGTCGGCAGGAAGCAGTCGGCAGGAAGCAGGCGTAGCGCAGCTCCCGCTCTCCGGACCTGCGGCCCTTCCAAGGCAGTAGGCAGCCGGCGGTGGCGAGAAATGACAAGGCAACTCAGAATTCATAATTCAGAATTCCCCCACCTACCACCTACTAACTGCATTTGTTTCCAACAGCATATCGGCCTTGAAGGGCTAAGTTCCTTTTTTTTCACAGACATTCCAGCTTCTCCCTCACTTTTCCACGGCGGTCCTTTGTTTTCAATGACATTCCCGCATCGTTCCTTCAAATTTTAAACTTACTAGTTCTTTCTTTCCGTGTCGGCTACGACATCTTGTCCAGGGGCGCCATGCCTCCGAAGAGCCCTCTCCATCCCGCCTCGCTCAAATGCAGTAGGCAGTCGGCAGTCGGCGGTGGGGAGAAATGACAAGGCAACTCACAATCCGCAATTCAGAATCAGACTCCAGCATTGCTCCAGCCCCTGTCGCGTGACACCTGGCACCTGTCTCTTACGCAACCCCACTTACCATGCTAGGCTATCACATTGACCGTAGCTTGTCAAGGGTCTTTTTCGAGGCGTGTCACAGGCGCCGCCCGTCATTCGTGGAGGATGACCCCACCGTGTGTGATTCTGAGCATGCATAGCCGAAAACGGCTATCCGTGATGTCAGAAATGGCTGCCGCAGGGTAAGACCGAAGGGTGATTTTTCTGTGCCCTGCAAGGGCACCAGATAGTAGCCGGAGGCAACGCCCCCGGAATGCGCGACGCTCGTTCCCTGACCCTGATGGGGCCGAATTGCCCTGAGCCGTAGCACTAAGGGACATCATCTTCTCCTGCCGCGAAGAAAAAACTCACCACAGAGCGCACACCCCGGCCCGCTGGCCGCAACCAAAATGAGCTTCTCCGTGTTCTCCGACCCTTCAAAGCTTCAACACAGAGGCCCCGGAGGATCTCAGTGACCTCCGTGTTAAGTCTTTTCTTTCGATGGAGGACACGGAGGCCTAATTGGTTCGAGAAGAAATCTTCGCGCGCCGACAAGAAGTTTGCGAAAAGTAGTACAGCGCGGCATAGCCGCAACCAAAAGCAGATTCTTCGCTGCGCTCAGAATGACATGTCATCCTGATCCCGCCTTGCGGGAGAAGGATCTGCTTTTCTTCGCGCCGCGCGACGAAGTTGACGCCTTGTGCTACAGAGACCACAGAGAAAAGTACTTCTGCTCGCGCGAGCAGGGATTACAAGGTTACGGTTCCTTGTTTGCTGACCCACAGTCTTTGCCTGCATCTCTTCTCCGTGACCTCTGTGGTCCCGCAGGCGCGGGATGAAATCCTTCTTGGGTTGCGGCCGTCCCGCGCCGTGTCTCTGTGGTGAAAAGGCCCTTTATGATAGGATCCTCATAGGGTCAGACCATGAAGCAGCCTGAAGTGTCAAAACAACCTGAAGCCGCAGGCGCCGCAGCGGAACCTATCGTCTTCTCCATCCTGCGCGCCTCGCAATGTTCCCAGTGCAAGACGGAGCTGGAGTCTGGAAGCTTTCTCACTCTGGAGAAGGGCCAGCCGCTGTGCACGACCTGCGCGGATCTGGACCACCTTGTCTTTCTCCCGCGAGGTGACACGGCACTTACCCGCCGCGCCCGCAAGCACAGTTCACTCTCCGTGGTCGTGGTCAAGTTCAGTCGCGCGCGCCAGCGTTATGAACGGCAGGGAGTCCTGGTCGAGGAGGCCGCCCTCGATGAAGCACAGGAGGAATGTCTCTCCGACGAGGAGGTGCGCGCCCGGCGTCGTGTGCGCGAAGCCGCGCGGCGCCAGGAGGAAGACCACGAACTGGTCCAGGAGATGGCCGGAAAGATCCGAGCTTTCTTCCCCGGCTGCCCTCCGAGCGAAGCCCTGGCCATTGCCCGGCACACCGCCGAGCGCGGCAGCGGGCGCGTGGGCCGCTCAGCTTCAGGCCGCGCACTCGATGAGGGCGCCCTGCGCTTGGCCGTCATCGCCTCCATCCGGCACAAGCATACCCATTACGACAAGCTGTTGATGCGGGGGTTGGAGCGGAGTGAGGCCCGATGGGCAGTACAAGACAAAATCGAAGAGGTGCTCTCGAGCTGGGAAAGCCCGGAGGCCAGTAATCGTTAACCATACAGGATAGCTACGTTTCGCCCATCACGGTGACCATCACCGTGCGCTCGCGTCCGCGCACATCGCACTCGAGATGGAAGATCTGCTGCCATGTTCCGAGCAGCGGTTCGCCTCGAGCAATGGGTACGGTCAGTGAGGGGCCGAGCAGGGTTGCCTGCAAATGCGAATGGCCGTTGCCGTCGTGCCACGCCTGCTCGTGGCCGTAGTTGCGACTAGGGGGGATGAGCTTCGCGAGGATGGCCGGCAGGTCATGCTGTAGCCCGGGCTCAAACTCGATGGTGCCAATTGCCGCCGTGCTGCCGACATTGAAAACGTTGACGGTCCCGGTCTTGATGCTCGAGGCAGCGACGGCGGCAGCCACCTGAGGAGTGATGTCGTGCATGTCGCCTTGCCCTGCGGTGCGAAGTGAAAACTGCTGTTGGTGAACCATATCCCTATGTTCCCACAACGCTGGCAATTGTGGAACATTTTTTGTTCAGGCCCGCCAGCGCCTGAAGGCTTCCATCGCGGATTTTGTGTGTGCCAGGCGCGAACGTGGTCTCCTCAAAATGACCGACATCACCTCTGTTCTCTAACCGGAAGCTCAACAGCGAGATGACAATTCGAATCCGGCTCACCGCCCGGCCAGAGTGGCGACGAATGGCCGGCGAAAACGGTTGAAATCAAACAGCCGGGCTCGGTCCCGCCCTGCGGCCACCGTTGCATAGTCGCATCACACGAGAGGCGGCCTGTGGCAGACTGTCGCAATTCTGTGGTACGCTGGGGCCATGGAGATTACGGTCACCCTTCCCGATGATTTGGCGGCTCCCCTGCTGCCTCCTGGCCAGGAACCGGCCCGCGCCGTTTTGGAGGCCATCGCCCTCGAAGCCTACCGCCAGCGGCGCATCACCGGGTACCAGCTCCGCACGCTCCTGGGCGTCCCTTCGCGCTACGAGCTCGACGGCTTCCTGAAAGAGCATCAGGTGGAGAAGTATACGGCCGAAGATTTTGAGCATGACCTCGCCACCATCCGGCACATCGAGGAGATTCGGGAGGCCGAACGCCGCGCATGATCGTCGTGGCTGACGCCGGTCCTCTCCATTACCTGGTGCTAGTCGGAGCCGTGGATGTGCTCCAGCCTCTCTACACGCGTGTGATCGTGCCCCAGACCGTCGCCAGGGAGTTGCAAGGAGCCGGGGCGCCTGACGCGGTCCGGACGTGGGTCGCGCCGCCGCCGGAGTGGTGTGAGATCCGGCCGGACCCGCCTTCCCATCCTGCGCTCCAGTTTCTCGATCCCGGTGAACGCGCGGCGAACGCGCTGGCGCTGTCGCTCGATGCCGACCGCCTCCTAATCAACGAGTGGGAAGGGCGCGCCGAAGCCGATCGCCGGCATCTGCACGTTACCGGTACCTTGGGTATCCTGGCCGAGGCCCATCAACAGCGCCTGCTCAATTTCGAGACGGCGCTCGCCCGACTGCGCCAGACCAACTTCTACCTTTCGGCGGAACTCGTCGATCGCGTGCGTCGTAGTTTCAAACTCCGTTGATCGGTGACTCGACCGTCCGTCAGCGGCGCATTTCCAGTGGTTTGTGGAGTAGATTCCCCGTCGATTGGGTGATCGTGGGCGGAGAATTCGTCCTACACATCGCAAAGAACGCGGGTAAGCGCCACCCGCCGATGCGGCTTCGCGGGGGCCAAGGGGATAAATAGTCCTTTCCACCTTGCGGTGAATAGCGCTCATTCGACGCATTTTGTGCGTAGAATGCAGTTGACTCCGGAACGTGGAAGGCATCGTTGAAATGATGCTTGACGCCACGAGGCACTTCGAAAAGCCGCTTACCGTAAAAAGACTGTTCGCATGGCATGCGTCGCTGTTTCCGACTGGACGGAGCGGGATGAGTCCGATTAGGGTCGGCGCGTGGAGGGATGACAGCAGCGGCCCGATGCAGGTTGTCTCCGGGGCGGTCGGAAGGGAGCATGTCTATTTCGAGGCGCCAGTCACCAGCCGGCTGGACGCGGAAATGAACCGTTTCCTTGATGGGTTCAACGGAAATGAGGAAGACGATTGGGTGGCGAGGGCTGGGATAGCTCATTTGTGGTTCGTCACGATCCACCCATTTGACGACGGAAACGGTCGCATCGCGCGCGCCCTTACTGACATGGCGCTGGCACGCTCGGAAGGAAGTCCGCGACGCTTCTACAGCATGTCAGCTCAGATGCGGCAGGAGCGTGCCGCGTATTACGACATTCTGGAGCAGACGCAGAACGGCGGGATGGACATCACGCCTTGGATGGCGTGGTTCCTGGGCTGTCTCGGCCGCGCCATCGAAGGCGCGCAAGCCACTCTCGGGACTGTCCTAATCAAGGCGCGCTTCTGGGAATCCGTGGGGGATTTTCGGCTGAACGAACGACAACGCCTTGTCCTTAACCGGCTTCTCGACGGCTTCGAGGGAAAGCTAACCACATCAAAGTCGAAAATCCTCACATCGCCTGCCGCATCGTCGATTCGGTAAAGAACTCGATAATCGCCCACGCGAGCCCGCCAGCCTTGTTTCAGTTTCCCCCGCAGCATCTTGACCCCAGTTGGCCGGGGGTCCTCCGACAAAGCAACAATCGCGGCGTCGATCCTTTCCGCAACTGGTTTCGAAAGCTTTTCCAGTTGCTTGGCAGCGCGAGCGTCGATGAGGACTCGGTATTTCACAATTTGCCGGCCCGCTTCAGCCGTCGGCGCACGGCTTCATACGGAACCAGCTTCTTGGAAGTTCTTTCGGCGCGATCGAGAGCAAGCGCGTCCTCGAGATCTTCAAGCTTCTGCAGCATACGGCGGTACTGGTTCATATCCAGCAAGACCGCTTCTCTCCGGCCACTCGTTCCGACTACAAACTTTGGAGCAGTTCCCATACGTGAAATCATAGCACTGACCCGTGGAGCCGTCCACGCGGGGAAAACGGCCGCCGCCGCCAAGCTGCGAGAGATCGCCCGCCTTGCGGTTCGTTTGACATAACCAAGCGTCGCCTCTACACTGGCATCAGCGGGAAATCGCCGAGTCCGCCGGGAGAATTGGCCCTGCCTAGCCAACTGAAGCCCGAATAGGAACACCGTATTGCGGAAGCGTTACGCTCCGGCGCTTATCAAAGCCCCGACGACGTGATCGACCGGGCGCTCGAGGTGCCGCATGAGCGGGATGAATGGTTAATGGCCAATCGCCAAACCGTGGATGCCAAGATCCGCAGGGGAATCGAAGAACTTAATCGGGGAGAAGGGATTCCCGAGGACGTACTGGACGCGCACCTTGAACGACTGAAAGCTCAACGGGATGGGTGGGAGGCGACGGGACAGCCCACGGAGACACGGCCATGACCATCGAACTGAAACGGGAACATCAGCAAATGATCGACCTGGCGATCCGGTCCGGAATTTATCATGACTCCGGCGAGGTGCTGGATCAAGCGTTCGAGATCATCCGTGCACAACTTCACAGCGAAGATTGGCTGGCAGAGCAACGCGAAGCGGTGGCGGCCCAAATTGCCACTGGCTTTGCGCAAGCGGAGCGCGGCGAACTCATGGATGGTGAGGCGGCGATCGAGATGCTGCATCAACGGCGCGCCGCGCGCTTGAAGACACGGGGATGAGTGCGTCCTTCCAACTCACCCCTCAGGCAACCGAAGACCTTGATGGCATCTGGTGGTTCATTGAGGAAGACAAGCTTCATGATCGTCAAACCGGGAGTAAACGCCACTAAGATGTCGAGAGGTGGACTGGCTCTCACCCTCACTTTAAGCGCGGCCCGGTAGGCGTCTTCAAATCCAGCCACACTCATCGCGACATCCTCATCCGGTGGCCAACGAATCTTCCCTTTGGCGTCCGCAATTGCTCCGAAGGGTAAGATATCGATGAGTAATTCGCCTCGGTACAGCAGCCGCTGGACCTCCTTGGTTTGATTGAAGTGTCCACTTGTCAAAAGTGATGCCTTCAATTTCTTAAACTCATCCCAACTGGCGACGCGAATGCCGAAATCTTTGTCCAGCGTGGCCTGCTTGCTGGGTAACCCGTAACCCAGCTCAAGGATCATGTCTCTTGCGGTTGCGCCCACAACGAAGAACGAGATGCCCAGGGAGCAGGCCACGTCGCTGAGCGTTTCATAGAGAGCAAGGGACACTGGATCAATCTTCCCGGACAAGTCCAGCAAGTTGCTCATCGTATATCCGCCTTGCAGTCTCAAGGTTCCGAGCACCCCCTGTTGCCAGCAGGTCTGCGTATACAAGCAAAGGGTGTACGATCTCGGTGTTGGTCCAATCACACTTCGTATCCCAGAAGGCCTCTAGTAGTTCGACGTTTCCTCTTGGGTCTGTCCGCAATCGGTTGGCAGCTAAGAATCTCCCGGGCAGGTCTCGGATGTACACGGTCACCAACTCCGGCTTCAGGTAGCCGGTAAGGCGCGCCGCGGCTATTTCAGCTCCCCAATACGCGCCAAAGTCGCCTATTCGCGTGTGCTCCCACCAGTTCGGATCGGGTGCAGCATACCTTCCAAGGAGCAGTTTCGGCCGCAGTTGGTTGGGGAATGTTGCTACCCAACGTTCAAGCAACTGTTGTTTGCGGATCAACCTTCGTCCGCGCTTACCCATTTGCAAGAGATGGCCGAGCCTTTCCAGATCGTTCAGAACCCATGCCACTGTGCCCAGCGCAACATGGGCAGTCTGCGCTATCGTTCGATAGGGTGCGTCAGCCAATTCTTGCCGGCAGAGCAATGCGAATACTACCCGCAGGCCAGCCGGCACAAAAGCGCGGGTGGGCCTTTGCTCGGGTATTCTTACTGGCGGCTTGTGACCTTTCATGTAAATGAGAATAGGGGGTGCGTTGACGTACGCATTTCCCAAGGTGTCCAGGAAGGGGACATCCATCTGTTTCAGTCGCTCTGCCATGTTCGGATTCACATACTGTGTTACCAAGAGGACTTTTTCCGGCAGCCGTTTCATCTGCTCGATCGCTTGACCGAGAGTTTGAGGGTCCAGCGTTCGCTTGACTTCTGCACCGAAGCGCCTTTCCGCGTGAGGGAATTCAAAGCGCAATCTTGCATCCGCTTGAGGCCAGTCTCGCCTGGGCTTCAATCGCTCGAAACGCACACGAATTCCGGTGGTCCGGCGAAATGCCTCAATGGCCTTCTGTAAGAGTTCGGTTTCGGTCTCGCGCTGCTCCATTTTCGGCAACCCTCAGGTTCTTGCCCTTGAAAGGGAAGTTCACTTCACCTAAACCTTCTCGTTCACTATTAGACGATGTTCATTATAACTGAACAAGACTATGAAATGAACGAACTTCTTTAACGTCTTGTCAAAATTCTCCCAAAACGTTGAAATAACATGACTTATATATCTACATGCGGCTCCTCACGCTCGGTTTTTCCCCCTAGCAGGTTTATGAAAAATGTCTTCGCAGCCCCTGAACAGGTTCATGGCGTCTTGTAGCGCTGAGCTTTAGCTCAGCACGTGCCGACCTAGAGGTCGGCGCTACCATGTTCTTCATCAACCTCCTAGAGGACTCCGCTCTCTCTGATCGCAAGTCAGTTCCCAGTGCGCAGGGCTCGCGACAGGTAGGATATGCAAAAACAGCATCATCACCATAACCGCTTCGATGGGATTTCCCCCTTCGCTGAATTTCGAGTCTTAACGGTTGGGCGCAAAAAAGGGGACAAGTCCATGTTGTTGATCCAACGCCCTTGTTTAGGTAAGAATAAAATGCCGTGACTTACTTAGTATAATGTAGTGGGATGCGATGTACGGTGGGTGCCCAATGAAGGTCGAAACCAGCGTCGTCACAACCAAGGGACAGCTCGTCATCCCCGCTCGCCTGCGCCGGCGATTCGGGATCAAAAAGGGGACGATGGTTACCTTTGTGGAAGATGACGGGCGTATCATCGTTCAGCCCGTCACTCGCGAATTCACTCGCGGCCTGCGCGGGTCGCTCAAAGGGGAACCGTCAGCGCTCGCCGCCCTGCTCGAGGAGCGCAAGCGCGAGCGGACCCTATGAGAGCCTACGTGTTGGATGCCAGTGCCCTCATGGCGTTTTTCGAGGACCGCGGGGGCGTCGACAAGGTCGAAGAACTGCTGGCAAAGGCAGCGGAGGCCAAACAACCGCTCGCTATGTCGGTGATCAACTGGGGCGAGGTTTATTACTCGGTCTGGCGCGCACGCGGGGAAAAAATGGCGGCGGCCAAGCTGCACGATATCGCCCAGCTTCCCATTGAGATTGTCGGGGTTGAGGTGGAACTCGGCAAATTGGCGGCCAGCCTCAAGGCCCAACATAATCTTCCCTACGCAGATTGCTTCGCCGCCGCTCTCGCGCAGGCTAGGAAGGCGACCTTAATCACGAGTGACAGGGACTTCGAGCGCGTGGGGACGACCCTCAAAATCTTCTGGGTCTCAAGGTGCAGGCTGGAGCGAGGTAGCGCGGACCTGTTGTCCAAGGTCCGCGGCTTTTCAGGACCGCACGCACGAAAACCGCGGACCTCTGAGAAGCGAGGTCTGAGCTCGTCAGTTTTCCTAAGTGCGCATAACGCTACATCTCAGCCACGGCGGCTCATGCTCGCACCAGACACCGTGGGCTGCAATCGCTTGTCAGGCGACGGCTCTCCGCGTTACAGTTGAGCTATGAAAGTTGCTTTCGAGCTCGCGCCCGCCCAAGCCGAGAAACTCCGTCGGGAGGCTGAACGCCTAGGAGTTGCGCCTGACGAATTGGCCTGTGCCGCTTTGTCGGATCTGCTAGCCAGCCGGGACGAGGCCTTCCAGGCTGCCGCAGAACGAGTGTTGCGCAAGAACGGGGCACTGTACCGGCGCCTGGCCTGATGCGATACCTCACGCTGGGAGAGGTCGTCGAACTGCACCGCGCGGTCATCGAGAAGACCGGCGGCATGGCGGGTATTCGCGACCTGGGTGCTCTCGATTCCGCGCTGGCACAACCGGGAGCGACCTTCGGCGGCGTCGAGCTCCACCTCTCGCTGGTGGACAAGGCTGCCGCGCTGTGTTTCTCCCTCGTGCGTGACCATGCGTTTCTGGATGGGAACAAGCGCGTCGGGCACGCCGCGATGGAAACGTTCCTCGTCCTCAACGGCAGTGAGATCGAGGCGTCGGTCGATGAGCAGGAACGTCTGATGCTCGACATCGCCGCGGGTCGCTTGAGCCGCAACGAAGTCGCCGCCTGGCTTCGCGAACACGTCCGATCTCTTTCCTGAAGGGTCGCCGCCGGTTTCGCGGGTCGCTAAATGGGGAAGTCACAGCGCTCACCGCCCTGCTTGAGGAGAGTAAGCGCGAGCCGACCCTACGAAACCCTACGTGTTGGATGCCACCGCCCTCATGACGTTTTTCGAGGACCGTCCGGGGTCGACAAGGTCGTAGAGCTGCTGGCGAAGGCGGATGAAGTCCTGCGTTACGGCTCAGATCAAAGAACCCTTTTGTTCGAGGGTTGAGGCGGGAAATGGCACAGGCTTCGGCAATTGAGTGGACGGAATCCACCTGGAACCCGCTCACCGGGTGCACCAAGATCAGCCCGGGGTGCAAGCATTGCTATGCGGAGCGGATGGCGCTGCGACTCCAGGCCATGGGTCAGCCGAATTACGCGAATGGCTTTGACCTGACCCTCCATGAAAACGCCCTGGAGCTGCCCCTCAAGTGGAAGAAGCCCCAGACCATCTTCGTAAACTCCATGAGCGATCTATTCCACAAGGCTGTGCCTGTGGAATTCATCCTCCGAACTTTCGACGTCATGTGCCGGGCCGACTGGCATCGGTATCAGGTCCTGACAAAGAGGTCAGACCGCTTGCTGGAACTTTCGCCCCTGCTCCCCTGGAAGGCGCACATCTGGATGGGTGTGAGCGTCGAGAATCAAAGCTACACATTCCGCATTGACCACCTTCGCCACACCGGTGCAATGGTCAAATTCCTGTCGCTCGAGCCGCTTCTAGGCCCGCTGCCCAGCCTGAATCTCGAAGGCATCGATTGGGTGATCGTGGGCGGAGAGTCCGGGCCCGGCGCCCGCCCTATAGATCCAGCCTGGGCGTTAGAGGTCCGGGACCAGTGTCTTGACGCGGGCGTTCCTTTTTTCTTCAAGCAGTGGGGCGGGACGAGAAAGAAGAAATCCGGGCGGGAACTCGACGGCCGAACGTGGGATGAAATGCCCGCGATGGCCTCGGCTGTCGCCATGTGAAGATACTGACTCACGCGAGCCCAAGGTGACGATTCTGGGGCGAGTTCGCCGCACACATCCCAAAGAACGTGATGTACGCGCCACCCACCCGGGCCGGGAAGGCAATCTTAGTCACAAGTGACAAGGACTTCAAGTGCGTGGGGACTGCCACCAAAATCCTTTGGGTCTGGGGTTGCAGGCTGGAGCGCAGGCTTGTAGATTAAGTCTGCGGCCCTTTACGGGCAAAGCAAAGAGCCGCGGGGTTAACGGACGAATTCGGGCTACCTGCTCTTGACAGCCCTTCGTAGGGAACCGGCGAACTTCCAAGAAGACCGGCGCGTGGGAGGGTTACTACTCGCCCTACAGCCCTGGATAGGCGAGAGTCGTCTGTTAGGAAAGAATGCGATGATATATCTCTGCTTCCACAGTGACGCCGTTCACGGTCGCTCTCTGAAACTCCACCCGAAACTCTCGTCCCTCCAGCGGTAGCCATTCATATCTGAGAAGGTCCGCTACTCCCTCGCCAAGATCATGGTGCTCTGCGAGCATTTTGTTGAACGCGTCGTAGGCTACCACATATCTGTCCTGTTGGACCGGAATCCACACCAGATGGTCCCGGGCAACTAGCAGGAATCTCACAGCGGCATAGGCGTTCAGCGAAAGCGCGCATGCACCGATCGATTTCAGATGCTCCGGGTTCGTAGCAACAAACTCTTGAATTCTCCTTAATTGCACCCCGGCACCGTACAGCAATTCTTCATCGCGATCAACGTGCTCCCTCGGAAGAAGTGTCTTGCGCGTCCACTTCATTTCGCAAATGAGGAGCGTCGAGGAATTCAGGTCTTCCAATAGCAAATCTATGTCCGGCCGATTTCCTGGCAAAGATATGGGGCCCGATATAGAAAAGTTGTGTGGATTGCTCGCGACCAGATCATTTCGCATCTCCTCTTCTTTGCCCTTGGAAAACTGTTGGTATTCATTCCGATGGGTGTATGAAAAGACCCGCAGGATGTTCTCGTCGGCTCGGCTGTTCAGCGGCAGACTGGGGATAAGGAATATCAACGAGTCGTTGGGAGTTGCGGGAATAAATGGGTGTATGTAGATTTCCAAAGGACGGGTTCGACCGAAGGTCAGGTCAGATAGGATTTGATCGACAAGAGTGGGCGCAAGCCCACTAATCCATGCTAGGTCACCAATCCAGTCGGTCCGATGTTTTGCCAAGAGTGCCGAATCTACCGGGTATTGCCCCGACATCTGACTCCATCGAAAACATAGATGTTCATGGATGCTGGAGACCGCTAACAACGCTGCGTAGAAGCTCCGGAACTCTCCCATCGTGTATCCACCAAGTCGCAAGCTAGGGGCCCAACGTGATGCGGATTCCAGTCGACGCCGGTATATGGCGCTAAGCCGGGACTGAAGGTCGCGGGGCTCAGGATAGGTAAAGCCGCGAAAGCCCACGGGCTGACAGGCACCTGCCAAACTTTGCATCGAAGCCATCACGTCCGGATCTTTTATAAAGTCCTTACCGCGAGGTTCATCGATCGTGGCCGGCCAGTTACCCACCCGTACTCCTTGCTGAAACGCTCTGATTCTTCGCTGATTGTCTTCGACGAGGGTAGTGAATCTTACGCAGTTCGCAGAGATTAGCTCGGCGGCGACTCGGTCCTTGCGCCACATCGGAAAGTTTGACAGAAAGAGCGAGTAATTGTGCGCCACATTTTGCAGCTGGAGAGCCGCGCTGGCTATCTCCTCATCCCATGGCGGTATTTGCGTGTCGCTCGCTGCACAGTGCTTGCGCACCCATGGTAGAAAGGTAGCGCCGGCCTTGCTGAGATTGATCATTGTTTCTCTGTGGCGAGGAGAACCAAAGCCAGATTTTTGAATGGCATCTTCTATGCTTAAAATATTCTGAGTTAATACCGCCCAAGTCGCAACATGCATCGGGTACGCGTATAAAGCTAACCCGGACTCACACTGATCGGCGCGACGCTCTAGTTGGTCGATCTGTGCCACCGTCTCAGGAGAATCATCTTTTCTTAGCATTGGGCCCATTCGCTGACCATGGTGTTGTAGTGGCTCTGGCTTTGACGAATCCGCGACGGTGCTCTCGCTCGCGAATGATCGCGTCGCAACATGCGGGGAGGTTTCTAACGGCGTCTGGGATCTGGAATAGCTCTCTTGCGCGCCGTGCATTGCCCCAAGGGGTACGCCATCCTTTCTAACTCCGAAGGAGAAGCTCAGGGACTCCTCTTGGTATTTGTAGACTATTCGCTTGACCCCCGATCTCATGTCCCAATAGCGCGGCAGCACTCTGTCCAACTCGGCGAGACCAGTCTTGAAAAATGTGTCGATCTGGGCACCAGTCGGATTCGTGAGAACGACATCCACCTCGATCTCGTGGTCCTCGCCACTGACAATCGCCTTCAGCATCAGCAGATTTTCTCTTTTGCTGACTCTGTCTCTCCGGAAGAGATCCTTCAACGCTGACTTCAGAGCATCGAAACCGTCAGCGCCCAGTTTGTTGAGGAAACCTGACGCGATGGACGCGAGGGCGAAGCTACCCACGATGATCAGAATCGATATCGGCTCCAGAGCTTTCTTTACCTGTTGCTGAGGGCGTGTACCGAACAGGCCCGCGATGCGCTTTATAAGCGCCTGGTCCTCGGGATCGGCGAAATTCCTGTCGTATTCGATCACGAGGCTCTCGCCTTCGACACCAAGTATTGGTATCTCCCGTGAATCGGATTCTAGCCGGATTTCGTCCCCAGGTTCGAAGATCTCCATCAGTCCCTCGACCCCATACTCCCCGTCCGCAAGTTGCTTTACCACGGCGGACACTACTCTTCCCACAGGAGCAATTCTTGGGTCGTGTTGTACCCCGAAAGGCAGGTAACCAGAGTTGATACATTCGGCCAATTGGTGGAGAGCACTAATCGCCATCCTCTCACCATGAAGGTCAAGGTGCGTCGTCGCGAGTATTCCTCTACGGATGATCATAATCATTCTCTAGCGCTCGCAAGGGAGCTGGCTGCAACAATTATACTGCGGCTAGCGCATCCAGGGTTGAGTTTGCGTTCTGTCCTGGCAGAGGCGGGAACGAATTGGCGATCAGAACGCCTCGCATCACGGTAGACACGTATCTGAAGAGCAGGTAGCGCCCGCCGCGGTGGGCGCTACCTGCCGTGCGTCCTCGCCTCGGCGCCGCCTGCATGGTACTTCCAGAATAATACTCATAGTCTCTAGACTTATAGTCTTTGGACAAGCCACCATCTCTGTTTGCCACAGCCACATGGTTTCGTTGTATGCAGAGAAAGAATCCGATTCAGATTAAATTCGGCAAAGTTCTGAGGAAACACCGGAAGGCAAGAGGGCTTACTCAGGAGGAATTGGCGGAGCTTTCGGGCCTTCATTTCACCTACATTGGGTCTGTCGAGCGCGGAGAGCGCAACGTCTCAATTAAAGCCATCGACACCCTCATAAGGGCGTTGGGTCTGACGTACAGAGAGTTCCTTGAAGATTTTTGAAGCGCTCCTCGGACTTGATGAAGAAAACAGGAAGCCATGGCACCGTTTCGGGATGTACTTAACCCGGAGAGTGAGTTCTGGGAAGCGTGTGCTAGGCACACAAATCGGCAGACCACTCGCAAGATTCAGGCAGTCTATCTATGCGACGAGTGCGCGATCCGTCTGACGCACGAGGCGTTCAACGACCGTCCGCCAATTCATCATGGCGAGACACTGCGAGGATTCTGCGGCCTCTGCAATGAGAGCAAGATGGTCGTCGCGCGGTTCTGGTTTGCATGCGAGATATGCTGGAACATCGTGCAGGCCTACCAAAAAGCCAAAGCCGCAAGCCAAGCGGTTCACAACTATTGGAGCGAGCAATGCGCTGTGCGGTTTCCCTTGCTGGAACTCCTTGAAACTGACCCTGTCTACCTTGCGCCTTTTCACCGTGGTGGCAAGACGAAGAGGCAAGGGGCTGAGACTCTCGATGCTCTGGACTTTCGGGTTGGGCGAATCGGACGAACCGGTGAGCCCTTGTTCCATATCGAACTTAAGGCAGGGCCGGGGTCGATCGAGCAAATGAATGAGTTCCAGCTGGACATAAACGATTCAAATGACATCGTTGGTGTAGCCAACAAAACGGGCCTGCCCGTTTACATTTTCCATGTCGAGCTGCGTCACGTTTATGCCGCGGCGACGCGAGCTACAACAGCAGGAGGCATGTGGTGGACAGATATTTTCACGCTCCTCGAAAACAGGCGGGCGGTGAGGCCACGGAGGGGCGAGGACAAGCAGGCAGGCTACTACTCACCCTCAGCCTTCAAATCCATCGACTCCTTCCGTGAGGAGCTTCAAGACGAGCGCTATACAATTTTACGGGAGCGGCTTGCGAGGGGGCGTCTCAATTTCACCTAAGCCCGATGTGCTATAAGAAGAACCGTCAGTCGGCTTCCCAATGAGATCCCTTTCTACCGATTCGTCAAGCTCAGCTTGTTGTGGGAAGCCGTAGCGAATGCGGGACCCGAAGGCCTCGAGTTGTGCCTTGGTGGGGTATTTGAGGTTTCTAAGATCTGTGGCGTTCACTTGGGTGTGCCCATTGAACTGGCGGAAGTAGGCGTCAACAAATGTTGAGTTAAGATACGCCACCAAGCCCCGCGCAAGATCCATTGGCAGCCCATTCCCATCTCGATGGTAGTAGTTTAGATGGTTTTCAAATCCTACCAAAGGTTCCGAGAGGAGAGTCGGATCGTAAAGCGCCGCGACAACGCGGCGGGGTTCCTCCTTTGCGGTGAAGCGTCTAGTTAGGACATACACCCCATTTGGTACCAATGCGTCAAGGGTTTCTGGGCTGATCGCAATGGCGTTCGGTTTCTTCCCGTTTAACTTCGGCCAGGCAATGAACCCATCTTTGAAGTGGCAGGGATGAACTAGGGGGGCACAATCGCGCTGGGGGTAGGATCGCAAGAAACGCCTTGCACGGAAATCCACCACGCGTCCGGTCGATACAGAGAGACCAAGATCGGACAGTGTGCTGCTAAGCGCGGCCATCCGCTCGGCGACCTGTTGATTGGCCTCATCAGGAACAATATGGATAAAAAGCTCCGGATCCCCAGGGTGTACCAGTTCCTCGGGTTTGACGTGCCGAACGGTGGGCGACTCTTCGATTGGCCCAAGACTCATTGACAGCGCCACGGTCTTGGTCGGTTCCGTGCCGCGAACGGCGCGGAATATGATGTTCTCCTGCAGCACATTATCATCCAAAAATACGGTATTACGTGATTCGAACACGTGGAGGCGTCTGAACGCCATGCGAGACAGAAAGTCTTCGCGAAATCCACGAAAGTAGGGACCGTTGCAAAAGCTGCGTGGCGTAATCGCCACTAGTTCTCCCCCGGCGGCTAACATGCGTGCGACCAGAGACACAAACCCTATGTAGAGATTGCTGGTCTCTATTCCGGCGGACCTCAGCACTTCGCGAATGTCCGAACCACTGTTAATCTTACGGTATGGTGGGTTGAGAATCGCCAAATCAAACTGCCCTGCCTCCTCGAACAACGGTGCGCGAAGGGTACTCACCGCCGACTGGATGAAATCTACCGGGTTGATCTCACTATCGAACCGAATGCCAACCTGGGCGCAAAGCTGCTGGCATAGGTTCATCGTTTGGCGTAAGTACCCGGCGAGCACGCTGTCGAGTTCGTAGGCGCACGCAGATATCTCTATGGGGTGATGGTCCCTTGTACATATCTCCGCGACAACCGCGGCAGTAAGAGAACCCACCCCCGCGCCCGCGTCGAGCAGACGGACCGACGCTCGGCGGGCCTCACACATAGACGCCATGAACTTGGCAATCGGGGCCGGTGTCAGGAATTGGCCAAGCTCGACGCGCCGGGAAGGATCTAGCTTCTGCGTGGCCTCAACGCGTAGCTCTTCAACTCTGCGCAATAGTACAGCCGGGCTTATTGAGGAAAGCCCGTCGTTAGGAACTTCTTGCTCGGTCAACCGGTGCATGAGCCCACGCCTTTAGTTAATCATACTACTAGATCTTTCGGCATATAAGCCCCATTAGATGAGAGACAACTAGCGCGGACCTCCGCTTATCAGGTCCGCGGCTTTTCTGGTCATCACATGTTCGGTGCTGTATTGTAACACCGTGTCGCCCCCGTTGCGGGATCGCCCTTTTCTTTCCGCTCGATTCCTCTTCGTCACTGTGCGGTTACTCGATACGGCAGTGACCCATAAGCGCTAACTTAACTGTCAGGCCGGCTCCCAACCCCGCTTGGGCGGGCCTCATCATCTGGCCCACGCTCCCGCATGGCGGGATAAGGAAAAAGGTAAGCAGAAATGCTTCTCAAGCCCCGGCAGGGGCGACACAATCCCGAGGGACCGAGCGGGACTCTTATGTCGCCCGCCGCGGCGGGCTCACGCGCTACTCCGTGCTACGCGGTCCCACGGCTTGCGCCGTGGGCTACATTATTGCGCCACTAACGTGGCTCAGACCCTGCCAAGCGCGCTTACCTTGGCGCTTATAGGGCAGTGACCCGCCCAGGCGGGACGAGTGGCGAGTCCATGCTGTCAGCCTGAGTCCGTTCTTTGGCTGGCGGAGAACGTTTGCTGTCTGCATGCCTCCGGGCGCCCTCACCGGAGCAAGATAGCGCATCAGAGTATCGCTTCCCCAGCGTGAATGCCTGCATCTTCCTGGAGACTCGCCGGCTCGAACGGCAATAAGTGAACGTCATGACCCTTCGGCATTAAGCAGTAGAGAAGATTCGGCAGAGCGGTTTCTTGCGGCGGTTTCCAGCACTGCTGAGTAGTTACTTAACAATCTGCCGTCGGCGAGGCCGTGTGCCCGAAGAAGTTCCATGGCCTGGTGGCAGATCTCGAGGGAAGCTTTCATGAGAAAGGATTTTGCGAGAGACAATATTTTTCCGGAAGCGGCCCCACGGTTGACAAGCTGAG
>Ga0208191_1000801_pt1 | contig 18931 bp, 20 predicted proteins | sample June2015DPH_13_5_FD_184709 | JGI IMG/M metagenome (GOLD analysis project Ga0208191, IMG submission 184709) | Peatland microbial communities from SPRUCE experiment site at the Marcell Experimental Forest, Minnesota, USA - June2015DPH_13_40... | ecosystem: Environmental > Terrestrial > Soil >... | reverse complement strand
CCGCAAGGCGAAGGAGGAACCGGAATGCGGCTCCCCCGTGAGTCTGGCGGTGAACCCTGTCGGAGAGCCGGATGCGGGAAATCCGCACGTCCGGTTCGATGAGCGGGGACGGGAAACGGGACGACGTCCGCGTCGCAACCGCGCCCAACCCCGACTCTACTGAAAAGAAAGGATGAGTACTAAACAGCCCCGAACGAAGCTGGAATGTTACAGAAAACAAAGGTAGTTACGCGTTGAAAGCGGGAATGTTGCTGAAAAGAAAGGTGGTTAGTGTCTGGTAGGTGGTATGCGGTAGGTGATAGGTCGGGGAAGAGCCGCAGCCAACCTTCGACTGTTGACTCTCGTGGCAGGTGGGGAAAGAGCAGGGGCTAGGCGCTCGGGCTGGGGCAATGCTGAATTCCGAATTGTGAATTATGGAGTGTGAGTTGCCTTCTTACTTCTCGCCACCGCCGACTGGCTACTGCTTACTGCCGACTGCCTACTGAATTTGAGGGGAGTTCGAGTTGGCAGGACTTTTGACCCGTACTGCAATCTACGACAAGATGTCACCTTGGCGCGGAACGAAGAGAGCCTGGTAACGTTAAAAATGAGGGAGCGACGCGGGAATGTTGTTGAAAACAAAGGGCCGGCTTTCAGCCGCCCGGGACGAAGCTGGAATGTTATAGAAAACAAAGGTAGTTACTCTCAGAAGGCAGGAATGTTGATGAAACTAAAGGTAGTTAGTTGATGGCAGGCCGTAGGTGGGGGAAGAGCCGCAGCGAAACTTCGACTGTTGGCCTTTGACTCTGACTCGGCCCTGGTCAATGTCCTGTGCGCTTGCGCCCAGATTCGCCCGCAAGTGAAATCGGCGCAAATCGTCATCCAGACTTCGCCGAATGCACCAGTCTGCCGGAAGTTTCTACTTTGCTGGAACAGGATCTTCTCACTTTGCTACGACGCCGGCCTTGAGTTGTGATTGCACGAAGCCCATGGCGTGCGTACTATAGGGGCGCTAAGGGAGTTGAAAGAGGCAATGCTTATTGACCCTGACGCAACCGTTTGACGTATCGAACCATTCGCTGGGGAAGGCACCCACAAGGGGTGCCCCTACGTTCGCGACGCAAGTATTTGACGTATCGAACCATTCGCTGGGGAAGGCACCCGCAAGGGGTGCCCCTACGTTCGCGACGCAAGTATTTGACGTTTCGAACTATTCGCGGGGAGGGGAAGAATGCGCCGCAGAAACTCTCTCAAGACATCGTTGGGGGCCGCTGGGGCCGCCTTGACACTAGCTTCCCTGTTTCCGGCATTGACCTTTGCGGGGGCCGGACCGTTAGTGCCGGGGGCTGCCGCTCAGCTCGATGCCGGTTACAGCAGCCTTCGTCAGGCATTTGAGAATCCGCCCAACGACAATCGCAATTGGACGCGCTGGTGGTGGTTTGGGCCGCAGGCTAACGAGCCGGGAATTGCCTACGAACTCGAACAGATGCACAAACAGGGTTTGGGCGGGGTGGAAATGCAGTGGGTGACGCGCCCCGAGTTAGAGGGAAACTTGGATTTTCTTTCTGAGGTATGCGCCCCCGGCAGCGGTAAAAAACGGCTGATCCGATTTCTCGTTCGTGCGGCAGAGCCGGTTGGGGGAGACGCTTTGTGGGACAAGCGTCTGCTGAGCCTGAATCACACCCTGGCGCGGCCAGTCACATCCCAGGCGTGCGCGGCGCGATGCAAGGTTTGGAGAGGCTGTATAGCGCGCATGGCGCGACGGTGGTCTGCTAAAATCGCCAACAGCGATGCCCGCCCAACCTTTTCGCAATGCACGGTGCAGAGTGAAATGGCATTAAGGGGACGAACAAAGTCATGAAGTCGGCGTTGGTAATCACGAATGACGTTGAGCCCGTCGCCTTTGGATAAGGCCCACGACCAGTCGGTAACCCATCGCATGACTGTTCCGTGGAGGTGCAACGGACTTCTGCGGAGCGGGTCGCCTGCTCTCAATAGTTCGTTGAGGCAATCCGGAGCAGTCAGAAACACCAAACGCCCGCTATGCAAAAATACGTCCGGCCTTAACCCATTCTCACTCAGGCCGCGCGCAACATCGTTTAAGCAGGTCGGGCCGGCTACGATCACAACCTGCTGGCCGATTTCCAACCCTGCGATTAGGAATTGTAGGATTTCAGATGAGCCCTTTTCCCTGCGGACTACCAAACGACATGCAGTGGCCTGGGCCGCAAGCCCCGCATGGCTGCTTAGTTCTGCTCCCATATACCTTATCTTCATCGAAGTTTGATGGGCCTGTCAACAAGACTTGCTGGCGCAGCGTCGAATTGTCCCAGGGGCATTTTATACACTTTCGCCCTACCTTCGTGTTTACAAGAATTAAACTACCAGAGCCTATCCTCCGGGCGACGTGGGTTTACGGTGTCCCGAGTTGGACATTGAAACTCGCATGGCAATCAGTGGCGGGATCTTGCGTGACAGACTTTCGTAAATCGCCGCCCTGGATCTTGAACTCCAGGGGCGGCTTCTTGAGTTTGTCAGGCAACCCCTCGATGCGCGCCTTGCCATCGCTATTGGTGCCGATTTCAAGCTCGGATTTTCGTTTGTTCATGAAGCCGTAAAGAACAATAACATGGACCTTGGCATCATAAACAGGTGTGTTATTGCTGTCCGTGACAACGAAGTCTGCCGAACAGGGCCCCAGGTCGCCTTTGATGACTGGGACGTCAACCGGCGCCGCGCACCAGGCGTGGTCGGGGGTTGCTCCGGCCCAAAGTACAATCGCCACCAGGAGCAGCTTTCCAAGTCGCGGCGTCCTTATGCGGCTATCCGAGCCGCCGGTGTGGGAATGAAGGAATCCGTAACACATCATCTGCTCTCCTTTCCTTAGCACAGCACGATCTTGTCGCGCTGCTCCTTGACCTGCTTGGTTGCATTCCGAGTGTCAACGACGAGGCGCGCGTGGCGCACGATGGCGGCGTAGTCGTAGCTGGAATGGTCCGTAACGATGAGGACTGCGTCGTAAGACGCCAGAGCTTCGGCCGTAGGCTCCACAGCGGCCATTCCGAAGTCGTATTTCCTCGTCCTGGGGAGGCGGGGGAAGTAGGGATCATGGTAATCAACCTGCGCTCCCTTGTCTTTCAGCAGGTCGATGATTCGTAAACTCGGTGATTCGCGCAGGTCGTCGATATCTTTCTTGTAGGCAATCCCCAGAATCAGGATTCTGGCGTCCTGCAAACATTGTTTTCGTGTATTCAAAGCGTCTCTCAGGAAGGTCACGACGTGGTCAGGCATGGCGGCGTTGATTTCGCCCGCCAGTTCAATGAAGCGCGTGGGGAATTCGTACTCGCGAGCCTTCCAGGTCAAGTAGAACGGGTCAATGGGGATGCAGTGTCCGCCCAATCCCGGTCCAGGAAAAAAAGGTTTGAAGCCAAAAGGTTTGGTGCTGGCAGCCTCGATGACTTCCCAAATGTCGATTCCCATCCGTAGGCAGAGCAGCTTTAACTCATTCACGAGCGCAATGTTCACGCATCGGTAAGTGTTTTCCAGAATCTTGGTCATCTCTGCGGCGCGCGTGGAACTGACCACGACTGTCTTCTCGAATGCCTGATCATAAAGAGCCTGTGCCGCAAGTGCACTCGAGGCATTTACACCGCCCACGACCTTGGGGACTTGGTGGGTCTGGAACTGCAAGTTTCCTGGATCTTCCCGCTCCGGGGAAAATGCCAGGAGGAAGTCGCCCTCGGTTTCCGCGGGGGCGGCAACGCGAGAGCCGTCGGTAGCGTAAGACAGGATGGGACACTTTAACCCTGATTGCTCGAGGATGGGCAGGACCACCTCCTCGGTGGTTCCGGGATAAGTTGTGCTTTCCAGCACAACCAACTGGCCGCGCCGCAAATGCGGTGTTATGTCTTCGGTAGTGTTGCGAACGAAAGAAAGGTCGGGCTCGCGATGTTCGTCGAGCGGGGTAGGGACGCATATTAAGATGGCGTCCATTCCTTCGAGGAGGGCGAAATCGGTGGTGGCACGAAACCCCTTTTTCTCCACCTGCTCCATAATGGCAGGGCCTGGGATGTGGCGAATGTAGCTCGCGCCTTTTTCGAGCATGTCCACTTTTGCCCGGTCGATATCGAAGCCCGTGGTTGGAAGGCCGTTGCGAGCAAACAGTAGCCCCAGAGGCAGGCCGACGTATCCTAATCCGATGACGCCGATCTGCGCCGTCTTGCTTTGCAGCTTGGAGGGGAAGGTTGTCGATGCCTCGAAGCTCGCCGGCCGCGCTTCATTCATGGTCATAGATTCACCTATCGGTTTATGGGTATTTGACCCACATCTTGTTTATTATAACACCGCCCCGAGCAATGCATTCCGACTACTTGTAAAACCGCCGAACATGGGGCTACAAAATGGAAATTCGAAAAGCGAAAATCGAAAATGGAAAGTGGAGAGTGGTTAGTCTCGCGGGCTGCTGCGGTGTTCTGACTACCCACTTCTAGTCTCCAGTCTTGAATTTCCAGGGATGGGAGTCGGCGGCGAGGGGTGGGTCGGACGCAGAGCTGCCGGCTCGATGTGCCGTTGGGCACCATTGGATTGGGGGGCCGGGGACTCCCGAGGCGTGGTTAACCTTCTGGTAAACAAAGTGTAGCGATTGGAGTAACCCCACCATTTTTCACTTGCAACCATTCCAAGCAATCTCCTAATCTTGATTGGGGCCCAAATGTTGCAGAAGGCGTGCCCAGTGGTCATGGTGTGGCGGATTTCCTGCCTCAGAATGACTCACCTGGAATTCAAGCTTGGAAGTCAAGGGCTCATGGTGGGAAGTGCATGGTGAGCATGGCAGGTGTGTGGGCTGGTGAAGGCGTGGAACACAAGGTGTTAGACGACAACATGGAGACCGCGGCGAGTTCCCAAGGACCTTTGCCAAGGGCTGGAGAGGTTCGGAATCAAGAAGCCCTTATGGCCATTGACTTCGAGGGAAGCTCGGAGTATTTGCTGGAACTGATTGTTGACAACTTGAGGCAGCTTGGCCCAGACGCCCCAGGAGCCTTCTTGCAGAGACTCCTGAAGGGCCTTACCAGCGTGGAGGTAACCGAGAAGGAGAGCATCGTCCATTGGGAAAAGATCTTAGCCCGCCGAAACGAGTTGACCGAAAAACTCGGCCGCCCATCCTCACTGAGGACAGCGGCGGTGGACTACTTTGGCGAATTACAACTTCTGCGGAAACCCATTCTGTTGGAATACGAAGAGCTTGAGAAGTTGCGCCATAACGCCGCCACGGACCCGCTTACTGGCCTCCAGAACCGCCGCATGTTTGAAGAATATCTGGGTCGGGAGATCAATCGCTCCAGTCGTTACGGGACCTCGTTCGCATTGCTCTTGTTGGACCTTCGCGGGTTCAAGAGTGTTAATGACACTTACGGACATGCCACGGGAGATGAGATTCTGCGCAGTGTGGCTCGTGCCAGCGTTGAAACCATCCGCGGCTCTGACATTTCTTGCAGGATTGGCGGCGATGAGTTTGCCATCCTTCTTCCCCAAGCCGAGAAGTCCAGTGCCGAGGCGTTGGCAGAACGGATCGCCGGGAAGTTCGAAACATATGCCAAGCCCCTTGCTCCCAACACACCGGTTGGAATCGATTATGGGATTGCCATTTTTCCTGAAGATGCTGAGGACGCAACACACTTGTTCCAATCCGCGGACAAGAACCTTTACGAAAGCAAACAAAGGGCAGCTCGTCTACAAGACGAGCCCGTGGTCACAGCTCGGGCTTCGGGGTCCGAAGTCGAAGGACTCGTGCGGGAATTTGAGGCTGCGACAGACAGCGGCGACCGGCGCAGCCCTGCCCAGTCCGTTTCTTCTCCAGGCGTTGGCTTGGCGGGAGAGAGAATCCGACCTTCAGATCACGCCCATGACCGTCGCCAGTATGAGCGAATTCCGCTCCAAGGAGCGCGCGGGCTGGGCGTAGTTCGTCTTGCGGAGAAGAGCAAGATGGTAAGGGTTCTGGACCTAAGCTTCGGGGGCGTTTGCTTGCTGACGGACGATGATGACCTGCCGGACAGTTTTCCAGCTCGACTACCTGTTCCATTCCTGGCCGACGCTGAACTAGAACTAACCTTGCATCGAATTTACTGGCGTCAACTTCCGGATGGGAAAAAGCGTGTGGGCTGCTCGTTCACACCCAAATCCCAGCCGGCGCAGGCGTAGCGCCCGGCCTCCGGAAGCCTGTCACTTGTTGCCGGCGCCAAGACTCACCGTCTTGCGGAACCAATCCACCGTGCGTTCAAGCCCCTCTTTGAAACTCACTCTTGGTTCGAACCTCAAGAAGCGCCGGGCCTTTTCAATCTCAGCCTGAGAATGGCGTACATCTCCCAGCCGGGCGTTTGAGTACTCGGCTTCCAACTGGCGTCCCACGATTGCGGAAAGAGAAGAGAGGAGATCGTTAAGAGTGTGTCGCTCGCCTGTGCCGACGTTGAAGACCATGCCACCCACGCCATCCGCTGTGCAAGCGAGCATGTTGGCCTCAACCACGTTATCCACATAAGTAAAGTCGCGCGACTGTTCTCCATTGCCGTAGACGATGGGACGAATGCCCCGGAGCGCCGCTTCAATAAAACGCGAAATAACTGCCGAGTACGGGGAGTGGGGATCCTGACGTGGGCCGAACACGTTGAAGTAACGAAGGGAAACAGCCGGGAGGCCGTAAATTCGATGGAAGACGACGCAGTACTTCTCGCCCGCGAGTTTCGTAAGAGCGTAAGGGGAGAGGGGATTCTCGGGCATGGTTTCTACCTTCGGTAACGTCTCCGTGTCACCATATACGGAGGAGGAACTGGCAAATACGAACCGCTTCACTTGGGCGCCCCGGGCCGCCACCAGCATGTTCAGGGTGGCAGTGACATTCGCATTATTGCTTCTGATCGGGTCTTCCACGGAGCGCTGGACCGAAGGAATTGCAGCTTGATGGAGCACGTATTCCACTCCCTGCACGGAGGCCTTGCAAACCGCAAGCTCCGCCAAGTCACCTTCAACCAGTTCGATGCGGTCGAGACAATTGTCGAGATTTCGTCTAAACCCGGTGCTGAAATTATCCACCACTCGAACCGAGTGGCCCAGCTCCACCAGTCGATTGACCAACGCCGACCCGATGAACCCGGCACCGCCGGTCACAAGAAAACTTGCCATACTACCTCCATTGCCAGGATTTTCGGCAGGATGCTGAAAAATGCTGTGCAACCGCGCGCTTTCCAGTTTCTCGTTTCACTCCATGGTCCACAATTCGTCGATGCTTGGCCATCTTCTTAGGTTTGATCGGGCTTTCCCGGACTCAAAAGGCAGTTTGTTCTGAGGTCCCGAAAAGACTAGGTCCTTTATTGTCAGCAGAGATGCGCTTCCTGATTGACCGCTTGATCCTCGACAATCGCCGCGCTCGCGCCCGACTCGAAGAGTTGGTGGAATAAGGTTATCTGGGAGAATCCCAACTGACCCCTTCAGGGGATCAAACAAAAGCTGGCAGAAGGCGGAGGGCGGAAAGCAGGTGCTCTTCATTCTGGCGCCAGTGTTCTGACTCCTGAACTCTCCTTGGCCTCCTGGCACCTGAAACCTGCTCTTCTGACTCCTAGCGCCTGCTCTTGCGGACACGACGCCGATTATAACCCCGCGGGGTGAACACAGAAGCCTCTCGCCGAGGCACAGCATGGTAACCTAGCCCCCAAATGCGAAGTAGACTGCGGCAGCCCTCATCGAAGTCCGTTGTAAAATCAACGAACAGGAATTCCCCCAAGGTCCACGACAGGTTCATATGGTTACAAGGCTTACATGACTTCGCAGTACCTGCGCAATCCTCTCTGCGAAACGCCGGTCTTTTGTGGAGTGCGACAGGAAAACTTCACGCGGCAGGGGGTTTTGTTGTCGGGTCATTCGACCAGCACTTATGCCATTGGTCTCAAAGCAATTGCAATGCGCTTGCTGATTTCTGCGGGGTTGTTGTTGGCGCGAAGTATTTGAAACTTGCGCAGAATCCAGGGAACGTCGTCTGTCGGTCGAACAACAACAGGGAACACCCTTCCTTCGTAGTTACGGTCGCCGATGGCGTATTCAATTTCTCGGCGCACCCATTCTGACTTTATCGAGTCCGGAGAAAGCAAAACAACCATCGCCTTCGATTGTTTGAGGGCTTCGCCGATCTTGAGCGACCAGTTGTCGCCGGGAAATAGTTGCTCGCTCGGATCCCAAACCTCACACCCTCGCTTGGAGAGGTGGGAGCCCAACTGCTTGGCAAAATCTTCGTCGGCGGTGGTATAACTTAGAAAGACTCGCATAATAGCATCATCTTCTCCATTTAGTTTACTCGGTCGGTTTAGGGTAGTCAAAGGCTTTCTAGTTCTCGCCAGACTTCGCCAGGGCAAACGCCCGTTCTTGCGGACACGACGCCGATTAAAAACGCTTGCTTTCAGCCGTCAGCCTTCAGGCGTCAGCAGGAACACTCGAATGTTGTAACTGAAGGCTGATAGCTGACAGCTTCTTCTTTCCGCCACGAATAACGGAATAAAACTCCGGCCCACAGTAAGTTATAATGATAACGGAAGTGCATGCGGGCTGGTGTCCGTCCGGGACTTCAAATCCTGCGGGTCTGCCTATGGTGGACCGGTCGGTTCGATTCCGACACACTTCCGCCAGTCTTATCGCCGACGGTTAGGGTAAGCTAGTACTTGTCCTCCCACGGGCGGTGACGCGACCTTGCGTCCCCAAGCACTAGCGGGTGGTGCTGGATGAGTCCACGAAAGCAGAAGCCTTTCCGAGCCACAAAGGAAGTCAAGCGGCGAGCGCGGAGAGAGATCGGATCGCCTCCGCCGACCCAGCGCCATGAAAGCCGCAAGCACAAGCCCCCCAAGCACAAGAAGCAAGAATTGCAGACAGGCGAAGAGAGATAGCAAAGGCTCGAGTGAGTTGGGAGTTACGGCATTGCAGAGGGCAATTGTTGGTGGAGTGAATCTCGGACCTGCTGCCACACTCGCTGCGGCGTTTTGAGGAACAGGTCTGCGATCAGGGGATCGAATTGCTTGCCTCGCTCGCGGGAGACCTCCGCATAAACCTCTGGCAACCCGGTGGCTTTTCTGTAGACCCGGTCGGAGGTCATGGCATCCAGCGTATCAGCCAGCGAGAACAAGCGCGCTCCCAGCGGAATTTGCTCCCCGACCAGCCCATTGGGGTATCCCTTTCCATCGTATCGTTCGTGATGATGCCGGACAACAGGTGCGGAGGGTCTGAGGAAGGGGATTCGGTTTAATATCTGCTCTCCCGCCAAAACATGCCGGCGCATTTGGATCCATTCCTCTTCAGTGAGCTTTCCTGGTTTAAGCAGGATGGAGTCAGCCACCGCAATTTTGCCAATATCGTGCAAAAGTGCAGCACGAGCGAGTGGAGGCATGAGTGCCGGCGGGTAACTAACCAAGCGGGCCAGATGGAGCGTGTAGGCACGTACACGCAGAGAATGTGCGTAGGTTTCGTGCTCGCGCGCGTCCATGGCCAGGGCGAGAGCTTCCAGGGTGATTTGGTAGTTTTCCTCCAATTCACGCAAGGCCTGCATCAAATCCCGCGTGCGTCGCTCAATGCTGGCTTCCAGTGAGGTGCGGTAAGCGCGTGATTCGCGCTCCATTTGGAGCAGACGGAAGGTCCGTGCAATAGACTGCTCCAAGGTCCCAAGGGTAAAGGGCTTTAAGAGGAAATCTGACGCCCCCAGGTGCAGGGCCTGGATGATCTGCTCGATGTGGACTTGGCCGGTGGCCAGAATGAATCCCACATCCCATTTCGACTGCCGCGCCAGGCACAAGAGTTCCATGCCGGAACATCCAGGCATCCAAATGTCACACAAAATGATGTCGAAATTTCCGCTTTCAATGGCTTCCAGCGCGGTCACGGCGTTTTGGGCAACACTCACTCCCGAAGCCTTCGGCGCGATGGCTAGCTTTAAGAACTCGCATATAGACAGGTCATCGTCAACTACTAAGATTTTTGGAAGGAGAGGCTCAAACATGAGCTGGTTCCATGAGAGCGCCCCCATAAGGGCAAGCAGGCTCGCTCTCCAAGTAGGCGCCAACGAACTGCATTAAGTTCCCTCATGGTGAGAATCGGATTTCCCTCCAAGGACTTTAGCAGGCTGCTCTTCGTAGCGGCCCCGGCTAGCCGGGGGCAGCTTGGTGAAATCAAATACGAGGTCAAGCTGAACGCCCGGCGATTTAGGCTTCTCTTTCAAGGCGTGGATCAAGCGGCTTGAACTTTTTGCTAATCCCCCCTGCTTTTTCCGCCGATGTGAGAAATGGCTAATGAGAACGGGCATTGCAGAGGAGTGATGAGTTGTGGAAGAGCGATCAGTGCCGAGGGGAGAAACCATGCGCATTCTAGTGGTAGAGGATGACAAACCCGTGGCCAGCTTTGTAAAGAAAGGTCTGGAATCGGAACAGTATGCGGTGGATTTGGCGTGGGATGGGGAGGATGCTCAGTCGTTAGTTGGTGAGGCCAACTTTGACTTAGTCATCCTGGATTTGGTGCTTCCCAAGATTGATGGGCTGGAAGTGCTGAAACATATACGTAGCCGAAAACCCTCCCCTCCGGTGCTGATTCTTTCCGGTCGCGCACGGGTGGAGGATCGGGTGAAAGGGCTGGACCTCGGGGCGGACGATTACCTGACGAAGCCGTTCTCGTTTAGCGAGCTGTCAGCTCGTGTACGAGCCTTACTGAGGCGATCTCCTAATCCGGTTGGTGTAGTCCTGCGAGTGGAGGAGTTAGAACTGGATCGGGCAGAGAGGGTGGTCAGGCGGGCGGGCCGCCGTATCGACCTAACGCCACGCGAATTTGCCTTGCTCGAATATCTCATGCGTAATGCGGGACGGTGTGTGACGCGCGCCATGATTATCGAGCATGTCTGGAATTTCTCCTTCGACACCATGACGAATGTGGTGGATGTTTACATCAACTACTTGCGGAAGAAGGTCGATCAGGATTTTGAAAGCAAACTCATTCACACGGTTCGGAACGTTGGCTATGAGTTGGGGGAAAAAGGGATGACGGGATGAAAAACGCCCAACCACCAACGGAATCTCCCGAGGGGGAATGGAGGCCTTCCCAAGTCGTGGATGCATTTCCTGTCTCATCCGCCCGCGGACCGATCCCTCGGCAAAGCGTCGAAAGCGATTCGCTGAGCAACTCGCTACCCTACAAGGATCAGACGCGCGTCTTTCTCCATCAATTAAGCCAGACCTTGACGTCTTTGCGCGGAACCCTTGAATTGGCTCTCCTCGTTGACTCCGACGCGCAAGAGTACAGGAGGGTCATCCAGCAGTCACTTGCACAGGCTGAGGGCTTAGTCCAATTGTTTAAGTCGTACCGGGCATTGGCCGAGGGGGGGACAAGCGACCTTGTGAATGACGAGGTTGGGGTCGGCGAACTGGTCCGGGTGGCGCTAGAGCAATTGCGTCCACTCTCGGATTCTCGTCGCCTCGCTGTCCATGTCGAGTCCGGGGACATCTGCCTCGTTCAAGCCGATCCGGCGCGCTTACTCGTGGCTCTGCGTCGGGGATTGCTCCGCGCTATCCAGCAGAGCCCAACAGGAGGAAAGTTGGAAGTGAGCCTATCAACCAAGGAGGGCAGCGCTTGTCTCACTATCTCGGCGACTGCGCAACGGGCCGAGGTGTATTCACCGCCGGAGTGCACCGAAATCCCTGAACGTGAATCCCAGAGGGTGTTAGCCCCGGACAGTGCAGAGGGAGATTGGACCCCGGTGCGCAGAGCGGTCGAGGCGCTCGGAGGCAGCCTCCTGACCATAACTACTGCGAATTCCCCCCTCCTCTGCGAGATTTGCCTCCCACTTTCCCAGCCCGAAGGCTCCTGAACTGGCTTCCTAGCAAGCTGTGACCATTGTGAAGCATGGTAAGGGGGGTTCTTTTTGTCCGTAGGACTCCCTACCCCACTCGCCTTTTCATCCTAGAAAAGTTTAATACGAGGTTAATGAATCTCTAATGATGGCCTCTCTATAATAGGCGTCATCGGAGTACAACATGAGTACGTCGGATTACCGACCAGTGTGCGAAGCTCCGAGCGCCGTAATTGTGGCGAGTGCGAATCAAGAGTTTCGGAAGCGCATTCTCAGACGATTGGGCACTCGCAGTTGGACCGTCGAAGAGGCGCTGGGCGGAGCCGAGGCGTTATCGCTGGTGGAGGACGGAGCGTTCAAGACGCTTTTGCTGGATCGCTGGTTGCCGGACCTTGATGTGCAGGAGTTGGTTGAGATCATCAAGACGCGGCATCCCCACGTGCAGGTTCTAGTGCTTGGCTCCGAAGTTGAGGAACGCTGCCTGCTTGAGAGGCTTTCCCCACGCCAGGGCCGGCCACTGGATTTCCCCCACGCGCAGGGCTCGATGGAGTGCGGAGTGGAAGCCGAGGGGTTGGAGGAGCACCCGGCTGGCGCGGCTGGGATAGTGTCGGAGGTGAAAGGGGAAGAGCCGTTGCCGGGGATGATGGGATCGAGCGGGGCGATGCAACGGGCCTATCATCTGGCGAGATTGGTGATCCCTCGTGATACGACGGTTCTCATCATGGGGGAGACGGGGACGGGAAAAGAACTGATGGCGCGAGCCATCCACAATCTCGGCCCGCGGGCCCGGCAGCCTTTTGTCATTGTCAACTGTGCCGCGATTCCCGAAGCTCTCCTGGAGTCTGAGTTGTTCGGCTATAGTCGGGGGGCTTTCACGGGAGCCTTCCAGTCACGGTTGGGAAGGATCCATTCTGCGCATGGTGGCACACTTTTCCTGGACGAAGTGGGAGGACTGCCTCTGGGCATGCAGGGCAAGTTGCTGCGTTTCCTGCAAGAGGGGGAAGTCCAGCGGTTGGGGAGCCCGGACGTATTTCGGGTGGATGTGCGGGTGATAGCAGCCACGAACGTCGATCTGGCTCGTGGCATGAACGAAGGGCGGTTCAACGACGCGCTCTACTATCGGCTATGCGTTTTTCCGATCGAACTTGCGCCGCTCCGCGACAGGAGAGAAGACATTCTCCCCTTGGCAATTCATTTTCTGGACTCATTCTGTCGCGAGGCTGCGGTTCCGTGCAAGTCAATAGCCTTCGAGGTGGCTGGGACTTTGGAGGCCCACTCGTGGCCTGGGAACGTTCGCGAGCTAGAACACGTCATGGAGCGGGCATTCATCTTGTCCGAAAACGGGTCAGTACTACGTTCTGAGCACCTCAGCCTGCCAATTTGAGGTGGTTAGGTGAGAGGAATCTTAGATTGGGGGCTGGAAAATGGCATGTCTCCTGCTGTTACCCATTGAGCCATAAGGAAGAGAGCTGTTCACGTGAGTTTATAGGGGGCGCTGGAGATCAGCGGGTCGGCGCTGGCGGCGGAGCGACAACGTGCCAAAGTGCTGGCGAGTGATTTGGCGAACGTGCACATGATCAGTCAGTCGTTCGAGATCTTTCGCTAATCCATCTTCGAGGCGGTGGGAGGTGAACAATGGGCAGTCCGCTTTCAGGGGTTTCGCTGCTTAGCCAAGTTAAGGTAGGAGTAGAGGCAGGGAAGCTGGTCGACGGTCGATCGGATTTCTTTTCCCAGCTCCAGACAGCATTCAATCAGGTCGAACAACTCCAAACCGAAGCCAACCAGCAAATAGCGGGACTTTTGAAAGGGGAGGGAGAAGATATCCATCAGGCATGGATTGCGGTGGAAAAGGCAAACCTCTCCTTCCAACTCATGATGCAAGTCCGCAACAAGATCATTGAGGCGTACAAGGAAGTCTCAGGAATGGCATTTTGAAAGGTGAGGCATGGCGCTGCACCCCAGGGAGACGATCAACCAGGTTCAGAAGTTTCTGCGCGGGTTGAATCGAAAGCAGCAAATCACGCTTGGGGCAGGGGCGTGTCTGGTCGTCCTGAGTCTCTTCGTTTTCGTACGCCTGATAAGTGGAGCCGATTACAAACCGCTCTATTCCGGGCTCCAGCCGGAAGAAGCGCAATCCATCGCTCGAACGCTTGCGGCCAATAATATCCCTTACGAGATCTCAAGCGATGGGACGAGCTTGGGCGTGCCTGCCAGCAAGCTCGACTCCGTGCGACTGGATCTCGCCTCCCAGAGGCTACCCCAAACCGGAAGGCTGGGTTTGGAACTGTTCGACAAGCCTAATTGGGCCGGTAGCGACTTTGCTGAAAGGGTGAACTACCAAAGAGCGCTGGAAGGAGAACTGGAACGCACCATCCGAGCGATTCGGCAAGTGCAGTCTGCACGCGTTCACCTTGCTTTACCTCACGACTCTCTTTTTGCCGAGCAGGAGCGCGCGGCGAAGGCCTCCGTGGTGGTCAAGCTGCGCGAGGGAAGGTTGGCGAACAGCGCGATTGAGTCCATTACGTACCTGGTGGCCAGCGCGGTGGACAACCTCGGTCCGGAAAACGTAACGGTGATTGATGCTGACGGCAACGTTCCGTTGCTGTCGAGGAGGCATCAACAGGGAGTAGACCGCGGTGAAATCGAGGAAATGGAAAACAGCCTGTCCGAGAAACTGATTTCAACTCTTACTCCGGTGGTGGGAGCTGCCGGGCTGAGAGCCAATGTAACCGTCGAATACGATCTGGCGAGCAGCGATAGTACGCAGGAAACCTACGATCCGAACGGTTCAGTGGTGTTGACGTCGGAAACTTCTGAGGATCATTCGGCGGACTCGGACTCGCAAGGAATACCTGGCACGCCCAGTAATGTTCCCGGCTCAAACGCGCGGGGCGCCGCCTCAGCGGTTTTGGACAACACACCAGGGCAAATGGGTCAACGAACTAAGCATAAGACGTACGCCGTCAGCAAGGCAGTGCGCCACGCTGTTCAACCCCCGGGAGGGATAAAAAGGCTGGCAGCGGCGGTCCTTGTGGATTATGCGGTAGAGACCAGTTTCGAGGGTGGCCGGAGGGTTGAGGGCCGCCGTAAAAGGTCGCCGGAGGAGATGAAACAAATCGAAGACCTCGCTAAGGCGGCCATCGGCTTCGATCCCGTGAGAGGTGATCGCCTGTCAGTCCAAAACATTTCTTTTATGTCCATGGCCCCCGAAGTCAGCCCTCCCAGCCTGCCGGAGCGTCTTGCTCCGGTGCTCCAAGAATGGATGGGAGTGATCCGTTACATGGGTTTGGCGGCATTGTTCTTCGTGGTCTATTGGCTGGTTCTCCGACCTGTCAAGAGGCAGATGGTCGCCGCTTTGGCGGTTGAACACCCGCAACTTGGGGCAAGAGCTTTGGGACAGGGTGCGTTGGGTAAAGCTGAGACACTCGCACTGGAGCTAAAGCCCAAAGCCGGGGAGGGCGAAAGTGTGGACGAAGGTGTCCTAAACGAGTTAGGCGACATCAAGGCGGAAGTCAAGAGAACCGTCATGTTGAAGCGGCAATTAGTTGAAAAGATCAAGGGGAATCCTGAAGCGGCAAGCCGTTTGATCCAAAACTGGATCCGGCAGAGTGAGGCCCAAGCATGACCGAAGCTCTTTCAATCGCGCCGCATGAGGCGATCCCAAAGGGCGGGCAGCGGCCTGACACGCAAGCCATGACAGGAATCCGGAAGGCCGCAATTCTACTTGTGCTCCTGGGAGATGAGGTGGCGAGCGAGGTCTACCGGCGCCTCAATCCGCTCGAGGTGCAACGACTCACACAGGAAATTGCTGAACTGGGCTATATCTCTGCACAGACGGCCGCTCGTGTGCTTCAAGAGTATCACCAGTTGTCGCTGACTCAAGACTATCTGGCGCAAGGCGGACAGGAGTACGCCAACCAATTACTGGTTAAGGCATTCGGGAAAGATGGCGCCAAGCCGCTGCTTGAACAGGCCATGGAAGCGCAAGAAGCCACCGTTTCGAACCTCGACACGTTACAGAAGGCAGACCCTGCGCAGCTAGTGAAGTTTGTCGAGGGTGAGCACCCTCAGACCGTTGCGCTGGTGCTGGCGCATTTGGGCGCCAGGACGGCGACTTCGCTGCTTGTCTTGTTGCCGGAAAAACTGCGCGCCGAAGCCATCCGACGCCTCGCGGTGATGCGACAATTTTCAACTGAAATGGTCAAGAGGATATCGGTAGTGCTGCAGAAGAAACTTGCCGCGCTTGGAGAACAGAGTCGGCGCGCCTACGGAGGCGTGAGCGCGGCCGCCGACATGCTCAACCGTGTTGATCCCAGATGTTGCGAAGAAATCCTGACGGCCATCGAACAGGAAGATCCCAAGCTGGCACTGGCCATCCGGGATCTTATGTTCACTTTTGAAGACCTCAGCACTATTCCGGAGGCGAGTATCCGTGAGGTGTTGAGCCAAGTCGATAAGAAGACGCTGGCCACGGCCCTGAAGGGTGCGTCAGAAGACTTGAAGAACTACTTCTACAAATCCATGTCTTTGCGCGCCGCAGAGATGCTGAAAGAAGACATCGAGGCCTTAGGACCCATTCGTTCCCGCCTGGTTCGTCAGGCGCAGCAGGAGATCGTGAATTTGGCGCGAAAGCTGGAAGCGGATGGCAAGATTGCCTTGAAGAGTAATGGAGAAGACCCTTATGTGGTCTAGGACGCGGGCTGGGGTTGAGGAAGTCGGGCCGCCAACAGCCCAGCCCTATGTCTACCGGCCCGTGCTGGATACGGTGGTTGAAGACGGGCAGCAAAACGCAGGAAATGGAAAAGAAACAGCAGAGGACTTCAATCCTGCCAAGGTGGCAGAGGCTGAATTGACGCCTCCTCAAATAATCGGCTTCAACGAAGAAGAGGTTCGGGTGAAGGAGGAACAAGCGCGAGCCCTGGGTATGAAGGAAGGTGAAGCGTGGGCTGGCGCCAGGTTTGACCAGGAGCTTACCGCGGAGCGCGAAGCCATCGCGAAAGCCCTGCGGGATTTTGCGGGCGAGCGGGAAGGTTACTTTTGCCGCGTGGAAGCCGAGGTGGTCAAGCTGGCAGTGGAGATCGCGCGGAAGATCCTGCACCGAGAAGTGCAGGTCGATCCTCTGTTATTGGCCGGGGTGGTTCGAGTGGCGCTCGAGAAGATCGCCGCGGGCACTAGCGTACGGTTGCGCGTTCACCCCGACCATGTATATGCCTGGCACGATTTCTTTGCCAACCAACAAGGTCTGCGGCCGGCGCCTGAACTTCTAGGCGACGGAACACTAGGGATGGGTCACTGTGTGTTGGAGACGGCGTTGGGCACCACAGACCTCACCTTGGAAGCCCAACTGGCGGAGGTTGAGCGAGGATTCTTCGACCTGTTGGCTCAGCGTCCTGTGACAACCTGATGGACCCTACAACGCAGTTCGCTCCTTATTTCCAGTATCTGGATGTGTGCTCCACGTCCCGATGGATTGGCCGGGTCACCAAGGCGGTCGGCCACCTCGTCGAGTCTGAAGGTCCTTTCTGTTGTGTGGGGGAGTGTTGCGAGATTGTGGATTCAGAGGGGCATGTCTCCCCAGGCGAGGTGATCGGATTCCGTGGATCCAACGTGCTCTCCATGCCGTTAGAGAGACTGGGTGGAATTCGATATGGCGACCGGATCATGACCTGGGGCGCGCAGCCCACCATCCGCGTCGGAGAAGAGTTGCTGGGTCGAGTGATCGATGCGGTGGGGAGGCCTCTGGATTCCGCCCCGGGTTACCGTGCCCGTGATTATCGACCTCTGCACGCTTCGGGCCCCGCTCCCCTTGAGCGATTGCCCATTCAGGAGGCGCTCGCTACAGGCATCCGAGCTATCGATGCTCTTATCACCTGTGGCCGTGGGCAGCGGGTAGCCGTTTTTGGCGGGAGCGGAGTCGGCAAGAGCACATTGGTGGGAATGATGACTCGGGGCAGTTCCGCCGATCTGGCCGTCTTGGCATTGGTCGGGGAGCGCGGGCGGGAGGTTCGAGAGTTCTTGGAAGGCACGCTGGGGGAGGAGGGGCGCAAACGCTCCGTGGTCGTCGTCTCGACATCCGATCAATCTCCATTGCTTCGCATCCGCGCGGCGCTTACGGCAACGGCGGTAGCGGAATACTTCTGCGCCCGCGGTAAACAGGTGTTGTTGGTGGTGGATTCGCTGACCCGATTTGCCATGGCGCAACGCGAAATCGGATTGGCTGCCGGTGAACCGCCTACTGCAAAGGGCTATACGCCTTCAGTTTTCAGCCTCCTGGCGCAGTTAATTGAACGCTCCGGACGCTTCAATGGGGGCAGCATCACCGCCTTTTACACCGTGCTGATGGAAGGCGACGACCAACTCGATCCCCTTGTGGACTCCGTCCGGGCGCTTGTGGACGGCCACATCGTGCTTGACCGAAAACTCGCTTCGCAAGCCCATTTCCCACCCATCGGTATCCTCGACAGCCTTAGCCGCCTCATGCCCGCAGTCTGCGCGCGCGTGCACCTGGAAAAGGCCTCCCGGCTTCGCCGCCTGGCCGCCGCTTACGCTGCTTCCGAAGACACCATCCGAGTGGGAGCGTACCAAAAAGGCCTTGACCCAATTTTGGACCAAGCTCTCGCGGTATTGCCGGCGCTTACTGCTTTTTTGCAGCAGCGCCAGGATGAGAAGGCTCCTTTCGACCAGACGCTCTCGGCCTTGCAAGCCATTCCAGGGTAGTAGGATTGATGATGGCATTCCGATTTCCCCTCAAGGCCCTGCGGCGAGTCCGCGCCATATATGAACGACGCGAGCGCCAGCGTCTCGAGCTCTTAACCCATCACCTGATAGGTGCGCAAGAGCAGCTCGCTACTTTGAGGCAGGGCCGGGTTGAGGAGGCTGGGTCGCTGGCGAAGAGCCTGGAGAAAGGAATGACCGGAGCCGAACTTCGGTTTCAGGTGGTATGTTCGGTTGTGCGCCTGAGGCGTATAAACGCGGCGGCACAGGTTGTCGAAAGCGTGAATCAGCAACGCGAGCGTCAACTCATTGAATATAGGCAGGCGCGGCAAAAACTGGAGGTCATGGAACGGCTTTACGAACGTCAGCTTTTCG
>Ga0208191_1000799_pt1 | contig 18967 bp, 14 predicted proteins | sample June2015DPH_13_5_FD_184709 | JGI IMG/M metagenome (GOLD analysis project Ga0208191, IMG submission 184709) | Peatland microbial communities from SPRUCE experiment site at the Marcell Experimental Forest, Minnesota, USA - June2015DPH_13_40... | ecosystem: Environmental > Terrestrial > Soil >... | reverse complement strand
GCAACGATTGCGAGCGAGCCTATGGTTGGAAAGCGCAACCCATCAACGAGAGCGAAATGGCGCTCTTCTCCGAGTGCATGCAGGGGTGTGTTCGCAAAGTGCTTGACACCGCCGACATTGTTAGAGATGGGGATTTTCCAACAAACAATCTACAAGACTCTCAGCGGCAAGTCTTTCAGTCCCATCCGCCCGAACCAGCGGAGAGGAGTTTGAGGGCGCGCGCTCGCTCCTTGCCCAGCTCAACATCGTTTGTTTTCACGAACTCCGCCAGCGCTTTCTGGGTGGCCAGAGACGCCTTTTTCGCAATGTCGTGGAGGAACTTTACCCATGTCGAAACGTCCGCTTTGCGTACTGTAAGCGACTGCCAATGCACTGTTCTCTTGAGGTCTTTTTTCGCTAACTTCTGACCAGCATACTTAAATGTGTAAACACCACCGTGATGCACTAGAAGGTTTCGATCACTCAAGAACTCACCATACTTTTTTGCTTCATCTTTCGAAAACGGAGAGACTTTCAGCAGATCACAAAAAAGGCTATTCACGGAATGCGCCGAGCCCCAGTCATAGTGCTCGGACAGAATCGACCCTATGCGGTGCTTTGAGCCCTCGATTAAGTGCAGCACTTCCGCGAGCGTGAAAGCGCAATCCCTGAATCTGGCGGACTGCTCTAGGAGCTCCGGGCAGATGTTCACGAGTGCGGCGAAGAGATCTTTGCAGAAAGCTTCGAAATAAGCGGCAAGTCCAATGAGACCAAGCGCGGATAAGGCATCTAGCGGTGCGTGTCCCGCATGCTGTTTTCCTAGAATGCCGTCCAGTTCGTCGAGGTTGTGTTCGAAGAAGAGAAGCGGTGGTAAGCCCGCGACAAAATACTCTAGGGCGAGAACCCGGGGCTTACGCTTCTTCCGCCGGTATTCCCTTTGCTGTGCCTCAAAAGCTCGCCGGAGCAAATCCGTCGCGCCGTTCTTATCAGGGGCAGCCATTCTGAGCGATCTCCTTTCACCACACAGTAAATCGCCGAGGAGTGCGAGGGGAAGCCCCAATCGTGGTCAGGGCTTTTTTGGCCATGATCCCGGCCCCTCAACTGAAACGAATTGGCTGAAAGGTGCCCACTAAGCTAACTTTTGAGATCAGGCGTCTCTGACAATGTCGGCGCCACGGGGTCTCGCCTGGCCCCGCCATGCGAACCCCCGGATGACGGCGGCCCCCCCCCAAAAAAAAAATAATAAAAATTTGCAGAGTGTCCCAACGGGTGGAAAGGTGTCTTCGGCATCCTGCCCCCGCTCTGTAGGACAACTGGCGGCCCGGCTCCGGCGCGCAGCACTCCCTCTCAGCAGCCCGCGTGGAATTTTGTGTCGTGACTTGTGTCGTAACACCAGCGCCGCGTGTACCCTGAACCGTCCGGCAGTCCCGTGCGCGACTGTGCCCAGTTTTGTGCCCACCACCAAACCCGACCGAGTGGGATGGAGTGTCACGGTATCGCTGGAAAGCCTTGCTGGACAAGGCATCTGTGGCATTCCATCACAACTGGTCACATTCCGTCTAAGTCGTTGGTTCTTCGTGCGACCAGTACTTGGGCGCAGGGGGTCCGCGGTTCAAATCCGCGCGCCCCGACCAATTTCCCAACTCGATCCCGCTACCTGCCGGCCCCAGCCGGTTTCAGAACCGCCGTGTTCCGCTCGTCCGCGGCGATCATGCGATAGAACTTTTTCAGCTCGTCCATTTTGCTGACCAAACGCTCAGCTCCTTGATCTCCAGGGTGCGCGTGCGTTGCGGTTTTGCGGGACGACTGCTGATGGCTAACAGCCGTGAGCCGCGCCCTACAGCTCGTACTTCTTCATCAAGTGCCGGAACGAGCGGTAGGAGATGCCGAGCACGTCGGCGGCCCTGACTTGCACGCCGTGGGTTTGTTCCAGCGCGGACTGCAGCAGCGAGCGCTCGATTTGCGCGACATAGTTTTCCATGTTCACGCCCTCGGGCAGAACCGCGCCCGCGGTCACGGTCATGGTCGTAGTCGTATTCATTGCGGTTTCGGCGCCGGCGGCCACGGCGCGAGCCTTCGGACGCTCCACTGGCAACTCGACGCGCAGCTCGCTCGTGGTTTCGAGCGCCACCGCCCGTTCGATCGTGTTCTCCAGTTGCCGGACGTTGCCCGGCCAGTCATAACCGGTGAGAGTTTCGAGCGACGCCGCTGCGACGCCGTGAATGCTCTTCCCGGCCCCGGGCGCATATTTTTTCAGGAAGTGATTCGCCAGCAGCGGAACATCTTCCCGGCGCTCGCGCAAGCCGGGCACGCGAATGGGAATGACGTTCAGGCGATAGTAGAGGTCTTCGCGGAACGTGCCCTCGGTGACCTGCCGGTCGAGATCGCGATTGGTGGCGGCGATGACGCGCACGTCCACCGGAATTTCACTGGTGCCGCCGACCGGACGCACGGTACGCTCCTGCAGCACGCGCAGCAATTTGACCTGCATGGGCATGGTCATCTCGCCAATCTCGTCGAGAAACATCGTGCCCTGGTCGGCGACTTCGAACAGTCCGCGCCGGTTCTGGTTGGCTCCGGTGAAGGCGCCCTTGACGTAACCGAAGAGTTCGCTTTCGAGCAGCGTCTCCGGGAAGGCGCCGCAGTTGACCGAGACAAAAGCTTCGGCGGCTCGCGGCGAGCAGGTATGCACGGCCCGCGCGACCAGTTCCTTACCGGTTCCGCTTTCGCCGTAGATCAGAATCGTGCTGCTGGTGGTAGCGACCGTGCGAATGGTCTGCTTCAGCTTTTCGAGCGCCGGACTGGCGCCGACGATGTTGTCGAGCGAGTTGCGCGTGGCCGCGTCACGGCGCAGGGCAAAGTTCTGACGGCTGAGCGAAACCCTTGTGAGGGCGCGGGCGATGGCGAGTTTGACCTCGTTCACCAGTGCCGGGCTCTTACGGATGTAATCGGTCGCGCCTCCCGCCTTGACCGCCTGCACAGCAGCTTCGTAGTCATCGACGGCAGTCATCAAGATGACCGCGGAATCGGGCGAGATCTGGTGCGCGTGGCGCAAGACTTCGACGCCATCGACGCCCGGCATCTTGATGTCGGTAACAATGACGTCGTATAGCGCGCTGTCGATTTTGTGTTTGGCCAGTTCGCCGCCGGTGACGGTTTCCACTTTGTGGCCATCGCGGCGAAGGGCGATGTCGAGCAGTTCGCAGATCGAGCGTTCGTCGTCGCAGACGAGAATGTTACCCACGCGCGCCTCCTCCCGCAGCCGCCAGCGCAGCTCCGGCGGATTCCGATGCAGAGGAAGTTCCGTCAGCGGCGCCCTGCTCATTTTCCATGCGCCGCAAACGCAGCACGAAGCTGGTGCCCTTGCCCACTTCCGAACGCGCCCACACCTTGCCCTCATGCGCCTGGACGATCTGGTACACGATGGCCAGGCCCAGCCCGGTTCCGCCTTCAAAGTTCGACTGGAAGGGCTCGAAGATTTTTTCCGTCTGCTGCGGGTTGATGCCGGGACCGGTATCGGCAAAGCTCATCTCCCAGTCAGGGCCGCGCTCGGTCAGGGCGACAGTCAGGCTTCCACCTTTGTTCTTCATCGCGCGAACCGCGTTTTCGCAGAAGTTCCAGAACACCTGTTTGAGCTTGTCGCCATCGGCCAGCACCCAGGCTTCGGACTTCGCAAAGCTGCGCTCGAGCTCGATGCCCGCGCTCTCGGCGGTGAGACGGTGTTCGAGCAAAGTGAGAGTGTCCTGCAGCAACGGAATCAGGTTCACGCGCTCGAAGCGATATTGCTTGCCCCGGGAGTACGCCAGAAAATCGGTGATGATGTTGTTGAGGCGATCGGACTCGCGGATCACAATCTGCAAAAGGGCCCGCTCTTCGGAATTCAAGGCGGGCGCATCCGACAACATGCTGACCGAGCCGGCAATGGAGGTCAGGGGATTGCGGATTTCGTGAGCGATGGCAGCAGCCAGGCGGCCAACGGCAGCCAGGCGATCCTGCATGCGCACCTCGCGTTCCAGGCGGCGGATCTCGGTGAGGTCGTCAAAGGAATAGACAAAGCCCAGGTCGTTGCGCGCGCTCACGTTGAGCGCGGAAACCAGCACGCGAAAAGTCTTACGAAAACCGTTGGCGGCCAGGTAACGGACTTCGGCATCGGCCCGGGCTACGCCGAAGTGGGGCAACGGATCCTGAAAAAGATCGCCGACGGAGCGTCCGCGCAACTCGGCTTCGGAGATCTCGAGCAGTTGCTGGGCCGCTCGATTGACCAGCGTGATGCGTCCGTCGAGCCCGGTCGTGATGACGCCGCCGCTCATGGACTGCACGATATTTTCGTGGAGCGCCTGCAGATTTTCGAGCGCACCGCTGGCATCCTTCAGTTGCACATCGACCTGGCGGAGCTTGCTCATCAGCAAGCCGGCCAGGTAGGCGATGGCGAAGTAGGCAAACAGGTTAACAAAGATCACTACCTGCAGCGCCTTGAGCTTGGGATGCGAGCTCGCATACGAGGGAATGACCAAATAATAATCGAGCTCGAGAATGGTTCCGAACAGGATGAAAGCCAGGGCCGCGCTCAGATATCCCCAGGCTCGCGGCAGCAGCATGCACGCGACCACGATGACCAGGGGGTAGAGGAAATTCAGCGAGCTGTCGATGCCGCCGGTTACGTGGACGACCAGCGTGACCATGGCCAGATCGGCGAGCACCTGCAGAATGGCTTGCAGGCGGTGTTCGTTCCAGACCGAAACCAGAAAAAGGAAAAACAGCGAGAGCACGAACCACAGCACCATCCCGGTGAGAAAGGGCAGGATGGGCAGCGGGCTGGGAGTGAGGCGGATGACGGCGAGTTCGATGGCGAGCAGGACCAGCAGGATCAGGATGCGAACCTTCACCAGCCAGGTCAGCCAGTTCCGCTCATCGGAGATGGAGTGCATGAATTCGGTCGTTGGTCGTTAGTCGTTCGCGATTCGCTATCGTCCGCAGGCCAGTTGCTTCGAGCCACGAGCCGCGAGCTTCGAGTTGCTTTCTGGCTCGGCGCCTGCTCGTGGCTCGCAGCTCGCAGCCCGAAGCTATCCCGCCAGTTTTGCGATCATCGAGAACAACGGCATGTACAGAGAAATAACGATGCCGCCGATGCTGATGCCGAGACAGCCAATGATGATCGGCTCCAGCATGGCCAGCATGTCTTTGGTGGCGGAATCGACTTCGTCTTCGTAGAAGTCTGCGATCTTCTGCAGCATGGAGTCCATGGCGCCGGTGGCTTCGCCCACGCCGATCATCTGGGTCACCATGTTGGGGAAAACGCCGCATTCGCGCAGGGGATCGACGATGGTGCGGCCTTCTTCGATCGCCTTGCGCACCTTCATCAGCGCTTCTTCGAGCACGGCGTTGCCCGAGGTGCGGGCGGTGATGGCCAAGCCTTCGAGAATAGGAACGCCTGAAGTGATGAGCGTGCCCAGGGTTCGGGTGAAACGGGCGACTGCGATCTTGCGCAGCAGCAGGCCGATAATGGGCAGCTTGAGCAGCATGGCGTCGAAGTAATAGCGCCCACGCGGGTGCTTGCGAATCTGCTTGACGCCGAAGTAGACGCCGACGCCACCCACGATAAAGAACCACCAGAAATGACCCACGAAGTCGCTGAGGCCGATGACAATGCGGGTGGGCAGCGGAAGCCCAACTCCCAATCCGACAAAGAGGTTGGCGAAGATCGGCACCACCCACTTGAGCAGCGCGCCTACGATCAGCACGGCAAGCGAGACGACGGCCACCGGGTAGATCAGCGCTGACTTGATGGCCGCGCGCAGCTTGACCGCCTTTTCCACGTAGATCGCCAAGCGCTGCAGGATGATATCGAGAATACCGCCGGTCTCGCCCGCCTCGATCATGTTGGTCGTTAGGTCGTCGAAGATGGCCGGGTACTGGCGCATGGCATTAGCCAGGGTCGAGCCACCTTCGACGGTGGTCCGGACCCCGAGCAGGGTTTTCTGAAAGTTGGGATTCTCCTGGTTGGCGCCGAGAATTTCCAGGCACTGCACCAGCGGCAGGCCGGCGTCAATCATGACGGAGAACTGGCGGAAGAACACCGCAACTTCCTTGACCTTGATCTTGCCCCTGCCAAAAGTGGGCAGGGAAAATTCCTTGCCCTTCTCCCGGATGCGGCCTGGCGTGATGCGTTCCTTTCGCAGCTGCGAGGCCAGTCCGTCCTTGGTGGAGGCTACGCGCTCTCCCTGAACTTTCTCGCCCGAAGCGGTCTTTCCTGAAAACGTAAAAACCGGCATGGTTGCTTTCTCCTTATCCGTGCTCCGTCGGCGTGGACTGCCGATCCTGCGGACGGCCCACGCCTTCTTCTCTCTTCGCTCGTTCCTTTGCTCGTCTTGCGGCCCGTTGTGCTACCGGGCATTTCTCGATGTCATCGCTTCGCCGGCACAGCACCTTTGGCCATCGGAGCCGGATTGCCCCGGTTCACAAAGGTGGCGCCGCGCGCGATCATTTCCTGCAGTTCGTCCTGATTGCTGGAGCGCGACAGCGCCATTTCCAGTGTGATCTGCTTCTGGAAATAGGCGTTGGCGAGCGACTGGTTGAACGTCTGCATGCCGAACTTCTCCTGGCCGGACTGCATGGAGGAGTAGATCTGGTGGATCTTGTCTTCACGGATCAAGTTGCGCACGGCCGCATTGGGCACCAGGATTTCCATGCACATGGCGCGCCCTTTGCCGTCGCCGCGCGGCAACAGGCTTTGACACATGATGCCTTCGAGCACCAGCGAAAGCTGGGCGCGGATCTGCGATTGCTGGTGCGACGGGAACACGTCGATGACGCGGTTGATGGTGGAAGATGCCGAATTGGTATGCAGAGTGCCGAAGGTGAGGTGGCCGGTTTCCGCGATACGCAGCGCCGACTCGATGGTTTCGAGGTCGCGCATTTCGCCGATCAGCACCACGTCCGGGTCTTCCCGAAGAGCGGCGCGCAAGGCGTCGCCAAAGCTTTTGGTGTCCGAGTGCAATTCGCGCTGGTTGACCACGCAGTTCTTGTTCATGTGCACGAACTCGATCGGGTCCTCGATGGTGAGGATGTGTTCGTGGCGCTCGGTATTGATCTTGTCGATCATGGCCGCCAACGTCGTGGACTTGCCCGAGCCGGTAGGCCCCGTCACCAGCACCAGCCCGCGCGGTTTGTCGCACATCTTACTGACCACCGGAGGCAAGCCCAGCTGGTGGAATGATTTGATCTCAAACGGAATCAGACGGAAGACGCAAGCCGAAGCCCCGCGCTGGTTGAAGACGTTGGCGCGGAAGCGAGCCAGCCCCTTCAAACCGAACGAGAAATCCAGTTCGAGGCTTTCTTCGAAACGGTGCTTCTGCGAATCGGTCATCACGCTGTAGGCCAGTTGCTTGGTCTCGGCGGGCGTCAACTGGGGCAGGTCGAGGGGCACCAGATGCCCGTGCACGCGGATTTGGGGCGGAGAGTTAGTGGTGATGTGGAGGTCGCTTCCCCCCATCTCCAACATGCGGCGGAGCAGATCGCTTAGTGAGAGTGCCATAGTTTTCTTTCTTTCCTTGTGTGCTTTCTAGTGGATCGTTTCGCGAGCCACTTCTTCGAGCGTGGTCCAGCCTTGCGCGACCTTGATCAGCCCGCTGCGTCGCAGGGTGATCATGCCGCGTTCAATCGCTTTCTTCTTGAGTTCGAGCGCCGAAGCGCCCACCAGAACCAGTTCCTTGATCTCATCATCGACTTCCATCACTTCATACAAACCGGTGCGGCCTTTGTAGCCGGTCTTGTTGCAGGTGGCGCAGCCTTTGCCCTTCATGATCTGCACCGTCTTGGCCTCTTCGGGCGTGTAGCCTTCATCGATCAGGGCCTGCACCGGCATTTCGACCGGCTCGGCACAGTCCTTGCAGATCCGCCGTATCAGGCGCTGGGCGCAGATCAGATGAACCGAAGTCGCCACCAGGAAAGGCTCGATTCCCATGTTCATGAGACGCGTGATAGTTTCGGGCGCACCATTGGTGTGCAGCGTGGACAAAACGAGGTGGCCGGTGAGTGCGGCCTTGATGGCGATTTCCGCAGTTTCAAAATCGCGGATTTCGCCGACCAGGATAATGTTGGGGTCCTGGCGCAGGAAGGCGCGCAGGGCGGCCGCAAAATTCAGGCCGATCTGCTCCTTCATCTGTACCTGGTTCACTCCTCCCAGTTGGAACTCAACCGGGTCTTCGGCGGTCATGATGTTGGTATCGATCTGGTTCAATCGCGAGATGGAAGAGTAGAGCGTGTTGGTCTTGCCGGATCCTGTCGGCCCGGTAACCAGCACCATGCCGTAGGGCTTCAGGATGGCCTTCTCGAACTTGGTCAGCGACTCCTGCTCGAAGCCGAGCTTGGTCATATCGAGGCGCAGATTCTCCTTGTCGAGCAGGCGGAGCACGATCTTCTCGCCCCAGAGCGTGGGCAGAGTGGAGACGCGGAAATCGAGCTGCTTTTTCTTGCCGCCGATCTGCATCTTCAGCATGATGCGGCCGTCCTGCGGCAGCCGCTTTTCGCTGATGTCAAGCTTCGCCATGATCTTGAGGCGCGAAGTGATGGCGTCCTTCAGTTTCAGCGGCGGATTCATGATCAACTGCAGGACTCCGTCAATGCGGAAGCGGACGCGGAATTCTTTTTCGTAAGGCTCCATGTGAATGTCGCTGGCGCCGCGCTTCACGGCATCGGTGAGCACCAGGTTCACGAGCTTGACGATGGGGGCTTCGTCGGCCGCTTTCTCCAGTTCCCTGAGTTCGAGTTCCTGCTCTTCGGCCTGCACCTCGATATCGGTGCCTTCGCCGGCGTCGTTCATCGACTGCATGACCTGCTCGAGCTCTTCTTCTTTGGTCGTGCCGTAGGCCTTGTCGATGCCGTCGATAATGGAGCTTTCCGAGGCCACGACCGGTTCGATGTTGAAGCCGGTCATGAACTTGATATCGTCCATGGCAAAGACGTTGGTGGGATCCACCATGGCGATGGTGAGCGAAGCGCCGACGCGGCTGAGCGGTAAAATCTGATAGCGTTTCGCGGTTTCGTAGGGAATCAACTTGACGACGGCGGGGTCGATTTCAAAATAAGAAAGATTGATGGCGGGCACGCCGTACTGGCGCGAGAGAAAGTTGGTGACATCCTCATCCGAGAGGAAACCCAACTTCACCAGCGCGGAGGCGAGCCGGGTGTGAGACTCCTTCTGGAGCTTGGTCGCCTGTTCCAACTGCTCTGGGGTGATGACCTTTTCTTTGACGAGCAGGTCACCCAGCCGCTGAGACATATCTCTCCTGTATTCCCGCCAAGTCCGGGGTCAATGCGAAGCCGCTGATTTCCGGGGGGATCAGCGAGGATGCTTTCGCACTGACACAAATTGTCACCCCAATGGGAATTCCGAAAAAGTAACTTAGGTACCTGTACTTCGCGGGAGGTGCGGTTTGCGCCCGCTATTGGCGGCATTTCTGCCAGAAATTTGTCGTATTGGGAAGATCACCACGCGGCAGACCATGTTCTTCGGTGCGTGGATACTGCTCTCACTACAGGGAGCACAGGGGTACACAGGGGGGAATCTATTCATTTGATAGTTGGGCGGAAAAGAATTCCCCTGTGCATCCCTGTGCCCCCCCGGTGGTTAAGGTTTTGGGCTCGCAGCTAGAATTGTGATGCCTGTTCCTCGCACGCTCCATGAGCGAAACGAAACACGACGCGATCCGCGCTTACTATCACACGTTGTTTTCCGCCTGGGGACACCAGCACTGGTGGCCGGCGCAATCGCGCTTTGAGGTGATTGTTGGAGCGTATTTAACGCAGAACACTTCGTGGACGAACGTTGAGAAGGCGCTCGCCAATCTTCGAAGAGCGCGGCTTCTGACGATCCGCGGAATCCGGCGCACGCCTCAGCCTAAGCTTGAACAATTGATTCGCCCGGCGGGTTACTTCCGGCAGAAAGCGCAGCGGCTGAAAACATTTGTGAGCTTTCTCGATGAGCGTTACGGAGGGTCGCTCGCGCGGATGTTCTCGCGGCCAACGGCCGAACTCCGCGACGAATTGCTCGCGCTCTATGGTGTAGGGCCGGAGACCGCGGACTCGATTCTGTTGTATGCCGGCAATCACCCGGTCTTTGTTGTGGACGCTTACACGAGACGCATTCTGGAACGGCACCAGATTATTTCCAGCACCGCCGGCTATGACGAGATTCGACAACTGTTGGAGCAGGCGCTGGCGGCGGAGGGAGCCGCAGGAATCGAGAGCGAGTCTGGGGCAGTGAAGACTGCGGTGGGGCCACGGGGCTCGTGTCATCAGCCTTCACGCGTGAGCACAGCCAAGCGCACGGCGCTGGTCCAGGTGCTCAATGAAATGCATGGGCTGATCGTCGGAGTCGGCAAGACTTACTGCCTAAAGTCACAACCGCAGTGTGAGCAATGTCCTTTGCAGAAGTTCCTTCCTCAGGCAAAGTGATCGGCGGGAATTAGGAGGGAGTCGCAACGTGAAATGGCGAACGCTTGTTCTTGTTTTGGCGAACGCAGCCTTTTGCCTGGGATTTGGCGCCGGCGGCGTCCCAGAGCAGTCGTTGCGTGAGGCCGCACAGGCTTCTGGACTGCTCATCGGCACTGCGGTGAGGCCGGCGCAACTCTTGGAACCGGCCTATGCGTCCACGCTCGCCCGCGAGTTTAATATGCTGGAGCCGGAAGATGCCCTCAAGTGGGAGGTGGTGCACCCGGAGCGGCAGTCTTTCGATTTTTCTCAAGCCGACCAGATCGTGGATTTCGCGGCCCGGCATGGTATGAAGGTCCGCGGGCACACGCTGGTTTGGCACCGGCAGAATCCAAAATGGCTGACGGAAGGAAATTACACTTCCGGCGAGCTTGCGCAAATTCTTGAGCAACACATTAGGACTGTGGTCGGACATTATCGGGGCAAGGTATTCGCGTGGGACGTGGTCAATGAAGCCTTCGACGAGTTGCAGCCGGGAACACTGCGCAGCACGATCTGGCGAGACCAGCCCGGAATCGGCTTGGCGGAAAATGGTAGCTCCTATATTGAGCGTTGTTTCCGCTGGGCGCATGAAGCCGATCCGCAAGCCCTGCTGTTCTACAACGAGGCTGAGGCGGAGGTCGTGAATCCCAAGTCGGACGCGATCTACGCCATGGTTCGCGATTTCCGGAGGCGCGGTGTCCCCATCGATGGCGTGGGATTTCAGATGCACATTGTGAATCTGCACGCCGATGTCGCGTCCATTTCTGCCAATATCAATCGCTTCACTGCTCTGGGAGTGCAGGTCCACATCACCGAGATGGACGTCGCCCTGCCGGTCGATGCAAACGGCAATCCTCGCCCCGAGGACCTGCAACGGCAGGCGGGCATCTATCGCCAGATTGCCACCGCTTGTCTGTCTCATCCCGGATGCACGGCGATCCAGACCTGGGGTTTCACGGACAAGTATTCCTGGATCGGATCGCACTCGAAGCAGACGCAGGGCGTGGCCCTGCCCTTTGACCGGAACTATCGGGCCAAGCCTGCCTACGAGGCGCTGCGGAATGCACTGGAGTCGGCAAGGAGTCGTTAGTCGTTGGTCGTCAGTCGTTGGCGGGAGGGAATGCGACGAACCGCGAACGACGAACGACTAACGACCGACGACCCCCTATAATGTGATCACTCCTTGGCCGCACCGAATCCAATTCGCGACGAACCGAAGACCTCCGGCCGCCGGAAGGCCGTGATCGCGCTGGCGATCGGCGCTTTTCTGCTGCTCGCGATCCTGGTGTTGCAGGCCTCGTTCAATCTGAAGTTCATCAGCCCTGACAGCAACCAAGAGCTTCTGTTTTTTGCCGGACTGAGCGGCCTGATTTTCTTTGCCTTCGTGGCGCTGACGCTAGTTCTTGGACGCAACCTGCTGAAACTCTATGCCGAACGGCGGCAAGGCGTGGCCGGTTCAAAGTTCCGCACGCGCCTGGTGGTGGTCAGCCTGCTGCTGTCGTTCTTGCCCGTGCTTGCGATGTTCTGGTTCTCGTACGGGCTGATGAACCGCTCCATCGACAAGTGGTTTTCCCAACCGGTCGAGGAAGTGCGCGCGGATACCGCGGCCATGTCGGCTCTGCTCTATGACTACGCGGGCCAGAATGCGGCCTCGGAAGCACAATCCATCGCACAGACAGACGAATTTCAAAGAGCTTTTGCCAGCGGAAATTTCTCTGAAGCCACGGAAGAACTTCGCGAATACATCCCGGCGCTGCAGGGCGGATTCGTTCTGGCCCTGGCGAACGGCAATGCGGCAGCCAGCCTGAATACCCCGGCGCTCTGGACCGAGATGAAAGATGGTTTCCCGGTGCAGTCGGCCCTGCGCGGAGAGCACCCCCATTTCCAGTGGGGCCAGACGGACTACATTGTCGGGGCGGCCCCGCTCCAAGGCGGCGCTGTGCTCGTCGCCATGCCTCTCCCGCCAAAATTTGCCCAAACGGCCAAACAGATTCAGGAAAGCCAGAAACGCTACATCGAACTGGCCGGAAAAAGAAAGCTGTTTCGGCGGACTTACATCGGATTTCTGCTGCTGCTGACGGTGGTGGTGCTGTTCGCTTCAACCTGGCTCGCGCTCCTGCTTTCGAAGTTGGTCAACCGTCCCGTGGCGGCGCTGGCGGCGGGTACCGAGGCCATCTCCAAAGGGCAACTGGACTACCGCGTCGATATCCGCGCCACCGACGAACTGGCCGAACTGGTGCAGTCTTTCAACAGCATGGCGGAGCAGCTCGAATCCAGCCGCCGCCAGATCGAAGCCTCCAGCCGCGATGTGGGCGCGGCGAACGAGGCGCTAGAAAGGAGACGCCGGTACATCGAAACCGTCCTCGAAAGTATTCCGACCGGAGTGATTTCGATTGACGCGACCCGCCGGGTGACGCTGGCGAACGCCGCTTTCTCCCGCATGTTTTACCTGGAGCGGAGCGAGTACGTGAGCCCGGCCTCACTGGTGAACCTGCCACTACAGGATGTGATTCCCGCCGACGTGCTCGCCGATCTGGAACCGCTGCTCCGCCGTGCCGATCGTATGGGCATCACGGCAGCCAACATGGAACTTGCGCTGCCCCGAGCTCAGTTGAATGTCGCCGTGACCGTGTCCGCGCTGAGCCACGCCGCCGAAGGGCTGGGATATGTGTTGGTGTTCGAAGACCTGTCGGACCTGCTGCGCGCGCAGAAACAGGCAGCCTGGCGCGAGGTGGCGCGGCGCGTGGCACACGAGATCAAGAATCCGCTGACCCCAATTGCTCTTTCCGCCGAACGCATTCATCGCCATTTGTCGCGGGGCGCCGCGCCCGATGCAGCCTCACTCGAGGTGATCCGCACTTGCGCGGAAACCATTAGGAATGCCGTCGAAACCGTGCGCGCGCTGGTGGACGAATTTTCCGTGCTGGCGCGTTTTCCCGCCTCCCGCCCGCAACCGGCTAGCTTGAATAACCTGGTGGAAGCTGCGCTCATCATGTTCAATGGGCGGCTGGAGGGGATTCGCGTGCGTACGGAACTGGCGCGCGATCTGCCGGCCGTAATGGCCGACCCGGAAGCGATCAAGCGGGCGGTCGCAAACCTGGTGGATAACGCCGCGGAGGCGATGCAGGATGCGATCCTGAAAGAGATCACGATTTCAACCTCGCTGGTGGCCAGTCGCGATGCCGTCGAACTGGTTGTCTCCGACACCGGACAGGGAGTTTCGCGCGACGTGAAGGAACGACTGTTCCTGCCGTACTTTTCGACCAAGCAACGCGGCACGGGGCTGGGTCTGGCCATTGTGAGCAGAATTGTGGAAGACCATCATGGTTCGATCCGCGTGGAAGAAAACAAGCCGGTGGGCAGCCGCTTCGTTGTCGAGCTGCCCGTAGCGGTTGAAACTATCAGCACGCCGGCGGCAAGCTAGGCGTTGTTAAGCTAAACAATGGCACACATCCTCATCGTTGATGACGAATCCGGTATCCGCGAATCCTTGCGCGGCATCCTCGAGGACGAGGGATACAAAACCAGCGTCAGCCCGAGCGGCGAAGACTGCCTCGAGTTGTTGCGCAAGAGCAGCTTCGACCTGATCCTGCTGGATGTGTGGCTGACCGGAATAGACGGTCTGGAAGTGCTGGAGAGGATCCGCGCGATGGAGGATCCGCCGGAGGTCATCATGATCTCGGGCCACGGGACCATCGAGACGGCGGTGCGTGCCACCAAGCTGGGCGCCTACGATTTTGCGGAAAAGCCACTATCGCTCGAAAAGACGCTCATCCTGGTAAAAAATGCGATCGACGCGCGGCGGTTGCGCCATGAGAATCTCGACCTGCGGAAGCAACTGCAGTCGAAGAGCGTGATCGTGGGCGACAGCGTTCCCATGAAGGCGCTGCGCCAGCAGATCGGGCTGATGGCGCCCACCAACGGACGCGTGCTGATCTATGGCGAATCGGGCACCGGCAAAGAGTTGGTCGCACATGCCATCCACATGCAGAGCCTTCGCAAAGATGAAATGTTTGTCGAAGTGAACTGCGCCGCGATTCCCGAGGACCTGATCGACAGCGAACTCTTCGGGCATCGCAAATCGTCGTTTCCGGGAGCTACCGCCGACAAGGAAGGCAAATTTCAGAAGGCGGATCGCGGAACTTTGTTTCTGGATGAAGTCGGCGACATGAGTCTGAAGACGCAGTCCAAAGTCTTGCGTACCCTGGAACAACAGCGATTCATCCCAGTCGGAAGCGACGATCCCGTCACCGTGGACGTGCGCGTGATTGCGTCCACCAACAAAGACCTGGAAGAAGAAATCGCCAAGGGGAACTTCCGCGAGGATCTTTTTTACCGACTGAACGTGGTTCCGTTTGTGGTGCCGCCGCTGCGCGAACGCAAGGAAGACATCCCGTTGTTTGCGCGACACTTTCTGAAAGAATTTGCCTCAGCCTACGGCCGGCGTCCAAGAGAGATCACCGACGATGCCATCGACGTCCTGATGCGCTATGCCTGGCCGGGGAACGTCCGCGAGCTGCGCAATGTGATCGAGCGCATCGTGATCATGAATCCCACCACCTCACGATTTGAACGCAAGCATCTTCCGCCACTGGTGCACCGCGACGCCAGCCGCCGGGTGGCGGGCAGCGAGGGTTCCACGCTGCACCAGGCGCGGGCGGCCTATGAGCGTGACTACATTCTCAAAAAGCTGGACGAGAATCATGGCAACGTCAGCCGCACCGCGGAAGTGCTCGGGCTGGAGCGAAGCCACCTGTATCGCAAGATGAAGAGTTTGGGGATTGCGGCGAAAGAGTAGCAGGTGTCAGGTATCAGGTCCCAGGAAAAGCTTGGGAGTTGATCGTCAGATCTAACGCCCTTTTCCCGCGCGCCTCAGTTTATTAGTTTTTCGCGTCCTTTATGTCGGGGAAATCATCTTCCCAATACTCGTCGGGACGGCGGCCTTCGCCGGGCTGCAATTCGATGCCGCGCAACTGCACGCGCCGAATCTTGCCGGAGATGGTCTTGGGTAGTTCGGAAAATTCGATCCGGCGGATGCGCTTGTAGGGACCAAGACGGGCGCGGATGAATTTGAAAATTTCGCGTGCCAAATCAGCCGACGGCTGAAAGCCGGGCTTCAAGGTGATGAATGCCTTGGGCACATTCCAGCGGATGGCGTCCGGACTGGGCACAACGGCAGCTTCGGCGACACAGGCATGCTCGATCAGTGCGCTCTCCAGTTCGAACGGGCTGAGGCGATAATCGGAACTCTTGAAGACGTCATCTGCGCGGCCGATGTAGGTGAAGTAACCATCGGCATCGCGGTGAGCCACGTCGCCGGTGCGGTAGTAACCTCCAGCAAAGCACTGTGCGGTGCGCTCTTCATCGTCCACGTAGCCGACCATCTGGCTGATGGGCTTGGGATCGCACCGGACCGAGATCTCGCCGTCATCGGACTCCTTGCCCTCGACATCGAGCAGAACGACGCGGTGCCCGGGCGAGGGCTTGCCCACGGCGCCGGGTTTTACGGTCTGTCCGGGAAAATTGCCCAGCAGCAGGACGTTTTCGGTCTGGCCGAAACCGTCGCGAATGGTGATATTCCAAGCCGCTCGCACCCGCTCGATCACTTCCGGGTTGAGCGGTTCGCCGGCACTTGCCAGCTCTTTAAGCTTCACTGGGAATGACTTCAAATCCTCGAGGATGAACAGACGCCAAACGGTTGGTGGCGCACACATCACGGTGACACCGCAGCGGGCGACTACCTCGAGGGTGCGCTTGGCGCTGAAGCGATCGTAGTTGTGCACGAAGATGGTGGCGCCTGCGTTCCACGGCGCGAAGAAGCTGCTCCAGGCGTGCTTGGCCCATCCCGGAGTGCTGATGTTCAAGTGGACATCGTCAGGCCGGATGCCAATCCAGAACATGGTGGCAAGGTGGCCGACAGGATAGCTTTGGTGAGTATGCAGCACGAGCTTGGGCAGAGCGGTCGTGCCCGAAGTGAAATACAGCATGAACGGATCGGTCGCGTTGGTCTCGCCGTCTGGAGTGAAGTCGGGGCTTTGTTCATAGGCTCGCGTGTAGGGTATCCAGCCTTCTTCCGCTGCGCCGACGAGTATGCGAGTGTAATCGCCGGCGATGCTGGCAAATTTTTCGGTCAGGCCAGGAATGGTGATCACGTGCCGGGCTTTGCCGCGGTCGAAGCGGTCGCGCAAATCGCTGACCGTAAGCAGCGTGGCAGCGGGGATAACGATGGCGCCCAGTTTGAGAGCCGCGAGCATGATTTCCCAAATCGCGACCAGGTTGGGAAGCTGGACGATAAGGCGGTCACCGCGGCGAACTCCCTGCTGGCGCAAGAAGTTCGCAACCTGGTTGGAGCGCCGCGACATCTCGGCGAAGCTCAGCTTCACCTCGGGGCCGTTTTCGTCCACGATCCAAAGCGCCGGCTTATTGTTGCCACGCGCGAAGGTATCGAAGTAATCGAGCGCCCAGTTGAACTTATTGAGCTGAGGCCAGCGGAAATCGCGGTAAGCGGTCTCGTAGTCTTCGCGCTGCGTGAACAGGAACTCGCGTGCAGCCAGAAAAGCTTTCAGCTCCTCACGCTGATGCACACCCCCTGTTTCAATAGGGCTCGCTGTCATAAGCAACTCCTGGAAAAGCCGACATTTCCGGGGCCAGAGGAGACACCCGACATTCTGCGTCCCCACTGTAACGCTATAGCTCTTGCAATACTACTTTTTATAAATCTAACGGCAAATCGTCGTCTTGACGCAAATGTCGCGCGATTTTCCTGAGACCTGACACCTGAGACCTACCGCTTCAGCATGTGAATCTCAGTCCCGTTCTTGTGAAACTGGACTTCGTCCATCAACTGATTGATCAGGTAAATGCCACGGCCGTGATGGGAATAGATGTTCTCCCCCTGGCAGGGATCGGCAATCTTGGCGGGATCAAAACCGGAGCCGGGATCGCGCACCACGATCAGCATGCCATGCCGCGCGTCGCAGGCCACGTCGCATTCGACAATTTTGGAGGGATCGCTTTTCGCGCCATGCACGACGGCATTGGCCAGGGCTTCGGTCAACGCCAGTTCGATGTCGTCTTCGCGTCCCGGAGCGCATTTCATTTCCCGCACCACATTCATCACGCTGCGGACGACCGGGTCCACGGCATCGCGGTCGGCGGCAAGCATTACGCTGAGCTTGAGATCGAGCTTCTCCGCGTCGAAGTTACACGACTGCGGCGGCTGCTGAGAGGATGGGGAAGAATCTGCCATAATCGGCTGTGGGCTTTGGCTCCAGCCTGTCCCTTAACTGAGATGCAGGGAGGCGCTGACAGATTCTAGGGACTTAAGGGCTGAGATGCAAACTTTATTTGAATCGCAGGCAACCGTTAGCGTATGACGTCGGCGGGTTACCCACGGTCAGGTTGCCGCCTAACGACCTGAAACCTACAGCCTGGAGCCCACTTCACGACTCAGGATCTGGCGGGCCTCCCATCTGCTGTAGCTGGCGCCGCCAATCCAGTTCTTCCACAAAGCTGCGCGAATCGCGCCAGCCAGCCTTGATCTTGACGAAGAGCTCGAGAAAAACTTTGGTCCCTACCATCTTCTCGATGTCGAGGCGGGCTGCGGTTCCAATCTTCTTGAGCATTTGGCCGCCTTTGCCGAGCAGGATGGCCTTTTGACCGTCGCGCTCGCAATAAATCACGGCGGCTATCCGCGTCAGCCTCGGACTCTCTTCAAACTGCTCGATCAGCACCGAGACTGCGTGCGGCACCTCTTCATGCGTCTGCATGAGAACATGCTCGCGGATCAACTCCGCCGCCATGAATCGCACCGGCTGATCGGTAATCTGATCCTCGGGAAAATAGCGTGGGCCATTGGGCAGAGCCTTCAGCACGCAGGACAGCAATTCATCGAGCCCCTTCTTCTTGAGAGCGGAGATCGGGACGATCTCCTTGAAATCGTGCAGCGCCTGGAACTGTGCGATCAGCGGGAGCAGCTTACTCTTGTCGGCCAGCAGATCAATTTTGTTGAGCAGCAAGAAAACCGGAGTGCCCGCCTTTTTCGCCAAGTCGAGGACGAAGCTGTCGTCGCGCTCCCACTTCTTTTTAGCATCCACAATCATGAGAATCAGTTCGCAGCCTTCGAGCGCCTCGCGCACCTCGGACATCATCTTGCGTCCGAGCGAGGAGCCGGAACGCTGAACTCCGTGCGTGGCAACTCCCGGTGTATCAATGAGCACGATTTGCCCTTCCTCGCGTCCCTTCTGCTTGGGGACGTTGATGATTCCGAGAATGCGGTTGCGCGTGGTCTGAGGTTTCGGCGAAATGATGGCGAGCTTCTCGCCGACCAGCGCATTCAGCAGCGTGCTCTTGCCCGCGTTGGGGCATCCGAGAATGCAGACGAATCCGGAGTGGAAGGACATGGGGATAGGGTACTAGAACATCAGATCTCAGGTGTCAGGTCGCAGGTCTCAGCAAAACCGGCTCTTGATGATTGTTTACCAGTTGGTACTGGTACCCCCACCCCCCCCCACCC
>Ga0208191_1000798_pt1 | contig 19025 bp, 22 predicted proteins | sample June2015DPH_13_5_FD_184709 | JGI IMG/M metagenome (GOLD analysis project Ga0208191, IMG submission 184709) | Peatland microbial communities from SPRUCE experiment site at the Marcell Experimental Forest, Minnesota, USA - June2015DPH_13_40... | ecosystem: Environmental > Terrestrial > Soil >... | reverse complement strand
CGTGGTAAAATGAAGTTCCGCACGCCGGAGAGGTGGCAGAGTGGCCGAATGCGGCGGTTTGCTAAACCGTTGTACGGGCTAACACCTGTACCGAGGGTTCGAATCCCTCCCTCTCCGCCATTACCTTTGTAATCTAGCACTTGCAAAGTGGTGATATCTACACTGATATCAAAGTGGAGGATCGCCATTGAACCGCGAGTGCAGCGTCAGCAAACGAGTCCAGACGCCCCAAGGTGTTCGCTACTGCCCTGTCGTTCTCTCCGCAAATGGCCGAATCAAGCCTGACGCGGTGCTCGTCAGCGGCAAAGAACAACGGCATCCGGAAGGTGCGTATTACATTTCTTGGTACGAGGGAAAGCGTCTTATCCGGCTCTCAGTCGGCAAGGACGCTGCTACTGCTACTGCCCGCCGTCTTCAAAAAGAAGCCGAGCTGAACGCGAGAAACAACGGCGTCTCCGTCGTGCCCGACGGTCAGAACGGACAGAGGTCAGTAGCCGCAGCCGTCGCGGACTTTCTTGACGAAACCAAGCTCACGAAGAAGCCGAAGACGCTGGCCGCCTACACCACCGCTCTGAACTACTTCACCGAGTCCTGCCCCAAGCTCTACGTCGAAGACATCGAACGCAAAGACCTGCTCAAATTCGCTGCATTCCTGCGTGAGGAAAAAGAGCAGGCACCCCGCTCCGTCTATAACAAGTTCGAGAACGTGATGACGTTTCTGAAGGCGAACGGGATTCGCGGGCTGGCGGGAAAAAACGACTGGCCTCGGTACACCGAAGAAGAGCCGGAGACGTACGAGGACGAAGAGCTTGCTGCCCTGTTCGCTGCCTGTGATTCGGAAGAGCGGCTCTGGTACGAGTTCTTTCTGATGACGGGCATGAGAGAGCAGGAGGTGATGTACGCGTACTGGTCGGATATCAACTTCACTCACGCCACGGTTCGGGTCAGCCACAAGGCCGACAGGGGATGGACACCGAAGGCGTACAAGGAACGCGAGATTCCGATTCCTGCAACGCTGGTCAAAAGTCTGAAGGCGTGGAAGACGAAGGCGAACAAGACATGCAACCTCGTGTTTCCGACCTCCGGATGCAATGTGAAGATGAACTTTCTGGATGATCTGAAGGCCGTTGCCGAGCGTGCCAACCTCGACGAAGACAACTTTTGGCTGCACAAGTTCCGGGCGACATTCGCAACGCGGCATTTGTGGAACGGGGTAGACCTTCGCACGGTTCAGATGTGGTTGGGCCATGTGGACATTGAAAGTACGATGAGGTATTTGAAGCCGTCACGGAGTCAGACCGTCAGGGATAAAGTGAACTCGACGTTCAAAGAGGTCCAACAATGAACAGCGTACTCGACAGCCCGAATCCACATCGGTTGATGTCTCTGGCATCTCGCATCAAAGCCATTCATCGTGCTCTGACGGCTGAAGAGCTTGCGGAATTACTTCAGATGTCCCGCATAACGATTCTCCGGCGGGCTAAGCGGGGGAGCATTCCCTCGTTTCGAGTAGGCTCCTGCGTCAGATTCGATTCTGCTGCAATCGCCAAGTGGCTAATGCAACAGGGCGTGCGATCCATGTCCAAACCTTAGTCGCACAGGCGGGCGAAGACTTCACCTCACAACCCAGTCAATGAGGCGATTTTACGCCAACCAGAATAGCACGCAAATGATGCGGGGGACTCTCATGCCCTCATCGCGGGAAGGTTCTCCCCTTGCTCACAGTGACCCCTGAAAACAGAAGCAACGCATACGATTGCGACTATTTTCTCACTATCCGCTCAACAGCTTGGTTTACGTCCTCACGGGCTTTCTTTTTGGCGGTTTCGCGGCGGGTGCCATTTAGCCTCTTCTCCGATCGGTCGGATTGGCGCTGTGACTTCTCAAGTTTCGTTTGCTTCTTTGCCATGCTCACAGTTTCCACAGCCGATCAAACTTTGGCCATCCCTGTGAATATTTAAACTGGCTCACTAGCCAATTTTGAGGTCGCTACTCTAAAATGGTTCCCGATTGTTGGTGTAAAGGCGAGTAAAAGATGTGACTCAAGTCACTGACATCACGCGCTCATTCGTGTCGAATTACCAAATCTCGCCTCTCCGAAGAGCAGTTCCCACCGTTGAGACGCAGCACCCCCCTGAGGCGAATGACCCTAATTCTCGGGAAACGCATTTCCATCAGACAAAAGGAAGAGGAGAACCCTGATGCTTAACAAAATACTGACCTCTGCGGTAGCATTTTCGGTTATTTCCTTCGCGATTCTCACTACTCCGGCGGCCGTCGCGCAAAGGATTGCAAACAATGTCCCGGACGGCATTCGTCAAGCCAGCGATTTGGGCCTGATTGATCCGGCAAGTGAGATCAACATTACCGTACAACTCAAGATGCAGAATGAACCGGCTTTCGATAAGCAATTGGAAGCTCTGTACGATCCCTCGTCCCCTAGCTTTCACCAGTGGCTGACCGATAAAGACTTGAAGAATTACGCACCCCCGAAGGAACAATTCGACGCGGTGCGCACGGAGCTTGAGAACCACGGTCTTACCATTCTTTCTGTAGACAAGAATGGTCTGTCGATTCGCGCTCGTGGAACCGCGGGTAATATAGAGAGCGCGTTCAACACGGAGATCCACGAATTCCAGCGCGCCGGTAAAGTCTTCCGGGCGAACGTAGAGAATGCGCGATTGTCCGGGGTTGCCGGAGATTACGTGACGGCGGTCGCGGGTATTGAGAGCCATCAGGTTCACCCACTCTTAAGCCGCGCTGTGAATCTCAGGACGCATGAGCCTCCGCCAAATGCAGCTCTATCCAAAGTGGAAGCCTCAGGTGGGCTCGGTTCGATCATCACCGATCAGATTCTCTACACCCCCGCCACATTTACTTTCACGACGCCGGGTGCGTCGCTTCCTGTGGGTGTGTATTACGGTAACGTTTACGGTGCGAACCCCGCCTTGACTCCCGACTACACTCCATCCCAGCTCCAGGCCCTTTATGGTCTGCCTGCTGCCTATAAGCAGGGGCTCGATGGAACGGGGCAAACCATCGTGCTGCTGGAAGCTTTTGGTTATCCCACGAACAAATCCGATGCCAATGCTTTCTTCAAGCTGGCGGGCTTGCCGCCGTTGACGTCCTCTACCTTCAGTATCGTTTATCCAGAGGGCAAGCCCGTGGATCCGAATGCTGGCATCGTAACCGGGTGGAATATCGAGATCGCGCTCGATACCCAGTGGGCTCACTCCATTGCCCCAGGAGCCAAGATCATTGTCGTTGCCGCCGCCGGACAGGATAATGAAGATCTTCTGGATGCCATGAGCTATATCATCAACAACAACCTCGGCTACACCATCAACGACAGTTGGGAAGTTGACCAGGATATTAGCGCCGGTCCGCTCGAAGAGGAAGCCTTCGACGATGTCCTCAAGCTTGCCGCAGCAAAGGGCATCTCCTTCCAATTCTCGAGCGGCGACGGTGGGGATGGAGGCATTGGCACCCCTATCGGCGCGCCTCTTGTACCCTCCAACTCGCCGCATGCAACCGGCGTTGGTGGTACTTCCATCCTGAATAACATCAATGGCTCCGGCTACGAAGCGCTCGGCTGGGGCACCAGCTTTGTCGCCCTCAACGAAGTCGCTGTTCTGGATCCACCTTTGGCACAACCATTCTGGGGTGGATCGGGAGGAGGAGAGAGCATTTATTTCCCCAAGCCATCATGGCAAAAGGGTCTTCATGGGACTGGCCGGCACGTTCCTGATGTCTCTGCATTAGCCGATCCCTGGACGGGCGTGCCCATAGTAGTGACCGTGAACGGAGTGCAGCAATTACAAGCTGGATGGGGAGGCACCAGCCTCGCCAGTCCCATCTTCACGGCAATCTGGGCCATTGCCAATCAAAAAGCTGGTCATTCGCTGGGGCAAGCTGCACCTACGGTTGACGCCTTGCCGCCGGGTGACCTGGTGGACGTGCTGCCTCTCACCAGCCCCACGAATGTAGCTGGGACTATCTTCGATTCCACGGGCAGCACGTATTATTCGCCAGCCAATCTCTTCGATGGCCTCGTCGGCACCAGCACGGGCTTCACCAGTGCTGTAGTGAACTTCGGCGGCGGTGTAGACGACGCTATAAGCTTCGGTTTGGATTCCTCGTTGACCGTCACGAAGGGCTGGGACGATGTGACTGGCTATGGCACTCCCTACGGACTCACGTTTCTGAACGCGGTAGCCAAGTAGAAGAAACTCGCAACTGCACCAACTCCAATATGGGGAAAGCCAGATGTTCTGGCCTTCCCCATTTTGTTTTCGCCAAACTTTGTCATCCTGAGCAAAGTGGCGTGTTCTTGCAACAGCAAGCCTTCTTCGACAAGTAGTCCCGTTCAACGTGGTGTTTGTCGACTATTACGTGCCACAAAGGAACGGGGTCGTGATCGACTGCCTTGCACCACAGACACAGGGGCCTGCGCTTGCATCAGACATACTTCAAGCTCAAAACCTTCGCAAGGGATAATCATTGCCGCCTTCGACTACCGAAATGCGGAAGATGTGAAATTGAAGGAGGAATTCCAGATCTGTGGCAGGTCGGGATTCAGGCGCACGGCAGGGATTCGGGCTCGTTCCAGAATCGCATTGAAAATCACACCGGGACTTTCCCCACGGACGGCAATGTGCCTGTCGCCATCTCGTACAAGACAACTCCCAACGAGAACAAGTCCGTGCGTGCGTCCAGTTCCTTGGCTCGAACTTGCTCCGGCGACATGTAAGCGACGGTGCCGAGCGTAGAACCGAGATTACGGCGCTCTGGAAAGACGCCGACCCCGACATCCCCATCCTGAAGCAAGCCAAAGCGGAGTACGCGAAGCTGCAGTAGCTTTTTCCGTCCCGATTGACCTCTATCCAAATTCGACCTAACATTTCCGCCAATGAGCAGTTCTTCCCAACTCATTGGGCAAACCATTTCGCACTATCGCGTCATTGAGAGGCTCGGTGGCGGGGGAATGGGTGTTGTCTACAAGGCGGAGGACATAAAGCTGCATCGCTTTGTCGCCTTGAAATTCCTGCCTGACGAGATTGCTAAAGATGCGCAAGCTCTAGCCCGCTTCCAACGCGAAGCGCAAGCCGCCTCCGCACTGAATCATCCGAATATCTGTACGATCTACGAAATTGATGACCAACATGGCGAAGCCTTTATTGCCATGGAGTTTCTGGATGGGCTGACGCTGAAGCATCGGATTGCTGGTCGTCCGATGGAAACCGAACTGATCCTGGCTCTCGCCATTGAGATTGCGGACGCCCTCGACGCAGCCCACGCAGAAGGCATCGTCCACCGGGACATCAAACCCGCGAACATCTTCGTGACCAAGCGCGGGCACGCGAAGATTCTGGATTTTGGGCTGGCGAAGGTCAGTATGGTAGGCACTTATTCAAGCAAGATTGCATCTCTAAAAACGCAGACGGGCTCGGTGGACGCGGAGCATCTGACGAGCCCGGGCACAATGGTGGGAACGGTGGCGTACATGTCGCCGGAGCAGGTGCGTGCGAAAGAATTGGATTCGCGTACCGACCTGTTTTCGTTTGGTTCCGTACTGTACGAGATGGCGACAGGCGATTTGCCGTTTCACGGAGAAAGCTCGGCGATGATCTGTGAGGCCATCGTGAACCGTGCTCCAGTTGCTGTGGTTCGGCTGAATCACGACGTGCCGCCGAAGCTGGAAGACATCATCAACCGGGCGCTGGAGAAAGATAGAGAACTGCGTTATCAGCACGCAGCCGACATGCGTTCCGAGTTGCAGCGGCTGAAGCGGGATACAGAGACGGGGCGAGCCATAGCTGCGAGTTCCGGCACGGTGGCGGCGGCACAGGAAAGCGGCCCTCATGTTGTAGCCCAACCGCCGTTGCCAGCATCAGGTTCTTCCCATGCGCTTGCTCCATCTCCGTCTTCGAGCGCCATGAAGATCCCCGAAGTTCCTGTGGTGGGCAGGAAACTTTGGAAAATTCTGGTTCCAGCCGCCGTAATACTTGTCGCTGCTGCAATCGGAGGAACGCTCTACTTCCGCTTCCACCAGACCACGCACCGCCTGACCGACAAAGACACCGTCGTTCTCGCTGATTTTGCCAACAGCACGGGCGATGCGGTGTTCGACGACACGCTGAAGACTGCTCTCACTGTCTCTCTGCGGCAATCGCCCTTCCTGAATGTGCTCTCCGACAGCGATGTTGCCAAAACCCTACAACAGATGACTCGTCCAGCCAACACGAAGCTCACGCCCGAGGTAGCCCGTGAGCTTTGCCTGCGGGCGGGTAGCAAGGCTTATATTGCCGGATCGATTGGCGGTCTGGGCAGCGAATTTGTGCTGGGACTGAAGGCGGTGAATTGCCAAAGCGGTGACACGCTGGCACAGGAACAGTTGACCGCGGCGTCCAAGGAAAAAGTGCTGGACGCGCTGGGTGAGGCGGCATCCAAGCTGAGGGGTGAACTGGGCGAATCGCTGGCTATGGTGCAGAAGTTTGATGTCCCGCTCGAACAGGCCACCACGTCTTCACTCGAAGCTCTGAAGGCGTACAGCCTTGGAATAAAGGCGTCTAATGAGAAGGGCACCGGCGCAGAACTGTCTTACGAACAACGTTCCATCGATCTTGATCCGAATTTTGCCATGGGGTACAGGGCAGTGGGCAACATCTACGACGCACTGGGCGAGACGGGGCGGGCCAGCGAGTATCTCACCAAAGCATTCCAGTTGCGGGAACATGCCAGCGAACGGGAAAAGCTGACGATCACTGCCGACTACTATTCGAGTGTAACCGGGGAACTGGATAAAGCGGCCCAGACTTATCAGGAGGAGATTGAGAGCTACCCGCGCGAGCCACGAGCTTACAACAGTTTGGGCGGGGTGTATTCCCTACAGGGGCAGTATGAGAAATCCGCGGAGCTCACGAGCCAAGCCCTGCGCCTTAGACCCGATTCAGTGGCTCAATATGTGAATCTCGCCAACGATGCCCTTGCGTTGCAACATTTCGACGAAGCGCGGCGGATCATCCTCGAGGCGCAGGCGCGAAAACTGAATGATTTCGGTTTGCACGTCGCTCTCTACGCTATTGCCTTTCTTGGGGCCGACTCTGCGGAAATGGCGGAACAGCAGCAGTGGTTTGCAGGCAAGCCCGAAGAGAACCTTGGACTGGCGCTTGCATCCGACACCGAGGCATACGCCGGTCATATGGGCAAAGCGCGGGAACTGACTAAGCAGGCTGTGGACTCCGCAGTGCGGGCTGACAGCAAGGAAAATGGGGCAATATGGCTGGCGAATGCTGCTCTCGAACAAGCGGCTTCTGGCAATGCCACAGAAGCGCGGCAGTCGGCGGCAGAGGCTTTGAAGCTGGCTCCGACGAGTCCGGGCGTCGAAGTCGAAGCCGCCATTGTGTTTGCCATATTGGGCGATACAGCACGAGCCGAATCCTTGGCACAAGACTTGGGGAAACGCTTCCCGCTGGACACCCAGATGCAGTCGCTTTGGCTGCCGGCGATTCAGGCACAATTAGCACTGGACAAAAAGAACCCGACTGCCGCCCTGAATCTTCTGCAAGCTGCTTTCCCTATCGAGTTGGCACAGATTGGGTTTATCAACAGTATTTCCTGCCTTCATCCCACGTACATACGCGGAGAAGCGTATCTGGCGGCCGGACAAGGCAGTGCTGCCGCTGCCGAGTTTCAGAAAATACTCGACCACAGCGGCATCGTCTGGAACTGCTGGACGGGAGCGTTGGCGCATCTGGGAGTGGCTCGTGCCAATGCCTTGCAATCGAGAACCTCGCAGGGTGCGGATGCCGATGCCGCCCGCGTCCGGGCGCTCGCCGCCTACAAAGATTTCCTCACACTCTGGAAAGACGCCGACCCCGACATCCCCATCCTGAAGGAAGCCAAAGCGGAGTACGCGAAGCTGCAATAGCAGCGTGGCGATCTTCCAATCATGCCTGACCTGCTTGCACCAAAAATTGTCACCTGACGCTATCCGGCGTTACACTCACAATCCACGCCTGACCATCCCCCTGTCCTTTAGTCCGAACTCAAAGAACACTTTCGATTAGACCAGCCGCTCTGATCTGGTGCTATTTTCGATTCGAAAAGGAGATTGCATAATGCTTGGCCAGCCCTCCCCCTTTTGTATTTGCGGTGCCCCATGTGCTCTGGAAACCCAGTTCGAGGTCCTGGGGATCAAGCGACAGGATGCCACGAAAGGAAACAAGCTAAACGTCCTTGCGGCTACGTGCGGACATTCCTGGATACTTTCAGATGGCACTGCCATTGCAATCAGGAAGGGCCTCGCAGCAGATAGGCGCATAATCTCGGCGTTCCTGGACGCCATGTGATGGCTGAGTTTTCGCTTGCGAACGCCGATCTGTACCGAGCTTCAGATGAGCGCCTCAGCAACGCATTGATGTTGGGGACAACCCGCTAATGCTTAGCCTTGTATTCATGGCGGTCGTGACTACCCTGGCCGTGTTCACTATTTTGGCCAAAATATGCGCGGGCAAAACCAAAAAGGCAGAAAAGTGGGAGAAGGGAGAAATCATCAAGCAGCTTTTGGCACTATCTGAGCGCGAAAACAGCAGTTCGGTAGTCGCGGCTCCTCCGGCCAGAAGTCCATGCTCTGCGTCCAACTCAGCCACCTGCGCTGACACATCGCGAAAGGGCACATCTCAGGGGCGCAACTCGAAGCGAAGATACCCGACCGCGAGCTCTCAGCCCCCGATCTTACCCAGACCCAACCAAGCCGACGCCCAAATTGAAGAAAAAATCCGCCAACGCGCGTATGAGTTGTATCAAGAACGTGGCCGAGTGAATGGAAGCCCAACAGATGACTGGCTGCAAGCAAAGCAGGAAGTGTTGAGCCGCAAAGCCCGAGCGGGCAACGGATCGTCTTAATCATTTCTCGTCTGTACTTCGCGACGAAAAGGAACAACTCCAAGAGTTGGCGAATTCATGGTAAAGTCTCGACGGAGGTTGCTGCTATGTATCTGCGGCTTGCTTTTTGGACTGGGGCGATGGCCTACATTTCGTTCCTTTTTGCCCGCTTTGATATAGGCACTGGTCCTTCCTCGCCAGGCGTCATGCTCACGGCAACATTCTTCGGAGCCATAACAGGCTTGGCGCTCGCGGGCATGTTCGCCCACCGGGTTAAGCGTAAAGCACTGCCGCGATGAGCTGCTCGTATTGCGCCCTCGCCAGGCTCGGTTCCTGCCGGTTCATCGGGTCAATGTGCGTAATGGGAATGTTGCAACAACTACCCCTGGGTGGGCGATGGAATGGGAGCGGTCAAACTGCACGCAGAGTACGAAGAATACGATCATCAGGACCCAAGTAGCTAAGTGTACCCATGGAAGGTAGCTCTCGGGGAAGAACTGCCGATGCAGTCGCCAAACTTTGATCTCGTTAATCGGTGAGCGAACTGACCTCGGCGAAAATGCCCAGATCTTAGCGACATATTGTTCGCCGTAGGGGAGGTGTTGGTTAACCTCGTTGGTAATTCGTTTCAGAACCATCCACTGGGCTAGACCAGCCGAATAGAATATTCCGAAATAAAAAAGAATGCCCATAATGTACGGAGCCGCAACTGCGATTTGCTCCCCATTTTCAAGCCTAGTGCGCCGTTCCAAACCCGTCTACGTTACTTTGGACTTTGGACTGCAAATAACTGGCTCGCTCATGAGCTGCATTCCCCAACTGTCGCTAACAATTACACGCATTGACCTGGTCATTAGAAAACTACACATTCCTAACGCCACGAGTGGAAATCAAGAAGTCCCAGTCTTTACAGCGGTTCCACGGGAGCGATTCTGGGTAGGTTTTCTTAAATAGGCTACCGTGCGGTGTGATAGAACACCTCGATCTTTGGACATGGCGAGATCAGGATCCTATGCAATAAGAAGAGAGTTGTCGACGCTCCCTGTCCCAGTTTCCGACTCATTAGGGCCTTTTTAGCGTTCTCCTAAGGAGGCGCTTGGGAGTCGTGCCGTCTAGCAGCTTCGTCTGATTCGGGAAGCGGTGCAGGTCGCCGTCTTGCTCGCCGGCCTTACAGACGAGTCGAGCTTCCCTTCGCAAAGCAATGGATGTACGCCTCGGTCTGTGATCGTGGATCAGTGCAATCATGCTGAAACGTGCATCGCACCCGGCGCACTCGTATACATAGAGGTCGGGCACTTTGCAAGACGCTGCGATTCTTGAACGTGACGCCGTGAAACCAGCCACGGTCAACAGCAAGGAGTGCTACCGTGTGACCATTCGCCGGAGCAAGACTCACACTGGCGTGAATAACGTTGTCCCGAAAGAGGTAGGGGACGCGCTCCTCGAGGTTGCTAACGGAAACCCCAAGTACATTTTCTGGAGTGGCAACGGGGAGCCGGTCACGGTCGCTAAGGACTTCTCAGTACGGCGGCTAGAAAGTAACTGCAGTTCTAGGAAAGTGCGAGGCACTCGCCGAATGCAATGCAGATCAGCTTGCAGCAAACGCTTCTTCGAAGGGCCCGTGATCGCCCCATCGGTGTGTCCCTCGTTGACTCGGCTTCCTCACATCCTTAATATTGCACCCTGAGTCCTGCGCCTGCTCATGATCGGTCAGACCATCTCGCGCTACCACATCGTCGAAAAGCTCGGCGGCGGCGGCATGGGCGTAGTTTACAAGGCCGAGGACACCGAGCTTGGTCGTTTTGTCGCATTGAAGTTTTTGCCTGACGACGTGTCCCGAGACCCGCAGGCATTGGAACGTTTCCGACGTGAAGCTCGTGCCGCCTCCGCTCTCAACCATCCCAACATCTGCACAATTTACGACATCGGCAAGAGTGACGAGCAGTCGTACATCGCGATGGAGTTTCTGGACGGCGCGACCCTGAAGCATCGCATTGCTGGCCGGCCGATGGAAACCGATTTGATTCTGTCGCTGGCCATCGAGATCGCGGACGCGCTCGACGCAGCCCATACAGAGGGCATCGTTCACCGCGACATTAAGCCCGCGAACATTTTCGTCACCAGGCGTGGCCACGCCAAGATTCTTGATTTTGGGCTGGCGAAGGTCAGTCCGGCAGCCAGCTCTTCGAGCAACATTGCATCTCTTAACACGCAGACGGGTTCGGTGGACGCGGAGCATCTGACCAGTCCGGGCACAATGCTGGGAACGGTGGCTTATATGTTCCTGGCGAAGCGCTACAAGCTGCCCGAACAAGCGATAAAAATCATTGACCAGGCGGCGAAGATTCATGGACAGCAGAGCCGTGCAATTCAGGTAGCGGTTGAGCTTTTGTGGGAGAAGGTCGGATGGGCGGTGGAGGACAGCGCAATGTCCGCTATCCTTGATTCCCCACTCACGGGCAAGACCTACAAGATCCCACCCCGGACCGTCTCGCTTATTGAGGCGCTCTCGCATGAGTACGGAACGCAAGGGAAGGTCCTAGCCGCAATTGCCTACATGTTGTCCAAACCGGACCCGCGTGAGGGACTGACTCCCGCTCCTGGTCCGTTACCTCATGAAATCGTTTGCGCTAAGGTGAAACAGCGAAGGCCCTCCGCGCCAAGAACGAGCAAAAGCTAAAGGCGCGGAAGGCAAAACGCCGCAAGCGCTATCGGGAGGTGTGGTCGTCCGACGATTTTCGTGGGTGTTCGGTACCGTCCTCGAAGAGAGGTACCAGGGGAGCAAACGTTTATTTCCAACACAATGACGCAAAAAAGGAGTAGCCTTGCGCCGTCTCTCCTAGCATCCTTCCGCCGCGCCCCGTAGGGTGACGGTTCCCTACGAAATCAGATCCCCGCGCGGATTCTCCAGAAGGATGCTGGGATTGGTCACCTAAGAACAGGGGGCCCCGCGATGAAAACCAAAGCAAAATTCTCTACCCAAGTGGTCTCGGAGAGAAGTTCCGGCCGATCCGGCGTTTTGCTGGTGTGGCTTATGCTGATCTTGGTGATCGGGTTGTGTCGCCCGCTTGGCTTTGCTCAAGAAACCGTTGTTCTGGTCGGTTCTGGATCCAGCGTTCCCGGCCCGCTCTACAACAAGTGGGCGCAGGAGTACAACAAGCGCAACCCTGGGATCCAGATGAAGTACGTTCCGATGGGCACCAGCGAGGGCATAAAGCAGATTGCCCGCGGCAGCGGTGACTTTGGTGCTGGCGAGGCCCAACTTACAGCCGCGGAGCGCAAGGAAGGGGACTTGATCGAACTGCCGGCCGTGTTGATCGGCATCGTTCCGATCTACAACCTGCCCGGAGTTCATACTGAACTTCGCTTCTCCGGAGAGCTACTGGCCGAAATTTTTCTTGGGGAGGTAAAGACCTGGAATGCCCCCCAGATTACGAAGCTCAACCCAGAAGCATCTTTACCGAGTTTGCCCATCAAGGTGATTTACCGGCCAGCGGGCAAAGGCTCGAATTACGTTTTCAGCGAGTTTCTTTCCAAGACCAGTTCCAAGTTCCGCACACAGATCGGGACTAGTCCTTCTCCCAGTTGGCCGGTGGGAGTGCCCGCCGAACGCAGTTCGGATATGGCCGACAAGGTGAAAAGCGAGACGGGCTCGATTGGGTACGTAGAGGCTCAGTATGCAGTCAAGGCCAACATCCCACATGGCATGGTACAAAACGCAGCCGGGAAGTATGTGGAGGCTTCGCCGGAAACGATCAAAGCCGCCTGCCACGCGGTAGAGGCGCCGGCGTGGGACAAGTTTTCAGCTTCGTTGAGCAATGCCCCGGGGCCGGATGCGTTCCCCATCACCAGTTTTACCTGGCTGTACCTGCGCGCTACTTCATCCGATCCTCGACGCGCCGCTGCCCTGGCTGACCTGCTGAACTGGATGTTCACCGATGGCCAGCGACTTGCAGCAGAGGACGGCTACGCAGAACTGCCGCCACGGTTGCTGGCGAAGGTCAAGACCAAGGCCAGTTCACTCCACTAAGTAGTCTCGGCAAACCGCCGCGCTACTTTGCAAGCTGCCTGGTGATGGACTGTCACCCGGTACCAGCACCACATGGCAATCCCTGACATGCCCAACGTCACAAAACTAGCGCTCCGATTGGTCTCTTCCCTCATCTGCACGTACCCTCCGGAGCAACCCTAAGAAATAGAGCGCCGAATCCAAATCATGTCGCTCCATTGTTTCCGGCGAACCCGCGTACCAGAGCTCCCTGGAGCGGTATCGAATTGCGTCACTTGCCTCGTCAATCAGGGCAGGCAACCTGCCACGGTCTGATTCCAGAATTACCTCTCTATAAAGCTCAGGCCAGGATCTACCCGTATCCGACATTAGCCAAACCTCCTTTTTTGCTTTGAACATGATGATTTCCCCCTTTGAGACTTTCTCTCGAAGGAGTGACAAACGCGTTTATCTAGAATTGATGCAACTTGGCCGAGGCTGTAAGAGAACATGAACAACTTGTCATTTTGCCGCCACGGTGAATTCACGCAAGGGCCGGACGCGGGGTGCGTTCCTCGGGACAGGAACGGAGGTTTGTGATGGAGAACCGAACGACAGTCTTTTACGTGGACGACAATCCCAAATCCAGCCGATTGCTAACCAGTGTTCTTGAGGAATGCGGGTTCCGAGTGATCGCGAAAAACGACCCGATCGAGGCGCTCGCGCTTTGCCAGCGAACCAACTTTGATCTGGCACTGCTGGACTACGAAATGCCATTGATGTCTGGTTCGCGGTTGGCCCAGGAGATCAAGTTTCTGGTGCCGGATGTTCCCGTGGTCCTGATCTCGGGGCGCTCGACTCTGCCGGCTGCGGAGCTGGCGTTTGTGGATGCTCACTTCGGGTTAGGGACCGTCCTGGACGATCTTCTCTGGACGATGCGGATCCTGGTGCGGCCGAAGGTCGTGACGATGGAGGACCATCGCCCGGATCAGAACGCGATGACACAGTGGGCGGACTCAACATGAATCACTGCGGGCAGCCTCGGCAGCCGAGTTTCTAGCGGGTGCCCATCGATAAGAGGCGCTGTCAAGGTCAAAGTTGTCCTATGGTTCCCTAATAGAGCTGACACCGAGTATCGCGCTTCCGTTCCCGCAAGGCGGGTTGCTGTTGAAAAATCGCCATTGAGGGGTTTTGAGCGTTATGGCCCGATTTCGTCATTTGACTTGTAGCTTCCGGATTGCCCTTCACCTTTGCTTTATTATCATCAGTTCTAAACGTGGGTAGGCCGCGACCCGTGTTCCACCGACGCAAATCATCAGCCGAGAGGTAGCCATGCGCCTGCTGTCCGTCTTCGCCCAGTGTTTCCTGACCGGCGCTTTGTTGATGGCCCAGGGGCAGCCAACTCCTGATGGGTCGATCCAGGCCAGAAACAAAGCCGTGGCGATGCGCGTATTTGATGAGATTTTCAACCAGGGAAAGTTCCAAGTGGCGGACGAAATCTACGCGCCGGATTTCCAAAACCACGGACTTCACCGATCGGTGGACCTGAAGACAGACCAGGAGGCGGTGCACGCTGAAAAGAAGGCATTTCCAGACCTCCGGATGAGCGTCCAGGAAATGGTCGCGGAAGGGGACAAGGTGGCTGTGCTATGGACATTTCAAGGAACCCATACCGGCTCCGGTTATGAAGGTCTTCCTCCCACCGGAACAAGGGTGGAGGTTCGTGGCATCACCATTTGGCGGATTGTGGACGGACGGATCGTGGAGGAGTGGTCCAGCTTCAGTGAAACGGGGGCCTACATCCGAATGTTTGCCCATCTGAAGTGGTGGTTCGTGTTTGCGGGGTTGCTCGTCCTGACCATAGTGATCGCTATCGAACGTCTTTTGGAGGATGGTCAGGAAAATGTTCGCCTATCGGCGGCTCAACTAAATCTCAATCGGGACCACGCCCAGATTGCTCGCCATGGTGGCCCAAAAGTCCGCCTGCACTTGTGAACCGCCCTGCCCGACTCGAACCCCCTCCCAGCAGCCAAACCCCTCAAAATCGGGCTTCCCAATGGGTTCACGCAAGCCAGAGCCGTCCTCGCTCAAATCACGACTGCGCTCTATGGAACACGAAAAAGAACACCATCACGCTGAGGCAGGCAAATGCATAGATGAACGACGAGAACAGCATGACCGCAGGAACCAAGCCCCGCAGGACATTGAGGAAGTTGAAGACGAACGTCCACACTAAAAGAGCCGTGATCAGAATCGTCCCGATCAGTACCAGCAATGCCGTTTTTGAGTGTCATTGTCGGAGTATGAACGTTGCCAGTGTCATCCGCAACTCTGGCTCCTAACTTGGGGCTGCTCGCCAGTCTGAAAAGGCGACGGGCAACGAGGGGGTACTATCGTAAAGCGATTGCCGAGGGCGTCCGGAATTCCATGAGAGTGTTCACCCAGAACGAGCCGGAGACTGACGCCGAGTCTGACCGCCTCGGAGACTTCCTCAAGGACTGCAAGGGCGGCAGGGCGAAGAACCCGTCGAGGGCTCGACGGGTTCTTCGCCGCCCTCATCGCGGGACCGAAGACCGTGATGCCGAGCGAATACTACCCGGAGGTCTTCGGCGGCGAGATGTCGGACACATGCGAGTTCGGCAGTCTCGATGAGGCGAACGAAATGGCGCGGGGGAAGAAGTACAAGCGGTGCTGCGGCGGCGCGACTGTGAACTGAGCGCTTTGTGGCTGCCGCCCCTGCTTGGAGTCTCCTGAACCTCGAAGTGCGATAATTGCTGCATAGAGTGGCGCAAGTTTCACCAGGAGGATCAGTCATGGCCAATCCGAAAACCATGAAAGCAGCGGTTGTCGAGGAATTCGGCAAGCCCCTCGTCGTTCAAGAAGTTCCAGTACCCACCCCGGGCCCAGGGCAAGTCCTTGTGGAGATTATCGCCACCGGTGTCTGTCATACCGACGTGCACGCGGCGGAAGGGGACTGGCCCATCAAGCCAACTCTGCCCTTCATCCCAGGCCACGAAGGCGCCGGCATCGTGGTCGCGCTCGGCGCCGGAGTCACACATCTCAATGTGGGGGACCGCGTCGGAATCGCTTGGCTGCACAGCGCGTGCGGGCATTGCGATTTCTGTTTGTCGGGCTGGGAAACGCTGTGCCTCGAACAACAGAACTCGGGATACTCGGTCAACGGAACCTTTGCCCAATATGCCCTGGGTCAAGCCGACTATCTGGGGCGGATCCCCAAGAACCTTTCCTTCGTGGAAGCCGCGCCGATTCTCTGCGCGGGGGTCACAACCTACAAAGGATTAAAACAGACCAATACGCGCCCTGGCGAGTGGGTCGTGATCTCCGGCGCCGGAGGCCTGGGCCACGTCGCCATCCAATACGCCAAGGCCATGGGCCTGCACGTCGCGGCCGTGGACCTGGGTCCGGAGAAGATGGCCTTGGCGCGCAAGCTTGGTGCCGACATCACCATCGACGCCAAGACGCAAGACCCGCCCAAGGAAATCCAAAAGCAGATTGGCGGCGCCCACGGAGTCCTGGTGACGGCGGTCTCCACCATCGCCTTCAAGCAGGCGGTCGGCATGTTGCGGCGCGGCGGCACCTGCGTGCTCAACGGCCTCCCCCCCGGAGAGTTTCCCGTATCCATCTTTGACGTGGTCTTGAACGGCTACACCGTGCGCGGCTCCATTGTCGGCACACGCCTCGATCTGGAGGAAGCCCTTTCCTTCGCCGCCGAAGGCAAAGTAAAGGCAACCATCGAGACGCTTCCGCTCGACTCGATCAACGACGTGTTCGACCGGCTCAAGAGCGGAAAAGTCAACGGCCGTGTGGTCCTCGGAATCGGTCAGAACGCCGGCCGGGAATCAGTCACCCCAGCCGCCTGAGAAGAATTAAAGATCGAGCACGAAGGCCGCGGTCAGCATTGGCTGACGGGTCAATTCTTAGTTGTCTTCTTCAGGACGTAATCGAAGAACCTTTCCGTGGTGCCGTCGTCAGAAGTCCACTCCGCACGGAGCGTCGTCCGCTTCTCCGCCTTTCTCAAGGCGGAAAGAAGTGTGCGATTCAACTCTCTTGCGCTGGCTCGTTCCATCTCGGCTTCGACAACGAACTCATCGCCCGCTTTCCTGACCGAGCCCTTGGCTGCGAGTTGTTCGAGAGCCTGCCGGATCGTGTGGGCGTCCGAGCGGTTGACGCGTGCGTTGAGCTTGAGTTTCATCTGGGTCGCCACTTCATGACCGCCTCATCTGAGATTGCGATCTCACAAACCAATGGATTACATCCGAACGGTACCATCCACCGACGCTCGAAGCTTTGATTTAAGATTGTGGCGCCTTGTCATGAGCAACGCCGCAAAGCACGGTCAGACCCGCACCGCCGGGATGAACCGCGTCCTTTTCCTGTTGGGTCTGTCGGTTTTCATCAATTACATCGACCGGAGCAATCTCTCGATTGCTGCCCCGATGTTGAAGGACGAACTACATCTTTCGGCTTCTCAGCTCGGCGTCTTGCTCTCCGCGTTCTTCTGGACCTATGGCTGTCTCCAGATCCCGGCCGGGTGGCTGGTGGACCGCTTCGACGTGAAATGGGTCTTCGCTGCCGGATTCTTCGTGTGGTCGACGGCGACGGCGGTCACCGGACTCCTGCATGGGTTTGCGGCGCTGCTGGTAGTCCGCGTAATTCTGGGTGTAGGGGAGTCAGTGGCTTTTCCTTCCTATTCAAAGATTGTCGGCACTCACTTTGTAGAAGGCCGCCGTGGCTTTGCGAACTCGGTGATTATGGCCGGCCTTTCTCTGGGGCCAGCAATCGGCGTGCTCGTCGGAGGCGCTGTGGTGGGCCGCTTCGGTTGGCGGCCGTTTTTTGTGACGCTGGGCCTAGCGGGTCTGCTGTGGCTGATTCCGTGGTTGGCGTGGATGCCGCGCCACACAGCCGTCTCAGCGTCAGCTTTCAAAAAAGGGATGGGAGTCCGGCACATTCTGCGGCAGCGCTCGGCGTGGGGTACGTGTATCGGCCAGTTCTGCATCAACTATTCTCTTTATTTCCTGGTGACTTGGTTGCCGTTCTATCTGGTGCGAGGGCGAAATCTCTCGATGGACAACATGGCGAAGGCCGGGAGTTTGATCTTTTTTCTGTCCGCGGCTTCGGCGACCACATGCGGAAAGCTCTCCGACCGCTGGATTGCGTCGGGAACCACTCCAACGCGCGTACGCAAGACCTCCATGGTTCTGGGACAGGCAGGCCTGGGCATTTTTCTGGCGGCGACCGCGGTCACGCAGAGTGGCGTGTTCGTCGGGATGCTGGCGCTGAGCGGCGTGTTCCTAGGTATTAGCGTCTCAAACGGCTGGGCCATTACGCAGACATTGGCGGGGCCACTGGCTGCGGGGCGATGGACCGGCGTGCAGAATTTTGTTGGCAATTTCGCCGGATGGGTGGCGCCTGCCCTCACCGGATTCCTTGTGGACCGGACCGGGCGCTTTTACTGGCCGTTCTTCATCTGCGCGGCGATGGCTTGGATTGGAGCTCTGAGCTGGATTTTTGTGGTGGGCCGAGTGGAACAAGTCGACTGGAGCAAGCACATTCGCGCGTCATTCCCTGAAATCGGAGCGCCTGCGGCCCCCGATACTCTGCAGCCGTAATACACTTTTCTCAATGAGCCGGGAAATCGAGGTGATAAGTTCAAAACGTCGGCGTTCCGACCGGACATCCTGATGTGCCTCGACTGCGGCGTTGGCTGGCTCCAGCCGAAACTCAGCGGCAGCACGACGCAGGACTTCTCGTCACCAAGGCAGACCGCCCATTCGAAAATGAATCCCCGATGAACGCCGCAATCCCTGAACGCAGGCCCGCGACGGAGGAAATCTCCGGACTGATCGAGCGCGTCACCTTCCACAACGACGAAAGCGGTTTCTGTGTCCTTCGCGCAGTCTGCGCCCTTCCCTCCCCGGCCTCCGCGGAAGAGCAGCTCAAGACGATGCCGGTCCAGACGGCGAGAGGGAGGTTCGGAGGTGACGTTGTCGAAGGGCGTCCGGCTTGCGGGGAAGATACGAGCGTGAGCGCATGAGACGCGGCCAACCGAAGAAGGTTCTGCCCGTCGGCAAACTTCCGCTTGAGCACTTGCGATCGTTGCTGAGGCATCTGCCAAAGCATGATCCGCGCC
>Ga0208191_1000796_pt1 | contig 19086 bp, 16 predicted proteins | sample June2015DPH_13_5_FD_184709 | JGI IMG/M metagenome (GOLD analysis project Ga0208191, IMG submission 184709) | Peatland microbial communities from SPRUCE experiment site at the Marcell Experimental Forest, Minnesota, USA - June2015DPH_13_40... | ecosystem: Environmental > Terrestrial > Soil >... | reverse complement strand
CAAAGACGATATCGGGATTGCGCGGATTCACGATGACTTTGCCAATCGCGCGCGAATCCTTCAGGCCAACGCTTTTCCAGGATTTTCCCGCGTCCACCGACTTCCAGACGCCGTCCCCTTGGGAGATGTTGCCGCGAATGCAAGCTTCGCCGGTCCCCACATAAACGACGTTCGGCTCGGACACCGCGACGGCGATACTGCCGATCGAAGGAGCACCATCCTTGTCAAAAATTGGGGACCAGGTGTTGGCGCCGTCGGTGGATTTCCACACGCCGCCGCCGGTCGCACCGAAGTAGTATGTGGTCGGGTCGCCGGGAATTCCAGCGGCCGTAAGCGAGCGGCCGCCACGAAACGGGCCGATCGATCGGTACTTCATTCCCTTGAAGAGTGGGTCACCTTCGTTCTTGTCGTCTTTGTCCTTGTCCTTGTCGTCTTTCGCCGACGGCGCGGGCGCGGCTTTTTGCGCCGCATCCAACTTGCGATTCCGCTCTTTTTGCTGGGAGAAGGCTAGTGTGACCGACAACAGGACGAGCAACGCAAGCACTGTAACGCGCACGTGCACTTTTTGGATCATGAATTCAATGGCCCCGGAAGAGGAATTTGGTTTCGCTAAATGGTAATGCCAGAAGTGCGAAACGTACAAACGGACAAGAGGCATTTAATCATCTGCCCCCTGACGTACCCGCTTAGTCAACATACCGAAGAAGGAAACGTTGCTTGATTTCTGCTCTCCCCGCCTAGAATGTTTCAAACATTTCTCATTTTTTTGTTTGAAACAGAACGCGATCAAGATGCAAAGACAGTTCACATCCAACGACGTGATCGCCCTGACTGGAATCAGCGCCCGTCAACTGCAATGGTGGGATGAGCGGGGCATCGTGGCGCCTGGCCGCCAGGGTCACCGCCGCATCTACAACTGGGACGAACTCATCACCGTGGCAGTCATCTGCCAGCTTCGACGGCGGGGCTTCTCGCTGCAGCGCATGCGCAAGGTGATTGGTTTCCTGCAACAGGAATTTGGCACCAGTCTTGCCGCTACGGTCAGCGCGTCCGCGGAGTATCACCTTCTGACCGATGGCACGCATTTGTATTTGCGCACCTCGGCGCGACAGGTCGTGGATCTGCTAAAGAACGCGCGACAGCCAATGTTCGATATATGCCTGAGCGATGAAGTCCGCCGGGTTCGAGCGGAGATTCAGTCGCGCAAGAAGACTGCGGTTTCGGAACGGGGCGGGCCTTTACGCCGGCGCCGAAGAGCGTAACTCAGTGGGCGTAAGACGAGCCGGAAGGCGGGGGAGGCATGATGATCGGTGAATTGAGCATTATCAACGAGTGGATTCCCGAACAGATGGAACCCGGCACCGTGTTCGTGCTGGAGAATGCGGGGGAAGTGGGCGAGAGAGAAGACCCCTATTGGGCAGTCCTCTCCTGCCCTTCGTGCGGCACGCTGGGTTTGATTACGCGCAAGCAGATGGGCGGAATTCTGCCGACAATCTGCGGCTCCGCGCAATGCTCGGCGCAGTTTTTTATTAAGGACGAAGAGATCACGCCGCGGAAACCGTTCTGAATTCGCTCGCGACGGTGAGCGGCCTGGACGCAACTTCGACCTAACACGTTTCAGCACAGGGCATACAATTCAAGAGATGCCCGAAGACGAAAGCATAGTCCTAAAGCCGCACGAACTTCTCAGCGACGCCATCCTGTCCCAGAATGCCGATGAGCTTGCGGCATTCATGGACCAGCCACAAGTAGCTATAGCCGAGGCTATTACAGGTGCCATCGCTGCTGGCCCGAAGGCTTGGGTTGCGATGACAGGCCGTATTGTCCAGGGGACGCTGAAGGGGAAGCTTTTCCAACAGGTCGGCCAAGAGCTCGAGGATTTGCGGGCAAAAGGGAAGATTCGGGAAGACTTCGCGGACGAGAAATACAAGTACGAGTTTAAATCTTGGGTCGAGTTGCTCACGATCATTGACGAGGAGACGCCAGACGCTGACCGTTTGGAGGCGTTGAAGGCGATGTTCTACGCTGTGAATAAGGTTAATGCGACTGATGGAGAGCGGATTCTTAGCTATCAGCTCTTCCAGATCGCAAAGAAGCTCACTTCTGGCGAGATCCTCCTTCTAAAAGCGATTTTCGAGACCTACAAGAGCCGCGATTTCGATCCGAATCGAGGCAACACGATTCCGCTCATACACTGGGCACAAAAGATAGCTAGCAGACTGGGGTACGGACTTACTGCTCTAGTTCTCAGGGACGGGCGTGCCTTGGTTGAGCAGGGACTCATCTCACGGCGTCTCAATTCGCCTGACCTTGCAGATGATCAGCAGGCCGTTCTTAACAGCAGCGCCCGATTGACCGACTTAGGAATTAAGTTTTGCGACTCGATCCAAAGCTATCAGGTCGAGACAAAGTGAGACGGCGACTGAACATGTCAACCTCCTGTGCTCATTCGCGAGCACCTGAATGTGAGTCTTATCCAAACGTTCGCAAGAAAACCGCTTCGCGTGAACGGATAGAACAACAAATGATGGACTCTGCGCGCACTCGAACCCGCAGGAGGCATCGGTTGATGACAAACAACCGTAAAGGCCGAGTGCGGAAGCCCTACTATTTGTCGGCTTTGGCCTCAGCTTTTGCGTGGCTAATTTCCGCAACGAACGGCTTGGCTACGGCTGGAACTGGCACTTTGCCCAACAGCAAAGCCTGAGTTGTGACCTTAGGTCCGTAAATCGCGTGCCGGGAGTCATTGTCTTGACGGAGGGATGCACCGGTTAGCGTGAGCCCGGCGAACGCACCTTTGGCACGGGAGTAGGTCAGGATCTCTGTATCCAACTTCCAATCCGTACCGGCCGTGGCATGCCGTCCAACCGGACCCGCTGCCGCGGAAGCGTCCCCGCCAACTTGGAAATTACTCGAGAGCAGCCTTTGCATCGCTTTGTGATTCTGGAAGATCATTACCACGTCCACAGCTTCTACACCGATCTGCAGCCCCCAGCTTCCGCCCGAAATCGTGATGAACGCCGGCGCACTCCAACCCTTCGCCGTTCGGCAGGTGGCTACGCCTTTGCCTCCTTCAGCTCCGAAGACAAAGCCACCTTTGACCATGTGCGGTATAACGGCCACGCACTTTGCGTGCTGCAACACTTCTTCCGGGATTCCCTTGTCAGGCATCCCCATAATTTCGTGCATAACACTGGTGGCGTTGTCCAACCGGTCGGTGGCATCTTCCCGCGCCGATCCCGCCCAGCACAACGTGCCGAGACTCAACATCGCAAGTACGAACATTACTCTTTTCATGGAACAGCCTCATTTCTGTTCCCAGTGCGCCAGCCATAGTTTCGCACTTGCTCTCGCACGCAGATCCGCATAGATATGCTGGGCGCACCTGGACAATTTCCAACTTAGCAAGTCGGGATTCAGGAGGTCTGAGCAAAATTGTTCACCATCACAGCGGAGTACTGGCAGACGTGGCAAAGAAAGCTCTCTTGCCTTGTGTCTCGCATTTCAGATTGAAGCAGAGCCCATTCCCGAGATGGTCAATTCTGCTGAGACCTAAGAAAGTCTGGGTATTCCGGTGAAGGTGAGCATCGATTCCGGAAGGAAGCCGAACGGCGTTCCGGAGCGAAGGCGAACATCAGTCGGAGCGAAGCGACGCTGGCAGCACTCGCCATCCCTGCGGTCGAACGGAATGAGCCGCTGGCAGCTATTTCTCGGATACGGGCTAACCGGCAGTAATCCGCCCTGGACGAAGGAACGAAGACTGACCGCCTGAGAATTTGCTGGTCAAAGCGGCGAAGTCACGCTGGTTGGGGATTCAATCTGTCAACCGTGTGTTTGCTCTGACACTTACACTGAACAAAACCCTCTAGGTTTTAGACGCTGCGAACTTCACCGGCACCTGCTCGACAATCTCGATATCAAACCCTTCCAGCGCAGCCACTCTCCGAGGGTGATTGGTTAAAAGTCGAATGCGCTTCAGATTAAGATCGAAAAGAATCTGCGCTCCCAATCCGATCTCACGATGAATCTTGCGCTCGCTTTCGGGTAGCGACGGCAAACGGCGTTCGCGATGAAATGTCAGGAACGACTGGTCGCCGATTTTTTCTGCCGAGAAGCCTTTGGACGTCTGGTGCAGGTAAATCAATGCTCCCCGATCTTCTTCGGCGATGATCTTCAGCGAAGCCTCCAGCGTCTGATGGCAGTCGCACCCGGTGGCGCCGAACACGTCGCCCAGCAGGCAGTGCGCGTGCATACGGACCAGGATCGGCTCGGACGAATCGCCGATGTCTCCGCGAATCAGTGCCATATGGGATCCGCCACCGTCCACTTCGCTCTCGTAGGCGATCAGGCGGAATTCTCCGTGCTTGGTCTCGACCATGGCCTCGCCCACGCGATGCACGTAGCGCTCATGCTGCATGCGGTAGCGGATCAACTCCGCCACCGTCAGCATTTTCATTTCATGGGTGCGGCAGAACTCGATCAGGTCGGGCACGCGCGCCATGGTGCCGTCGTCTTTCATGATTTCGCAGATGATCCCCGCCGGGACGAGACCGGCAAGCCGAGCCAGATCCACGGAAGCTTCGGTCTGCCCGGCGCGCACCAGCACTCCGCCCTTGCGCGCTCGCAGCGGGAACACGTGGCCTGGCCGGGCCAGATCCGATGGCCGCGTCGCAGGATCGATTGCCGTCTTGATGGTACGCGAGCGATCGTAAGCCGAAATTCCGGTGGTCACGCCGTCGCGAGCGTCGATCGCCTCGCAAAAAGCCGTCCCGTATTGCGATGTGTTCTCGCTCGTCATGGGACCGATGCGCAGATGTTCGAGCCGTTCTTCGGTCATGGCCAGGCAGACCAGGCCGCGTCCGTGCTTGGCCATGAAGTTGATCGCTTCGGGAGTGACTTTTTCCGCGGCGAGCGTGAGATCGCCTTCATTCTCGCGATCCTCGTCGTCAACCACGACGATCATTCGCCCGGCGCGGATTTCTTCGATCGCAGTGGCGACATCGGTAAAAGGTGAATTAGGAGTCATAGGCATTACGCCGCATTTAAATCGCGCCGCTTCGACGGCTCCAGTTCGTTCCCAGCACCGTTTTCCGCACTGTTTCCCGCACCGTCTTCCGCAGTGTAAAACAGGCTCTTCATAGCCCGCGTCATGACCCGAACTATCCATCGCATCGCGACTACGATCACGGCCAAAAGGGCGACGACGATCAGTCCAGCCGCAATCGGGTGCTGGGTAGCAAGCCAGGTCAGGAACACAGCGAGCGTGTCTTCTCCCGCGCTGAGCGCGAAGTTCGAAACCGGCTCTGGAGACGGGGTCACGGCCACGCGCGCCGCTGTTTTGCCTCCGTGGGCTGCCAGGGCGATCGCCCCGCCCGCCAGAGCGGCCAGCAACTGCTTTTCCGGCGAAAGCTGGGACGTCGCGCCGTAGGCGATCAAGGCCGCCACCGGGACTCGAACAAAGGTGTGCAGCGCATTCCAGAACAAATCGAACGCCGGGATCTTGTCAGCGAAAAACTCAATGGCGAAAAGGACGCCGGAGGCGGCAATTACCCACCAACTGGAAAGCAAGTGCAGCCCGGAAGGCAGATCGAGCAAGCCGGCATGGGTCAGCAGTCCGAGTGTGGCCACCGTGGCATAGACGTTGAGCCCGGCCGCGAAGCTTACGGCGACGATCAGACCTACGAGTTCGGAGCCCGCGAGTCCGGAAGCCCCAAACTTCATGCTTGCCAGCATATCCGCATTCGCCTCCTCGCCGACGCAGCATAAAACAGGAAAGGGTCGCTTGCGGCGACCCTCCCAGGTAAACGTGGCTCGGTAAATCTAGTCTCCTGCGATTACAGGGTGGATTCGATTTCAAAACCCCAAGCTTCCAGCAATGGCTCGGGGATATACTTGGAATTCTTGTTCCGGCGCGCCCATTCCCGCAACCGTGTAGACCTCAAATACTGGTCGGGGGAGAGCTTATATTCGTGCACAACCTGCTCGAATTCCGTAACTGTGGGTATAACCGGCCCGATAGGCTCGGGCTTACCCCAGTTGGGATTTCCGCGTCGCTTAGCCATGAAAAATATACCTTCTCGTGAACGGGATAAGGACTTTTTCTTTATTAAGTCTCTATCTTCTTAGATTCCAAGAAATGCCTAGGGGATTCACCTGCGAAAGGGGACTCAGAACCACAGTTTCAAGCCCCTCGGCGTCTATGGAAGCTATTGATAATAATAGATTTTTCTCCATTAAGTCAATAGAAAAGTTGCTTCCGCTACGGCCCATTGCCTATCCTCTTTGTGCACAGCTACTTGCAGCTTACCTCCGGAAGCACGTCCTGAGCTGGGTTAGGCTATGGATAGACGGATGAAGCCCCTTATGAACTTCCATCTTCCCGCCGATAAGATTAGCAGGGGCTTCATGGAGGAGTGCCCGGAGGCAAGAAGTGACCAGAGTAACCAGAAGGCCGGGCCATGGCGTTGACCACAGAATCTCATAGACTTAGAGTGCGAATGGGGGTATTCCGATCCCCCAATCAGGGGCTGGGGATCTCCCGCGATCGAGCGCGCGCGAAGGCGCTGCGCAAAAACATTCACCATCCTCCACCTCGGCAAATCCGGGGATGGCAAACAAAGATCGATCTTGAATCGTGATCGAAGCATGAACTTGAAGGCTCTATTGCTGAGTTCGGACGCAAGGACGGTGCGCGTCCTGCGCCGGGTCCTCAATGACCTGGAAATTGACGTCGAACATTGCTCCGGCGCGGACGACGCCATCCGACAGATTACCCGTCAGCGTTTCGAGGCCCTCATCGTAGATGGGACGAATGCGGAGGAAACTAGAAGCGTGCTCCAGGGAGCCAAAGCCTCTCCCGTCAACAAGCGGGCCCTCGGGATCGTGCTGGTGGAATCTCCCGTCGGACTCAAGGGCGGGTTTGAAATGGGGGCTCATTTCGTTCTCCACAAACCGCTTGCGGTCGAGCGCGCCAAAGCCAGCTTTCGCGCGGTTCGGGCCCTGATGAAGCGTGAACGGCGGCTGCAGATGCGGGTCGCTGTGCAAGTTCCGGTCGAGTGTTATGGCTCAGGCCGTTACGAAGCCACCACCCTCGACCTCTGCGAAGGCGGCATGGCAATCCAGTTTTCCGGCCGCGTCCCGAAAGAAAACTCGCTCCTCTTCTTGCTTGATTTGCCGGGCATGGACAAGAAGCTCGAACTCCATGGAGAGCTGGCATGGGAAGGCAAGGGCGATCAAGCCGGTGTCCGCTTCAAGGACGCCACCGAGGAGCAACGCAACACTCTTCGCCACTGGCTAAACAGCCAGCTTCCTGAGCCCGAGCCGGACGACCCACCCGTGAACTGCCGCCTCACCGACCTCAGCCTCGGCGGCGGCTATCTCACGACAAACTCACCCTTCCCGAGGGGCACGCGTGTCATCCTTAAGATCCAGACCGGGGACCTCGAAATCCGCGCCGGAGGCGTCGTGCTGGTCGCGCATCCGGAATTTGGGATGGGGGTGGAGTTTCTCCAGACCACGACCGAGCAACGGGATCAGGTTCTCCGCATGATCACGACTCTGCGCAACAACGGAGATAAATCCCCCGAGCTTCATGTTGAACCCGACGGACTGGAAACGCCATCATCTGACGATAGCGTGGCTATGTTCCAGTCTTCCGAAACCGAACTCTCCGGAACTGAAGACCCGCTCATCGATCTGTTCCGGCATAAGTTTCAGATGCCGGTCGAAAGCTTCCTGGAGCAGATGCGCGAACAGCGTCAGTCTATCGAGTCGCAGTCACGCAGCTAATCCGCGAGCGAATCAGCTCTTAACGGTCTAGCTTGCAGTTTGCAAATTCCTTGGGGTTAAGCTAAGTGCTAATGGCTAACGGCTGATCCTCTTTTACACTTCGGGAATAAACTCACTCAAGGTCCCACGCTGCAGCAAATACGCTCCCGGTCCCTGCTGTCCGCGAATCGAACGGCAGAACTCGGCTACAAAGAATCCGGCTTTCACGGCCTCGCGGAACGCCCAGCGCGTCGCATCGCGCCACTCTCGCGCCAGTCCCATGTCCGTGCGCTCGACCTCCAGAATGTCGCCCGGGATTTCAATGCTCACGCGCTGCCGGGCGAGTGACTCCGCCAGATCGGCACGTCCCGGTTTTCCGCTGGGATCGAAGCGCACCAGCGGAGCCAGCAGCCGCATGGCGTCGAGCGTTTCCACGCGCGCATTTGTAGTCTTATTCCCACCCGCCAGCCGGTCCCGCACCCGCCGCGAATTCAGTATCCACCGCACCCACAGCCGGTCGGTTCCGTTCCGATGCAGCATGCTGGAGGTTTCGGGCCCGTAGAAATCCACCTTGTAAGTATCGGAAACCACGCCCAGCTTGGAAAAGTTGAAGTGGGCGTTTCGACTTTGCAGCGGATCATAGGTCCACGTCATCTCATGAACGCCTAGGGCCATGGCCCGCTCACGCTGCGCCTGCTTCAGTCGCGACCCCAGATCCAGATGCCGATAGGCATCGAGCACCGCCAGCATGTGCGAGTGAATCGTCATCTGCCCGTGTTCGCGGCCGAAAAATCCAAAGGCAAACCCAACTAGCTTTTCCTTGTCGTTATCCCTATCGAAGGCCCCGACGAAAATATTGCCCGCAGCCCTCAAGGCAATGGCCACCGTGAGGGGCAAGGCGTCCTCGTCCGCCATCCCCCAGACTGCTTTCTCCACCGCTTTCAACTGGCTGAGGTCGTCGATGCTCTTGAGGTCGCGAATCGCAACCTGTTGCGCGGCGGTGCGCGACATCATGGGCGGCCCTTCGGGCGCTTCGAGTTCTGGGCGTTGGGCATGGCAATCTCCGCGCAGATCCCTGAGCAGACATCCGGCGCAGAAGAAACACAACGGTTACAGCAGCGGTTGCTTGCTTGTCAACAGCAATCAGACGGGATTATATACAGCGCATTCTGCTACCCTCGCCGTCCCTGCCATCTCAGCCCGTACCGCCTATTCCACGCATCTAAATCTACGTGCTACCCTCGAACCCGGAGAGAATATTGCCGTGAACCCGATTACCAAGCTTCTGTTTTTGACCGCCCTGATTGTGCTGGGAAACTCCCTGCTGCGGGCCGCCGATCGCGGCACGCTCGTCCGCGACGCCGTCATCTACCTGTCTCCCGACACGACTTCGAGCAAGCTCGCCCAGGTCGAACGCGGACGGGAACTGATTCTCCTCGATAAGAGCCACGACTGGCTGCACGTCGAAGCTCTGCTTGGCTCTGCGCACGCTCCCGACCCCGCTTTCGTTTTGGAGGACGAGGACGAGGGCAAGACCATTAGCGGCTGGGTGCTCGATACCGGAATCGTCTGGGCGTCAACTGCCAATGGCGACCGCATTCTGTTCGGCGCCGCCGTCGATTCCGAAGAGGAGGCCAGCCGTCGCCACGGACGCCGCGGCGCTGCCCAGGATGCCTTGCGCCTCTATCACCGCGTCTACGATATCTTCCCGACCTCTCCCCTGGCCGGCGAAGCCCTCTACCGTGCCGCCGATATTAAATGGCAGATCGACAAATCCGACATGCAGTCCCGGCCCTCGGCGCGCGAGAAGGAATCCTACCTTCGCGAAGGCATCGACGAGCAATCCATGAAACAGGTGATGAAAAAGTTTCCGGACACAAAGTGGGCCCAGCTCGCGGCCTTCCACCTGCTCGACAACAAACTCTGCGGAGACTGGCAGGGATCTTCCAAGTGCCCCGACAAGGAGGCCGACCTCTACGAAAAATACGTAAAGGAACATCCGCAATCTCCCGCCGCTCCCGAGGCGCTCTACAACGCCGCTTCCCGCCGCGCCGCACTGATCGAGATTTATAAGACGGAAGAACAACCAAAGAAGTCCGACCAATCGAAGAACCTGGCCATCTCGCTCGCCCAGCAGCTCATCTCCCAGTATCCGCAAAGCGACTGGTCGCCGCGCGGGCAAACACTGCTGTTCCTGGTGCAGCAAGGGGTACCGACGTACGGGAACGCGATGCAGTAGAGCATCGGGGTCGTCACTTTAGACTTTCAAGACGAGTGGCAACATAACTTCCGGGTCGCAAACCCCAATCTCCGGCCTCAGCGCCTGAAGGCGCCCTCATGACGCAGCACTTATGGCATGCCTGAAGGCATGCCCTGATACGAACCGTACTTACTCTTCAGCTTTCTTCGTGAGGACGCATGTTTCCGGTTCGCAGATAGCGGTTGTGCCAGCCCAGCGATTCGGTTAGCAGGTGTGGCGTATGTTTGCCGTACGACAGGCGCTCGGACCGGTTGAGATAGTCGAGGAGCAGAGGTTTGTAGCCCGGACTGGAGCACTTCTCGATGATGAGGTGCGCACGCTGACGCGGTGAAAGTCCGCGTAAATCGGCCAGTCCGTGTTCGGTGACAATGACCTGCACGTCATGTTCGGTGTGGTCAACGTGCGACACCATGGGAACGATGGTCGAGATGGTCCCGTGCTGCGCGGTCGACGGGGCCATGAAGATCGAGAGATAGCCATTGCGGGCGAAGTCGCCGGAGCCACCAATACCATTCTGGATGCGCGATCCCATGACATGGGTCGAGTTGACGTTGCCGTAAATGTCGGCTTCGATCATAGCGTTCATGGCGATTACGCCGAGGCGGCGAATGAGCTCGGGATGATTGGAGATCTCCTGCGAGCGCAGAACGATGCGGTCGCGGTAGTTGGCCATCTCGGCATTTACTTCGGTCATTACCTCGGGGCTGAGCGAGAATGCCGTAGCCGAGGCGACAGTTAACTTACCTGACTTCAGCAGACGAATCATGCCGTCCTGAATGACTTCCGTGTAGGAAGTCAGTCCTTCAAATGGGCCTTCCTCAAGTCCGAACAGAACCGCGTTGGCAATGTTGCCGACGCCGGATTGCAGCGGGAGCAGATTCGCAGGCATACGGCCTTTCTGCACTTCCCAACTGAGGAACTCGAGGATGTGGCCGGCGATTCGCCGGGAAGCTTCATCGGGTGCTTTGAAGGCGCTATTGCGGTCGGGAGAATCCGTGAGCACGATGGCGACAACCTTCTCCGCGGGACATTCGAGGTAGGGCGTGCCGATGCGCTGGCCGGGACGCACCAGTGGAATCGGTCCGCGATTCGGCGGCGGCCGCAGACCGTAGTAGATGTCGTGCATGCCCTCCAGCGCCATCGGCTGCCAGGAGTTGACCTCGAGGATCACGCGCTCCGCTTGATCGATCCAAGTCTTGTTGTTGCCGACCGATGAACTCGGCAACAGCCGTCCGTCCTCCAGTACAGCGGTGACTTCGATGAGCGCGACATCGAGCTTGCCGAGAAATCCATATTCAACGAACTGAGCGACATGGCTGAGGTGAATATCCATGTATTCCATTTCGCCCGCGTTGATACGCTTGCGGGTTTCTGGATCGGACTGATAGGGAAGGCGGAGATGGATGCCTCCCGCCATAGCGAGCGCTCCATCCAGCTCCGGGCCGGTGGAAGCCCCGGTAAAGACACTGACCTGAAACTTCTGCCCGCGGAAATTCGAATCGGCAATGCGGCGTGCCAGTTCAATCGGAACTACCTTGGGATAGCCAGACCCGGTGAAGCCACTCATGCCGATCTGGTCGCCGGACTTGATGAGAGCCGCAGCTTCGTCGGCGCTCATGATCCTCTGCGCCAGACTGGGATTCAAAACGCGCGTAGTGGTTGGGGAAACGATGGTAGCCATGCCCGAAGCCCTTCCATAGAGAATAAATAACCCACTCTAACTGTACCGGCGCCACTTTTGCCCGTCTGTGAGCCAGGTCACGGTGGGAGGAATATGTTTAAACGGTGGGCGCAGAGCGGTATGACGTTTTACTCGGACCCTGCGAAAACCTGGTCATGATCGCTTCCGCCGTCGCCGCCATCCCATCGTTAATTCTGATTTTGCAATAGAATTCACGCATGTCGCTCTTGCATGTCATCATCCTTGCCATCGTGCAAGGTTTCACGGAACTGTTACCCGTGTCGAGTTCAGCCCATGTGATCGTGGCTGAGAAGCTGATGGGCCTTGACCCATCGTCGCCGCCCATGACGCTGCTTCTGGTCATGCTGCACACCGGCACGATGTTTGCCGTGATCGTGTACTTCTGGCGGCAGTGGCGAAACACATACTTCCAAAGCTCGGCCGCTTTCAAAGAGTCTGCCGGCCTGGTCATCCTGGCGACTGTGCTCACAGGAATCGTCGGCGAAGGCTGCATCAAGATCATCGAGAAGACTCTTTTCCGAAACGTACCGCATGCTCAGATTGAAGATCTATTCGGCCGTCTCGAACTTGTTGCCCCCGCCTTGGCCGCCGCTGGAGTCCTGATCCTGATTGCCGGAATCATCGAGAAGCGGAGGCCGACAGGAAGTCTCGCCGAATCGAACGAGTTGAACGCGCGGCAGGCTAGTCTCATCGGCGCCGTACAGGGGCTGTGCCTGCCATTCCGCGGGTTTTCGCGCTCAGGCGCAACGATTTCCACTGGGATGCTGGCAGGAGTGGCCAAATCCCGGGCGGAGAGTTTTAGCTTTGCATTGGCCGTGGTTCTCACTCCTCCCGTCGTCGCCCGTGAAACATTACGGCTCATCCAGGCAGAGCGCATCAGCAATGCACCGCACCTCGCAGCGGCTATGCTCCCGAGCCTGCTTGGCGCGGCCTTCGCCTTCCTTGCCGGACTGCTTGCTTTGAAATGGCTTACCCGATGGCTTGAAGGCGGACGCTGGTATCTCTTCGGCATCTATTGCCTCTTTGCCGCAGCGGTGGTGGCCGGGTTGCACCGGGTAGGATATTGACCTGCGGCGCGCTGGTGAGATTTGCGAGTGTTCCTCCCGTACCCAACTCGCCACCCCGCCCCGTTTCCCGGATTGTAGGAACCGGCGCTTCTTGTCATAATTATGAGGCTCTGGCCTTGTTACGGCGCTGTGGGTGAGCTTTTGCCAGGCCGTCGCTGCCACATGACATTTCTCTCGAAGATTTTTGCGCCAACCAGGAACCGGCGTCTGAATGAGCTCGCCGGATTAGTGTTGTGCGTCTCCGCACTCCTCCTTTTTCTCGCGCTGGCATCCTATTCGCCGCTTGATCCCTCGCTGAACAGCGCCTCCATCCTCACCAGATCGCACGCCGCCCGCAACTGGATCGGCATCTTCGGAGCCTATCTTTCCGACCTCGTCCTGCAGTTCTGGGGTGTCGGATCGTTTCTGCTGCCCCTCTTCATGGTCATGCTCGGGGCGCGCTGGTTTCGCTCGCGAGCCGTGCAATCTCCGGTCGCGAAGACGCTCGGCGGGATCTGGCTGCTCATGTTCGTGCCCGCGCTGCTCGCCATTCTGCCCGGGCACATTCGCTGGATGGGCGCCATCCCGATCGAAGGCTTGGCCGGCCGGATCGTCGGCGATGTCTTAATCCGTTACCTTAATGTTGCTGGCGCATACATTGTCTGCACCACGGTTCTGGCCGTCGCGCTCTACCTCACCACCGCCTTCTCGTTCTCGGCGATTGAGCTCTGGGCGCCCACCCGCTTCGCCTTCGTCCTGGCGCTCAGAGATCGCTTTAGAGACTGGCAGGATGAGCGCGAGCGGGAGCGTCAACAAAAGGAACTGGAAAAGCGCCGCGCTGAAAGACCAACCGTCACGGCACAACTTGTGCCCGCGCGTCCCCCAGTACCACGATCCGAGGCAGCGCACGCCGATACCGCCCGCTACACGTCAGCCCCCGCCACAAGTATGGGCGTCGCCCGCACCGGCATCGAACGCATGGCCGAGGAAGTCGACGACTCCGCCATCAATCCGCTGCCACAGGATTCGCACGCCGCCTCCTCCTCCGAAATCGAAGTCGAAGTTAAAGACCGTGCCGACGCTGAGCACCGGGCGAAAACGATCCTCCCCAAAATCGCGGGCAGTTACAAGCTGCCGCCGTCAAGCCTGCTGCACCGTCCCGACGAGCAGCAATCCGTCCACGAAGACGAACTGAAAATCGTCGCCCAGGTTCTGACCGCGAAGTACGCGGAATTCGAAGTCTTCGGCCAAGTCACGCAGATCAACCCCGGCCCGGTCGTCACCACCTTCGAATTCAAGCCCGAAGCTGGCATCAAGTACAGCCGCATTATCAGCCTCACCGACGATCTCTGCCTTGCGCTGCGCGCCGAAAGCATCCTCGTCGAACGCATGGCGGGCAAGAGTACCGTCGGCATTCAGGTGCCAAACCGCGAGCGCGAAATCATTTGGCTGCGCGAGAACATCGAGTCGCCGGAATTCCTTGGCTCGAAATCGAAGCTCACGGTCGCCATGGGCAAGGACATCAACGGACGAATCGCCGCCGCCGACCTGGCCGGCATGCCCCACCTGCTGATCGCCGGCTCGACCGGAACGGGCAAGAGCGTGGCCATCAACGCCATGATCATGTCGATTCTCTACAAATCGACCCCCGATGAAGTGCGGCTCGTGCTGGTGGACCCGAAGCGGCTTGAACTCGGCAATTACGAAGGCGTCCCGCACCTCTACACGCCCATCATCACCGAGCCGAAACTTGCCGCCAACGCTCTGCGCAACGCCGTCCGCGAAATGGAGCGCCGCCTCAAACTGCTCGCGGCCAAAGGCGTCCGCAAGATCGACAGCTACAACCGCCTGTTCGACGACACGCCCAGCCTGTTCAGTGAGCAGTCCATCTCGGATGATGGCCCCCTTCCCTACATCGTCATCATCATCGACGAGTTGGCTGACTTGATGATGCTCGACAGCCACAACGTAGAAGAATCCATCACGCGGCTGGCACAGATGGCCCGCGCCGTCGGCATTCACCTCGTGCTCGCTACTCAACGACCTTCGGTGGATGTCATCACCGGACTCATCAAAGCAAACTTCCCCGCTCGCGTCTCGTTCCGCGTCGCAACCAAAGTCGACTCGCGCACCATTCTTGACGCCAACGGCGCCGAATCGCTTCTTGGACGCGGCGACATGCTCTACCTGCCTTCCGGCTCCGCGCGCGTTCACCGCCTCCATGCTCCGTACGTAACCGAAAAGGAAATTGCAGCCGTGGTGGAATTCTGGAAAGCCCAGGGCACAGCGCAATACCAGGAGAAATTCCTCGAAGCTCCCAAAGAAGATCGCGAGTTGCCAGAGGGTGCCGACAACGATTCCGGAGAAATTTCCGCGGACGACAACGATCCACTTTTCAACGATGCCGTACGCCTCGTGATCGAGTTCGGCAAAGCCTCCACTTCCCTGCTGCAGCGCCGCCTGCGCATCGGCTACGGCCGCGCCGCCCACCTCATCGACCTCATGGAACGCGATGGCATCGTCGGCGCCGCTGACGGACCTAAGCCTCGCGAAGTGCTCAAACGCCCTGACTGGATCTCGGAAATCGAAGAGTCGATGCGGTGAAGACGCGACTTCCGACCGCGGAAAGCGGAGTCGAACGGTGTCGGCTGTTCGGCAGGCTACCCTTCGGCTATCATCAGGTCACGCTATGGTCGAGTCGGAATGCGCCGCCTACAAAGAGCTAAGAGATCGTGAGAACCGAGCTCACGCCGCGTGGACTTCTTTTCTCCACCGCAACGAGAATAAGCTGTCCGAGAGAGCAAGCCGAAAGCAACAGAAGGAAGAAATGGAAGCTTATGAGCGGGCTCACAAAGCGCGCCTGTCTCACTCGAAGACATGTCCAACCTGTAAAGAGATCAGCGCCTAAAGGCGGTTTCATTCTAAGCGCTTGCGGTATGGGATGAAGGCTTGCCCTGATACGAATCGCCGTTGCAACACGGAGTCGTGTAAAGCAAGGCCTCAGCGCACGACCAGCACTTCCCGGATGGCATCGCGCGCCAGGAAAAACTTGATCGAAGCGAAATCCCGGAAGAGGTTTTCAATGTGCCGGTTGTTGAACACGCGCTGCAGGCGCGGGGATTGCTTATCGGAAGCGGGTCGGCCGGGCGGCGCGAACTTCACCTCTTGCATCTCCAGCATGTCGGTGCCGGTCACGTGATAGCGATAGCAGGTCGAGTCCGGGCCCGCGTCGCGCGTGTGAAAGAACGCCAGCAGGTATCCGCCCGGCTTCATCACCGACCACAAACGGTCGATGGTCGGCTTCACCAGGCTCTCTTCCAGGTAATCCGGTAGATTCCAGCACAGCACCACATCGAACTGAGCGTTCGCGTACACCAGGTTCTCATCCAGAAACTTCTTGCTGTCCACCACAGTGTTTCCCGTGCTGTCCTGAATGCGCAGCGCAGGGTCAAGTGACGACCGCAACAAATCTTCGCTGTAATTCTTGTGCCCCTTGCCGGTGAAAAAGCGGATGTTGTTGGCGGAGGTCGCGCCCATGTCGAGCACGCACAGCGCCTCCTGCGAATTCAGCAGGCGCGAAATTTCCCCGATGCCGCTCGACCGGCGGGTCAGCTTCTGCGGGACTGTTTTACCCACAGTCTGGTTCGAAGAGCTCCGAAAGAATTTCATTACGTTGTCAGAAACAGATGCCATGTCCAATGATCCGTGCGCCCGGTCGCGCGATCTGCCCGCCATTGCTTACGAAGACGCGAGCCCCGCCGCTTTTCCGGCCTCTTTCTGAATATCCACCTTCCCTTTCAGGAACGCACCTTCTTCAATGGCGATGCGCTGCGTGGTGACGTCGCCGGTTACCACCGCCGACTTTCGCAACTCCACGCGATCAGAGGCGTTCACGGTCCCATCCAACTTACCTTGAATCACCACCGCCTTGGCGGTGACGTTGGCCTTCACATTTCCGTTTGGCCCGACCGTCAGGCTGTGGTTGCGGAGCTCAATGTTGCCTTCGACGTTGCCATCCACGTACAAGTCTTCGGATCCCGACAGCTCTCCCTTGATTACGACTGACTTGCCGATGTGGGCGAACTCTCCGGTCTGCGGAGCATCCATGCTTTGGCCTCCATCCTCGCGCTCTGTTCGCCGCGAATGAACCGATTGTAAATCATCCGCCCGCTTGCGGCTCGTCTTGGTAAGTAGAAATCATTCTCCATCAGGAGCTTACGGCAGCGGCTGGAAGCGCGGTTTCATCCCGATGCAACCTGAGGTTTGCTACCATGTCTAAACGGGATCAACCTGCCCAGTTCAGTCATGGCGGTCGTCAACTCCATCTCGCGCAACTCCATCGCTCAGAGTATCGCCCACAGCATCGCCCGCACCTGCGCCTGGATTCCGCTGCTCACCGCGGCCAGTTTTGCCGCGCAGCAAGCGACAATTTCTTCGTATCACGATCCAGCAGAACTGGTGCGAAAAGCCGTGCAGAACGAAATTAAGGCGGCCAATGACGACACCGCCCACTTCCTGTTTCGTGGCACCAAGACCACGCCTCAGGGATCCACCACCAGAGTCTATGTCGAAACCAAGGAGGCTACCGCCGGCCTGGTGATCGCCTACAACGGCAAACCTCTGACTCCCGAACAACGTCAGCAGGAAGAGGCGCGCGTAGAACGTTTCATCAACCATCCCGAAGAACTGCAAAGGAAGCGCGAACAGGAGCGCGCCAGCGCCGAGCGTACTATGCGCATCGTGCGCGCACTGCCCGATGCCTTCCTGTTTGAGTATGCAGGAGAAGAACCGGGCTCGGCAGGCATCGGCCGTGCCGGCGCCCCGCTGGTCAAATTGAATTTTCGGCCCGATCCCCGCTTCCAACCGCCGTCGCGCGTGGAGGAGGTCTTAACCGGCATGCAGGGCTACGTGCTGGTGGACGCTGTCCGATGCCGCATTGCCAGCATTGATGGCACGCTCTTCAAGGCAGTCAGCTTCGGCTGGGGAATTCTCGGGCACCTCGATCCGGGCGGCCGCTTCATGGTTCAGCAGCAGGAGGTTGGCGACAATGTCTGGGAAATTTCAAGCATGACTTTGCGCTTCACCGGAAAGATCCTGCTGTTCAAGAATCTCTCCATCATCTCGACAGAGATTTTCAGCGGCTTCAAGCAAGTGCCCGCGGACCTGACGTTCGCCCAGGCTGTGCAACTGCTGAAGAAGGAAGAGTCCAATATGACCGCGGAAGCCGCCGATAATTCTGCTGCCGGCAAACTCGCCCACAAATGATGGACGAAGGACGCTATTTTTTCCCGGAACGAAACGTTTCTTCGCGCACGGTAAACTTCCGCACCAGGTCTTCGCGCACCTGATAGCCCGTTCCGGGCCCGTCACTGACCGCGATCATTCCATCGGCGCGGACTTCCACTTCGGGTTCGATGATGTCTTCTTTCCAATAACGCTTCGAGGCCGACACATCTCCGGGCAAGCGGAAATTTTCGAGCGTCGACAAAGCAATGTTGTGCCCGCGTCCCACCCCCGATTCCAGCATCCCGCCGCACCACACCGGAACGTTGTGCCGCACGGCGACATCGTGTATTTTCATCGCCTCGCCGAAGCCACCCACGCGACCGACCTTGATATTGATGATCCGGCAGGCGCCGGTCTCGAGCGCAAAATCGGCGTCGCGCGCATTAAGAATCGATTCGTCCAGACAGATCGCCGTCCGGATGGATTTCTGCAGCCGCGCATGAAGATAGATTTCGTCGTTCCACAACGGCTGCTCGATCATTAGCAAATTGAAGGCATCGAATTTGCGCAGGTGCTCAACCTCGTCAAGCGTGTAGGCCGAATTCGCATCCACGCTGAGAACAATATCCGCCCAGCGAGAGCGTATTTTCTCCAGCACATTCAGGTCCCATCCCGGCTTCACCTTGATCTTGATCCGCCGGTATCCCGCCGCCAACTCAGTTTCGATCATCTGCAAGAGTTGTTCCGGCGTGTCCTGAATGCCGATCGAAACGCCGCAGGCGATCTCGCGCCGCGTTCCTCCCAGCAACTTCCAGAGCGGCTGTTGTTTCTGCCGTGCCTCCGCGTCCCACACCGCGTTTTCAAGCGCGGCTTTTGCCATGCGGTGGCCGCGGATTCTGGCAAAGCGCGCCGCGCAATCCCGGCCGGAAGATAACTCGCTCTGCAACAGCAGGGGCGTCAGATAATGCTTGATCGTGGGCCACGCGGTTTCGGTCCATTCCGAGCTGTAATATGGATCTTCCCCAGCAACGCACTCGCCCCAGCCGCGCACTCCATCGGCCTCGACACTGACCAGCAGGATGTGG
>Ga0208191_1000791_pt1 | contig 19204 bp, 15 predicted proteins | sample June2015DPH_13_5_FD_184709 | JGI IMG/M metagenome (GOLD analysis project Ga0208191, IMG submission 184709) | Peatland microbial communities from SPRUCE experiment site at the Marcell Experimental Forest, Minnesota, USA - June2015DPH_13_40... | ecosystem: Environmental > Terrestrial > Soil >... | reverse complement strand
GGAAGCGTCCGCAGCAGTTCCGGCTTGACGGGGGTGGCAGTGGAGGCCATGGCTTTGCTCCTTTGCTCAGTGGTCGTTCCGATTCTGCCGTCGCATGACCGGCGGGTCTGTGATGTCGGTCATAAGAGCCTGTGATCATGGCACATTCACCGATCCGCGACCTGCGTAGCTGCGGTCAGGCGGCAAAATGGCGTCCGGCACAGCGCAAAACGCTGAAGATGCTCCTGTCCGGGGCTTGTCAGTCTTGATCGAAACTCTCAGATTTGGGCTCTGGCGAAAAAAGGGGCAGGTATCCTCTTCAATCTTCAATCCGTGGACAACTGCCCTTTCTTTTCCTTTTACGCGTTCTCGATTGCGGTCTCTTGATTGAGATACAGGTATCGCTTAGCGTTTGCCCCCAACTGCGTGACCGCGTCCATCACGCACTTCGTTTCCTTTGAAGTGGGCAACCTTATCGAGACGCTTCCCCGGTTCAGGTTTGTCGCCACGGTTTGGCCTTGGGCCTTTATAGCCATGCTCAGGATGGTAGCGGTTATTCACATGGCCGCGGAAGCCTTCAGAGCCATGAAACCACGGGCCAGCGCCAATGAAGACGCCACCCGAAAACCACTCCGGGCCGTAGTAACCGTAGGGGGCGCAGTCGTACGGAGCAACGTCATAGTAGCCGTAGGGACATTCAGGCGCGACTCCGATGTTAATGCTTACCTGAGCCTCTGTTTTGGGAGTAGTTGCCATAAAGCAGATTCCAGCAACGGCAGCTAACGCAAGGAACTTAAATCCGTTCATAAATTATCCTCTCCATCATCGGGGTGGTCATCTACCTACCCGCCGTTACTGTAGCGACTCAGATCATCTTGATCTGAGCAATATTGAACACAGGAATGGACGTGTGGAGAGAATTGCGAGTTGCTCAATGCGTGACGAAGCACTGGATGGCGGTTTAACAGCTATCACTTGAGCAGCCCAGACCGACGTTTCACGCGCGAACCGGGTAGCCATCTGGATCTTTGCCGCGGATGTGGTGCCACCATACCTGAAAACTGGGCCCGTTGGCTAGTGTCTTCCACAGCTAGTATCTTGGTGCGATAATCTGGCGTGAAAGTTCAAGCACACCAGCTTGTTCTCTCCCCCGGTGAGGCATGATGCATTCGGGCGAATCTGAGTTGCGGAAGTTCGTGGCGCCGGAAGTCGTCTTCGGCGTCGGCAGCTTACACTTGGCCGGGCAGTATGGACGAAACCTCGGCGGCAGCAAAGCGCTAGTCGTTTCCGATCCCGGCGTTCTCGCTGCCGGCTGGGCGCAACAAGTCCTTGCGAGCGTCGAGGCTGCTGGTCTCGAATCCACGCTATTCACTCAGGTCACCCCCAATCCGCGCTTCGATGAAGTGACCACCGGGGCAACGGTGTATGCCGAACAAGGCTGCGATGTCATCATTGCGGTGGGTGGCGGCAGCGCCATCGATTGCGCAAAGTGCATCGGCCTGCTTTCGGCAAATCCAGGCGGCCTCCGGGCTCTTGTGGGTGTTGACAACGTGGGCGCGCCGATGCCACCGACCATATGCATTCCCACAACGGCAGGGACGTCTGCCGATGTCTCGCAATTCGCAGTGATCGCGGACCGCAAGATCAAGCGCAAACTCCTGATCATCAGTAAGGCGGTGGTCCCCGATATCTCCCTGATCGACCCCGCGACGTTAACCACCATGGATGCGTTCCTTACCGCCTGCACGGGAATGGACGCGCTGATACACGCGCTGGAGGCGTATGTGTCGCTCGGACGCTCGCCGCTAACCGATAATCATGCGTTGCAAGCAATGCGGCTGATCAGCTCCAATCTCCAGAAATCGATCGCCGAGCCAAACAATCTTGACTACCGCACGAACATGATGCTCGGGAGCCTGGAAGCGGGTTTGGCCTTCTCGAACGCCAGCCTGGGTGCGGTTCACGCGATGTCGCATAGCCTTGGCGGTCTGCTGGATCTTCCGCACGGCCAATGCAATGCCATGCTTTTGGATAGTGTGGTTGATTTTAACTACGGCCATGCTGAGCAACGTTATCGGGATGCTGCAACTGCTATGGGCATCGAAGCCAGTGGCATTCCCTCGGGTGAAATTCGCAAGCGGCTCCTGGCTGAGATTCGGCGGCTACGGGATGCGGTAGGCCTCGGTGACACCTTGTCGCGGAGTGGGGTCCATCGCACCGAAGTGCATGAACTCGCTGAGGCCGCGCTGGATGATGCCTGTGTGGTCACCAATCCAAGGCAGGTAAATCAGCGGGACATTGAGGTCATATACGAAGAATCCCTCTGACAACTCGGAAGAGCTGCGCCGAAAAGTCTTGGGGTTGGGCGACAGTTCCGTCCGCAAGACTCATTACCCCAGTCTCAGACGGCGTCTGGTGGAACTGGAGCATCTCCGTTCAGAGCTGCAGCGAAGTGAGGCGTACTTAACTGAGGCGCAGCGATTAAGCCACACCGGCAGCTTCGGCTGGAGTGTTCCGGCGGGGGAAATCTCCTGGTCCGACGAGACTTTCCGAATCTTTGAATACGATCGTGCGGATAAGCCGAGTTTGGAACTGGTGCTGCAGCGAGTTCATCCCGATGATCGAGCTCTCGTGCGGCAGACTCTTGATCGTGCTTCCAACGACAGCGCGGGTTTTGATTATGAGCATCGTTTGCTGATGCCGGACGGGAGAGTCAAGCACCTGCACATCGTAGCTGATGCGCTGCGGGATTCATCAGGCGCCATCGAGTTCGTTGGGGCCGTGATGGACATCACCGCAGCAAAGCAGGCCGAAGATCGCCCCCGTCTGGTCCTGGACACAACTCCCACACTGATCCACACCGCTCGGCCTGATGGCTACCTTGATTTCTTCAATCGAACTTGGCTGAGGTACGCGGGCCTCTCGTTAGAGGATCTGCAGGGCTGGAAATGGGCGGCTGCAATTCATGCTGAAGACGTCGAAGGAATGGTGAACAAGTGGCGCGCGTCCATAGCCAGTGGGGAACCCGCCCTGTATGAGGCGCGCGTGCGGCGGGCAGACGGAGAGTATCGCTGGATGCTCCACCACACAATCGCTGAGCGCGACGAACACGGGAAGATTGTTAAGTGGTATGGATCGAGTATCGATATTGACGATCGCAAGCAAGCGGAAGAAAGACTCCGGCAAAGCGAAGCGGATCTCCGGCAAATCCTGGAGGTATCACCGCAGCACGTGGCTGTATTGGGAACTGATGGCAGTCGTCTTTATCTCAACCAGGCGGCGCTCGAGTATCACGGTCTTACCCTTGAGCAATGGCAGGGCTGCGACCTTCGCAAGCTGTTTCATCCAGATGATTGGGAACGTGCCGATCCCGAAGTTCAAAATGCGCTCTCAAGCGGCTCCGCGCTCGAGATTGAAGCGCGATTACTGAGACGCGACGGAAAGTATTGTTGGTTCTTTTTCCGCTACAAGCCGTTACGAGATGGTCAAGGACGCATCACACGTTGGGTTGTCGCTGCGATCGATATCGATGATCGCAAACAGGCCGAAGAGAGACTCCGACATGAGAACGTCGCGCTGCGCGAAGAAATCGACAACACATCGATGTTCGAAGAGATCGTCGGAACTTCCGCTGTCCTGCAAACTGTGCTTTCTCGCGTATCCAAGGTTGCTCCCACTGATTCCACGGTTCTGGTGACTGGCGAAACCGGGACCGGCAAAGAACTTGTCGCCCGCGCCATCCACAGGCGTTCTCATCGTTCTTCCTGCGCCTTTGTGAGCGTGAACTGCGCTGCCATCCCGCGCGATTTGATCGCCTCGGAATTGTTTGGTCATGAAAGGGGCGCCTTTACAGGGGCGACTCAGCGGCATGTGGGCCGCTTTGAATTGGCCGAAGGCGGCACGATCTTCCTCGATGAACTCGGAGACCTTCCGGCTGAGACCCAGATCGCTCTGTTGCGCGTACTACAAGAACACGAATTTGAACGCGTGGGCGGAACTCGATCCATCCGAACAAATGTTCGGGTAATCGCGGCCACCAACCGTGACTTGCAGGCTGCCACCGAAGCGGGAACGTTTCGTAGCGACCTTTTTTACCGGTTGAACGTGTTTCCCATTGAGATTCCTCCTCTGCGGGAACGAAGAGATGACATTCCCCTGCTGGTCGAGTACTTCATCAATCGTTTCGCAAAGAAAGCAGGGAAGAGTATACGGGAGTTAAACAAAAAGACCCTGGACCTCTTCCAGTCGTATCCGTGGCCAGGTAACATCCGCGAATTGCAGAACGTGATTGAACGATCTGTAATCGTGTGCGAAACAAAAACTTTCTCGGTGGATGAGAGCTGGCTTTCTCGACAGCCCCATGCAACTGAGCCGCGGAACTCGCTTGATCTGACTGAAAAGCTTGCTGCTCAAGAGAAGGAAATGATTGAGGCTGCCTTGCGCGAATGCGGAGGACGCGTGTTCGGACCGTCAGGCGCGGCTGCCAGGCTGGGTATGCCACGATCTACACTGGAGTCGAAGATTAGATCCTTGAAGATCAACAAGAATCGCTTCAAGTCAGGAGCTTCCTCCAAAGCCAGCTAGCCGCTCTGCCAAATTTCCAAAAACCCCAGAAATCTTGTACAGGATTTCGCCAATTGGCGAAATCTCGTCATTTATGTATTCATTAAGTCAAATATATTCAGTAGCTTACGATTGGAGTTGGGATTGCATTGCTATGGGAGAGAGTGCTCCCAGAGAAAGCAAATGCTGAAGATCAATAGAGCAGAGAGCGGGGACGTGGTGTTTGCGCTGAGCGGTCGGATGGCCGCCGAAAATGTAGCCGAGTTGGAAACGCTCTTTGAATCAGAAGAGCAACGTCGCCCCATCATTTTGGATTTAGAAAACATAACCCTCGTCGATCGGGACGTCGTCAAGTTTCTCGATCGCTGTGAAGCGGACAGTATCCGGCTCAAGAATTGCCCAGCGTACATCCGTGAGTGGATTGCGCGCGAGAGAGAGAAACAGTGCGACCTGGGTTAAAGAGAAACAGATTTTGTCGAGCAAAATTCACTTTTGTGGGGAATCGCCATGAATTTGACTGATATTTCGGATCTCGACATACGCGACGGAAAGTTTGCGAGTGTTGCTTTGAGCACCGTCAGCATGAACAACGAACTCTATGGATCGGAAGAAATCCGTCCAGGGGCCGACTTCGCGGGGATCGTTGGGCAGAGTCCAGCCCTCCGGGAGGTACTGCAACTGGTCGAAATGGTGGCGGGAACCGATTCGACCGTACTCCTGTTGGGAGAAACGGGCACCGGCAAGGAACTCATCGCCCGCGCGATACACGAGCGCAGCCGCCGGAAAGACCGGAACTTTGTGAAGCTCAGCTGCGCTGCCATTCCCACCGGTCTGCTCGAAAGCGAACTTTTTGGCCATGAGCGCGGCGCCTTCACCGGTGCGATCACTCAAAAGATCGGCCGGCTTGAGCTGGCTGACCAGGGTTCGCTGTTTCTGGATGAAATCGGAGATATCCCGCTTGAGCTGCAACCCAAACTTCTCCGCGTCTTGCAGGAGCGAGAATTCGAGCGGTTGGGCAGTACGCGGACGAAGGAAGTCAACGTTCGGGTTGTGGCTGCGACCCATCGCAACCTGGAAGAGATGATCCTGGAGAAACAATTCCGCAGTGACCTTTACTACCGCCTGAATGTTTTCCCAATTTCCATTCCTCCTCTGCGCGAACGCCCAGAAGACATTCCTCTGTTGGTACGGCATTTCGTCCAGCAATTCGCCAAGCGGATGAACAAGAGAATTGAGTCGATTTCTTCGGAGACCATGCAGGCGCTGACTCGATATCCATGGCCAGGAAACATTCGTGAATTGCAAAATATTATGGAACGCTCTGTGGTCGTCTATGAAAAGGGGAACCTCTCCGTCAAGAAGAGTTGGCTCTCGCGGGAGTCCTTCCACAGCGAACCGGCAACCCAGTCGCTCATAAAAAGGTCTGCGATGGAAGATCGAAGAATGATTGGCGCTGCCTTGGCCGAAGCCAGAGGCCGGGTGTCGGGACCGTCGGGTGCGGCAATCAAATTGGGTATTCCGCCCTCCACTTTGGAATCGAAGATCCGATCGATGAATATCAATAAATATAGCTTCAAGACCGCCTAGTTGAAGAGCGCTTCTGTCGGAATGCACGATATTTCACGAACTCCGCGAATTCGCGAAGAGATTGCGATTCTGGAGTCTTCGAGCCTGAGCGTTTTGAAGAACTTACCAATGGCGCTGGCATTGCTTCCATAGGTTCAGGAAGAACGAGCACGTGTTGCCTAGACAAGTAGAGAACGGAAGGATCGAGCGGCTAAGGTGGCAGGCCAACGCGATTGGCAGATGCGGCGATGGCGACACTGAACTTCGGGAGGCTAACGCATGAGCTCTTTGCCGATACCGGACCACTCATTCAACTCCCTCGAGTCGTCGAGCGCTAGAGCGGAACTGCAACGCGAAAGCGACCGGCTGAAGCTGCTTCTGGAAATGACGAACACCCTGGTGTCCAATTTGGAGCTGCGCGATCTGCTGCGCGCGGTCTCGGCAAACATCCGGCAAGTCATGCACTGCGACTACGTCGCGGTGTGGCTGCCGGATTCGGAGCAGTGCCAATTGCGCCAACTTGCTTTGGACTTCCCGGAAAGCAAAGGAATCGCGAGGGAGGATTGGCTGCAACCGGTCGAGGGGTCCGCGATAGGCAGGGTATTCAAGACTGGCAAGCCCCTCGTAGTGGATGTCATGAATGAGCAGTCGGCTCCTGTGGCGGCTCCCTCGTCTCGTGCAGAGGGCCTGAAGTTTATCTGCGTCCTGCCCCTGATCAGCCGAAACCGGACGCTCGGGGTTCTGACGCTCGGCAGCCGGGTCGAGAACGCATTCCGTCCGGAAGACGTTGATTTCCTGTCGCGAGCGGCGGGGCAGGTAGCGATCGCCATCGAGAACGCCTTGGCCTATCGCGAGATCGCCGAATTAAAGGACAAGCTGGCGGAGGAGAAGTTCTACCTGGAAGATGAGATTCGAACAGAGCACAATTTTGAAGATATCGTGGGGGAGAGCCCCACGCTGAGGCGCGTACTTCAGCAAGTGGAGACCGTAGCTCGCACCGATTCGACAGTCCTGATTCTAGGGGAAACGGGAACCGGAAAAGAACTGATTGCCCGTGCTATTCATCACCTCAGCAATCGTCGCGACCGCGCGCTCGTGAAGCTAAATTGTGCGGCAATTCCTACTGGGTTATTGGAAAGCGAACTCTTCGGTCACGAAAAAGGAGCGTTTACCGGCGCCATCGCGCAGAAGATTGGGCGAGTCGAACTCGCAAACAAGGGAACCCTCTTTCTGGATGAAGTTGGCGATATTCCACTGGAACTGCAACCCAAGCTGTTGCGCGTTCTCCAGGAGCAGGAATTTGAACGACTGGGCGGCATACGCACCATCCGGGTGGACGCACGGCTGGTGGTCGCGACGAATCGCGACCTGGATCAGATGGTCGCTCAACGGGAGTTTCGCCAGGACCTGTTTTACCGGCTCAATATCTTCCCCATCCGTGTGCCTCCATTACGGGAACGGGTTACGGATATTCCTTTGCTGGTCAATTTCTTCGTGAACAAGCACGCGAAGCGAATGGGCAAGCGAATTGAGAGAGTTCCGGCAGAGACGATGCACGCCCTAGCTTGCTGGCATTGGCCGGGTAACGTCCGCGAGTTGGAGAACGTCATTGAGCGGGCCCTGATTCTCTCCCAGGGACCAGTTCTGAACGTGCCCCTCACTGAACTAAGACGGGGAACGCTCGCAATCCCCAGTACTAAGGTCCAAACCTTCGAAGCCTCAGAAAGGGAGCTCATTCTCCGCGCGCTCCGCGAAGCCAATGGCGTCATTGCCAGTGCCGCAGGAAAGCTTGGGATCAAACGTACGACCTTAAATTCAAAAATGCGTAAACTACATGTTTCGCGGAGCGATTTGTTTTCGGCCTGAGGCGTCGTTCTGACCATATCGCCATAAGGGAAGACCGCGCCACGCCGAAGGGGCCGCCCACAACCGAGTGAATGCTTACTTGTGCGGAGAATCTGAGCCTTGGCTTGATAGTTCGTGCTGACCGCGGAAGGGCAATTTGAGTTTCCGGGCAATCTCGGGCCAAAACTCGCGTAATATATCGAAACCGGAGTCAGCGAGCATTGAGTAGCCAACCTGCTGGGCTGCCGGAGAGAATCCGCGCTTGTTGTCTGGATGGTAGACATTGCTCAGCGCGACAGCGCTTGACGTTCCGAGCCATTCGGAGAAATTGAACACATGCGTGCCATCCTCCCGGTGCGCAATGAACACGTGGACTGCTGCATGGACCAGACGCTTCCCCCTCCCTCCTTCAGCAAGACGATAGTAACGAGGGTCTTCCGAAAATATCGTGGGGTATGCAAAATCTTTAAAAAACTGGGATGATGACTGATCGGCGAACCCGGCGCCGAAGCGCTTGCCATAACCCGATGCGCCCTGCCCAAAAGTGGGATCGCTGTTTTCCGCCTGGCCAATCCCCGCGTTGTACGCGACATTGATGAACGTAACCGGATCAACCGTGTCGTGGACAAAGAGAATGAATTTGTCCTTTGGTTCGAGTGTGCACAAAATGGCCCCCGGCTTATAGTGGCGTGCATGTACAGATTTGCGTTCCAACCTTCGAGCAAAGGTTCCGGCGATCTTTTGAAACTTTCCGTGATAATCCTGCCAGCGCACCAGCGGCGGCGGCTCTACGCATGACCCTGCCCCGCTTTCCTGGATCTGCTCCTGGGAAAGGGGAGTTAGGGCGGAAGAGGCTTGTTGAGCAGGCGAGGATTCCTGGGCTTGGACCATGCAGCCCATCACCAGTGTGGCCGATAAAAGCCATCCTCGCCAGACTGCGACAATAAACTCTATTCCCCATTGTCCGCAGTGAAGCCTAATCACAATTGCCGCCTTCAACAAGGATCATACGCAACAGTTTTCCGCAATCACGGCAGACATCACAAGGCTTGCAAAGCAGAACCAATCTTTTCCGGTTGCTTCTTGGCGCACCGTCTGATCCCTGGTTTTGGGGCGCCGATGACCTGACCCTGCTGCACCTGGTTCCTTCTTCGTTGTATTCAAGTCTGCCTTTGCTTTCTGCACAATCTTCTTCGACTCCCAGGTTACTTCTGCTTCGTTTGCATTTACACCTTGCTTGAATGCAGTTGGGATGCCATACCCGAGAAGTGTGTCTTTTGGCGAAATCCAGCCCCGGAAGGTCCTGCGGGTGTGGTTCTCGCAGACACTTGAATGCTAGGGCAGCTTCAAGACCGCGTAGCTTAGGGCCGTTTCTCTCCGCATCCACCAAGTTATTTTCACGAACTTCGCGAATTCGCGAAGAGGTTGCGACTCTGTGATGCACGAGTCCGAATGTTTTGAAGGACTTACCAATGGCGCTTGCGTTGCATTCATAGGCTTAGAAAGAAGAATGACCAAATCAAAAGGAGAGAAACATCATGGACAGAATGCTGGTAGTAGTTTTCGACAATGAAACCAAAGCGTACGAAGGGAAAAAGGCGCTTATGCAACTGGATGCCGAAGGCAGCATCAGCGTCTACGCCTACGCGGTGCTGGCGAAGCACGCGGATGGCACTGCAACCGTAAAGCAAGGGGATGACTCCGGGCCGCTGGGCACTCTGCTCGGCACATCCTTTGGAAGCCTCATTGGTCTGTTGGGCGGGCCGGTAGGTTTGGCGATTGGAGCCACCGCAGGTCTTGCTGTCGGCGGGGCCACCGACCTGCACAATGCTCGCATCGGCGACGATTTCATTGACGACGTCACCAAGGCCTTAACGCCGAACAAAGTCGCCGTGGTTGCCGAAATCGATGAGGACTGGACCACGCCCGTGGACACCCGCATGGAAGCGATCGGGGGAACCGTCTTCCGCCGCGCTCTCTCGGAAGTAAAACACACAATCCACGATGAAAACGTCGCCGCCATGAAGGCCGACCTGGCCCAAATGAAGGCCGAGCAGGCCAAGGCTCATGCCGACCGCAAAGCGAAACTAAACGAAAAGATCAACCAGCTTGACTCGAAGATTCAAGTGCAGTTGCAAAAAGCCAAAGACCAACGCCAGGCCGCGGAGCGTCAGGCGCAGGCAAAAGTTCAGGTGCTCAAGGCAAAAGCGGCGGCTGCGAAGGCCAAGGCCTCGTAACCCGAGACACCTCAGCCCGGTTCAGGCACCTGTCCAAAGGGAGGACAAAAGACCTCCCTTTGGAGCAAGTACTCGACTACGAAGGAGGATCGAATGTCTGCACAGAGCTTAACTGATGAAGTGAAGAAGCGTTCCGCATGGAGCATTTTCATGGGCGTTGTGACCGCAGCCCTGGGGGTATTCCTGATCGTTTACCCGTTGGCAACCGCGACCATCACGACCCTCCTGCTCGGCTGGGTATTGATTTTCGTCGCCATTGCTCAAATCGTCTTCGCACTTCATTCGCAGACGGTTGGAAACTTCTTCTTGAAAGTTCTTTTAGGTGTGATCTATGGAATCGCTGGAGTTGCCTTGGCGTTTTTTCCCTTTGAAGGCGTAGAAGCGCTGACGGGATTTCTTGCAACGCTACTGCTGGTTCAGGCTGGATTACTAACCGTGACCGCGTTCCGGGTGAAGCCACTGGATGGATGGGGATGGTTTCTGTTCGATGCCGTCGCGAGCTTCATCATGGGCATACTGATTCTCGTAAAGTGGCCCTCCAGTTCTGTTTGGGCGATCGGAACGCTAGTCGGCGTTGCTGTGCTGGTGGGCGGTATCTCCAGAATCGTGATTGCCTCGAAGATACGGAGTGGTGCCAGCAGTATTGACCGCGCCGTTCAGCGGGCAGCATAACACTTCCGCGCATGGCGGAGCGGATGCCACCTGGACAAATGATCGGCAGACTTTCAATTAGTGAGGCGGACTATGGCTAACATTACAGACGTGGAGAGTACGCGCAAATGCGCTTACGAGCAGTGCCAATGTCAAGTTCCATCCACGGAGGAGTACTGCAGCGGCTGCTGTTCGGACGCCGATGACGTGGCCGAAGTCGAGTTCCAGTGTAACTGTGAGCACCCTTCATGCCTTCATGCGGCTTGCAATGAATGCGTGTTTGATCGACAGTCGCAGCGGAAACCAATGCTGCCAGGGAGATGAACCATGAATGCATTCAAGATACTTCGAAGCGCGCTTCTTCGTACCACCGCTGCGGCGTTGTGCCTCTTGGGGGTTGGGATCGCAACCACCCCATTAGCGGCTCAAGCGCAGAAGCAGGACGAAGAGCTGCAATTGGGTCAGGAAGTTTTCAACGAACTCAAGGCCAAGGGCGAAATCATTGAATCATCTCCCTTGTACGATACGTTGCGGCCGATTGCGGACGCCATTACCCGGTCAGCGCAACCGCGATACAACCATCCGTTTAAGTTTTACCTGGTCCATGAACAGCAACCGAATGCGTTCGCCACTCCAGGCGGCAACGTGTATGTAGTCGATTCGCTGCTGTATTTCGTAAAGAATACTGACGAGCTCGCCGGCACTTTGTGTCACGAGGTCTCTCACACTATCCATCACGACACCGTGACGTTGATGGAGGAGCAGCAGAAAATCGAGAGGCGGGAGGTCGGAGCCGCCATTCTTCTGGGCCCTTCTACCGCGCATGTGTTGGCCATCGCTCTCCTTGGCAAGCTGCATTCCCTGAGTTACTCCCGAGATGTGGAGTCGCGCGCCGACATCACCGGCTCTGACGTGTGTGCCGCCACCGGATACAACCCCTGGGGACTGGTGTGGCTATTCCAGGATTTTAAGGGCGCCAAAGCGGAAGAGATACCCCAGCTTTTATCAGATCATCCGAATGACCAAAATCGGGTCAATGCGTTGGAGCAGCACTTCCGCAAGAACCCGTCGGTCTTCAATAAGTTCAACCCGGACCCGAAATCAGCTAAGCCGTTGGTTGTTCCCGCCAAGGCTCCGGAGGTTTTTTTGCGGTAGATCGATTGACCGCGCTGCCGGATAGGTAGTGCGCAAAAAAGGAGAAGGACAATGAGCAGTGTTACTGATGTTTTCGCCGCTGGCCTCGAGCAAGTCAGGAGATCCTGGGGCTGGTTCCTCGTCTTCGGCATTCTGCTGATGATTCTTGGCGTGGTTTGCGTCGGCAAGGCGCAGACCGCAACCACTTTTTCAATTCTGGCGTTGGGCTGGGTCCTTGCGATCAGTGGAGTGGTGTGGCTCGTAAATTCGTTTTACGCGTTTAACTGGCACGGATTTTTCCTGTACCTGCTGAACGCGATCATCCGCGGAGTGACTGGATACCTCCTGATTCGCCACCCGGACGCAGGCGCGGAAGGTGTGACCATGCTGCTCGCTGCACTCTTCATCGTGGGTGGGCTGTTCCGCGCAGTCGGGTCGAGTGTTATTCAGTTCCCGAGGTGGGGATGGATGATGTTTGCGGGGCTGGTCTCTATCGGTCTCGGCATCTACCTTTTGGTCACTTGGCCTATGTCCAGCACCTACTTTGTGGGCATTGCGATCGGCGTCGACCTCATCTTTGACGGAGGGGCTCTGGTAGGTTTCGCGGGCGCGATTCACAGCCTGCCCAAAGCAGAAGGCAGAACTGCTGCCTCCAGAGCTGCCTAATGACAAGTTGCGTATCGGGACTCGGCCTCCGAGCGGTCAGGCTCCGCGCATAGAGTGTGCCTCCAACTGAAGGTTCGGTGCGCGTTGAGCCCGCGCGCCGAACCCGACGGCAGATACCGGAGCAAAGCAGCATGTTATCAATTGACGATCGTACGGGGAATGTAGTCACTACGGTAGCGCTCTTCCTGGCCGCCGCATCTATCCTCTATCTGGCGCGTGGTGCCTTCTTCATTTTGCTGCTGTCTCTTCTGTTTGCCTACTTGCTCGAGCCAGCGGTCATGCTGGTACAACAGCATTCTCGACTGGGTCGGAAGAATCGCACTTGGGCGATTGCACAGGTGTACTTGATCGGGATACTTGTGCTAGGCACCCTGTTGTACGAGTTCGGTCCGAGGGTTGTGGCGCAACTAAAGAACCTGAACGCGGCTGCGCCCGTGATCTTGCAAGGTCTTTCCAGTGGAAAAACTGCCGACGGTCTGGGGGCCAAGCATGGCTTGAGTGCGGCTCAGCAGCAGCGGATACACGACTGGTTAGCTCGCAACCACGACGTCATCGCCCATGTTTTCGAGCGCGGTGCGCAGTCCGTAGCGTATGTCGCCGCGAGTGCGTTCTGGCTTTTCGCCATCCCGATTCTGGCCATTTTCATCTTGCGAGACGGACGTCCGATGGCGGATGCGTTTATCGAAGCCGTTGGAGCGCGTGGAAACCGAACCCGGACCCAGCGAATTCTGCGGCGGATTGATGCGATGCTTGCCAGGTACATTCGCGCGCAGTTCGCTCTGTGTGGCCTCTCCTTCGTCTTCTATAGCGTCTCGATGCTGGTTCTGAGATTCCCGTATGCGATCGCATTAGGCGTTTTGGGAGGTGTTCTGGAATGTCTCCCAGCGGTCGGATGGATTATTTCGGCGGTGGCTATTCTGGCGATCGGCTTCCTGACTCACTCCCACTGGATCTGGATGGCGGGATTGCTGCTGCTGTGGAGGCTGGTGCAGGATTATGTGAACTCGCCTCGCATCATGGGTAACAACTTGGATCTACAGCCCCTGACCGTCGTATTTGCGCTCATGGTAGGAGGTCAAGTGGGAGGCATTGCGGGCGTGTTCCTCTCGGTGCCGGCCGTGGCCGTGCTCCGAATCGTGTGGTTGGAATGCTTCTCGACAGGGAGTTCTTCGAATGCCATCTCTGATCAGCCGCTCATGAAAGCGAAAGCGTGAATTGCGGTCGGAGGGAAGTCGCTCCAAAGAAAGCGAGCGCCGTATGCGGAACAAGACATCTCGCAGTGTCATGCTTTCGCGGCGGTTCGCAATTCTGATTGCCATTTTCTTCGCATGGACTCTTATCGCCCCTGCCCCTCCTGCACACCTCGGGAGACACTGCCGGACGCATGGCGGCCAACGCTTTCGAGGAATTTTGGCCCGACATCAAGCGCGTCTTCCACAAGCATAAGTAAGTAAGACTTTAGCGGGCGCTGCGAGATATCATGGAGGCCGCGAATCGAGCTGATAGGAAGTGGTATTGAGACGCATGCTCACACGGAGAAAACACCATGGTCAGCCCGCTTTCTGCTGAGCCTATCAGGCAAGATCCGTTCCCGGTTGAGGCGGGATCTCCGCACCCGTTGGGGGCCACGCCTTCACCTGCGGGAGTGAATTTCTCAATCGCTTCCTCGAGTGCGACAGGCGTAGAACTGCTCCTGTTCTCAGCGCACGACGCGTTGGAGCCATTTCAAACGATTCGGTTCGACCCTTATGTAAACAAGACTTTCCACTCCTGGCACGCCTTCGTGCGCGGCCTGAAGCCGGGCGTGCACTACGCGTACCGTGTCGATGGCCGGTTTGACTCCGCCGGGCAGCGATTCAACAGAAACAAGGTCCTGATCGATCCCTACGCCCGCGGCAATTCCAATTCTCTTTGGGATCGCGGCAGCGCCTGCGCGCCGGAGGACAATGTGAGGACGTCCATGCGCTCAGTCGTCATTGATCCTTCTGGCTATGATTGGGAAGGCGACAAGCCCCTCAACCGTCCTATGGAGGAAAGCATCATCTATGAAGCGCATGTTCGAGGCTTCACGCAATCTCCGACTTCGGGGGTGCGGCATCCCGGGACTTTCGCCGGCCTCATCGAAAAAATTCCTTACCTCAAAGATCTCGGCATTAACGCCGTGGAATTGCTTCCTGTTTTTGACTTCGATGAAACCGCGGTGCTCAGAGTCGCTGATGGGAAGCCCCTCCGCAATTTTTGGGGATACAGCACCTTAGGCTACTTCGCACCCCAGACCTCCTATTGCCTCGAGCCCGAAACCGGCGGCCACTTGCGCGAGTTCCGCGATTTGGTCAAGGCAATGCATAAGGCGGGCATAGAAGTCATTCTCGATGTGGTCTTCAACCACACGGATGAAGGCAACCACCAGGGACCGACGTATTGCTTCAAAGGCATCGACAATCGCTCCTACTATTTGCTGGTGCCTTGGGAGCTGCAATACTACATGGATTTTTCCGGGTGCGGGAACACCCTCAATTGCAACCACCCACTTGCCCAGAAGCTGATCGTCGACTGCCTCCGATACTGGGTTCGGGAAACCCATGTGGATGGCTTCCGCTTCGACGAGGGTTCCATCCTCTCACGCGGTGAGGATGGAGCGCCTGCCGTTCACCCTCCGCTAGTTTGGCAGATCGAGTTGGACGAAGACCTGGCAGACACGAAGCTGATCGCGGAAGCGTGGGATGCCGCCGGCCTATACCAGATCGGGCATTTCCCCGGCGACCGATGGGCGGAATGGAACGGCCGCTATCGCGACGATGTTCGGCGCTTCGTCAGGGGCGATCCCGGGTTAGTCGGCGCAATCGCGTCGCGCTTGGGAGGGAGCGCGGATATTTATCAGGAAAGGGGCGGGTCACCGCTGAATAGCATTAATTTCGTGACCTGTCACGACGGATTTACTCTCAATGACTTAGTCTCCTTCAACCAGAAGCACAATGAGGCGAACGGCGAATCCAACTGTGACGGTATCAACGACAACCTGAGCTGGAACTGTGGCGCGGAGGGTGATTCGGACGATCCCAGCATTGCCGCGCTCCGCAATCGCCAGGTGCGCAACTTTATGGCAATCCTGCTGCTCTCGCGCGGTGTTCCAATGTTTGTGGCTGGCGACGAGATTCGGCGGTCACAGAGAGGTAACAACAACGCATATTGCCAGGATAACGAGATCAGCTGGTTCGACTGGACTTTGGTGAACAAGAACTCCGAGTTGCTCCACTTCTGTAAGGGCATGATTCGTTTCCGGAAGATGCATGCAGCAGTCCGGCGCGACCAGTTTTTCGACGGCTCGGTGAACGAACGTGGCTTAAAGGACGTCTCGTGGCACGGCACGAAACTCAACAGCCCGGGATGGGACGATCCAGGCGCTCGGGCGCTCGCGATGACGCTGGCAGGTTTCGGCGGAGACTCCGACCTGCACGTGATGTTTAACATGTTCTGGGAAAGCCTGGATTTTGAACTGCCCAGTGTGCCAGGCAGACGTTGGTGCGTGGCCGTGGACACAGCCCAGCCTTCACCTCACGACATCGCCGACCCCGGCTCTGAAACGGATGTGCTCGGGAACACGCATCGGGTCGAGGCGCGAAGTGTCGTAGTCCTGGTGAATCCCGAGCGATCGCCGCGTACGCTTGATTGAGGAGATGTCGGAAATGGAATGGCCAATCCGAGTAGGCGTTGTGCTTTTCGGAACCGTCTTAGCGGCAGCTTATGCCGTTGCGCAGGACTCGCCCATAACACATACAACAAAGCGCCCGAGCATCGGGTTGGTGCTCGAGGGCGGCGGCGCCCTGGGGTTGGCTCATATCGGTGTGATTCAGTGGCTGGAAGAACACCGAATACCCGTGAGTTACGTGGCTGGTACCAGCATGGGTGGCCTGGTTGGGGGCGTATACGCTACTGGCAAATCTGCCTCCGAAATACGGCAGATCGTGCAGACGATCAACTGGGACGAGGTATTGAGTGGCCAGACGCCGTTCCCAGATCTCGCATTTCGGCGCAAACAAGACGCTCATGATTATCCGAGCACACTTGAATTTGGGCTGCACAAGGGAGTGCATTCCCCAGCCGGGTTCAATTCCGGTCAGCAGGTTTCTCTGATTTTGGACCAAATATCGCTCCCGTATTCCGAACTGAAGAGCTTCAACGATCTCCCCATCCCGTTCGCCTGTGTGGCCACCGACCTGCAATCCGGCAAGGAGCATGTTTTCCGCAGTGGCCCTCTGGCTCTGGCCCTCAGATCCACCATGTCTGTGCCTGGAATCTTCACGCCGGTTCGCTCAGGGGACCATATCTATGCCGACGGTGGTTTGTTGAACAATATTCCCATCAGCGTTGCAAAAGAGATGGGAGCTGACGTGGTGCTCGGAATCCACCTCGAGGTTGCTCCGCTTGATCCCGAGAAACCCCTCTCCACCGTTGCGGTGCTGTCTCGATCGGTCTCCGTCCTGATCGCTGACAATGAACTTCGCTCGATGGAGCAAGCGGACATTTTGGTGACGGTACCGTTGCAGAAGTACACCGCCATGGACTACGACCAAGGCGACGCTATTATCGAGGCGGGATACGAGGCTGCCGCCGCGAAGGCCTCCGTTCTCTCTGTCTTTTCCGTCGATGAAGCAACCTGGAACCAATACTTGGCCAGTCGTAACGCCCGGCGCAGGCAGGCGCCCGTCCCGGAATTTATTGAAGTGACGGGCACTGGTCCGAAGCTGGCCCGTGCCATTGAGCAAGACATGTCCGGTGTGGTGGGAGAGCCCGTCGACACAGCAAAGCTGGATGACGAGATTATGACCCTCTCCGGGATGGGGCGCTTCTTGAATCTCAGCTATTCCATGGTTGATCAAAATGGCCGACAAGGCCTGCGGATCCAAACCGACCCAAAGCCATACATGCCGCCGGTGGTGCGTCCTCTGATCTTGATGGACGGTTCAGACTACAACAACGTGCTCTTCAGTATTGGCGCCCGAATCACCTTCCTGGATTTCGGGGGCTTCCGTTCAGAGTTGCGGAATGATGTGATCGTGGGTTCACAAGACGGTATTGCCAGCGAATATTACCGGCCATTCAAGACTACGAGTCAATGGTTTGTCGCTCCGCGGCTCGGATTCTCTAGTTCGCCCTACGACGTCTATTCAGGGAATAGCCTGATCGCCGACTACAGAAAGTTGGAAGCAGGGGGCGGCGTGGATGTGGGTTATGAGTTCGGACGCAGCGGCGAACTGCGCTTAGGGTACGAGGGTGGGTATGAGCGTCTCTCGTGGCAGATAGGAAATCCGAGCGTTTTACCAACAGGTTCGGGAGCAACTGGCGATGTCAGGCTGCAATACCTCCTGGACGAGTTGGATCAGCCAGTCATTCCGCGCTCCGGCCGGAGCCTGAAGGTAGACGCAAAATGGTTCAATGCCAACCCTGCGGCTCCTGAGGGCTTCCCGCAGTCGGAAATCCAATCTCAGAATGTTTTCCGCTTGAACAGTCCTTCTTCGATTTACTTCAACGCTTATGGTGGGACCAGCTTTGGTTACAAGACCGGAATACCGGCGTTCTCGCTGGGCGGCACGCAGCGCTTGCTTGCATACGGTACCAACGGACTGCTTACCGATCAGTACTTCCTGTTCCAACTTGGATATATCCGGCAGCTGTTGAAGCCGCCGCTCTTGGGCGACACCATGGATTTCATCGGCATGTACGAATTGGGTAAGACTTACCAACTGCCGAACGCTCCCAAGCCACCGGAGATCCCGAACGATGTTGTAGGCGCTCTCGTCGTCAACACAATTTTCGGACCGGTAGAAGTCGGAGGCGCCTTGGGGAATTATGGGCGGAGGAGATTTTTCTTCCGAATTGGCCGGATATTCTGATTGAGCGATGACATCAAGGGATTAAAGAGTTGCAAGCCCGGCGATTGTGAGATTCAGATGTCCGCGAGCTCCATCGAGGACTTTCAGGGATCCATCGATTGGTCCGCCGTGGCAAGGTCGCTCAGCTTGCATTCCGGTCAAAGCTCAAACAGAGCGCAGCGAGGGTCAAGCCGTTGAAAGAATGGCTCCTCAGGTAGGACTCGAACCTACAACCCTCCGGTTAACAGTTGCACGGACGGCAAAACCGACAACTACCGGCAATTGCGGTTGATTCTGAAAATACGCCTCTTACGGCAATTTCAGAAACGACTGAGTACCGCCTATTTTGAAAGAGGGTCCCTCAAAAAGTCCCCAAAGTATTTTCAGGCTTTGCTAGGCTGCCAAAACTCCGGCACTGGCCAGGCTTGCGATGCGGTCAGCGCAACAGCAGCGCTCACAACAACGAAAACGCGCCATGTCGGTGCTACTAACACCAGACACGGCGCTAACCACAGTCGCCTACTAAGGAGGCAACAATGGCTAGACAGCAACGTAGCACCACGGCTTCATTCCCTCAAGAAAGCCCAGCCGCAATTGCTCGGGTTGCGCTCTACGCCCGAGTCAGCACCCTCAACAATCAAGATCCAGAAATGCAGCTCGCCGAACTGCGGGAATATGCGGGGCGCCGCG
>Ga0208191_1000790_pt1 | contig 19232 bp, 17 predicted proteins | sample June2015DPH_13_5_FD_184709 | JGI IMG/M metagenome (GOLD analysis project Ga0208191, IMG submission 184709) | Peatland microbial communities from SPRUCE experiment site at the Marcell Experimental Forest, Minnesota, USA - June2015DPH_13_40... | ecosystem: Environmental > Terrestrial > Soil >... | reverse complement strand
ATGCTACCGTACCGTCAAGGTGGAGATTCGGCGTCAAGAACAGAAGCTTTGTGAGGTTTTCCCCTGGCAAAGGGGTCCCCAAAACCATTTTTTGCCCGTGGTGGCCAAGGCTGCTGCATAATCTCGGATTAATCCTGAGCTACTTATATTTCGGCGGTTCCTGGTTGCTCGATGTGCGCGGCGATCCCATCGGCGGCGATTTTTCCCATTATTGGGTGGCCTCTTCCCTGGCCCTGAAGGCAGGGCCGGCCGCGGTTTACGATCCTGACCGTTTTCTGGCGGCCCAGAAAGAGTTCTTTGGGATAAGAATTCCCCTGATTTGGCTTTATCCTCCCACCTTTCTGCTGCTGATCCTGCCCCTGGGCCTGCTGCCTTACCTCCTTGCCTTGGGGCTCTGGTTGTCATTGCCTCTGGCCGCCTTGCTCCTGGTGGTGCGCCGGATAGCCCCCAGTTATCTCAGCCCCTGGCTGGCGTTGGCCTTTCCCGGCGTCTTTATGAACCTGATTCACGGTCAAAACGGTCTGTTAACGGCCTCGCTATTGGGGGCTGGGTTGCTGCTGCTGGAGCAGGCGCCGGTCACCGCCGGGGTTCTCTTGGGCCTGCTCAGCTACAAGCCGCATTTAGTCGTGTTGATTCCGGTGGCCCTGGCGGCGGGGCGTCGCTGGCGGGCCTTGCTGAGCATGGGGATTTCTGCGGCCGCATTGGTGGCGGCCAGCCTCCTGGTGCTGGGGACCGAGGTCTGGGCCGCCTTTTTCCGCAACCTCCCCGGTACCTTGGCGATCTTAGAGACGATGCGGTTGGGAAAAGACGTGCTTTTATTCACCGCAAAGATGCCCACCTGGGCGGCGGCGGTGCTCCTGGCCGGCGGCCCCCCGTGGTTGGCGCAGCTCCTACAGGCCGGGGTGATGTTGGCCACCACCGGGATCGTGTTTTGGGTCTGGTCGCGGGAGGCGGCGCCCGCCGGGGTGCGCGCCGCCGTGCTGGTGCTCTGCGCCTTGTTATTTCCCCCCTATGAATTTCTCTATGACCTGGCGATCCTGGCGCTGCCACTCGCCTGGCTGGCCTGGGAGGGACATGTCGAAGGGTGGCGGCCCGGCGAGCAGACGCTTCTGGTCCTGGCCTTCCTGACCCCCCTGTTGGTGCCGATTTTCGCCAGGACCATACATTTGCAAATCGCCCCCCTGGTCCTAACGGCGCTTTTGGCGATGGCCCTGCGGCGCCTGCGGCCGGCAGCGCGGCTTACGCCTTCCTGAAGCCCGGACAAGAACGGGATGGAGGGCCAGGGCCGACGGCCCTGCCCTCCCCCCAGACTCCCCTCCCAACCCGTGTAATGGCCGGGGAAGGTGGGGGCCACAGGCCCCCGCCTTCCCCGGCCATAAAACATAGGGATTGGGGAGAGAAAGGAATATCAAGATAATAATCAGCCTGCGTCGCGCCAGGCAACTTGAGTCCATAAAGGAGAACTTGATGCCAATGCGCGGGACAATTTAGGAGATCAAAAGGTCGCGCCGCCGCCCCCGGCGGCGCGGGAACCGGCTACTAGAGGGTGGGTATCTCACCTACTCAAGAACTTTTCCAAGCAGGCGAACTCTAAATTGTGGCCGGTTGACTTAAGTCATAGCGCCCCAGGCCAATGCTGCTTAATATATAAATACGAGCCGAGGCCGGCTGGCTGGCCTGGAAGCCGGCCCCGCGGCCTCCAAAAAATCTGAAATCGACAGTTAAATATCTTTACTCCGGGAATTCAGGATATGGCAAAACGGCAAATTATTCGCATCGACCAGGAAAAGTGTGACGGCTGCGGCATGTGCGTCCCGTCCTGCGCCGAAGGGGCCATCCACATCGTGGACGGCAAGGCGGTACTTCTGGCGGACAAGTTCTGCGATGGCCTGGGGGCCTGCCTGGGGGAATGCCCCCTGGGGGCGTTGACCATCGAGGCGCGGGAGGCCGGGGAGTTCGAGGGACCGGCCCCGGCCGCGGCTCATGAGGCCCAGGCGCCCTTAACTCCCCAGGCGCTTAAAAAAAAGCCTGAGCCGGAGGACTTCACCTGCCCGGGTAGCCGTCTGCAGCAATTTGAGCGGCCGGACGCGGTCCCGGCCGGGGCCTCGGCCCTGGGCCATTGGCCGGTGAAGCTCAAGCTGGTGGCGCCCAAGTCCCCCTTTCTGAAAGGAGCCCATCTCCTGGTGGCCGCAGACTGCGCCCCCTTTGCCGCGGGGGACTTCCATGCCCGCTTCCTTAAGGGCAAGGCGGTGGTTTGCGGCTGCCCCAAGTTCGAAGACGAGGCTGCGAGCGTGGCCAGGCTGACCGCGATCCTGGCGGAAAACGAGGTCCGGGAGATCACCATCGTCAATATGGAAGTTCCCTGCTGCTTCGGCCTGGTGCAAGTGGTGCGCCGGGCCATGGAAGCCGCGGGCAAGACCCCGCCGGTCACCATCTGCACCCTGGCCGCCAGCGGGGAGTTGTTGCAGCAACAGAAAGTCCGGGGAAAGTGAGGGACCACCATGGAACAGATGAAGTGCCCCGGCCAGGACACCCGCTACTGGAAACCCGGCGACATCTTTGTGACGGAATGTCCCAAGTGCGGGGCCGAAATCGAGTTTTTCAAGGACGATGCCCGGCGGCGCTGTGCCTGGTGCGGCCATCTGTTCTATAACCCCAAGATCGAGCTGGGTTGCGCCGAATGGTGCCAGTATGCCGATAAATGCGTCCCTGACCTGGTCAGGGCCAAAAAGGCGGCCCAGACCTTCAAGGATCTCCTGGGGGAGCAGGTGCGACATTATCTTGAAGATGATCCGGCGGCCTGGGAGCGGACCGAAGCCGCGGTCCATCACGCCCAGCAGCTCCTCAAGGCCGAAGGGGGCGACCCCAAGGTGGTCCTGGCCGCGGTGCTGTTGCACCGGGTGGACCCGGCCCGGGCCCGGGATTATCTGGCGGAGTTGGAGACGGAGCCGGAACTGGTGGCGGGCATCCTGGAACTGATCAGCGGCCTTGGCCCGGACCGGGACCTGAACCGGCAACTCTACCAGGACGCCCTGAACCTTCTTAGCCCCGGCCCCGGCACCCCTTTTAGCACCCGCACCGCCCGCCGCCTGGCCCAGGAGGGCAAAGAGTAGGGAGCGCGTATTGGGGGAGGGACCATGGCCGCGAGCCCTTTTCAAAAAAAACTCTCCCCAAACCCTACCCCCAATCCCCCTGATTTTTCGTCTGGGAAGTAGATCCGTTTGGCCCGTTTTCCCCAAAGCCTTTCACGGGTTGGGAGGGGGGGTTGGGGGGAGGGCAAGGCGGACCTCTCAGTAGGGTGCGCACCGCGCCCTAATTTGATTTCCTGCGCGTAAGACGCGTCCTGTGGTCTTGTAGGGGCGCACCCATGTGTGCGCTCCTTATGAAATGGTTGGCAGTGCCCACCCTACACGGGCGACCCCGCGGATCGCCCTAACGATGGCGGCGGGCCTAGCCCGCCCTATAAACTGACCGCTGGGGCCGCCGCCCCCCTAATAATGTATAATCTTCTTCATGGAATCAACTCCGCTGCCGCCGCCGCAGGCGGTGGGCCGCATTCTCCTCTGGCATCAGGGGGCCTTGGGAGATTTGCTGCTGGCCGGCCCGGCCCTCCTGGCCGTCAGGAGGCGTTATCCCCGGGCGCGGCTCACCGGCCTGGGCCAGCCGCAGCCCTGGGGCCTGTTGTCCCACACCTTGTCCCTGGAGGCGGTTTGGGACAGCGGCGAGTCCGGGTGGGCGCCGCTCTTTGCCGACGCCCCCTTGCCGCCGGAGCTGCGGGTCCGTCTGGCCGGCTTTCATTTGGCCCTGGTGTTCACTCCCGGGCCCGACCCCCCGGTGCTGGCTCGCCTGCGGCAGGCCGGGATTCCCGCGGTTACCTGGGTTCCTTCTTTCCCGGAGGCCGGCTCCGAGACGGTGGCGGCCCTCCAGGCCAGGCATTTGGCCGGCCTGGGACTCACTGTGGCCGGCTCTTTTCGCCTGTCCTTGCCCCCGGATCGGGAGTCCGAAGCGGTCCTGCCAGAGGCGGCAAACTGGCTGGCTCTGGCCCCGGGGAGCGGCCATGCCAAGAAAAACTGGCCCCTGGGCCATTACTATGAAGTGAGCCGGGCCCTGGCCTGGCAATACCGCTTGCGGGTGGTATGGCTGACGGGGCCCGTCGAGGCTTCCTTAATTGGTTACCTGAAGCCCCTGGCGGCGGCCCAGGGGCAGGTGCTCCTGGCTGATGCGCCCCTGGCGCGGGTGGCCGCGGCGCTGGCCCGCTGCCGGCTTTTTTTGGGAAATGACAGCGGCCTGAGCCACCTGGCCGCGGCCCTGGGCGGCCCCCGGGTGCTGGTCCTGTTCGGCCCCACCGATCCGGCAGTCTGGGCCCCCGCGGGAGCAGGGGTCCGGGTTTTGAGCGGCCCCTGCCCCCAGGCCCCCTGCGCCCGGGGTCGGGAAATCTCCTGCCCCCAACCCCAATGCCTGGAAGACCTCTCTCCGGCGCGGGTCATGGAGATAGCCGGGGCGATTTTGTCGAGCGGTTAAAAAATTTGGCCAGCCTTCCTGGTCGGCGGGGATTCCCGGTTTCCTCAGGGAAGATCATGGCGGATCCCGGTCAACCGGACCGATACCGTACAATTATTTGTACTAAAATCGGCGAATTACTTACGGAGGGATTCGTCTCTAGACGAGAATATCGAGTAAATAGAATGAGATAGATAGGTTTGGCACCATTAATGCAGTAAACTCCATCGGGTTACCCCCCGATAGCAAAAACCAATTTCTCCTTTCTCCAAATGGCCGGGCTCCCCCTCCCGGCCATTTCATTTTATAGACCCCGGGTATTTGATTACCCAAAATTCCCCTCAATAGAAGCCAAAATATTCCTTGACCTCCTCCAGGCCGGTTTGTGGGGGCGGCAAGGCCTGCCGCAGCCGTTCCAGGCGGGTGGCGCTCTCCCGGAACTGGTCCGCCGGGTCCCCAGCCTCCTCAAGGACCCGGACCGTGTCCCAGACCGCCTGCCAGTTATTGCAGATGAGCAAAAGGTCCGCCCCGGCCAGCAGGGCCTCCCGGCCGGCCTGAGCCGGCGGCTGGAGATTGGTGATTCCTTTCATCTCCAGGTCATCGGTGATGATCACCCCCTTAAACCCCAGCCGTTGGCGCAGCCAGCCCCGTAAGGCGACGGCCGAAAGGGTGGCTGGGAGGTCGTCCCATTGGGGCACCAGGAGATGGGCGGTCATGACCGCCGGCACCCCGGCGGCCACCGCCTCCCGATAGGGCAGCAGGTCCTTCTCCCGGGAGGGGTCCCCGGATTGGGCCACGGTCAGATCCAGATGGGAGTCGGCCAGGGTGTCACCCAGCCCGGGAAAATGCTTGGCCACCGGCAGGACCCCGCCGGCCAGGTAGCCCTTGATGGCGGCCCGGCTGAAGCGGGCCACCCGTCGCGGGTCCTGGCTGTAAGAGCGGTCCCACAGGGGACACCTGGGCTCCAGGGATACGTCCAGAACCGGGGCCAGATTCATGTTGATCCCCACCAGGGCCAGCTCCCGGGCCACGCGGCGGGCCAGGGCCTCCACCTCTTTCGGGGTGGCGGCCGCCCCCAGTTTGCGGGCCGCCGGGATCGGGGTGAAGGGGGCCTTGAGGCGTTGCACCGTGCCTCCTTCCTGGTCCGTGGAGATGAGCAGGGGCGGCTGGCCGGCTTCCCGGGCCAGACGCTGTAGATCATGGGTCAGATGCCAGATCTGCTGAGGGGTCTCCAGGTTTCGGGAAAATAGGATGATACCTCCCACCTTGAGGTCCTGCACCATCTTCCGGGCCACGGCATCCACCCCGGGGCCGGGGATCCCCACCATGAGGAACTGACCGAATGGATGGGTCTGCCGGTCAACCCCTGACCGTATCATAAGGCCTTCCTTGCGTCTGCCTGGGTGAGCCGCAGGTTCAGGCGCGGCTGCTCCGGAAGTAGCACCGCGTATCTCAGTTTATCAGGAGGTCCGCCAGGTGCCAGAATTGCAATTCCCAACCCCGGCTGGCGGCCACGGCCCGCAGGTGCAGGAGACAACTGTAATCCAGGGAAACCAGGCCCTGTGCCCCGGTGGCCCGAACCGCCTCCAGATAGGCCTCGGCCATCTCCCGGGCCAGGTCCGGATGCTGCAGGCTGAAGACCCCGCCAAAGCCGCAGCAGGAGAAGTTGGGAGACACCTCCAGGATTCGGAGCCCCGCCACCTGGGACAGGACCCGGGCCGCGCCGGGCAAGACTTGCAGTTGCCGGGCCTTGCAGGAGCGATGCAGCACCAGGGAGCCTTCCAGGCGGGGAGTCCAGGGGAGAGGGCCCCGGCGGTCCAGGTACTCGCTCAACTCCAGGGTGCGGTTCGCCGCGGCCGCGGCCTCCCGGCGCTCGCGGAAAGTTTGCGCCAGTTGCGGATAGTGGCGGCGCACCATGAGGGTGCAGGAAGCGCTGGGGCAGAGGATGGTATCGGCGCCCGCGAACACTCGCAGATAATGGCGCAGCAGGCGGCGGGCGGTGGCCGGGTCGCCCAGGGTGTGGGCGAACTGGCCACAGCAAGTCTGGTCTTCGGGATAACCAAAGGATATCCCCAGGCGCTCCAGCAAGGTCGCCACCGCGGCCGCGGTGCCGCAGCCGCATTGGTCCAGAAAGCAGGGGATAAAGAGCTTCAGGGGCAACCGGGCCTCCTGGCTGCATTTTCTACCATAAATTCCCAGGAGTGGGTAGGGGGACCTGCCCGGGGAGGTGGCGGGGTCCGGCAATGATCTTGCCTTATCCTGGCAAAGAGCCGGTAAACCATCCAGCGCAGGATGGTGGGCAGTGCCCGCCCTGCACGGGCTGGCAGCCTGTGCCACGGTCGCCCGGTCCCTTCCGTCCCCCCGCCCCTTGACAGCCCCGGGGCGGTTTAATAGAATGAAGCCGAAATCCCGGAAAATACAAGAACTTGAATGAAAAAGGAATTTTCTCTTGGTGAGTAACACCCCGGCCCAGATTCTAGTAATCGACGACGACAAGGCCATGCGGGACGCCTGCTACCAGATCCTTTCCCGGCAGGGCTACCAGGTGGAACTGGCCGCCGGCGCCCGCCAGGGCCTCACCCTGCTGGAGCGCAGTTCCTTCGACGCCATCCTCCTGGACCTGGTGATGCCGGACCTGGACGGCCTGGAGACCCTGAAGAAGATCAAGGCCCTGGTCCCGGAGGTGGAGGTGATCATCATCACCGGCTACGGCACCATCCAATCGGCGGTGGAGACCATCAAGGCCGGGGCCTTCCATTTCCTCAGCAAGCCCTTCGTCCCCGACGATCTGCGCAATCTGGTAAACCGGGCCCTGGAAAAGCGGCGCCTGGACCTGGAGAATCTTTATCTGCGCCAGGAGTTGAAGTCCAAGGATGATAAAAGTGTCCTGGTCTATGAGAGCGACTCCATGGCCAGGGTCATGGACATGATCACCCGGGTGGCCCCCACCGGTTCCACCGTGCTGATCACCGGGGAGTCCGGGACCGGCAAGGGCCTGGTGGCCCAGAAGATCCATCAGTTGAGCCAGCGCCAGCGGCGTCCCTTTATCACCGTGGACTGCGGCACCCTGGTGGAGACCCTGTTCGAGAGCGAACTCTTCGGCCACGTCAAGGGCTCCTTCACCGGGGCCGACGCCAACAAGATCGGCAAGTTCGAACTGGCCCAATCCGGCACCCTGTTTTTCGACGAAATCAGCAACATCGGTCTGGAAGTGCAGGCCAAGTTGCTCCGGGCCGTGGAGGAGAGGAAGATCTCCAAGGTGGGCAGCCATCGGGTGATCACCGTGGACGTGCGCATCATCGCGGCCACCAACAAGGTTCTGACCAAGGCCATCAAGGATGGCGCCTTTCGGGAAGACCTCTTCTACCGCCTCAACGTGGTCCTGATCCAGATGCCACCCTTAAGGGAGCGCAAAGGCGATATCCCTTTGCTGGTAGGCCATTTTCTGGAGAAGTATAACGCCCGCCTGCACAAGAATATCCTGGGGGTAACCCCCGAGGCCCTGGAATTGCTGGTGCGTCACGAATGGCCCGGCAACGTCCGGGAGTTGGAAAATACCGTGGAGCGGCTGGTGGTGTTGAGCATCGGGCCTTACCTGGGGCCCGCCGACCTCTCCTTTGCCGGAACCGTCCTGTCGCCCGGGATGGAATCCGGGGCGGGATCCCTGAAGGACCTGGAGCGGGACCACATCCTCTACACCTTGCAGCGCTGTGAAGGCCATAAGAGCGAAACCGCCCGGGCCCTGGGGATCGACCGCAAGACCCTGCGGGAGAAGTTGAAGCGCTATAATATCGAATAGTCGCGGATGCCATCCAGTCATGCCGGCCGGGCCTGGCGCGCCATTATTGGTATAGAAGACGCTCACCTGGGGACTGGATTTGCCCCAATCTGGTTCCCAAGTGCAACTTGGGAACCAGAATAATAGCCTCCTCATCTTTCCGCGCCTGCATTGCGTAACCCGTGGCTGAGACCTTCGAAGGACAATCCGCATCCATGCCGGCCGCCGAGATGAGGGTCCTCAGCGGCGCCGTCCTGGCCTATGGGGCCGGGGTCCTGGCCTCCCAGGTGCTGATCCTGCGGGAGCTGCTGGTGTTGGCCAACGGCCAGGAGTTGAAGCTGGCCCTGGGGCTGTGGACCTGGCTCATGTGGACCGGCCTGGGCAGCCTCCTGGGAGGGTGGCGGCTGACCCAGGAAAGCAGGGCCCCCCGCCTGGGCGGCCTGCTGACTCTCCTGGGATTGCTCTCGCCCGCCACCATCCTGGCCATCCGGGGCGTCCCGGTTTGGGCCGGGCTTCCCGGGGGCCAGGCCTTGCCCCTGGGCGCCGAGGTGGTCCTGTTTCTGACCCTCTTATCTCCCATCGGTCTGGTTTCCGGCTATTTTTTCCCCTGCGCCTGTCGGGCCCTGGCAGAGATAGCGCCCGGCGGCGCCCCCGGCCGGGTTTACTCCCTGGAGACCCTGGGGGCGGCCCTGGGGGTCATCATCGTGCAGCTTTTTCTCCTGGGGCGTTATTCCAGCCTGGGTCTGAGCCTGGCTACCGGCTTCTTTCTGGCCCTGGCGGCCTGGCTGACAGACCTTCCCCGGGGTCTGGGGCGCCGCGGCGCCCGGGGGCTGGCGCTGTTGTTGCTGGCCGGGGGCCTTATCTGGCTGCCATCCCTGGAGAACCTCAGCCGAAGCTGGCAGGCGCCGGGACGGCTGTTGGCCGCCACCGCCGAAAGTCCCTTCGCCTTTCTCAGCGTCAGCCGGGAAGCCGGTCAGGTGAGTTTCTTTGCCAACAACCTCTGGCAGTTTACCTATCCGGACCCGTTAACCGCCGAGCACCAGGTGCAGTTGGGTCTGCTGGTCCACCCGCGGCCTCGCCGGGTATTGCTCCTGGGAGGCGGCCTCGGTCTGGTGCCGGAGATCCTCAAGACCGGCAGCATCACCCGGCTGGACTACGTGGAGTTGGACCCCCGCCTGGTGGAACTGGCCCGGGAGCTGCTCCCCGGAGGTGAAGAATGGGCCCGGGACCCGCGGGTGCGCCTGATCTACCAAGACGCCCGGCACTTTCTGGGGCGGAGCCAGGAGCGCTACGACGTAATCCTCATGGCCCTGCCGGAGCCCCGCAGCGCCCAGCTCAACCGCTTCTATAGCCGGGAGTTTTTCCGACTGGTGGCCGCAAGGCTCTCCCCGGGAGGAGTCTTCAACTTTTCCCTGGCGGCCTCGGAAGCCGGTCTGCACCCGCTGCGGGCCGCCTTCCTGGCCATGATTTACCGCACCCTGGAACAGGTCTTCCCGGAGGTCTTGGTCTATCCGGGAGAACGGGCCCAGTTCTTTGCCGCGGCTGCCCCCGGAATCCTCAGCGCCGATCCGGAGCTGTTGTCCTCCCGGATCAAAGCCCGGCGGTTGCCTTTGCAGTATGTCCAGGACTATTACCTGCGGGACGATCTCATACCTTCCAAGGTCGCCCGCCTGAGACAAACCCTGGAGCGGCAACCGGTGGCCATCAACACCGACTTGACTCCCGGCTGTTATTTTTATGAACTGGTGCTGGGTGGACTGCGGGAGCAGGACCTGCCCCTGGCCCAGGCCTTGCTGGCCCTGAAACGGCTGCCGGACTATCTGCCCTGGGCTCTAGTGGGACTGGCCATCCTGGTCACGGCCGCGGTTTTCCGGTCCCGCCCGGGACCCTTCTGCCTCTATCAGGTGGCGGTGATGGGCCTGGGGACCATGGGCCTGGAGATTCTGGTCCTGATCCTCTACCAGATTCACCTGGGCTTCCTGTACCGGCAATTGGGCTTGCTGATTGCCGCCTTTATGGCGGGCATGGGTTGCGGAGCGGCGGTGGGAGACCTCTGGGTGAGGTCGGCAGAGGGCCCCCTGGGGCGGGGACCCCGGGGCCTGGGGCGCCGGCTGGCTGGTCTGCAAGGGCTGATGGCCTTCCTGGCCTTGCTCCTGGCCTTCTCCTTGAGCCGGGATCTCTTTAAGGTCTTTTCGGCCCGGGAATACCTGCTCCAGGCAGGCTTCGCCCTGATTTTGGCGGCCGCCGGTTTCGGGGGCGGCGGCATCTTTGCCCTCAGCGCCGGCCTCTGGGTGCGGGGCCGTGGGCAGGGCGAGTCCAGCGCCAAGGGCGGCTGGCTCTACACCGCCGACCTGCTGGGCTCCACCCTGGGCGCCCTGGGATTCAGCTTTTTCATTATCCCCGTCTGGGGGATCTGGCCGGCCCTCATCCTGGTGGCGGCGCTGCACGCCGGGGCCGCCCTGCTGCCCGTGGCCAGGCCGGCGGCTGCTTTCCCGGGGTGAGGCAAAACGCCCGCTGGGAGTCTTCCGGAGACGCCGGCCGCCAGCTGGCCAGAGGCGGGCTAGGGCTCGTAGATGAATTGCTTGCCCAATTCCTTAAAGGAGAAGGTCAGTAAAATGTGGTGGCCGTCGTAGTCCAGCACCCGCAGGTCGTCGGTTTGGCGCAGGTCACCCAAGACCACCGGATAATGCTCGCCGTAGCGCTGCTGGCATAATTCCAGGGGCACCTCATACCCCATATACTTCTGAATTCCCTTGGCCTTCATCTTTTCGCCAAATTTTGCCCCGGTAAAGGATGCATAGGAGGTCAATACCAGAATGGGACCGCAACCGGTGAAAATAATGCCCGCCTTCATGCTCGCTCTCCTTCTTACCGTGGCGCAAAGGGCGATTTTAAATAAAAAGATAAAAAGGATTGCTTTAAAGTCAATACACCCGCCCGCCTATCGGCGGACCAGGAATAATGAGCCGGGGGGTGACCGCCGCCCCCCGCAGTCATCTACCGCAGAGGTCCGGTTGCCGGCTCATCTTTAGGCGGCGGTCAGCCCAGCAACGGGAGCAGCTCCAGATGATCCCGGAGATGATAACGGGCCTGGAGGCTGGGGTTCTTGTAGGCCGCCAGCGGCACCCCGGCCGCCTCGGCTAATAGCTGGTCAACCTCGGAGTCCCCGATGTACAGGGCCTCCTCCGGCCCAACCCGGAAATGGGCCAAAATTTTCCGCAGGCATTCGGGGTGCGGCTTGGGTCGGCTGACCTCAGAGGCGCCCACCGTCAGCTCGAAAAAGCCGTCCAGGCCAAGGGTCCGGAGGACCGGGACCAGGCTCTTGCCCCGGTTGCTGGCGACTGCGAGGTGGGCCGAAGAACGCAACTGCGCCAGGACCTCACGGATGTGGGGCTCCAGGCCGATTAAGGACAGGAAGGGGCCGTTATCCAGGTGGCGCTGGTAATCCTGGGCCTGGGCCAGCCAGGCGGCGTCCGGGAAGAGAAAGTGGATGGCTTCCTGGGCGGTGGCGGCGTGGACCAGGTCCAACTGCTCCGGGGTCAGGGGCGGCCGGCCGAAATGGGCCAGGATGTGGTTGTAAAAGGCATGGTTGGCCCGGCGGGAATCAATGAGGACCCCGTCGCAGTCATAAATGATGAGGGACGGTTTCCGGCTTTCGCCTTTCGGCTTTCGGATTTTTCGTATTTTTCGCATGCTGACCGATTCCATTTTTTGGGTTCCGGCGCCTGCGCCTGCTCCTATTTTTTGTCAAAACCTGCGCCCAGCAACAAGACTCGAAACTCAAGACTCAGACTTGACCAAAGAAATCGAGCTGGCGGGCCCGATAAACCAGTTCCTGCCGCTTTAGCTGCTGTCGGCGGCGGACCAGCCAATCCTGGAAATCTGCGGCCGGCAGGAGGGGGTCGCCTTCCAGGGCCTGCTGCATGGTGCGAAGGATGAAGCGGAGAAAGTAGGCCTCGTCCCCGGGATAGCCGTTCGGGCCGGGAAAGACCAGCCAATCGGAGGCGCCCGCGGCCAGCACCGTGCCCCCGGCGGCTGCGAGATGGGCAAAGAGCCGGCGGCCGGTGTGGCTGCTGCCGGAGGGCCGGCCCTGGACCCGGCGCTGGTCCATGGCGCGGTGGTACCGGGTTTCGATGAGCCGGTCCAGTTCCACGTCGATAACCGGCTCAAAGATGGTAGCCCCGTCGAAGTTGAGGGTGAAATAGAAGCAGCCCCCGGGGGCCAGCAAACCCAGCAGCCCGGGCAGCGTGGTCTCAAGGTCCACCAGGTCTAAAAAGGCATGGGCGACGACGAGGTCCCAGCGGTGACGGTCGTGCTCCCGGGCGAGGAACCGGAACAGGTCGATGGCTTCGAAGGTGACGGAAATTTTGGTAAGCGGCCGCGGCCTTTGGCGATCCGGGAGATCGCCGCTCTCCCGGTCCGGAGCGGCCCCCCGGGCCGTAACATAGCTTTGATAACGGGCCCGGGCTTCGTCAAGGAGCTCGGCTTGCAGGTCGATGCCGGTGTAGGCGGAGTCCCCTAAAAAAAAATCCAGCAGCCGCCAGTCCAGGAGGCGCTCCAGCATGGTGCCGATGCCGCAGCCCACCTCCAGCACCCGGAAGGGAGACGGTTTCCCTTGCTCCCGGAAATGGCCGGCCAGGGCCTCCCGGACCTGCCGGTTCAGGGAGCGGTCGTCCAGCCCGGCTTTGGCGGCCAGATAGCGGCTGAAGCTGTATTCCTCAGGTCCGAGGTCCATCAGCCGCCCCCCGGTTCTTGGAGAACACCCTGAAAAGTATGGTTACAGCCAAAGCTCCCCAAATCACCATCGCCAGCCAGGCCTTGCCCATGCCGCGGGCGATTATTTGTTCATTTAGCGAGAGGAGCAAGGTTGAATAAGGGATAAGAGCAAGGCCAGTAAGTAATGAAGTAAAGAACATTACCAGACTTATATCGATCAGATTCAGGCTCGAAAAGATATAGTAACCGGTTATTATTAATAAAAAAAGATAGATTGCCATAACAAGCACATAGTGTCCCAGGATAACCGCGGCAAAGCCCATCCATTGCTGAGGGCTGGTAACCACGAACACCAGTTTTAAAAGAATAATCAGGGCGAATGAGCCCGCCAGAATCTTTTTCACCAACATCTCTCGGTCTCCTTTCAATTTATTAATGGGGGCATTATGGGTTCCTTTATTTATCCCCTCTGCCCCGATGGGGGACGACACCGGATGAGGGGGAATTGATCTCTTTCCGCTCCCATTAATATGTTAGCCTCTCCCCCCCCAAATCCAAACTTTTAAAGATGCGCTTAATTAAACCCGCATAAAAATTCCCGCACCTGGGCGGCGCTCGCCTCCCAGGTGGGATGGGAGGCGGCCCGGGCCAGGGCCGCCAGGCTGAGGCGTCTCAGCAGGTCCCGGTCTTGCATCAGTGAGGCGAGGCGCCGGGACAGGACCGCGGGGTCACCCGGGGGCGTCAGGAAGCCGTCCACCCCGTGGCGGACGATTTCCCGAACTCCGCCCGCGGCTCCGGCGATAACGGGCAGGCCGAAGCGCATGGCCTCCAAATAGACGATGCCGAAACCCTCGTAAAAGGAGGGCACGGCCAGCAAGTGATGCTGGGGAAGCAGCACGGCCAACTCCTGGTCGGACACCGAACCCAGCCAGGTTATCCTGGGACTTACCTTCTCCTGTTCGACCTGGCGGCGAAGGCTGGCGGCATATCGGCTATCCAGATCGGGACTGCCTACCACCGTGAGTTGCCAATGGTGGTGTGGCAGGCTGGCCAGGGCAGTTATCAAGGTATGGATTCCTTTCCGAGGGATCAGGTTGGCCACCGCGATGATTTTTAAGGGTCCCGGGGCTAAGGCCTTGGCGGCAATTTGCGCCGCGGAGAATTTGCCGGGCAGGCGATCCCCCCCGGGCGGCGCCACCACCACCGGCCGGCCTGCCCCCACCAGGGACTCCACCTCGGCCCGGGTGGTCTGGCTGTTGCAGATGAAGCCGTCCACCGAAGCCAGGTACGAGCCCTCCACCCACCGATAGAGCCGGTTTTGCCAGGCGGCCCGGGCTTCGCAACTCCGGAGATGGTGAACGATGGCTACCAGGGGATAGGAAACCCGGCGGCGCAGCCAACGATTGAGAAGGAACAGCGAGGGATGCGCCAGTTCATCCTGGAGCAGCAGCTCAAAGTGAGCCCGGCGCAGGCGTTCACCGAGGTCCGGCGAGAGGTTGTCCCACAGACCGCGGCCGTAGGCGCGCCAGGGGATGGAGATGACTTCCACCTCGTCCCCCCGGCTCACGAAATGCTGGACCAGTCGCCGGTCATAGAGGAAGCCGCCGGAGACCAGGTTAAGTCCGCCATAAAGCAACAGGCCCAGATGCAACTAGCGTTCCTCCCGGTAGGCGGCCCAGGCGATGTCATCCTCCCAAACCTTGGCGGTGAGGGCGTGGAGCGGCTCCTTGAGGCGGCTTAAGAGCTCCTGGCAGAGAATTCGGGCGAAATGCTCGATGCTGGGATTGAGCCCGACGAATTCCGGCAGCTGGTTCAGGGTTTGATCCCGATAATAGGCCACCAGTTCGTCCAGATGGGCCTCCAGGTCCACAATATCCACCAGAAAACCGTGAGCATTGAGAACCTTGCCCTCCAGCAGCACCTCCACCTGGTAATGATGGGAGTGGGGCTGGTTTTCCCGGCCCCAATCACCCCCCGCCAAGAAATGCCGGGCCACCAAGGATCGCTTGACCGCCAGGGTGTATAACATGTGCATGGTCGGCTCCTTGAAAGTCGAGTTTCGAGTTTAGACGCAATACGGTTCACTCAAGCGGTTCTTTTCTAAGGGATCGGTGGGCTCGAGCCCACCCTAAATTTTTTTGTCATGCAAAGATTCGCTCCGCATCTCGTATTTAGAGATTTTTCGGTCGCCTCGGCTCCCTCAGAATGACAAAAGAAATCAATTCGCCTCAGCTCCTGGTGCTTAAAGGAACAGTCTTGGGTTTAGACGGAGTGGAAACCCAAAACTGAGAACTCAATAATCGAAAATCACCTGAATGGCCTCCCCGGGGTTCCGGTCGAGCAACTCATAGGCCCGGGCGGCCTGGGTGATGGGAAAACGATGGCTAATGAAGCGGGCCGGCTTGATCTCCTCCAGCATTTGCCAGGTGAGTTGATAGAGCCGGGATTTGCTCCAGCGGCCGCTGAGTTCAGGGGGGAGGCTGCTCACCTGGCTGCTGATCAGGCGCAGCCGGCTGCGGTGGAAGCGGCCACCCAGGTTCAAGTCGCTCCGCTTCCGGCCATACCAGGAGCCGATGACCACCCGGCCGTGGAAGCCGGTGATGGCGATGGCCTGGTTCAGGGCCTCGGGATTGCCGGAGACCTCATAGGTCAGGTCGGCGCCGGGGTAGGGCCCCGCTCCCTGCAGGCGCCCCAGCAGGTGTTCCTCCAGGTTCGGAGTGGCGGGGTCGAGGCTGAGGTGGGCCCCCAGGTTTTCGGAGAGCAGCCGCCGTTTGGGATAGAGGTCCAGGGTCACCAGGGAGCTTAAGGGCCAGCGGGCCAGCAGGGAGGTGAGGAGCAGTCCCACGATCCCCTGGCCGAAGATGGCCACCTGCTCCCCCAGCAAAGGCTGGCCGTCCAGCATAAAGGTGACCGCGGTCTCCATGTTGGGGAAGAAGACCGCGTCTTCCGGGGTGAGGCGGCCAGGCAACCTCTGCAGTTCATCGGGGGTGGCCAGGAAGTGGCTCTCGTGAGGATGAAAGGCGAAGACCTGTTTGCCTTGCCAATCCGGGGAAACCCCGGGCCCCAGGGAGACCACCTGGCCTACCACCGCATAACCATATTTCAGGGGGAAGGAGAAGTCGCCGGCCAGGGCGGCGATGCTCTCGTCCCGGGCCAGTTCCTGGGGGGCCTGGCCATGGTAGATGAGGCCTTCGGTCCCGGGACTGATGGCCGAGACGATGGATTGCACCAACACCTGGCCGAAGGAGGGTGCGGCGACGGCCTCCCGTCGCAGGGCCACCTGCCGGGGTGCGGTGAAATAGAGGGTTCGCCGCTGCATTTACGCCTTCCATTCGGGTTCGCCCATGAGGACCAGGTCTTCCCCCAGACGCTGATAGGTGAGGTTGCTGAGGCGGGGGAACCGCCTGAGATTGGCGGGCCCCATGCCGTCCCCTACCCGCAGGCCCCCCACCAGCAAGGGGGCGATAGTCAGGATGATCTGGTCCACCAGGCGGGCGGCCAGAAAACTGGTGATAACCTGGGCGCCGCCCTCCACCATGAGGCTGTTGACCTCCAATTCCCCCAGCCTTTTTAGAAGCGCTTCCAGGTCCACCCAGCCATGGCTGGAGGGGAGGCAAAAGATCCGGGCCCCGGCGGCTTCCAGGGCTTGCCGGCGGGCGGGTTCGGCCCCTTCATTGGCCATGATCCAGGGGGTGCGGCCATTCCCCAGCAGGTTGGCGTAGGGCGGGAAGCGCAGGCGGCTGTCCACGATCACCGGTTGGGGGTTGCGGCCGGTCGCCAGGCGGACGTTGAGGCGGGGGTTGTCGGCCAGCACCGTGCCGATGCCCACCAAAATGGCGTCGTGGAAGGACCGCAGGCCGTGGGTCAAAACCATGGACTGAGGGCCGCTCAGGGCCAAAGGGTGGCCGGGGCGGGCGGCGATGCTGCCGTCCAGGCTTTGGGCATAGCTCAAGGTGACCAGAGGATGGCCGGTGCGGCGCCGGTGCTCCGGGGCGGCCTCCAGGGCGGCCCGGACCCGAACCAGGACCCTGGTTTCCTCGGCCGGGGTTCCGGTGGCCTCCCGCGCCTCTTCCAGGATCAGCCCGTGATTCATGCGGCTGGCCTTGGTGCGCAGATAGGCGGCGTTATCCCGATGCACCTGTCCCTGGAGGGGCACCCGGGCGCTCACCTGGATGCCCATCTCCTCCATGCTCTCGATTTTATCGGGGTTATTGGTGAACAGCCGGATGGAGGCGACTCCCAGGTCCCGGAGGATGAGCCCGGCCACGGTGTAGTCCCGCTCATCCACCTCATGTCCCAGGAGCAGGTTGGCTTCGACGGTGTCATAACCCAGGTCCTGAAGGTTGTAGGCCCGCAGCTTATCCCCCAGGCCGATACCCCGGCCCTCCTGGCGCAGGTAAACGATCACCCCGGACCGGGCCGCGGCGATTTGTTGCAGGGCCAACTGGAATTGCTCGCCGCAGTCGCAGCGCCGGGACCCCAGGACGTCACCGGTGAAACATTCGGAGTGGAGCCGCACCAGCACTTCGCGGCGGCCGCGCACCTCTCCCCGCACCAGGGCCAGATGCTCTTTGTCGTCCCGGTTGCTTTCGTAAAAGTATAGCTGAAATTCGCCCTGCGCGGTGGGGATGGGGGCCGACGCCTTTCTGGTGACCACCGTCCCGTCAGCTTCAGCAGACCTGCCCTTCCCCTGGCCCATGGTTTTCAAAGGGATTGGACCTCCTCTCCGGGGACAAGCCCTCAGACAACGCAAATATAGCCATCACCGCGACGGCGGCTCACCTTAAAATGGGGCCGTAACGGAGGCTTGTCAAGGTGATGCCAGGGGAATGGCAGCAGGAGCAGGCGGGCTTCAGTAGCCGTAGGGCGGGAAAGCGAAGCGCATCCCGCCTTGAGCAATTGGGTACGGCCTAACGTATGCCGCAATATATTTGCGCCTTTGTTCCCGGCCGCACGTTCTTCTTCACAGTCACGCTGCTGGAACGCCGCCGGAAACTCTTGACCGAAAACATTGACAACCTTCGGGAGGTGTTCAAGGCTGGCCGCCAACGCCAGCCATTTACCATCGAGGCCATCGTTATTTTGCCCGATCAGCTGCATTGCATCTGGACTTTGCCTTCCGGGGATGCGGATTTCTCCACACGCTGGCATGATATCAAAGCACGATTTGCAGCACAAATTTCCAGAGGCGAAAGGCTTTCACCACGGCGTTTGCAGAAGGGAGAACGGGGCATTTGGCAGCGACGCTTTTGGGAACCTGTCATCCGTGATGAGGGTGACTATGAGCGTCAGGTAGATTACCTCCACTACAATCGAGTAAAGCACGGTCAGGTTACGAGGGTCGCGGATTGGCCGTATTCAAGCTTTCAGCGATTTGTGGAACGCGGCATTTATAACCTTGAATGGGCGGCAGATGATAACGTTCGAAGTCTAGAGATGGAATAATGCTAATGGCGGGATGCGCTTCGCTTTCCCGCCCTACGGGCTATTTTTTAGAATATTATTGCCATAGATAAGTTTATTGGCTGAGTTAGGCAAATATTATTTTATTTTTGCCTGTGTGAGAATTTAAATCCCCACCATCTTTTCCAAAAAAGTAAACTCCAAGCATGATATCTGGTTTTACAATTTCTTTTAACCTCTTTTCCTTAAATATGTTTATCATCACTTGATTATACCCAATTAAACAAAGCAATATTCTATTTTCTACTTCTAAATTATGATTTTCTAATTTTATGAGTGTCTCATCCTCAAGGAGACCCAATGCTTTCTTTACGCGAATCACATTAAGATAAGCGCTGGCAATATCGGTGGCCTTAGTTTTCATAAAATTATGATACTTTTGCAATTGTTTAATAATTTCATCAGAATATAGCCTATGGTCTTGTATTAATTTTACCTCTACTGCAACTATCTTTTTTCGAGATTTATCATAGTGCATTAAATCAATCCGGGTTTTATCATCTTCTCTCCCTGGCATCGCAATTTCGGCGTCTAAAATGGTTTTCTTATTCTTTTCTATTAGTTTTGATTGGTAAAGTTTTTCGTCTCCTGCGTATTTCTGAATTTCACTTTTAATTACTACTCAGTGCAATAATTATGGTGCATTTTTGCCGGAATAGTGTAAATAATTATGCATGAAAACGAGCACTCATTCAGGTTCCGATGCAAAAACAGGCCATATCCGTCAATTGGCTGTGAAGGCCGTATTGTCCGGCAAAAAGCAGGTAGAAGTTGC
>Ga0208191_1000787_pt1 | contig 19263 bp, 19 predicted proteins | sample June2015DPH_13_5_FD_184709 | JGI IMG/M metagenome (GOLD analysis project Ga0208191, IMG submission 184709) | Peatland microbial communities from SPRUCE experiment site at the Marcell Experimental Forest, Minnesota, USA - June2015DPH_13_40... | ecosystem: Environmental > Terrestrial > Soil >... | reverse complement strand
GAAATTTGCGACGAAGGCTGTGGCGACACCAGCAACAGATATGATCGTGCCAGCGAGCGCCGGCCCAACCGCTCGGGCGAGGTTGAATTCAATCCCGTTGAGCGCAGAAGCCGCTGCTAGGTCTTCCTTGACCACCAGTTCAGGGAGGATTGCACGCCATGCCGGTGTTTCGAACGCATCTCCCGCCGAGAGCGCAAATGTGAGCACCAAGAGTATCCATGGCGACATCACTCCTGCGATGGTCAAGATCGCAAGAATCAACGCGACACCCATCATCCACGACTCGGTGAAAAGAATCAGCTTGCGGCGGTCGACGATATCGCCAGCGGAGCCTGCTGGAAGGGCCAGCAGAAAATATGGCAAGGAAGCGGCAGTCTGCGTCAGCGCAACATAAATCGGCCCGGCGCCGAGTGAGACCATCAGCCATGCAGCGCCGACGTTCTGCATGAAAGCGCCTGCGTCTGAAATGACGTCCGCGACTAGCAGATTGCGAAAAACCGTTACTCGAAGCGGTCGCCACAGATTTGGGGAAGCAGTCGGCTTCATTTCTCTCCGCTGTTGTCTTTCAACTCGCTGCTCTCGGGGTTCGAGCCGAACTCAGGAATCCCTTATCTTATGCTGCGCCGGTGGTATGATTTGCCTCCCGAGCTGTTCGATAGCGCAGTAGGTCGAAGTCGGTGGCTGTACTATTTATTCCGTACAATCGACGCATCTTCCATACTGGCCTGCTTGTTCCACCCGTGGAAACGCGAGAAGTCACCCGCATTCCATGCCTCGCGGAGTCCAGGAGTACTCAGATCCCAGTCTGGGCGGATTTCGCTCGTCACGGCACGCAGATCGTGCCAAAGATCGATGACCGATGGACGCCCCCAGAACCAGTAGCCGTTATAGATGCTGTAAATCACTAGGCCCGGCTTGAGCACGAGCGTATGCGGGATCATCGGATTATGCTCGGGGTCGGTGTACTCCTGGATGTCGAGATCCTTCTGAATGGTTCGGTCGGGGTCCGAAAGGAAGGTCCACTCGGCCCCGACTGACGCACGGAATTCCTGAAGAGTATGGTGATCGTCGGTGGCGATCGTGGCGATCTGAGTGTACGCCACCGCGATCTTCGGGTAGAACGCGGCGAGTTCCAAATGCTGCTGGTGCTCCTTTGGGCAATAGTGGCCGCGCGCAAGCGTAAGGATTAGCGGATCCTCGCCCTGTAGCTCGCTGAGCTTGCACAGTTTGCCCGTGTGATCGGGCAGTTCGTAGTTGGGGAAAATGCCTCCGGGCACAATATCAGAACGCATGACTCGACTCCTCCCGTTTCTCTCAAAGATCCAGAGTGACACCCGCGTTTGGCTGGGAACAGCATACGAGCGCGTTCCCGGGCGCGGGCCTCTCCAGCGGCTCAGGGTTATAAATAATCGATCCGCCAATCAGACCAGTCATGCAGGTATGACAGACTCCAGCCCGGCACGACCATCTGACCGGAACGTCGCCCGCTTCCGCCAGTTCAAGCAAACTGGCAAACTTACGATCCCAAGCGGCGGTGATCCCGCTACGCGCGAATGAGACTGGGGGGCCAGATCCGGGCGGCCTGGCGGCAGGTGAGGAGTGTGAACAACCTGCGCCATACCAGGGGTAATAGCCTCGAGAGAACCGAAGATCTCCGTGTGCACATTCTGGGCGAGCACGCCCCAGTTTCGCAGCCCATCACGCATATTCTGCAAGAATGAAGGGGGGCCACACAGATAGAAGTCACTATTCCGTGACACTCCGATTCTCTCCAGCAGAGCTACGTCAATGTGCCCGGGAGCATCGAAGTCTGCCCCGACTTGGTCGGTTGCAGTTGGCCTGCTGTATACGATGTATTCTCGTCCGCGAGAGAGCTGTTTCAGTAATGAACGCGATTCTTCTGCAAATGGATGGTCGACGCGATTGCGCGCTCCATATATCCACCAGATCTCTTGTTGCGATCTTTCAGCGGCGAGCGAGTGCAGCATCGACATCACGGGCGTTGCACCGACTCCAGCGCTCAGCAGAACCACAGGACTCTGGCCGGGACGCAGAGTAAAGCTTCCGCGCGGCGCACTAACATCCAATAGATCGCCTGGGTGCGTACGGTTGCACAGAAATGAACTTCCCATCCCGTTCAATTCGCTCTTGACGCTGATTCGGAAATGATCGGCCTCGGGCAGATCAGACAACGAATAGCTGCGAAGAACGGGCGATTTGCCCGGATCGACGAGCAGCCGCAAAACCACAAATTGACCGGCCTGGGAGAGAGGAAGAGGTTGTCCATCAATTGGCGCCAGAACTAAGGAAGTTACGCTATCGCTTTCGTTATGAATATTCGCGACTCGCATCTGTCGAAAGCCGGGCCATGCTGGCGCCTGTTCCTCATTCGCGAGCCCCGGATTCCCCACCGTAGTTTTGGAGCTCAAGTCTTGTTGGAGCATTGCTTGGAACGAACTCTGCCAACCCTTGCTAAGTGCAGGAATCTGCAGTGCGCGTTGCAGCTGCTCGCTGGTATGTCCTGGCAAATACAGGAGGGCGTCAATGTCGGCCACACTGATCCGCTCTGGACCGTCACTAATCTTTACAATGTCGTCGTCCGCACCAACTTCTCCTTCCTGCAACACGCGAAAGTAGAATCCTGGTCTGTGATGTGCTAAGAGCAGCGCTGGCATACGAGGCTCGTTCATGCGAATGCCGACGCGGTAGCACGTCACGCGTGGCTGCGACACTTCAAATACAGCACCACCGATGCGGTATCGATCGCCGATGCACACCTCGTCGTCAGGAAGTCCCTCGACGGTGAAGTTTTCTCCGAACTGGCCGAAAGTAAAATCGTTGCGGCTCAAAAAGTGCTCCCAGTAATTGTAAGAATCCATCTGGTAGACAAATACGGCGCGCTGCTCCCCGCCGTGGCCCGCCAGATCGGCTTGCGCATCACCGTCGATATCGAGTTTGCGCGCCATTCGCCGTCCCGAAACCGGAGATTTCCACACTGAGGTTCGGACAGTTTTGCCGTTCCATGTCACGTCGCGCGGAAGGCCGACATTTACTGAAAGCAATCGGGGCATTCCTACCTCGTCGAAGTCCAGCGTCCGGTTAGAGTCCTTTTATTTTTTACCAATGACGAGCCGGAGCGCCACCATCCACGTGGAGTATCTCTCCGCTCACATGACCTGCCTGTGCCAGGTAAAGAACGGCATCGACAACATCCTTCACCGTCGCCTTTTTCATAGCCGGCTGCAACATCGAGTCATTGGGATCGTCGCGGTGCATTGGTGTATCCACAACGCCGGGGGCTACGGCATTAAAGCGAATGCCATCTTTTGCATACTCGATTGCGAGATTCTGCGTCGCTGAATTCAACCCACCCTTCGTAATCATCGAAATCGAGCCATTTTCGCCAGCGATTGGCCGATCGGCAAGTGCCGCGGTGATGCTCACAACGCATCCTGATTTCTGTTTCAGCATCTCTTTTACAGTTCGCTGAGTGATGTAGAAGAATCCAAGCAGATTAGTGGAGACAAGGGCGTCGAAGTCCTCGGTAGTGAAGTCAGTGAATGGCTTGGTTAGGAAGATGCCGGCGTTATTCACCAAGACATCGATGGCTCCGAAGTTATTGATTGCTGCCTCGACAGCATAGGCAGCAGTTTGCTGCTTGCCGATGTCGCCATCGAGGAGAACCAGGCTGCCTAAGGTGGTCAACTTTCGATTGGCGTCACGAGATGTTGCGACGACGTTATAACCTTCCCTCAGAAACCCATCGACTAAACCCGCGCCAATGCCCCCCGATGCTCCGGTTATGATTGCTGTTTTCTTGCCCGACATAAACAACCTTTCGTTTTAAAGGTTCGAACCCAACACACAACTGGGTCACCGGCCCTCTCAAAGCGGTTTCATCCCGCCCGCCGCGCCGCGAAGCCCTCGCGTGAACCGACGAATCCTTGCACTAACGCGGCAATCTCGTCCGCCGCTGTGTCCAACGCGAAATGACCACCGTCGACAACGTGGATTTCAGCCTTCGGCACATCCTTTTGGTAGCGCTCCGGTTCGCCGGAGTCAAACGAACTTTCATACTTGCCCCAAATCACCAGCAGACGCGGCTGCCTGTCGCACATCCACGCTTGCCATTTCGGGTAGGCTTCTACGTTGGTTCGGTAGTCATAGAACAGGTCGCTTTGAATTTCGGCTTGGCCGGGTTGATTGAGAAAATAAAATTCATCAGTCCAGAGATCCGGGGCGTAGCCTTCCACATTCGGATCGTTTCCGACATGCCGAGTACGTGTTGTGGCCAGCGAAAGGAGATTTGTGCGCAGCGCACTCTCGTTTGGAGCACGATCCGCCCAAAACTCGCGGCGCGTCTTCCAATTCGCACCCAGGCCTTCGTTGTGGGCCACAGCATCCTGGACGATGAGAGCCTCGATACGGTCGGGGTGCGAAAGCGCCATGCGGAAACCCACCGGCCCGCCATAATCCTGCATGTAAAGTGTGTAGCGCGAGAGCCCCAGCGTTTCCGTAAACCGATTCATGATGTCGGCGTAGTGATCAAACGTGTAGGCGAATTGTTTCGGATCCGGCCAATCGCTGTGTCCGAAGCCAGGGTAGTCGGGAGCGACCAGGTGATAACGATCGGAGAGCCGTGTGAAGAGCGGCTCGAACATTCGCGAAGAGGACGGCAGACCGTGCAGCAGGAGGAGTGTCGGCGCGTCTTTCGGACCAGCCTCCCGGTAGAAAATCGACAGCCCATCGATCTGTGCGGTGCGATAAGAAGTCGGATACTTCATGGTTTGCTCCTCTCGTCGCTTCTAGGCTTGGGGTTCCTGGACTTGGGCAAGCAGTTGAGCGTTGCGCATTTCCGATTGCACCGGCCGCGACGAGGGCATCACACCAGAAGCGTGAAGGAGAAACAATTGGACGATGGTATTGGCGATACCTTGGTATCGGCCGGTGCGACCAGCTATATTCGTTGATGCTGTGCGACGGTTAGCCGCTTTGCCAATCTCGCGGAAGCTGCAACCGAAACCGCTCGCCAATCTCGACTTGTCGAGCGAGGTGGACTATCCACCAACTCCGACTCATCGAGCCAGTCTTCCACCGAGAGTTTTGCCTCCTCGGGACCAAACAGTTGCGTAACCGCGCTGATGAACGCCGATAACTCGCGTTCCGCCATGTGCATCTGGTCCTCGTAAGTTGAACTGCACGATTCTTCCGTCTTCATGGGATTCCCGCGTATAAGGGTGCGTAATGGGTGAAGACATAGTCGCGATCTTTCGCAGGCGTGTGGCAGGGGAAGCAGGTCTCGTGCAGTGCCTTGTCGCCCGGCTTTCCGTCCTTAAAGTCAGCGAATCCCCAGCCGCCCGTTGCGGCGTACTTCTTTGAGTCCTTGACCATGAACTGAACATTTAGTCCAGACCCGATAACGAAAGACTGAGTGCCGGGGAACGGACCGTTCAAGACCTTGTTGTTGCCTTCCGATGGGACGCGAGTCCAATGAATCGCCGCAATGATCGCGCCGTCCGGGAACGGAATCTTCCCCTCCCGATAGGCCTTGATCGCTATATCGTTGCCGAGTTGAGCGCGCAACTGGTCGGACTTGCCTGCTAATAGGAGTTGGTCCACGGCGATCAATTTCCAATCGCGGTATCCCGCCGGAATTGTGACGCCATAGATCGGGGAGGCGATCGGGGAGGCCGCTTCACCGGCGTCCCCAGATGCGTGAGCCCTGAAGGCGAACACGCCGGCCAGGGTTGCAACTGCAAGAAGTGAAAAACCGATCCGTTTCATAGTGTTCTCCTCATGAAATCTTGAGTACCTATCGAGAGAACGTCTCGATGATCGCCTCGGCGATCGCGACGGAGTACTCGTCGAGCACGAAGTGACCGCCGTCGAAATAGCGCAGGTCGGCCGCCGGTACAAGCTGCTTCACGAATTCCGCGGCCGCGGGCAGGAAAAGAGGGTCATTTCGCCCCCAGACGATGAGCGACTTGGGCTGCCGGTCCTTTAGATAGGCGGTCCATTCCGGGTAGTGCTGGATGTTCGTCGCGAGGGTCATAAACAGCCTGGACACGAAGAGCCGATTCGCCGGGATAGAGAAAGCATAGGCATCGATCGCCCAATTATCCGGATTTATTGCGTCGGGCCGGCGAGCGCCGCGCTTGTGAAGAAACATGTCGCGTTCCACGGTGACAAATTGTTCGGTCTCGGCAAGATTCTCCGGAGTTTCAGGCCCGCTGAGCCGCTCGTAGACCTTCAGGCGGTCGGGGTTCCAACCCTCCACTGCAATGGTGAAGTTCTGAAAGATCAGGCCGGCGATCCGCTCGGGATGGGCCGTCGCGATGCGCATTCCGATCGGACCGCCGATGTCGTGCATGTACAAGATGACTGGCCCGGGCGCGCGCCGCGCGATGAACGCGTCGACGACCATGATCACGTCGTCGAAGGTTGGTTGCAGGACGGTCGGATCGGGCGCCTGGCTATATCCCATGCCGGGATAGTCCGGTGCGATGACATGAAACCGATCCGCCAAAAGCGGTATGAGGTCATGGAACTGGTACGACGACGAGGGAAACCCGTGCAGCAACACGATGGCCGGCTTCGACGGGTCCCCGGCCTCGCGGTAGAAGACCCTAACGTCCGCAACGTCGACGGTCTTAAAGGATATATTTGGCATTGTTCTTTCCCTAGTTGTGCGGCGTCGGTGCGGGCACGGTGAACTCCACCGTCTTGGAAGCGCCTGCGATTGGCCGGTGTATCGAGTCGGCCAATTCAAGCCTGACTTTGTACGGACCAGGGGGCAGCCCCACGAGGACCACCGTTTCGCCGCTGGTGTCAACGATGGGCCAGGTTTGGTCATCTACGTAATAGTGCAGGTGTCCAACGCGCGGCGATACCTCCAGCGCGGCTTTTCCGAACACCGGTAAGATGCGCAGGCTTTCGGTCCGATATTGGATGAATACGCGTCCCAAGGCCAACTGTTCCGGAATCGGTGAATCGACGATCAATTTCGCAGGGGCCTCATTTGGGATCGCGACGAGCGGTGTGGGTCCTTTGACGTCCTTTGCAGTCTGTGCCCAGGCCGAGGGAATGTGCAACGCGAGCGCGGTGCCGATGACGGCGATGGTCGCGATTTTGGATGTATTGAGCATTGGAGGCCTCCATTGTGAGCAGTTGCCCGCAGTATGCATCGTGTTTTTTCAGGATGTAGAGTGTCGAACGCCAAAACACTAGTGCGGGCACGGCACCGTGCGCAATTAGACGATGGTATCGATCCCCGCCCTTCAGAAATTCGCTGGATTCGCCTGCCTCTTCGGATTCAGCCCCTTCATCTCATTGAGCTCCTCGGCGGTGATCTGAGGCAAGTGCCGGATGAACAAAACCAGGCGCCAGGTTTTCGCGGCAGTGTGCACTTCGCTGAAGGCTGGCATGCCGCTCAAACGAACTCCATTTTCGATTGTGTAGTAGAGCTCGCCATCGCTTTTGTTCTGCGTCCCGGCCGCACGCAAGTCGGGCGGTTTCGGATGGAGGCCCTTGCCGAAAAACGTCTGGCCCCCTCCGTCATTCGAATGGCACGTGGCGCAATGATCGGAGAAATGCTCCATGCAGGCCGCGTGCCAGTCTGCCCAGTTCGTGTCGCGCTGCCCGGCGCACTTCTCGTGCTTCCTCTAGCCAGCGCGCGGAGGCGCTGCTCGCATCGCGTTGCCGCCAATCACGATCATGCTACCGTCTCCAGCTAACCGGCGACGAGTTGTTGGGCCGAGCCTGTGCACGGCCACAAATCATGCGGGTATGGTGATGTCCGACAACACAAAGAATTTCCACCCTGATGGTGTGCGGGTGAGGGCATAGAAGGCTGAGACTGTCTCTATTGCCGAGCCGTCCGCCCGAAGGCGTGTCGCGTGGCGCAAGATCACATGCGCCTTGTGGGCAGAAGCGAATACCACCTCATACGAGGAGTCCTTCGTGGTGTGCCACTGCTTGGCAGCCATCAACTCAGCCGGTTTGACGGGAAATGTATCGACCAGGGTGGTTTTGCCGTCCCCGATATATGCCAGCGGATATTGAACGAGCCGGTCAATCGCGCTGATATCGTTTGCGTTGAAGGCGGCGAGGTAAGCTGTGTAGGTAGCAAGCACCTCATCGCGATTTCGCTCGTCCACGGACTCGGTTGAGCTGAATGACGTGTTTGTCCCCGGCCTTGCCGGGGCGGTTTCTGTAGCTGTTTCACTCGGGACTTCGGCCTTCGCGGAACTTAGCATTCCGAATTGGGTAGCGGTAATCGCCATTGCCGCGGTGCTGAGGAAGCGGCGGCGCGGATGGTTGATATCTTCGGGCATCTTGATCGGATTCATTGGTAGGTCTCCTCGGTTGAACGGTTGATGGGAAAACTTCGGGGTGAAGTATGTCCGGGTTCACGACGATACAGCTGTGCTTTTCAGTTCCTCCGTTCGTACCTGGTGAGGGGTAGGTTGCGGTATTCAGTCGCGGTATTCGTGTTCATGGGTTGCGCTCCTTTGTGCGGTTGGGCGTGCGGGGAGTTGAGCGGGCGGCGCTGGGCCGTCCGCAGCTTCAAAGTCGCGGTTAGCTGGCTTGCGTCAGTTCTGGCTCCTGCCTTTCGGCTGTCTCTGCTGCGGGGTTTTCGATTTTCCTCTGAAACTTCATTGCCGTCTCCTCTGCTATGTGAATTCGCCGGGATCGGGGCGCCGGTGAGTTTACCGATCTTCTCGATATCTATAGTTTGACCTCCAGCCCCAGCCACCTTCCGGAATCTCAATGACTACGACGTGGGTGCCAAGGTACGACATCCTTCTGTTCTTCCTTCGAGTAGGGCTCACCAAAATATGGGAACTCGGTAGTGATCCGATTGGGATCAGGGGCAACGCCGTCCTGGAGGGGCCGGTTTGACGCCAATGTAAGCATCACATCCAAAACATCATCACCCAGCGGCCTCCCATTGAATCCCGCGAGATCAAATGCAGCTGCCGTTCCTAATTCATAGGGCAAGGTGATCGGGCATAGTCGAGAGACCATTTGCTTTCCGTATTCTTCCGGGTTCATGACGGATCCTGCATAGGTAGCCATCTTCTGGGTAAAGTCTGCGATGTATCCGGACAATAAAGCCATGTCATCTGATGGCACCGATTTGTTGTAGATCTCTTTCACCTCTTGATTGCCGGGATCGTTGAGAAAGAGGTGCGTGATGAGCGGAAGGCCCCAACGTGACACCTGCATCTCGGGAGCATGGCCGTAAAGTGACACCGTGGCCCAGGCATGAACCGTTCCCTTGCCGATCAGATGGTTTGGGACTTCGAGGACAATCGCAGTGATATTGCGATTGTTGAAGAAGTTCTGGCGATGGCGCAGGAACGAATCGCCGTCATACCTGTGTTCGTTGTAGAAGCCATTCCGAAGATTATGGAATGCGACAGTGTCGACGGCGAACATATCGGGAGCGATTCCGACGAAGGCGCGAATACCAGACTTGCTATGGACTTTGCCCGTATCGCCTTCTATCAGAAGCTCGCCCTTGTCCCCGGCGACAGCCTCGCCAGTGGCTCTACGGACCTGAAACTTCTGAACATGGACATGCTCGTCCCCGTTCACATGTCTCGGTTCGTTGAACCTGAACTTGAAGACAACGTCTTCGCGAGCGTCACCAGTCAGGTCCAGGCGGAAGGCATACAAACCCTCAATGTGAAGGGTATCCGGTGATCAAGATACTGAACCGATTCGTTCGGGCCGATGTTCGTGTATCCACTGATCAATGCACCTTTGAACCCGAGCTGACGTACTGTCCTCTCCAGTTCATCTGCTGCGCTTCTTGGGTCTTGCAAGGCGACCGCAGCGAAAGCTGAAAAACGGCCCGGACATCTCTTGATCACTGAGGCTGCATATTCGTTCGCAGACCGGGCCAGTTCCGTCGCTTTCCGCGGATCGATAACCGATTGCACTCCGGGTGACATCAGCGAAATAACACTCATCTCGATCCCGGCACGATCCATTTCGCGCAGGCAGAGTTCGGCATCGAGCAAGCGCTTTTCGATGTCCCGGGCATACTCGATTCCGTTTCGGCTTTCCTCGCCTTTTGCGTCCCGATAAGTGTTGTTCAAGTTAGTCGAAAAATGTTCTTCAAGGGCAATTTTGCCTTCCATTGCGTCGGTCCTCCATCTCTCTCGTGATTCGATTTCGTGGATCTCGAAAATGTTCAGGCCGCGTGACCAATCACTCCTGAGTTGAACGCGATGTGCTTGCAGCCCAGGAAATCGTCGATGGCGGTCCAACCGTAGTGGCGTAAAGCGTGAGCCGAAGTCGCGTTGCGACGCAGAAGCCGTCGCGGTCTTGCGCTCGTTGCGCCAAAAGGCAAAGCCAAAGGCGACGATCAGCTCGCCTGCGCCTCCGTGTCGTCGTCGTCCACCCGCCCGAACGAAGGCAGGTACCGGCCGAAGTTCAATTCGAAGTCGCTCCGAACGCCGTAACCGATATAACGGATCTTGGCACGGCGCGCCTGCGCACCTGGCAAGGCCAGCAGTGGGAAGAACAGGTCGATGCTCGACTGAAGCTCGGCAGCTGTCGGCGTCCCGAACCGATTGATCTGGGCTTTCGCCGCGGCCAGCGTCTCATGGTCGAACGAGGCCAGACGCCGGACGAGCGCATCGACAAATGAGTCGAGGGCGTCATCGTCGAGCGTGCGGTTCACCCAGCCATAGCGCTCGGCGATATCAGCGTCGAAGTCGTCACCGCTAAGCACGATCTCAAGTGCCCGCGAGCGGCCGACCAAACGCGGGAGCCATTCCAACGCTCCGCCGCCCGGGACCAGTCCGACGCCGACCTCGGGGTTGCCAAATAGGGCGCTCTGCCGGCTGGCGAAGCGCATGTCGCAGGCCAGCACGAACTCGTCCCCGATGCCGCGCGTGCGGCCGCGAATCTTGGCGACGCTCACGACTGGCGTGGACGAAAGGCGCAGCACAAAGTCGCGCCAAAGGCCTAGCGCCTCTGGCCGTTCAGCTGCCCTGGCTACGTCGAGATGAGCGATGAAAAAATCGGGATTCGCTGACTGAAACACTACGACCTTCACCGACGGGTCCGCATCGAGGTCGGTCATTAGCGCTCCCAATTCGACGATGGTTGTGGGAACAAACATGTTGATCGGCGGGTTGCTGAACGTGATCGTCCAACGGCCCGGATAGGCACGGTCGATGTCGAACTGCGAATGGTCAGGCATGGCGCATCTTCTCCTCTCTTGTGAAAAACTACCGCAGCGATCTGAAGCCTGCGCGAACCTCTCCTGAAAAGAGCTTCGGCTGCTCCCAGGCCGCATAGTGTCCGCCTCTGTCTACTTGGTTGTAGTAGATCAGTTTGTGATACGCCCGCTCCGTCCAACTTCGCGGGGCTTGATAGTTCTCGCCGGGAAAGACGCTCACAGCAGCTGGGATGGAGACATTCGCCGCGTTATAAAGATTGAGGTGAAGTTCCCAATAGAAACGAGCCGCGGAAATCGCCGTGTTCGTCAACCAGTAGAGTGTGAAGTCGTCGAGTACATCGTCTCGTGTCAGGTCACCTGCGGAGTATCCATTGACCGTGCGCCCGAGCACTGCCGAGGTGATCGGCGCCGCTGGCTGGCCATAACCATCACCGTGGTCAAAGAGCCAAGCTGCCAGGCAGACGGGCGAATCCGCCAATCCGTACAACGTTTGCGGGCGAGTCGCCATCATTTGCGCATAGGCACGTTTCTTCGTAAATAAATTGGTCAGCTGCTCGTAAGCACGTCTTTCGTCGGCGGATAGGCCGGCTGGCGGGGGATCGCCACACTGGAGCGCCCTCGCGATGTCGGATGGAATAGTCCCAGGGAAATTGGTGTGAATTCCCAGCAATTCTGGAGGTGCGTGTTTGGCCATCACAGTGCAGACGCCCGCGCCCAAATCGCCGCCCTGCGCCACAAATTTCGTGTAACCAAGGCGCTTCATCAGCACTACCCAGGCACTTGCAGTGCGCTCGGGACCCCAGCCGGAAGTGGTGGGCCTTGCTGAAAACCCGAACCCCGGTAGCGACGGAATCACCAGATGGAAGGCGTCCGATGCACTCCCGCCATGTGCCGTAGGATTGGTAAGTGGATCGATAATCTTCAGCTGCTCGATGACTGAGCCGGGCCATCCGTGCGTGACGATCAGCGGCAACGCATTTTCATGTTTCGAACGAACGTGAAGGAAGTGAATGTCCAGCCCATCGATCTCGGTAATGAATTGCGGCAGGGCGTTCAGTTTCGCCTCGCACTTACGCCAATCGTAGTTTGTCGCCCAATAGCGCGCGAGTTCCTGCATTGTCGCAAGCGGCACGCCTTGCGATTCATCTGTGACCGTTTCCCGATCAGGCCACCTTGTCGAGTTGATGCGCCTACGCAATTCGGTAACTTCCGCTTCTGGAACATTCACGTTAAACGAACGAATATCGGACTTTTTTCTGCCCGTCTGTTGTGCGATTCCAGCCATACCATCAGTCATAGCTTCATCTCTCCTGCAAAAACCGGGAATATCTAGCAAGCCCGCGGAAACGGTTGCCGCCGCTACGCCGCAAAAGCGGCGACGGGTAAATCCGAGTGTTGTTGATGCACGAGCGGTCTCACGGGGGACATCGGCGTCGGCCTGCTTGCTGCCTTGCCGTGTCGCACTAGTTTGCATAGTCGTGTCCTCCCGTTGAGGAGGCTTGGATTCTTGCCTCATTCCCTTCTTGCCTCATTCCCTTCTGGTTGTGGTTCTCGGTTTCAAGGTGCGTGCCCGGAGGCGGGAGCCGTGAGGGCGACACCACCCGACACCATTGCAACTACGATCAACAAGAAAACCATATCCGTTTCATAAATGTTCCTCCTCAAGAACGATGGAATTTCGACTAGATTCTTCTGCAGTTGGGACGGAACGCTAGTCGCAATTTACTGCGCATGCACTGTCGCGTCCTCGATTGCCGCCGCGACCTCCTTCGGATGGGAAACATACATCGCATGGCTCGCGCCGGGTACCTCAATCGTGTGACTGCTTGCCCTCTTGGCATACCACCGCTCCAGTTCGGGACTGATGGTTCGGTCCGCCCCTGCTACCAACATCCAACTCGGCTTGGTCCTCCACGCCGCAGTGGTGATCACGGCTTTAAAGTTGTCGGCGAAATTTGGCACTTGCGACCGGGCCATGAATGCGGCTTGGTCGACGGGAAGAGCGGCCGCGAAATATTCGTGGAATTGGGCTGAATCAAGGAAAGTAAAGCCGTCTGGCATCTTCTTTATACCGGTGGATTTGCTCAGATCGCTCGGGAACCGCTTTCCATCTTCCGCTTCACTTTCGCCGGCATCAGGCATATGAGCGGCGACATAGACTAGACTCACAACCGATGGATCATTTCCTGCTTCGGTTGCGACAGCGCCGCCATAGCTGTGAGCGACAAGAATGCAGGGGCCATCCTGCTGAGCGATGACGCGCCTCGTCGCCTCAACATCGTCTTTAAAAGAGGTTTCAGGTTCTTGCACGATGCTGACGTTGTAGCCATCCTTAGTCAGAATGTCGTAGACGCCCCTCCAACCCGAGCCATCGGCCCAGGCGCCGTGGACTAACACAACGTTGCGCACGCGATGCTCGTCTTTCTGCGCAGTAAGTATGCCGGAGCTAAAGACCAACAAGGCCATGCAAAGAACTCTGTACGTTATCGTGCGTGGTTGAGAACATCCCGCGAAGGTTGTCATTTTCGTCTCCTTATTCATTCTTCCCTAATAGCGTTTTGATCTTCGGCGAAAAAGTCACGCGCAGGTCTCGAACGTCGCCGAGGTGAGCTGGCGCAACTAACTGTTTCCCAGCCTTGGCCGCCAACCCTTCTTAGCGTGTGCTCGTCGGGCCGTTTCGAGTCCGATGCCGGCGCTACCGCCATTCACGACGACGGTTTGCCCAAGAAGTTCCGGTTCGCGCTGGATTCGAAGTGCCGTTTCTACGGTGCTCATGATTCGCCCGATCATCAATCCAGTGTTTCCTTGCGCTGCACCTTCTGCCGCAGTTCCCAGCATCAAGGTGCGTAACGAGTAAAGACAAAGTCGCGAGCTTTGACAGGCTCGTGGCAGGGGAAGCAGGTTTTGAGCAGCGCCTCGTCGGCAGGTTTGCCGTCTTTGAATTGGGCAAATCCCCAACCACCCGTCGCGGCGTATTTTCTGGAGTCCTTCACCATAAACTGAACGTTCGTGGCCGACCCGGCCACGAAAGATTGGGCACGGCCAAAGACTTTGTTGTTTTCCTCAGACGGGACGTAACTCCAGGCCAGCCGGGCAATGATTGCGCCGTCCGGGAACGGCAGCTTCCCCTCCCGGTACGCCTGGATGGCCACATCGTTGCCGAGAAGGGCGCGAAGATCGTTGAGGTCACCTTCTTCGTGGGCCACTGAGAGCAACTTCCAATCGCGGTAGCCGGGAGGAATTGTGATTCCGAAGATCGGGGCGGCCTCTCCATCGGCGTGTCCAGATGCGGGGGCCGTGAAGGCGACAAAGCCAGCCACCGCCACAACTGCAATCAGCCAGAAAGCGATCCGTTTCACACTGTTCCTCCTTCTAGATTCTTGAGCCACATGCTACGTTCTCGTCCCTTTGTTGCTGCCCTGCGGACTGAGTGCGTCAGTCCGCAGAGCCGGTATCTCGTTGAAAACGGTCAACGTCTATGACAGCTTTGGCAAATTCCTGCGGAGCTTCCCGCTCTAGTTTTCAGCGTCAAGGCGCATAATGAGTAAAGACAAGGTCGGTCGCTTTGGTCTTTTCGTGGCAAGGGAAGCAGCTTTTCATAAACGCTGCGTCGCCAGGTTTGCCGTCCGCGAAGTGACCGAACCCCCAGCCGCCGGTTGCGGCGTACTTTTTTGAGTCCTTGACCATAAACTGAATGTTCGTGGCGGCCCCGGGAACGAAAGATTGGGCTTGGCCAAAGATTTTGTTGTTTTCCTCGGATGGAACGTTACGGTAATGCAAAGCCGCAATGATCGTGCCGTCCGGGTACGGAAGCTTCCCGTCCCGGAAGGCGTTGAACGCCACATCGTTGCCCAAGACGGCACCTAAACTGTTGAGGTCGCCTGCTTCATGGGCCGAGGAGATCCACTTCCAGTCGCGGTACCCGTGAGGGATTTCGGTAACGAACGGGGCGGGTTCCCCATCCGCGTGTCCTGATGCAGGGGCAATAAGGGCGACAAGGCCGGCCACCGCCGCAACTGCAATCAACAAGAAAGCGATCCGTTTCATACGATTCCTCTGAATACTTGAGCGCCAAATGTTGCGTTCCTCACTTTGCTCAATTTCGGCGCTAGTACTTTCCGTTTTTGTTGATAATCGGTGCCCGTGTCTAGTTTCCGGCCGCCGCTTGGCCTCCGGAGGCGTTCGCCATCAGACGCAGGTGAACAAGAATGTTCAGATGATTTCCGACGATGGCATTGAAATTCTGCTGGACGCCGACATCCTCACCGCCGGCCGCGTGCGGCTCTTCAGGAAGTCCGGCAGTCCACAGGTATGTTCCTGTGCATTGGGAGCCGCTATAGGCTTCACTCGCGTCAGGGTATTGGCAGTTTTGCTCTTGAACCACGGTCGGCCAGTAGGTATTGACTACGGTCTTCACTAACTGGGGAAAATCCTCCCGGAACATGCTCGTGGATCCCGACGCCTGGAGACCGCCCTCTTTCTGCCCGCTCCCATTGGCGTCCCGGAGGTCAAAAACGAAAGTGGCCTCGTGCGAGACGCGGTGGATTATCGGAGGACCATACACGGGCCCGGAGTAGGCCTCAGTCGGCTCCGCCTCGACGTTGCGGTCCACCCGCGTGACGGCCAGTTCGCCCGTGGCTTGCAGCCGGCCGTCAGGCGTCCGCACGACCCGCTTGGAGTGGAAACACACCAGCGTTTGATTGGCGGGGTTCTGGAGCCACTGCTTTAGGAATTTGCCATCTTCTTCAATGGAGGGCGCCATTGACATAGCCGGGTAGAACCTAAACTCGACACTGGACTTTGCGGGATCGGCGTCGTCGATTTTGAAGACCCCTCTGATCCTGGCGTAGCCGAGGGCTACGTTTATCTTCGTTTTCCCGTAATCAGTCGTCGCGTCGGTGATAAGTTTTGCATCGGAATGGCGAGTGTCTACCTGCCAGGACCCGGCCATCGAAATAGGTTTATTCGGAGCATCTAGCCCCAGAACAGCTAGGGCTAGGATTACAGCTACTGCGAATACAGCCGTGTGCTTAAGCATTGTCTTCTCCTTTTTCTTCAATTAGAGCAGCGTTCTGAACGCTGCTGGGATCTCTTCGCTGAGAGGGTTCCTGTGGTTTGTGCTGCAGATGATTTGTGTGCCGTCATCGTCTCATTCCTTCAAGTACGCTTTATCCGTATACCGTGACGACAGTCCAAAATTACTTCCGCCTTAAGGCGTGTCGTTCGATACTCTTTGCGAACAGAGGCTTCGATTTGCGTGGTTGCCATTGTGTTCTCCTGTGGGATTGAATGCACAGCCACGATTAAGCCAGAAGCGCAGGGACGAAACAATTAGACGATGGTATCGATCGATACTTTGGTATCGGCTATCCTGCTAATTAGCGCTTGCCACAACGGTTGCAGGGCATCCTCCCAAGGCAAATGAGGAGATCTCTGATAGAATCCGCTTAACAGTGGGGAGTCATCAGCCAATCGCAGGCAAGAATGGGGTTGACCCATGTCGGATGTTACGCCGATCGTGTTCGTTGTCGACGATGACGTCTCTGTGCGCGAATCACTGGAATCGCTGATCCGCTGTGAAGGCTGGCACCCGACGACATTCGCTTCCGCGCAGGAATTCCTCGCCTGCCCACGAGCCCTTGTTCCGAGCTGTCTAGTACTTGATGTTTCTCTTCCAGGCCTCAATGGTCTCGATCTGCAGAAGCGCGTCGCCGTCGAACGGACGGACGTGCCGATCATCTTCATCACGGGCTACGGCGATGTGCCCATGACGGTCCAAGCCATGAAGGCGGGGGCTGTCGAATTCTTGACGAAGCCATTCAACGATGACGTGCTGTTGAGCGCCATCCGGGCAGCCCTTGAACGGAGCCGAGTTGCTCTTAGCCTGGAGGCAGAGATGCGCGTACTCCGGGACCGTTACGCGTCACTATCGCAGCGTGAACAGCAAGTTATGGCGTTGGTGGTCTCGGGCCTTCTGAATAAACAGGTCGGTGGAGAGCTCGGTATCAGCGAGATCACGGTGAAGGCACACCGAGGCAAGGTGATGCAGAAGATGAAGGCCGACTCTCTTGCCGACCTCGTGAAAATGGCCGCGAAGCTCCGGCCCGCACCAGCAGCGATGACTGCGGCCTAATAGTTATTCCCGGTCGTAATAATTCGTGAGGCGGCGAATTCGCAGACGCCGTCCGACCGAAAGCCGAAGAGAGTCTGATGGCTGTTGTTAACGATCGAGTTCTCGAATCTCGCGACCGCATAGATGGAGGTGAGAACGTGGCCGACTCTGCCGAATCGCATGATGTTCCATTGGACAGTTCAGTTCCAACCGCCTCTTTGGAATCGATCCTCTGCACAGAAGAGTTGCAACGCCGCCCATCGCGTCCGCCCGATTATGAAAAGGAGAACCAGGCGCTCGTGAAGCTGGTGAGTGCGTTAGCTGACTCGCCGACTACCATCTTTCGGACACTTGCGGAGACGATCCAGGATATTACGCAATGTGACTCCGCTGGCCTGAGCCTGCTGACGAGGGACGGCAAAACGCCGCACATTGATGGCAAGAGGTTCTATTGGCCAGCCATCGCCGGCATGTGGAATCCCCACGTCGGAGGTGGAACCCCGCGCAATTTCGGGCCTTGCGGAGACGTGCTCGATCAAAATCGTACCCTGCTGTTCACCCACTTCGAACGGCGTTATCCGTATTTGATGCCAGTCAATCCGGCAGCCGAAGAGTGCCTGCTGGTCCCGTTTTACGTCGACGGCAAGGCGGTCGGAACGATCTGGGCGATCATGCACAGCGACCGTCGCAGGTTCGACGCAGAAGATGACCGGGTCATGGCCTCTCTGGGGAAATTTGCGTCTTCCGCGTATCAAGCGTTGGCACACATAGAAGACCTCGAAATTCAGGTGGCCGAGCGCGAAAAGGCGGAAGCGGAAGTCCGTCAACTGGCGAGTGGGTTGGAAACCAGGATTCGGCGTCTGGTCGAGGCCAACGTTGTGGGGATTGTTATGTTTACTCTCGAAGGTGCGATCACGGGGGCCAATGAAGCATTTCTCCAGATGGTGCAATACGACCGTGACGATCTTGCCTCGGGTCGAGTGCGCTGGACGGACCTCACGCCAGCCGAATGGCGCGACCGGGACGAACGAGCAGTCAATGAATTGAAGGCGTCGAGGATCTTCCGACCGTTCGAGAAGGAGTACCTCCGGAAAGACGGCAGTCGAGTGCCTGTACTTCTCGGCGGCGCGCTCTTCGAAAGCAGCGGGAACGACGGTGTCGCTTTCGTGCTCGATTTGTCCGACCGCAAACGCGCGGAGCAGAAATTCCGAGGGCTTCTGGAATCCGCGCCGGATGCAATGGTCGTGGTGAATGGGCAGGGCAGGATCGTATTGGTCAATGCACAGATTGAAAATGTGTTTGGGTACCAGAGAGAAGAACTCCTGGGGCAGGAGATAGAGATTCTAGTGCCGGAGCGGTTTCGTGGTCGACACTCTGGGCACCGCGGAGGATTTTTTGCGCAGCCTCGGGTGCGGCGGATGGGCCAGGGTCTAAGCCTTTACGGGCGGCGGAAAGACGGAACTGAGTTTCCCGTGGAGATCAGCCTCAGTCCGCTGGAGACAGAGGAAGGTACGCTCGTCTCTGGAGCAGTAAGGGACATTAGCGAACGCAAGCGGGCTGAAGATGAGTTGCGGCGCAGCGAGGCATTCCTCTCGGAAGGTCAACATCTCGGTCAAATCGGCAGCTTTTCCTGGCGTGTGGCGACAGACGAAATCACGTGGTCAGCGGAGCTCTATCGCATCTACGAGCTTGAGATTGGCGTGCCCGTGACGCTCCAGCTGATCCGTAGCCGAGTCCATCCGGAAGACGTCAGTTTGATCGAGAAAATGAAGATGGTGGACCAGGCACGAGAGGCCGGCCACGACCTTGAATGGCAGTACCGCTTGCTAATGCCGGACCACTCGATCAAGTACATGCATGCAGTCGCTCATGCGACCCGGGACCAGGATGGTCAGCTGGAGTACATCGCCTCGGTTCAGGATGTCACGGCGCGCAGGCTGGCGGAAGAGGCACG
>Ga0208191_1000782_pt1 | contig 19404 bp, 23 predicted proteins | sample June2015DPH_13_5_FD_184709 | JGI IMG/M metagenome (GOLD analysis project Ga0208191, IMG submission 184709) | Peatland microbial communities from SPRUCE experiment site at the Marcell Experimental Forest, Minnesota, USA - June2015DPH_13_40... | ecosystem: Environmental > Terrestrial > Soil >... | reverse complement strand
TGCTCCTATCAAGTGATCCACGCTTATGTATCCCCTGAGCTAGCCGTGCTTATGGACCCTATCCAGTCTAGCCTACTTCCCAACGCGATCCTATGGGAGGCCAAGGGCGATGTTGTAACTACCGATGGCACTAAAGTAGGCTGCACAAAGCTTACCACGCTCAAGCGGATACCTATCCCTACTATTACTCTTGAGCAACGAGTTACTTTCGCTATCAAATGTGCGCTGCATGTCTATAAGGAGCCATCATGGGTAGCATGGGCGCAAGCATGGCTAGCCGGCACAAATCGTGCTGCTGCTGATGCTGCTGATGCTGCTGCTTATGCTGCTTATGCTGATGCTGCTTCTTATTATGCTGCTGCTGATGCTGCTGCTTATCATGCTGCTGCTTATGCTGCTCGTGCTGATGCTGCTCGTGCTGATGCTGCTTCTTATTATGCTGCTGCTGCTGATGCTGATTATTATGCTGCTGCTTATGCTGCTCGTGCTGATGCTGCTCGTGCTGATGCTGCTGTTGATGCTGCTCGTGCTGCTGCTCATGCTGCTTATGCTGTTGATGCTGCTCGTGCTGCTGCTCATGCTGCTTATGCTGCTGATGCTGCTGCTGCTGACTTTGCCTTCATCGTTCTTATCGCTAAAGAGGTATGCAAGGACTAACTCTGGCGGGGTGCCTAAGCCGCACCCCTCCCTACATAGGAGCCTAAGACAATGACTACTCTCTACAAACTAACTAGCTTGCAATCTCAAACTTACAACCAAACTCAATGGGGTGAGAATGTCACCCATGAGCTACCAGTCCGTGACACTTACGAGCTATGTTCCTATCAAGTGATCCACGCTTATGTATCCCCTGAGCTAGCTGTGCTTATGGACCCTATCCAGGCTAGCCTACTCCCCCACGCGATCCTATGGGAGGCCAAGGGTGATGTTGCAATTAACGATGGTACCAGGGTAGGGTGCACAAAGCTTACCACGCTCAAGCGGATACCTATCCCTACTATTACTCTTGAGCAACGAGTTACTTTCGCTATCAAGTGCGCGCTGCATGTCTATGAGGAGCCGTCATGGGTAGCATGGGCGCAAGCGTGGCTAGCTAATACAAATCGTGCTGATGCTGATGCTACTGCTCGTGCTGCTTATGTTGCTGCTGCTTATGCTGCTTATTATGCTGCTGATGCTGCTGCTGCTGCTTATGCTGCTCGTGCTGCTGCTCGTGCTGCTGCTTATGCTGCTGCTGCTCGTGCTGCTGCTTATGCTGCTGCTGCTGCTGATGCTGCTGCTTATGCTGCTGCTGCTGATGCTGCTGCTGACGCTGCTGACGCTGCTGACGCTACTGCTCGTGCTGCTGCTCGTGCTGCTGCTCGTGCTGCTGCTGCTGCTGCTCGTGCTGCTGCTCGTGCTGCTGACTTTGTCTTCGTCGGTCTTATCGCTAAAGAGGTATGCAATGTCTAACCCCCCCATCCGCAAACCCGCAGAGATCGAGCTGCGCTTTAGGCTTGAGCAAGACCCTTTGACCTACCTCGCCATGGGCAACGGCCACTCCATCGGCCATGGCGCTCCCGCAACCGATATCGTGCGCGCCAGCGTCTACACTTGCTGCTACCTTTGGATGCTGGCGCACCCCGATTTCCGGCCTGCCGCGGACATGCGCGAGACGTGTCTGGAGTACGCCCAATGGCTGCTCGAACCAGACGCGCTCGCGCTCTTGACGGCGGGTGCCCGCACCGCTGACACCTTCGACCTCGATAGCCCGCGCCTCGCCGATTTCGAGCGCTCGTTCCTCAAATCCCTCCCCTTGGCCGCACGCGGGCCCATGAAGCTGCAAGCAAAGCTCCCCAAGGGCCTCTGGACGGCCATCAAGGCCGCCTATGGCTTCCGGCACGGGGCAACCGATGAGGGTCTCACGCGCCTTCTGCTGGCCTGCCTGCGGCATGCCCGGGCGGTAAGAACGGAGGCAGACAGCGAGGAAGACGCTTAACCCATCTCTAACCTATTAAGCCTAGACTTGCTACTAGAAGGGAGATAAGCATGACTTGGATAACCAATGACAGGGCTACAGCTAAGCAGCTTTGGGACGTAGACAACGTTCTCGAAGCGGTTTATGCGGATATCCTGAAGCACCCTACCAAGGGTGCTAAGCATCTGCGCGAGGCTAAGAAGGCACATGCTAAAGCCTGCAAACGGATAAAGACTAAACGGGGGAGCAATTAGGATGAAGCCCAGGCACAAAGTAGGCAATTACCTATGGCGGACGTGCACCCCCGCCGGACCTTGGATTGGCGTCGTCCTTTACGTCTACGACCATTGCGAGCACATGGTGCACTACGGCCTTAACAAGGTCCGCGTGAAGCAAGAGCAATGGGACGATCACTGGCGCTATCAGCCTACTAAAGAAGGGAGCTAAACATGAGCCTGCATCTCGCTACACTTCCGAGCCTGCCTAAGTGGCAAGTGAAGGTTAGAACAGTATGGTTCAACGGCAAGCACGTCGCTTCCGTTGCAATCCCTACCTCTCACGGTATGCTAACCATGAACAAGGAAAACGCCGATGAGCAAGAGGCGGTCAAACTCGTGCTCATCGCCATCGAGGACTTAATAAACCGCATCCAATTCCCATATCCAGAGAAGCTAAGCTAAACCTCTTGACATCCTTCGCGACATAGAAGAGTGTAGGGGCTATCTCAACCAGTCTAAACTTTAAGGAGCCTACCATGGCAAAACGTCCTACTGTTACCCAGTATGAAGATACTACCGATGAAACCGAACAGTTGGAGACTGTCCGTCCCACACGTCGCCGCATCCAGGTTCGGCGGCCGGAAGAGATGGCGGGCTTGACTGTCTCCCTACTCGTTCCTAACGCTTACCTCAAGCCACTTATGCGCGCCTATTTCGAGGACGAGGACGCCACGCGGCAGGGGCGGAAACTTCCCGAAGCGACCATGGTTCGCCGTCTCCTTATCAAGGGCCTCAGCGAGCTGACTGGCGATAGCGAGGAAGAAGTGACGGAGGAGCTGGCGAGCGCGGAAGCCGCGGAAGCCGAGAGCATCCAGACGCACCGCGATCGTCACGGACTGTAGCAGCTAAGCGAGACAAGTTGCAGAGGGAGGGGTGGTCTTGCGGGAAAGGCCGCCCCTAATTTTTAGGGGGACTAAACCATGTTTCTACTAATCGTCATCGGCTGCATAGCCGTTATCGGCATCCTTCAGGCCATGGAGCCCGAGCCCGTGCGCGATCCTGAGCACGACGCGAAGGTGGAGGACTACTGGCGGCGCAAGCTCGCCCGCACGAGCCCGCTGGAGCCCCTTTACCCCGAGGAAGAGCTACCCCCGCGGGGTGCCCTCGCAAGGGCCTTCCTGGACCGCGCCAGAGCCGCTAGGCACGCGCGCAAGCAAGCAGCTGCCCAATGATTTGGCTATTAACCGTTTGTTTCATCGTTGCCGCTATCTTGCTGGCTAGCGAATATGAATCGGGAGGCTGGGGTGCAGATTAACTTCAATCATCCTTTTTGGGAACTTGTTAGGGTTAAAGAGGTAGATGACTGTTGGGAAAAGCCCACTAATGTTGATAAGTCTTCCGGCTATGCTCGATATAGGCCCCATTGGAAAGGCAAGAGCTATGTCGCTTCCAGGTTTGCAGCATGGCTTGCTGGACTTGTGGATAGCCCAGACGCACCTAAAGATAGGAAAGGTACGGGTTTCGTTCTGCATAAATGTGATAATCGGATATGCTGCAACCCATATCACTTTATTATAGGCACCTATGGGCAGAACTTGGCTGATTGCTGGAACAAAGAACGTCGCGAGATAGGGGACAAAGATGAGCAAGGGAAGTTTTTCGATTTGGGTAGGCGACATAGAGAGTACCTTCTCAAATGAGCATACACTTAGGAAACTATCTATCGAGGAGTATATTAGGCACCCTAAGTTTGAACTTATTGGGCTTGGAATCAGGAATACAGAAACTGGATGGGAAAGTTTCCTAACTGGGAACGATGTAGGTCATTGGCTCAAAGAACATAGGCACATTGGGTTTATTGCTCATCATGCGCAGTTTGACTTATTTGCGCTTAGTCATTTGTTTGACTACCAGCCTAGCTTTATCTTTTGCACCCTCTCTATGAGCCGCGCACTCTACCAGCATCTTCCTAGCCATAGCCTCGATAAGCTGGTAGCCCATTTCAACTTAGGCACTCCCAAGACCGTTCCCTATAACGAGTTCCGGGGGAAGACGCTGGCGGAGATCGACGCGCGGCTGATGCGAACTATTGGTGACGGGTGCCTTCATGACCTTTTTCTAACCCATCAGCTTTACGAACTCTTGGTCCACCAGATGCCCGCTGACGAGCTAGAGCTAATAGACGAGACAATCAGGCTCTATACCGAGCCAGTGCTTGTTGGCGATGTGCCCTTGCTCACTGAGGCCCTGACAGAGGCCATAATTGCTCGCGAACATAAGATGTACGAGCTTGGACTTACAGACAAGGTGCTCAAATCTGACGCCAAGTTCGCTACGCTCCTACGTGGCTGTGGGATCGAGCCCCCCACTAAAATCTCAGCTACTACAGGCCGGGAAGCGTTCGCGTTCGCTAAGACGGACTTAGACTTTCAAGCCTTACAGGAGCACCCTAATGAACGAGTTCGCGATCTTGTCGAAGCAAGAGTTGCTGCAAAAACTAGCATTCATGAAACTAGGGCAGGTAGGCTGCTAGGTACCGCCACTAGGGGTACTGTTCCTTGCTACCTTAAATACTATGGGGCTCATACAGGCCGGTTCTCAGGAGGTGATAAGTCTAATCTGCAAAATCTCCCAAGAGGGAGCAAGCTTAGGAGTGGGTTGCTTGCACCCAATGGGTACACACTTGCTTGGGGCGACCTTTCGCAGATCGAGTGCAGGATAACCGCTTGGCTTGCAGGTTGTGAAACTCTTTTAGCTGCCTTCGCGGAAGGTAGGGACGTGTACAGCGAGTTTGGCGAAAAGGCGTTTAAGTGTGAGGTTAGCCGGGAGGTTAATAAAGACTTAAGAACCTTAAGTAAAACCGTGATCTTGGGGGCCGGTTATGGTTTAGGGAAAGAAAAGTTTGCTTATTACCTTAAGTCGCAAGGCCAAGAAGTTGACCGGCTTACTAGCGATATGCTCATAGATGAGTTTAGGAGACAGTATAGAGAGATACCTAAACTTTGGAGGGATTTGGATAACCTACTGCGACATATGCGTTCTGGTTTTCCAGAAGAAATAGGAGTTGGCCCTAATGGCGGCAACACTGGGCCTTGCGTGGCTATCGGTCGCAAAATCATCGGCCCTAACGGTCTTTTCCTCGACTACGAAGGTAAAGACCTAGATAAGATATGGGGCGGTACAATTACGGAGAATGTGGTTCAGTTCTTAGCTAGGATCGTCCTTACAGATGCGTGGTTGAAAGTCCGGCGCGAGTTCGCCGCGCGGGCGGGCTGCCGCGTCGTGACCTCCACGCATGACGAGCTTGTCTGTTGCGTCCCGTTAACGGATAGGCAATGGTGCCTCGATATGCTTGGCACGGCCTTGGTGACGGTGCCCGAGTGGGCTCCTAACTTGCCTTTGGCCGCGGAACTTTTTAGTGGGGATAGGTATGATAAAAGTAGCAGTGAGGCTATTAGCCGAACGAGCGAGGAAAACTAATCAGGCTTTCACCGAGCTTGAGGACGGCAGTATCCTCATGTCGCCTGAGCAAATAAACACACTGCTCAGACTCGGAAAAGAGGCAGGAGCTAGGAACATGGTAGACTTCGTGCTAGGGATGATTGTAAGCAGCCGATTAACTAGGGGGAGACAATGAGGATTAACGGGATAGACCTAGAGCCTTTTAGCAAGCAACAGCGTAGGATACTTGTCCTATTAGGCTTGTACTCGCCACGGCTTATGACAATAGGGGAGCTTGTCGAGTGTGCCTACCCTGATCCCGATCTTGAACCAACTGAAGCCGAGGACTGTGTGCGCTCTAGCATTAGGCGTATGCGGCCTAAGCTTCATGGCTGGACCATTACTGGCGTATGGGGTAGGGGCTATATTTTGGAGCGTACTCAATGACAAGCTTGCTTCCTTGGTCTTACACCAAGCTTACCACGTTCGAACGCTGCCCTAAGCTTGGACATGCCCGCTACATCTCTAAGACTCTCCCCTATGTGGAGAGCGAGGCTGCCAAAGAAGGCAACCGCGTACATGCCGCTATCGAGCACTATGTACGAGACGGGGTTGCCCTACCTAAAGACCTCGAATGGGTGACGGACTTCATACCAAGTAAGAAGTACGAGGAAGACATTATCTGCATAGAGCGTTGGTTCAACTTCGATGAGCAAAATCAGCTTACCCACTCTAAGTCTTGGTTCACAACTAAGATCGACTTCCTTCAAATCGAGGGTGGGGATATTGCTTGGATTTTAGATTGGAAGACCGGGAAGCCTTGGGAAGACCCGGACCAGCTTAGCACCTACTCTGTAGCAGTCAAAGCTCATTACCCGCGAGTAAGGCACTGGCGAGGGATGTATATCTGGCTAAAGGACAGGAAGGTAGGAGAGGTACATACCTTATCACCTGGGCAAACTTTTCATAGGCTCGTTGAGCGGGTGAAGGCTGTCGATACGAGCGATACAGCTAAGAAGAATCGTTTGTGCGGCTATTGCGATCTGACAAGTTGCAAACATTGGACTGGGAAGAAAGGGAATGGATAAAGAGTCAGACTTCCTAGAGGATAAAGTTAAAAAGGCTCTTAAGGCCGTTCTTAAAGGTTGGGGATGCTACCAGTTTTGGCCTGTTCAGTCTGGGATAGGTGCCCACACAGTTGATTGCCTCGCTTGTATCCCCATTAAGGTCACTAAGGAGATGGCGGGCACCACGCTAGGCGTGTTCGTCGCTATCGAGACGAAGCGCACTAAGATTGATGAACCTACGGGGGCGCAAGGTGAGGTGCTAAGACAGGTAAGCAAGGCAGGCGGGGGTGCGGCACTTGTGCATACCGTCCACGACATGGAGATTGAAGACGGGCTGATTAGGGCAATCGAAGAAAGGGAACCGGAAGTATGGGTAACAGTGGGAGCGAAGAAGTAGGAGCTTTGGCCCGTGCCTAGCATCTCCATGGACATAGCGGACTATCCGTACCCTGGACCTTGGGCACCGATGGAGAACCAACGGCTTAGGGTTGAGTTCCTCCTAAGCCACCAGTATGCGTTCGATTTAAGTGAGACGCGGACGGGCAAGACGGCTACGGCTATCTGGGCGGCTGATTATCTAATGAGACAAGCGGGCGGGAGTATCCTAGTTCTCGCACCTAAGACAACGCTTACAACAGTTTGGGAGAAGCATTATGCTAATTTGGTCGGGGATAGCGGTATCTCTTACTACGTTCTATCTGGTAGTAATGCTACACGCGCTAAACAAATATCCGAGGCTTCGGGTTGCGCTTTCATATCTAATTATGAGTGTCTGTTGTCTACTGCTGTGCGCAATGCTATACATGCCTCTGACATACACACGATAGTGGTAGATGAGTGTAGTAAGTTCAAGCACTACAAGCACCACAAAGGAGACAGCCAGTCTCTACATACTGGCCTTCGTGAAATCGCTATAGATAGGAATGTTTGGGGATTAACCGCTACGCCTATGGCGAATAGCCCCATGAATGCTTATGGGGTAGCCCGGGCAATCCGGCAGGACTATCGCGAGGCCATGACCCGGTTTAGGAACCGGACGCATACCCACGTAGATCAGTTTACTTGGGTGCCTACAGAGCATGCTGTTGAGGCTGTGTACAATATCCTTCAACCATCTATCAGAGTCTTAAGAGAGGACTGCTATGCAATTCCCGATGCAACCACTGAGCGGCGACTTGTCGGCCTTGGAAGCGACGCTGAAAAAGCGTACAAGCTTCTTAGAAAAGAAGCCTACATTCAACTCGGCGGAGGAAAGTCTATTACTGCTGTACACGAAGCTTCTCTTAGAAATAAGCTTCTTCAGATTGCAGGCGGAGCTGCTTACACAAGCGATGGAAGCTTCGCCTTCGATCCGGGAGAGCGAGCAAGAGAAGTCCTAAATATCCTAGAGAATACGGATGATAAGGTAGTTATCCTTGTTCCCTATCGGAACCAGTTGGAGCTTGTTAAGGAGTTTGTAACTAAAGGTCACCTAAGTACAGGTGTGGATAGAAACGTAACCAAAGCGGGGTATACGTGCGCGTGCATCCACGGCGATGTGAGCGCGAAGGAGCGGGGGCGAATCATTGACTTGTTCGAGCGCACGAGGCACCCCCGCGTGCTTGCGGCGGACCCGCGCACATTGAGTCATGGGGTTGAGCTTTCAGCTGCGGGAACAGTTATTTTTTACTTGCCCGTAGACAGCAACGAGGTATATCGTCAAGCATGTGATCGGCCCATTCACCGGGGGCAGACGAAGGGCGTATCGATCATCCAGTTATGCGGAACCCCCGAAGAAGCTAAGATTTATGATCGCTTGGAGAAAAGACAGTCTCTCCAAGGCGTGCTACTGGAGTGCCTAAGTGATGCCAGCCGACAAGATAGGGATAGATAAGCTTAGGGAGTTGCTTACCTATGAACCGGAAACCGGGGATATTAGGTGGAAGGTAAAGAAAGGAACAAAGGGTAGGCCGGGTAAACTAGCCGGGTCTACACACAAAGATCATGATACTTATTACCTTCGTGTCATGATAGACTATAAGGGATACTGTGGGCACCATATCGCCTTCGCACTCTACTATGGTAGGTGGCCCGATAGGGTGGACCACGAAGACCACAACGGGCTTAACAACAGGATAAGTAACTTAAGAGAAGCTACTGCGTCGCAGAATCAGCATAATCGCGGAGCGCAAAGAAACAATAAGCTGGGGGTTAAGGGCGTGCATGTGCAGCGGGGTGCCTATGTAGCACAGATATACCTGTACAATAAGCATATTTACCTTGGTAGGTACAAGACTATAGAAGCAGCTAGTAGGGCATACCAAGAAGCAGCCATAAAGCTACATGGCGAGTTTGCTAGGGTAGCTTAGAAAGAAGGGGAACATGGAAGAGCCGCAATATGACCTAACAGAGACTATCGAGGCTTGGAGGTCTCTGAGGGACGATGTTAAGGAACGGGAAAAAGCTTTTGAGGAGTCCCTAGCTGAGGATAAGACTACAGTTAAAGAGCTTGAGGGTATGGTGCTTGCTAAGCTCCATGAACTTAGGCTTACCTCTGTCAAGATCGACGGCAAGGGTACCGCCTATACCTCCAAACGCACTTCCGCGAAGGTTGAAAGTCCCGAAGAGTTCTTTGGGTTCGTACTGGAGACTGGCCGGACGGAGCTGCTGGAGGCTCGCGCGAGCAAGAAGGCAGTCGAAGAGTACATAGAGGCGGAAAAGGTACCGCCTCCAGGGATACGTGTAGAGGTAGCGGAGGGGCTAAATTTTAGGAGCAAACAATGAGCTTAGAAGAACTAAAGGAACCTCAACAAGAGGCTACAAACAAGTTCGTTAACCAAGTTCGTACTACGGTTGACGAGATCGCGGTGAAGAACTTGGGGGTTAGCTTTATCGTCCTAGCAATTAGCCAGCAAGGACAGATGATAACAGTTAGCACCAATACCCTCCCTGATCCCCTTACAAGGATAAACCTTCTAGCTGAGGCTATTAAAGCGGAAGGTATGAACTTGCAACAAGTGCTGCACCAAGCCGCGCACGCTGAAACTGTGCGACTCGTTCAAGAATCTATCAAAGCTATGACTAAGAACTAAACAGGAGCAAACATGCAAATACCCACCCATCTCGCTAAGTTCGCACAGAAATTTAACTCCGTGAGCCAGTTCGCAATGCCGCAAGGCCAAGCGTTCCCACGTATCTCCATCGGCAAGGAACGGTTTACTGCCGTCGATGCCGAAGGCGAAGAGACGCTGCTTGGCCTCGACAATTTCGAGTTTGTCACCGTGGCGAGCAACCCGGCCACCTCGAAAATTCACTTCGACGGCCCTTATGTGCCCGGTAGCGATACCCCGCCCGATTGCTACTCGCACAATGGCTATTACCCGGATGTACGCTCGTCGGCACCCCAATGCGAATCGTGTACATTGTGCCCGCATAACCGTTGGGGCTCGGCAAAGTCCAACATGACGGGCAAGGATATCAAAGCCTGCCAGGACTTTAAAATGCTCGCGGTGGAGCCTTTGCACAATGAAGTCCAAGGGGTGCACCAGTTTCGCATTTCTCCCGGTGCGCTTAAGAATTGGAGCCGTTACCTCAACGAGCTGCGTAAGATCGGCGCGGAGTGTGGGCTCTCCGAGCTAACCCCCGATCTTGTTATTACTAGGGCTAGCTGGGCTGACAAGAATGTCATGGGCTTTGAGTTCGTTGACTTCCTCGATGAAGACCTGTGCGTTTATGTTGCCGAACTCAAAGAGGCTAACGAGTTCGAGAGCTGGATTGGCCTTGATAGCCAGTCTCAAGCATATCCCACAATTGCGGCGCAGCCGCGTGAACAGCATCAACGGCTGGCGGCACCCGCCAAGCGGCCTGACCCCGCGGCTGTCCAGGAGGCTGAAGTAATCGAGGAAAAGCCCGCACGATCACGCCCACGTTCAAGGACGGAAGCGCTTGAGACGGCAAAGGAGCCTGTAGGCCGGTCAAGCAGGCATTCGCGCGGGGAAGACGAGCCCGTTCCTGGCAAGGCCCTCGCCGAGGCGCGCGCCCTTGGTGCCCGGCAAGGTGAGCGTAAGCTGACACCCGTCGAGATTGCCCAGCAACGCGCGCGGGCGAGCATGGGCCGCTCGTAAACTCTCCCTGACAGCCTGAGGGGGGCCAGTGGCCCCCTTATTTTGTCGAGGGGGGAGAGATGGACGGGCATGAGTTAGCACGGTTCTACAGCGCGTTGTGGGGACCGGCCGGGCATCGCTGCTTGGCGCAGCCTTACCCAAGTGGCAAGGGGTTTCAGCATTTTTGGGGGGCTACTACGGACGAGCTGCTGTCTACCCATAAGTACCGGCTACGGCACCCGTCCATGTTCCATAGTGTAGCCACGTACCGGAGAGTAGACGCGGGGGACAGGCTTAAGGAAGGGGTAAAACTAGGAGAGCTAAGGCGGTTTAAGCAGCTAGTTCTGTGGAGCAAGTGTGGACATAACGAGATAGACATCAGAGAAGGGGAGGACAGCTATGCTGACATTGACGGAGTTATGCGAGGAATTGAACCTCTTGAAAATGAGCTTAACCAGAGAGCTATCGTTATCTGGAGCGGAAGTGGAGTCCATCTCTATTGGCCTTACACCCAGGGGGTTGACAATAACACTTGGTGGAGTGATTGTCTTTATCGAGAAACGTTATTTCGACGCTTCGAAATCAAAGGACATGACAGCCCGGTTGCAAGAGATCGCACCCGGTTACTTCGTGTGCCAGGGTCTATCAACGAAAAGTACCAGCGACCAGTTGAGCTTATTAGATGGCATGATTGCGAACGAACCCCAAGATACATCCCGCAAATAGCCATAGACCTTACTGAGGAAGACCAGAAGAACCAAGACCGGCGTTACAAGCACCTAACGCCGGAGCTTGTCTTGGATCATTGTGCCCAGCTTCGTCAGCTTAGGGATAACCCTGAGAGACAAACTTACAACGAGTGGCTGGGCTGTGCTTCAGTGCTTAGGCGCGTGCCTGGGGGCCGGGAGAGGTTCCTAGAGTGGAGCGCTAAGGACAAAGAAAGGTTCGACTACGATGTTGCGGAAGAAAAGATGGACTCACTTACGGGTCAAGACGCGCAAACATGCGAGAGATTTCTGGAAGCTAGCGTCAGTAGTGCGTGCGAGGGGTGTAAAGCGTGCGGGCGTTCTACGAATCCTCTTAAGGAATCGTTGCAGGGTATACAATCGAGTCTTCCTATTATCGAACCGGCCGATATCCCGCTCCCGGAAGGCTATAGCCACCTCAACGGTAAAATCGTCGTTGGGCAGAATAACCCAGTCCTCAAAGGCCAAAATGGGCTACCGGTCGCCTCCACCCCGTTCATGGTCGATGGCCTCTACATCGATGAGGCGAGCCATGCAAAGACAGTTCTTTTGCGCTACCTCGAAAGTAACGGGAAGGAATGGAAAACGATCTCAGCACCTCAGAGCAAAGCTCTATCTCAACCGATGCAATGCTTTGGCAACCATCTTGCAATAACCGATAGGGCTAGAGCCTACATTTTCGACTCACTCAGTTGTTATGAGCGGCGTATCATGGACGAAGGAAGAGACAGCCTACTCCCCGTAGTTAAGTACATGGGCTGGCATAAGAGTACCAAGGGTGAGTATTGCTTCAACTACGGGGACAAGGTAATAAGCGAGAAGGGAGTATATAGGGTAATAGTTGATTCTAGCAACCCTAGAATGAGTGAGCTAACTAACTTGATGGAGGTGGGGGAAAATGAGCCGGCCACAATTGAGCGCCTGTATCAAGACTGGCAAGTGCTGGCATGTGAATATGCTCATGACGCAAGTGTGCCCATGGGTTGCAAGGTATTCTTTCTCCTTGGGTTCGTTGCACCTACCGTGCGGCTTATTGCGGAAGGCCATCAATTCGGCGGACTTGTTGCCAACATCTGGGGAGAAACCAGTTGGGGAAAAACCCTTGCCCTCACAGCCGCAACCGGCATCTACGGACGGCCGAAGCTGATCCTCCCAATCAACATCTCCGAAGCCGCACTCTACCATGCTATAAGCTGCACCCCGAACCTCCCTATCTGCATTGACGAGTTCACGTCCTCGCAAATCGTCAAGGGCGGGGCCAAGGCCATTCACGATTTCGTGAAGTCATTCGCGGATGGCAGCTCGCCAGCGAGAATGAACGCGGACGGCACCCCCCGGCCGTCGAAGAGTTGGAACACGCTGGCGTTGACTGCGGCGAACGAGCGCTATGTGGACCTCATGCGAGCCCATGGAGGCCAGGACGATGTGCGGGCGGCTGAGATGCGCGTCGTGGAGCTGCCGCTGCCGGGGGCCGAGGAGAAAGCGCATATGGATTGCCTGAGATCGCAGGACTACAGCGCGTTTTCGAGGCTCTGCGGGCTCGCTGGGCCGCGCTGGGTGCGCCATCTGTGCAAGCCGAGCGTCCAGGCGAGCCTCAATGCGTTCGTCGCGGGCTATAAGTGCGACCAACTGCCACAGGAGGCCCGGTACCTCGTGCGGCTGGCTGCGCTCATGGAGTGGACCATGAAGGAGCTATGGAGCGAGTCCCGGCCGATGTGGCTTGAAGATGGGTGTTTGGGAATGGTCAAGTTCCCAGCTAGGGAGGTCATGGACTATTACTTTGAGAGCCAGGTAGGCCATACGAAAGAGAGCAAGGCGGTGCATGCGTTGCCCGCTATTCAGCAATCGATCCTTAACTTTTTGGATGATAATAAAGACAAGTGCGCAATCTATAATAGCTACCCAAAGGGGGAAGTAGCCGCACAAAGGCGCATGAAGGAGATGCGCCCGACGAACGACGACTTGCCTAGAATTAGGAACGGGGAGGCTACTAACAGCTTCGTCACTGATATCAGGATGCACTATATTCCGCATAACGCTTTGATGTCGTACCACAATAAGCGTATGGGGACTAGGGGCTTTACGAACGAGATAGAGAGGCTATTAAAAGAAGGGGTGACGAAGAAAGTCTTGCACAGAGTTAGCGGTTACATTAACTATGAACGTGGTGAGGAGCCTTGTTGGAGGTTTCCTAGAGACGTAATAGAGAAATGGATGAGGGGGTGAGTTTGCCAGGATTAAGTAGCTTTAAGCTCCAGAGTTGCTTTGTATTCCGCTTCCCTCGCGTCTCTCAAGCGGTATAAATGAGGTTGCTCCGCGCGGATTGCACGCAACGCGGCAAGGTGGTCCCTTTGGACCTCCTTCGCCTTCTTGGCGGTATAGGAGATTTCATCGCGCTTGAAGTCCTGAAGCATGAACAGCTCGCGCCACCTCGATTGCTCCTTAGCCCAGATGGTCCCGCAGAACTTAGCAGGCAAGGAAATAATCTGCTCTACCTGCCGGAAGCATTCGAGCTGCACCCGCGAGAATCGCGCTTCCTTGTCCCGCTCGAGCACGTCGCCTACGGTAGCCGCGAGATATTGGGCAGAAGGCTTGGCAGCCTTGCGGGCACCCCCGCAACAGGGACAGGTGCCCTCAGCGGCCTCTAGGGCTTCCAGGTCGATGATATCTAAAGGTTGAACGGTGCACATGGCTTTACTCCTTAGGGAGTATATAGCCTACTTATAGCGAAATTGCAACCCATACCCGTGCCTTTGGAGCTTAGGGAGTTTCTTCTTAAGGCAAAATCCAACATCATTCCTGAACATCATAGAATTGGGGATGTGGATTTCCTTGACGTTCGCATAGGCATTATCGGATGCCTCTTTGATCGTCGCCCCGTGGCCGGTGATGCAGCACACGTTGTCCCCGGCCGTCACCCACTCGCCCTCTCTTGTCTTCTTCATCTGGTAGGGGTGGTGGTGAAGGTTGTCCTCGGAAAACCCAAAGACGGGTATCCCGTTGACTTCCTTACCCGTTAGATGAGAATAAGGAAAGTCTGGAATAGCAAGTACAACACCGCAAGTAACAACGTTGGGCTTAAAAGTAGGAGCGCGATGGTGATAGAGATTTTCAACGAAGTCTCCTTTGTTAATGGAGACTTGGAGTTGAAAGCACGGCCATCCCGGACGGCAAGTGAACTCAAGCGGGTACACTTTGCCATTGTTAGCTACAATACAGTTGAGGTTAATAAAGCCACAATACCTGTGACTGCGTAAGTGCTCAGTAAGAGGAGTGAGAACACTATCAGCGAAGGGTGACGATCTAAAAGCGGCATTAATCGTTCCCATCTCCCCTGTAGCAGGGCCGATATCGCCAGCCAGGAACTTCTTATGCTCAAAGGACTCATGGAAAGGTCCACTCCATCCCTCACCGTCGAACCAGCCTTCTGCACCGAATTCTATCCCCTCTATGAAGTCTTGTAGCATAAACTGCTGCTTAAGCTTACCAAGCTTCTTCCAGCGTTGAAGCATGTATACCATGTCTTCGGGTGACTTGGCAACGTAAGTCAGTGATTTGTCGTCTTGATCGTTACCGAATGGTTTGGACACAAGACGTGTGTCTCGCTTTTGCACGTAGGCGATGGCTTGGCCGTAGTCGGAGAAGACTTTGTAGGGGGCCACAGGAATAGCATAACGAGCAAGCAAATCTTGGCCGTACTGACGGTCACTTTCCCACCTCGCGTGTTCCTTAGTTGGACCTATCCAGACAGTAGACTTAGGCGTTAGCTCCCTAAGTTTGTCGAAGGTGTGCATGAGGTTAGCGTTGTCAGCAATAAAAACAACGTCTGCATCTTTGATAGCGCGATCTAGGTTTCCACGAACCCGCTTAACTACGTTGTCCCCTATAGTCCTAGTGTGAGAAGTATCCTTAATAAAATGAACAACGTTAGCACCTTGACTCTGCGCTAATAATGCTACATCTAAAGCCAGTCCATCAGGATCGAGCAACACGAATTTAAGCGACACGAGCAAACTCCCCATGCAGCTCTTTAGCTGCTAAGCAATAAACTACATGAGCCTCTTCTGGAGTAGCATATGTTCCTAAATGATACTGCTTACCAGATTTATTTATATAGGCTCTGTATTTTCCTTTTTTCTTAGATACACCCTTGAATCCAGTAGTGTTGTTAGCCTGGATACCAATGTTGCACGCATTATTTTGGTGGGTTCCGTCTCGTAAATTATCAATAGCATTATTAAGTCCATCTAAGTCCTTATGGTCTAGCTCACCCTCTGGCCAAGTACCATAATATATCGCCCAAGCTAAGTTATGTGCTCCGTAGCTCTTGCCAAATATGCCCACTCGTAAGTATAAACTTTTACCAGTACCTTTATAGGCATTCCCAGCTTCAGCACCAACTACTACCTTCACGCTAATTTTCTTCGCCCAGAAAAGCTTACCACTTACCGGGTCATACTTAAGCACTTCTTTTAACCGATCTATAGTAAGTTCCATTTGTTGCTACCCCCTAGTTGTTAGCTAGGGGGTACCACACCTCGATTAACAAATGATTAAGCCCATTTCTTCTTAGCTTCACGTATTGGCGACCGTGTAGACAATAGAGTAGTCAATGTTGTTAATGTTGACCTTGATCGTTGTACCCGCACTAACGGGGGTATTCGCCACGTTGATGTAGTTAGCCACGTCCTCTACGATGCGCGAGACAAGCGAGGCGTCGGTGAAGTACGCATCGGTGATGCCTGAGGTTGTCGTCGTGGCCGCGATAGTGACTGTACAAGTTGCAGACATAACTTACTCCTTTATTGGCGGTACTCAAACCGCAAGGGTTGCCGGGGCGTTTGCGCACTTCCCGGTCTAGCAAAAGCTAAGGGCTTTGTCACGGGCACCTTACGATTCTCTTGGCGGCGCTCGAACCGTAGCTTTTTCTGCCACTCCTTTGTGGCAGCGCGCTTTTCCAAGCGCCCTGTACGCTCCGCGTTCGCAAGCCAGCCGCCTACCGGCCGCACGCCCATCCAGCGAGCCCCGCTCGGGATCGCGCTTCCTTGCGTAGCTGAACCGATTTGTTGAATTGCTATCGGCTCACCTATCGTTTTAATGATATGGCTAGCAGCTTGCCCTATTTGCTTAGAAAGGGGATCGTTAGTATTACGGATAGGGTGATTAGCCCAGTCCTTATTCTCAATAACCACCTCTTTAGCAGCCTTCCAAGGGGGACGGACTTTGTTAGCTAACTCGCCAACTGGATCGTGATAGTAGCCTAGCAAGTCTTTAAAGTTACCTGGCATCAAAAGCCGCTCGGGAGAACCATCGGGGTTCTTACCACCTGTGCGGGGGGCGATTAAGTCAAGCGGACTGCTAGGAGGCTCCCCGCACATATACATCTGTGCAACGGCGCTTAGGGCACCCATGGTAACAGCAGCCGAGAGAACATAGGCCGCGTTCTGAGTTAGCGGCTCATACTTGCCTGTGGCGGCTTTATGTGTATACTGAGCTATATCTATGGCACCCTGCCCATAAGCCCGCAAAGCACCGAAGGTCCAGCCTGGGGCCATCATAAGAAGGTTAGCAGTTTGCTTGAGAAGCGGGGCCACCATGACGTTCTGCTGCGTCAGCAAACCTTCTACGTTCTCAATAGAGTCCGCTATCCTCTGCGCTTCTCTTACTTGCTCCTCTCTGATAGCTCCCGGATTGCTCTCTATGAAGCTATTCATCTTCTCAAAGAACGCACCCGCTTTAACTCTGGGTATGAAATAGGCGAATAAGGGGTGCATAGTTGAGTCGAGGGTACGGGCTACCAAGCTATAAGTAGAACCTAGAGGATTACGGTTAGGGTCTACACCTATTGCGCCCTTAATCCCCTCTTTAAGCTCTTTACCCAATACCCCACGCTTATAGGCTTCAACCCAGTTCACCTGCCCGGAGGCGCGATAGATCGGCTCGAACTCAGCCACAGTCATGTTAGACTGAGCGAGCAAGTCCGCAATATTTCCTATACCCGGAATAGTAGGAATAGTTCTAGCTGTGAACACATCATGCAGCGCAGAACCTTTACGGAAAAGAGCATAGGGTGCAGCGGGAGCGACTGCCAGTTTCTTAGCCGCTGTCCAAGGTTTACCCTCGCTTGCTGCTTTTATAGCACCCTGCACGCCCATCTCTATCGCGCCATGAACGATATTAAGTGCATGATAGCCACTAAGACCAAGAACGAAGCCAGTGCTAGCATTAAGCGCCTGCACTACACCCATATAGAGCTTACCCATATCGGTATGCTCACGGATACCTGGCCCCCATGAGTTCTCCCAAACGCGGGCTACATCATCCGCCGCATAAATTCGACGCCTGCCAACATGCTTAAGAAGCGTAGTGCCTATAGGCTCACGCTCAAATTTGCCTAGTTTCTTAGCATAATCCAGGCGCAACATTTCCTCTAAGGAGTCTTCCTTAGCGAGGAAATTATAGACATCCTTCATATACTGAAACTGTATCTCTATGGGATCGTCGAACTTAGGATGCAACCCAGCCGCTTCACCGTGCCGATATGTCTCATATTTCTTCTCCATGAAGTGACCCCTAGCAGACATCCGCTTACGATCACGCATAGACTCCTGCCAGTATTGGGAAAGGTAATTTTCCTCAAATTCCTTCTTCTCAAAAGCAGACAGTTTCTGAAACTTCTTAGCTATACCCTCATTCGCATCCTTGAGCGCCTTAACAAATGGCAACCAAGACGCCTTGAGCATGTTAAGCGCAGGAACTACGTCCTGATAACCCTGAATATAATCACGGACGGCTCTCTTAGCTACAGGGTCAAGAGCATTAATCTCCTTGCGATAGGCATCTAGCCTAGTAGCCTCTTGGATGAAAGTGCGCCGATTTTCACCAAGGGAAGAGCGAACAATCTGATGCGCGCCACGGGCACCCTCCGAAGCCGTAGAGGGCGATAGATACGCTTGGACGCTATGCCACGTCTCCTTAAGCGGGTTGCTAGAGGGGACGCGTGCGCCTCTAAGCGCGCGGGCGGGGTCGCGCAGGCCAACTTTTCCACCTCGCGGACCTGCTACAGGCTGCATGCCCGAAGACCGGGCCGGACCCTTCGTCAACGGCGCAGGAGGCTTAGGCTGCTTGGGGCCGATTGAGCCGCGCGTAATTATCTTGCCTGGCTTGCGCGCGCCAGCCTCAGGCGCTCCCGGCATCCCTCGCGCTGCGGTAGGGTAGCGTTCGGTGAAGAGAGACTGGAACTCGCGATGATGGCGGGCCTCGCGCGGCTGACGGCCAACTGTCAGTTCCGGTCCCATGCGCTCCTGCTTGGGGAGCTTGGCAGCCACGCGCATGCCTTGCTCAGGCGGAAGTGTGTCTGCAACGGCGCTTGCCGCGCGCTCCTCGAACGTGCCAGGGCTCGGACCTAAGAGCGTTCTGGCCTCCTGAGCTGCCGCTTCCTTCGTCCGCGTGTAAGTGCCGCCCTTCCTCGCTTCGCGCATGGCGCGGTTGCGCTCGCGCGCTGCGGTGTCCGCAAGACGCTGTGCCTCGCGAGCCGGGTTCGTGACTTCCCTACCCGCGCCCCGGCCCAGGGCTTGAGACTCCGCCTGCCGCGTCATGATCGTTTCGAGGCGCTGGCGTTGCTCAGGTGTAGCCTGACGTTGAGCTGGCGGCGGCGCGGTGCGCTCTAGCCGGTCCATCTCCGCCGTAGTGGCCGCTTTTACCACCTCTGGCGTGGCATTCTTGAAGCGCGAGGGGGGTTCGGGGGCCATGCGCGGCATCGGCTGCGCGCCTTGGAACTGATGTCCGAGCCCATAAGGATGGCCCCCCATGTAGGCTTCCATGCCCGCCTGGACCCAAGGTGGCGTCTCGGCTTGCAGGGCTCGCTCGCCCTGGGACACAGCTTGCGGACCC
>Ga0208191_1000772_pt1 | contig 19611 bp, 17 predicted proteins | sample June2015DPH_13_5_FD_184709 | JGI IMG/M metagenome (GOLD analysis project Ga0208191, IMG submission 184709) | Peatland microbial communities from SPRUCE experiment site at the Marcell Experimental Forest, Minnesota, USA - June2015DPH_13_40... | ecosystem: Environmental > Terrestrial > Soil >... | reverse complement strand
CATCACTGGCTCCTTTCTTGGTGGCTTTTCTCTCTCTCCTGCCGGATTAAGAGATTACCCCCATTTTAGGAGCCACTTCTCAAATTTCAACTAAATTTAGCACACTCTCACTAAGCCCTTTGTAACTTGGAAATTCATCGGTTACGATAGTACTTCCCTCTTCAATGGTGTCTGCTATAAATTTAGTCACAGTAGAGCTACCCACATCTCCGATATGTCTTAACCTTATCCGACCAGCATGATTATTTACCTCTTCAACTCCCACTATCACAATAGCCTTTTCTGTACCTCTTCCCCGTTTACCCCCAGTAGTAGGGCCACCAATGTAAGTTTCGTCTACTTCAATAGTTCCTTTTATTTTTGTTCTCTCTGGATTAAACATGGCAGAGCGAAGTTTATGAAGCATATTGAATGCTGTCTCATGTCTAATTCCTAATTGTCTTTCTAACTGAATTGATGAAATGCCAGGGGTTACAGTGGTTACAAGGTATGCTGCCCAAAACCAGAGAGTTAATGGAGTGTGACTACCATGTATTACCGTTCCGGCTGTAAGATAAGTCTGATGCTTATTAGTTCTACATTGGAATACACGCTTTGAAGCAATATAATAGGCTTCCGTATCCCCACAAACCGGACAGACAAACCCATTGGGCCAACGGGAGTTGAAGAGGTATTTGATACAAGCCGCTTCATTGGGAAACCATTGTTGAAATTCAACGATAGATTTTGGAAAGTCAGGTCGTGGCATTTTTATTACCCTTTTACCTTAAGGTATATATTCCTTTCTAAAATGGATAATGTTGTCTAATAATTTCTTATGTGATGCATCTAATTCTTTACTTTTTTGCCATACACTATTCTCTGCTAACTGCCTTGTAAAATCGTGAAATGATTCTTCTATGCTTGAATAGTCAATTTTTTGGGCTTTTATAAAATTGTCAAAATAATCATGCGCATATCTATCATACTTTTTCAGGAGTGAAATTCTGTTGATTTCTACATATGAGAAAATACACCCAAAAAAGAAGAGGATTAGAATAGTGATAACAAATGGAGTAAGCACATTTAGAAGTGTAAATTTCTCAAAGGCAATAATTAGATTCAACATAGTTATAAGTATTGCAACATATGATATAAGGAAACCAATGAATAGTGCGATCCAAAGCAATCCCCCGCCACGTATCATAAAACGATCTTTAGTATTCATGACTTCCTCCTCCTTTTGATACCAAGAAGAGAAAGTTGCAATGCCTTTTGTGATTCCTCCAATATAATCCATAACTCGCCTCCGGTTGACTTAGGGATACTTTTATTATATCCCATGCCATTGGATGCGTCAACCGGACAAGCATATATTATTATTCAAAAAGATTCTTGAGTCAATCTTTTGTTAAAATCCCAAACACCTAGCGCATTTTTTCACATTCCTTTGGTGATAATTCACCTTGGACCTAGTATTTTTTTGCTGTGCTAATACGTATAAAGCTGACAGATTTTAGTATGTTACAATTATACTGGACGCTCTAAATTTCATATCTTATGAAATTTTTCTTGACTTCGTATCGAATATATTATATCTTCAAAATGGAAGTCTATGGTGATACGTGACAGCCCAACTATTCAAGTATCCAGTGTCTGGATGGCTGGACTCTGATCTCCAAAATGAAACAGGAAATATTTTCACTTTTTATGAATTTTTTGTTGACATGAAGCCAAAACTGTTTAATTATAGGCGGTGTTACCCCGCCGTTTCTTGGTCATCCTTCTTAGAACATGACTAAAATTAGTAGGAAGATGTTGAGCGGTCAGGTCTATGAAACGCTCAAAGAGATGATTGCTCAGCACAGATTTCAACCCGGTTGCTGGCTCAACGTAGAGCGCTTATCAAAAGAGCTCAACGTGAGCCGAACTCCTGTATGGGAGGCCGTCCGCCGCCTCGAAATGGAGGGTTTGGTCAATAATATCCCCTATCGCGGTGTTTTCATGACGGAGATGACACTGGAGAGAGCCTTGGAACTATACCAGGTGCGTGAGGTTTTGGAAGGGTTGGCAGGAAGATTAGCGGTGCACCATATGAATGAAAAAAGTCATGAAAGGATGACCCAGAGTTTACAGAGTCAACTCAAGAGTATTCAGGACGGAGATGTCGTTGCTTACTCAGAATCCGATTTTGAATTTCACGCGATCATCCATAAGATGAGTCACAATTCGGTCCTTCAGGAGATGTTGGAATCTCTCAAAGCGAAAATGCAGCCTATCAATATGGACGTAAGACCTATCCTTCATCGGCTGTATCGGGATCATGATCAAATCCTGAGGGCCTTACAATTTGGGGATGCAGAGGCGACCGACAGAATCATTCGACGTCACAACCGTGTGGTTCAAGACCAAATAAAGCGAGAGATAGAGAGGCCAGGGGGGAAAGTCTGAGAAAGGGATCTTTACGCACAGATCCGGTTTTTTAGACCTCTAACGGGAACCCGCCAAATCCATCAAAACCTCAAGGAGATAGTATCTCTCAGTCATTAGCACCAACGGAATAGAAAGGGGGGATTCTCCGACTTAAATTCAAACTGCTTTATATTCACCGGCTTAGAATCCTTAAGTTAGAAATCTGTGACAATACAACAGAGAAAGGGGGAGTAAAAACATGGGCTTCACCATTTCAAAAAAGTATAATGATGCGGATCCGAGGAAACTTCCAGATTGGCAGGTAGCGGATATAGCCGAAGAAACCATGCCCACTGTTGCCGAGTGGCAGGACAAATTGGGCCTTAAGAAGGACGAAATCATCCCGATGGGAAGGCTATGCAAACTCGATTTCATGAAGATTATTGATCGTCTGAAAAGTAAATCAGACGGGAAATATATCGAAGTTACAGCCATTACTCCTACTCCGTTGGGAGAAGGGAAGACAACGACCTCCATGGGTCTTATGGAGGGGCTTGGGAAAAGAGGAAAAAATGTTGGTGGTTGTATCCGCCAACCTTCAGGTGGACCGACGATGAACATCAAGGGTACGGCTGCAGGAGGAGGAAAATCTCTTCTCATCCCGATGACTGAGTTTTCTCTCGGTCTAACCGGTGATATCAATGACATCACCAATGCCCACAACCTGGCAATGGTCGCTCTGAATGCCAGGATGCAACACGAACGAAACTATGACGATGCCGAGTTAGCAAAGCGAAAACTCAAACGTTTGGATGTTGATCCCGCCAACGTCGAGATGGGCTGGGTCATGGATTTTTGCGCCCAGGGCCTGCGAAACATTGTGATGGGTCTTGGGGGCAAGATGGATGGTTTTCTCATGCAATCCAAATTTGGCATTACGGTTAGTTCAGAGCTCATGGCTACCCTCTCCATCGTCCGGGATTTAAAAGACCTCAGGGAGAGGCTGGGTAAAATTATCGTAGCCTATGATAAGAAGGGCAAACCCGTAACCACTACAGACCTCGAAGTGGCAGGGGCCATGTGTGCATGGATGCGGAATACCATCAATCCCACATTGATGATGACCACAGAATATCAGCCCTGTCTGGTTCATGCCGGGCCTTTTGCCAACATCGCTGTGGGCCAGTCTTCCATTATTGGCGACAGAATTGGTCTAAAGATGTTTGACTACCACATCACAGAGAGTGGTTTTGCTGCGGATATTGGCTTTGAGAAGTTCTGGAATGTGAAATGTCGGTTGAGCGGTTTAGTCCCCAATGTTTCAATACTGACGGCTACGATCAGGGCCCTAAAGATGCATGGCGGTGGGCCTAAGGTCGTGGCAGGACTGCCCATTCCTCAAGAATACACGAAGGAGAACTTGGCCCTTTTGGAGAAAGGGATCGTCAATATGACTCACCTTATCGGGGTGATCAAGAAATCAGGAATCAGTCCGGTCGTCTGTATCAATGCCTTCCACACCGATACGAAAGACGAAATTGCAATGGTCCGAAAATATGCCGAGCAAGCAGGAGCGCGAGTTGCCCTTTCTGAACACTGGCTCAAAGGAGGCGATGGAGCCCTCGAGCTGGCCGATGTCGTCATGGAAGCTTGTAAAGATAAACCCAATCTCAAATTTCTCTACCCGCTGGAGATGCCACTCAGACAACGGGTTGAGACAGTTGCCAAGGAAGTATACGGAGCGGCTGGGGTCTCCTGGACTCCAGAGGCCGAGGCCAAAGCCAAACGATTTGAAGCCGACCCAGCATTGAAGGATTTTAATACCATGATGGTCAAGACCCATTTGAGCCTGACTCATGATCCAGCTATCAAAGGAGTACCCAAGGGTTGGATACTCCCGGTTCGTGATGTTTTAATCTTTGCCGGTGCAAAGTTCCTCTGTCCGATGACCGGAGCCATCAGCCTAATGCCAGGAACCAGCTCTGATCCCGCGTTTAGAAGGGTGGATGTTGATGTGAATACCGGCAAAGTAACGGGGCTCTTCTAAGAAGAGACTCCACTCATGATCAATCCCTACCTCCCCCGCTTCTATAAGCGGGGGAGGTAGGGGATCTAAATTTTTCAATCCTTCCTCTATCGAAATTGAGGCAGGATTGGGTTACAATTACTTTGTTAATGCCAAAGCATAATGTAGTCTTCCTACCCAGCGAAAGAAAAATTTCAGTAGATGAGGAGGAGAACCTGCTTCAAGCCGCTATGGAGGCAGGAATTCATATCAATGCCTCTTGCGGCGGAAGTGCAACGTGTGGAAAGTGTAAAGTCAAAATTGTGAAAGGAGCCGTTGATTCCCCCAAACATCCAAAACTCACCCAGTGGGAATATGACCAAGGATTTCGTCTTGCCTGCCTGACACCGATTCGTGACGATATCGACGTCGAGATCCCCATCGAATCACAGGTTGACAGATCTGTCCTTGCCCTCAAAGGCGATCGAGAGGCTCATAAATACCTCCTCTCTCCGCAGGATATTTACCAACTGGTTAAAGGGTGGGATGTCGATCCAGCGGTATTCAAAAGATATGTCGAGCTTGAACCTCCTTCACTTAAGAATAACGCAAGTGACCTGACCCGTCTGATCAATGCACTGGATCGACAGCATGGCATTGAAGGGATATCCGCTGACTTCCGTGTGATCATGAAGTTGAGTCGCATCCTTCGGGAATCGGATTGGAAGGTCACGGCTACGCTGGTTCTAACAAAAAAGGGCTATAAATTAGTCAATGTGGAACCTGGAGACAACACCCATCAGAACTATTCGATCGTTTTGGACATCGGAACCACGACGATCTTTGGTCAACTCCTCGACCTCAACGGATGCGTGGTCTATGCCTGTCCGGGCGGCCTGTGTGATGGATCCACTCTCTTCGCCCTGGCTGAAGCATCGGATTACAATGCCCAGATCAGTTATGGAGAAGATGTGATCACGCGGATCGTCTACTCCCAGAGGCCTGGAGGACTCAAGAAATTACAGGAGGTCGTTGTCTCCACCATCAACAAAATCATCCAGGAATTGCTCCAAATGAGCAAAATCGATCGATCTCTGATCTCCCATCTGGTGATTGCCGGCAATACCACGATGACCCAGCTCCTTTTGAGACTGGACCCGAAATATATTCGAGAAGCCCCCTATGTTCCGACAGCCAACTTCATCCCACCGGTGAGAGCCGTCCACCTTGGAATCAATATCGGGGATCATGTCCATGTCTATATTTTCCCGATGGTGGCGAGTTACGTCGGCGGAGATATTGTGGCCGGGATTTTAGGCTCCGGGGTTTTTCAAAGGGAGACCCTCACCCTATATATGGATATCGGTACGAATGGAGAGATCGTTCTCGGGAATAAAGACTGGCTGGCCAGTGTCTCCTGCTCTGCCGGTCCTGCCTTCGAAGGCGCAGGGGTTAAGTTCGGGATGAGGGCCACTCGCGGAGCCATTGAAGAGGTCAGCATCAACCCTCGGACTTACGAGCCGATGATCCTCACCATTGGAAGGACGAAACCCATCGGCATCTGCGGGTCGGGCCTGATCGACTCGGTGGCGGAGTTTCTGGAAGCAGGGATGATTGACCAGAATGGGAAGTTTAGAAGGGACCTGTCCACGGACCGTGTTCGAATGGGACCCGACGGCTATGAATATGTCCTGGCGCGGAAAGAGGAGACGCTCATCCACGAGGACATCGTCCTGACCGAGATCGATATCGAAAACTTAATCCGTACCAAAGCCGCCATCTATGCCGGCTGTAAGGTCTTGTTGAGCAGTGTCGGACTGGATTTTAAGGACCTTGAGCAGGTCATCATTGCTGGCGGATTCGGACGCCATCTCGATTTGGAAAAGGCAATCTTCATTGGCCTCTTGCCGGAGATCGATATCGAGAAATTTATCTTTGTCGGCAACGGCTCCTTGCTCGGGGCAAGGCTCCTCTCCTTCTCTAAGAACCTCCTGAAGGAGACGGAGCGAATCGCGTTGATGATGACGAACCTCGAATTGAGCAACCACCCCACGTTTATGGGCGAATTCATTGGGGCGATGTTTCTCCCCCACACGGATGTCTCTGCCTTCCCGAAAGTGATGGAAAGGCTTTACCGGATGAAAAGGGAGGTTCAATCGGAGAGGACGGTTGAAGGACAACTTTGAGCTTTACGATTGCGGTCTCAGGAAAAGGAGGAACGGGCAAAACCACTCTGGCTGGAATGATCATTCGGTTTCTCTTGGACAAAGGGAAAGGCCCTATTCTGGCCGTGGATGCGGATTCGAATTCGAACCTCAACGAGGTTTTGGGCGTACAGATCAGGTCCACCATCGGCGAAACCCGTGAGACGATGAAGAAGGATGTCCCTGTTGGAATGACGAAAGACATCTGGTTTGAATACAAGGTCCAGGAAGCCCTGACCGAGGCCAGAGGATTCGACCTCATCGCGATGGGACGCCCGGAGGGTCCGGGCTGTTATTGTGCGGCGAATACCTTGGCCAGAAAATGTTTGGATCTATTGACTGGAAATTACCAATACATCGTGATCGATAACGAAGCGGGGATGGAGCATTTCAGCCGACTGACGACCCGGGATGTCGATCTTCTTTTTATCCTCTCGGATTCCAGCCAGCGGGGTATCTTAACCGCCTCGCGGATTCGCGACCTCATCCATGCGTTGGACCTCCGCATCGTCCGTGAGGTACTGGTCGTCAACCGGGTTCAGGGTGAACCTGGTTCTGAATTCTATGAGGAAGTCAAGAAACAAAATCTCGAATTGGGAGGGGTCCTCCCTGTCGACGAAGAGGTGTACCGTTACGATTCGGAAGGCAAACCGACTTTTCAACTGCCCTTGGAGTCAAAGGCGGTTCAATCCGCCCGACGTATCTTTGAGAAATACATTCAGTAAGGCATGCGGAAGATTTTACGATTCACGAGGCACGTGATACGGATAACGATATCATCTTAAGGGGAGGTAAAAAAGATGACGGCAAAATTGATCAATGGAAATGAAGTCGCTCAACAGATTCGGGAGGAACTCAAGCAGGAAACAGCTCGGCTCAAGGAAAAATACAATGTCATCCCAGGGTTGGTAACCATCCTCGTAGGCGAGAACCCTGCTTCGGTGAGTTACGTGACGGCAAAGCAGAAGACATCCAAGGAGTTGGGGTTCTACTCGATTCAGGATAACCAACCTGCCACCATTAAGGAAGAAGATTTGCTCAAATTGATCGACAAATATAATAAGGATCCTAAGATCCACGGCATCCTGGTCCAGCTTCCTCTGCCCAAGCACATCAATGAGACAAAAATCCTTTACGCCATCGATCCGAAAAAAGACGTGGATGGGTTCCATCCGGTCAATGTCGGGAAATTGATGATTGGCGAAGCGGATTATCTCCCCTGCACGCCGGCAGGAATCCAACAGCTTCTGATTCGAGCCGGTACAAAGATCGACGGCGCAGAGGTCGTCGTCGTGGGAAGATCGAACATCGTGGGGAAACCTATTGCCAATATCCTCTTGCAAAAACAGAAAGGGGCCAACGCAACGGTGACGATATGCCATACGGGTACAAAGGATATGGCATTTCATACGAAGAGAGCGGACATCCTCATCGTTGCCGCCGGAAAGCCCAAGGCGGTCACGGCGGATATGGTGAAGCAAGGGGCAGTGGTCATCGATGTGGGCGTCAACCGGATCGGAATGACCCCCGAAGGAAAGGCAAAACTCTGCGGTGATGTTGATTTTGAGGGAGTCAAGGAGAAGGCGAGTGCGATCACCCCGGTTCCCGGAGGAGTGGGGCCGATGACGATCACGATGCTGATGATGAATACCGTAAAGGCTGCCAAAGTGCATGCAGGAATAACAAGTTAAGACTTATAAGTCAAGAGTTAGGAGTTAGGATTAAAATATTTTTTCTAGAAAGGAGGGTTCCGCGTGGCTGACCAATTCGAAGAAAAGGTGACTTTCGACGGCAAGAAGGTAAAAGTATTGGGCCCCACTTTTGAGGATGGAAAACCCGAAACGCCCATCAACTGGAGGCAGAAGATGAGAAATCGGGATGAGATGCTCGCCTATCTCAAAACCGGGGAACGTTACTGGTTCAGCGAGGAATGGTTCGGTAGCGAAAAACGAAAGACGAAGGCCTAAAAAAATAGTCAGAGGGAGGTGAGTGTCGTGGCATTTGAGATACCTAAAGTTACTTATACGGGAAAGATAAGAGAAGTCACGCTGGGAAAAGGACCAAAGGCTGTCACCGTGGGTGGAGAGACCTCCTACCCTTTTCACCTCTTTGAGGGAGCGATGCCCCATCCGCCCCGGATTGCCATGGAGGTTTATGACACGCCCCCGGAAGAATGGCCTGAAGCAGCCCTGGAACCCTTCAAGGATGTGGCCAAAGATCCTGTGGCCTGGGCCAAGAAATGTGTCCAGAGCTATGGGGCTGAGTTGATTGCTCTGCAACTCGTCAGCACCGATCCGAACGGCCTCAATCGTTCAAGCGACGAGGCCGCTCAAACAGCCAAGAAGGTGGCCAGCGCTGTGGATGTCCCGGTGATCGTATGGGGAAGCGGGAATGCCGATAAGGATGCAGACGTCCTCCGAAAAGTCGCTGAGACATGTGATGGGATGAATCTCGTCATCGGGCCCGTGGTGGAAGGAAACTATAAACAGGTGGGCGCAGGAGCGATCGCATACAAACACACAGCAATCGCTTCCACTCCAATCGATATCAACCTGGCCAAACAGCTCAATATCCTCCTGGGAAATCTGGGCGTCCCGGATGGACAAATTATCGTCGACCCGACGACCGGCGGACTCGGATACGGGATCGAATATACCTATTCGGTCATGGAACGAGATCGGATGGCTGCCCTCACACAACAAGACGAGAGGCTTCAATTCCCCATCCTCTGTAATATGGCCAAGGAGATTTGGAAGACGAAAGAAGCCAAGACAAAGACGGAAGATGCTCCCACTCTTGGCGACGCCAAGAAAAGAGGGATTCTCCTGGAGGCTGTTACCGCAGTCGTTCTTCTTTTGGCAGGGGCAGATGTTTTAGTGATGAGACATCCTGAGGCCATCAAACTGGTCCGGGAGATGATCGCCGATTTTACGGCCAAATGATAATGATAAAGAGGGAGGGAAAAATAAGGAGGATAAAAAATGTCAGACTTAGAGAAGAAAAGTATTGATCCAGCAACGATTAAAATGTTGAAGAAGGCTCAGGCGGACGGATGCGAGACGATCTTCGACCGGGCCGAAACCATGAAGCCCTGTCCCATCGGTGCAGAGGGAAGTTGTTGTAAGAACTGCGCCATGGGACCCTGCCGAGTCCCCGCTCCTAAGAAAAAAGGAGAAACGGCTGCAGAAAAAACAAAACGGACGGGCCTCTGCGGTGCCACAGCAGAGACGATTTCAGCACGCAACTTCGCGCGAATGGTGGCAGCCGGGACAGCTGCCCATTCAGACCATGCCCGCGGTATATCCGAAGTCTTTCTGGCGACCGCAAAGGGAGAGGTTCCCGGATTTCAGCTTAAAGACGAACAGAAACTCTACCAGGTTGCCATGGATTTCGGTGTGGAGATCGGTGACCGATCGATAAAAGACATCGCCGTCGACGTAGGTCATAAGGCCGTTGCCGAGTTTGGGCGGCAAGAGGGGGAGCCCCTCTTCATCAAAAGGGCCCCTCTAAAAAGGCAGGAGATCTGGAGAAAATTGGGAATCACCCCCCGGGGAATCGACCGAGAGGTCGTCGAACTCATGCACCGGACGCACATGGGGGTGGATCAAGATTATAGAAGTCTCTTGATGGCTGCCGCTCGCTGTGCCTTGGCCGATGGGTGGGGAGGTTCGATGATCTCAACCGAGCTTCAGGACATCCTCTTTGGAAACCCGGTTCCCGTCTTTGGTCAGATCAATCTTGGAGTCTTGAAAAAGGACGAGGTGAACGTCGTCATTCACGGCCACGAGCCGCTACTTCCGGAAATTATGGCAGATGTGGTCCATGACCCTGACATTCAGCAGGCAGCCAAGGCTGTCGGGGCAAAGGGAGTTAATCTGGCCGGCATGTGCTGCTCTGCCAATGAGATCTTGATGCGCCACGGCATCCCTGTGGCGGGAAACTTTTTACAGCAAGAGTTAGCCATTGTCACGGGCGCTGTCGATGCCATGGTGGTTGATGTCCAGTGTGAAATGCAGTCTTTGGCTCAGGTGGCCAAGTGCTACCACACCAAGTTGATCACCACCTCCGCCAAAGCCAAGATCGACGGGGCCACCCACATTGAATTTGAAGAACACAATGCTCCCAATGTGGCGAAGAAGATTTTGATGGAGGGCATCCAGAACTTTAAGAACAGAAAACCAAACGTCGAGATCCCTTCCGACACTGCAGATCAGGTCGTGGGGTTTAGCCATGAAACGATCAACTACCTGCTGGGAGGGGTCTTCCGGGCCTCCTACCGGCCTCTTAACGACAATATTATTAACGGTCGTATCCGGGGAATCGCTGGCGTGGTGGGCTGCAACAATGCACGAGTGACCCACGACGATCCCAACCTCACCTTGATCAAGGAATTGATCAAGAATGACGTGATCGTTCTGGTCACCGGGTGCAGCGCCATGGCCTGCGGCAAAGCAGGGCTCCTCACCCCGGAAGCTGCCCGGCAATATGCAGGCGCCGGTCTCGCCTCGGTCTGTGAGGCCGTCGGCATTCCACCCGTTCTTCACATGGGTTCCTGCGTGGACAATAGCAGGATCCTCATGGCAGCCACCGCAGTCGTTAAAGATGGAGGGCTGGGAGACGATATTAGCGACCTTCCGGCAGCCGGTGCAGCCCTGGAGTGGATGAGCGAAAAAGCCGTGGCCATCGGCCATTACTTCGTCGCGTCAGGGGTCTTCACGGTATTTGGCACAACGTGGCCCACCACAGGTAGCGAAGAGGTGACCAAGCTTCTCTTCGAGGAGTTCGAGAATACCGTAAAAGGGAAATGGGGTTTCGAACCAGATCCAATCAAGGCTGCTAAATTGATGATCGAGCATATCGACAAGAAAAGGAAGGCTCTGGGCATCGACAAAGCCCGAGAACGTGTGCTCTTCGACATGGCCAAACGCCGCGAACTGGATGCGGCCTAAGATTCAAAAATAACGTGTCCGTGCCCCGTGTCGCGTGTCCGTGATAAAAAAAACGGACACGGATAACGGACACGGTCACGAATCATGGAAGGAGGAATAGAACGTGTCAAAGATCATTGCATCTGCTGCCATCAGAGGCGCTCATAAGATTGTGGAAAGGGCCGAAACGAAATATCAGGAGGCCCTTAAGAAATGGGGACCGGACCAGGAGGTGGGTTTTCCAAACACGGCTTACTATCTCCCCGTGATCTATGCGATCCTCGGAATCCCCGTCCAGAAGATAGCGGATATGAAGCCGGTGTTAGATCGTTGCCGGACCTTGCTACCCCCCCTCGTGAAAGAAAAGGTCGCCCTTCCCTACCTGGCACCTGCCCTCGACGCGGGAATGGCCACTTTCTTTGCGGAGGAGATCATCGAGTCCATCCGGTACCTGGAAACCCCCAACTTTTACACGAAACAGGAAGACCCCCTGCCCGAGAATATCTGGCTGGGAGCGGCCGACGATGTGATCTTCCGCAAACGTGGCGTTGAATTCGTGGACGGAACAGCGCCCGGATTTGCTGCGATCGCAGGCGCCGCGCCCTCGCCGGAAGTAGCTAAAAAAATTGCCATCGAACTTCAGGAGAAGAACCTCTATATCTTCATGTGCGCGGAGAACGAAGGCAAGCGTTTCTCCCAACAGTTGGTCGAGGCAGGTGTTCAGATCGGATGGCCTACCCGTCTCGTCTCCTTTGGACCGGATATCAGCGCCGCGGTGTTTGCCATGGGGTTTGCCTGCCGGGTCGCCATGGCCTTTGGCGGTATCAAACCCGGAGATTTTCGAAAGAATTTGATTTACAACAAGGACCGAACCTTCGCCTTTGTCATGCCCTTGGGATATGTCAACGATGAGTGGTATGCCAATGCCGCGGGCGCCATCAATTGGGGGTTCCCGACGATCGCAGATACCCCCATTCCGGAGGTTCTACCTTCCGGCATCTGTACATACGAACACGTGGTCTCCAACATCCCCCACGATCAGATCGTCCAGAGGGCCGTCGAGGTGAGAGGATTGAAGGTGACCGTCGCTTCTGTTCCCATCCCGGTCTCTTACGGTCCCGCCTTCGAAGGCGAGCGGGTCAGGGGAGAGGATATCTACCTGGAGTGTGGCGGGGGACGAACCCATGCCGTGGAATGGGTGACTTCCAAGAACATGGATGAGGTTGAGGACGGAAAGGTCGATGTGATCGGTCCTGATTTGGATAAGATAAAACCACCCGGTCAACTCCCCCTCGCGATTGTCGCGGAAGTCGCAGGCCGACAGATGCAGGAGGATTTCGAGCCAATTCTGGAGAGACAAATCCACCATCTCATCAACTATGCCCAGGGGATCATGCATATTGGTCAAAGGGACATCGCCTGGTTAAGAGTCGGTAAGGGATCGGTGGAAAAAGGATTTCGTCTCTCCCATCTCGGTAAGATTCTCCATGCAAAGTTCCATCAGGACTTTGGAGCCATCTTCGACAAAGTCCAGGTCAAAGTCTATACGGATAAAGAAAAAGTGGACGAAATGCTTGCCAAAGCAAGAGACGTCTACAGAAAACGAGATGCCCGCATCGAAGGAATGACCGACGAGACCACGGACATTTTCTACTCCTGCACGCTTTGTCAATCCTTTGCACCCAACCATGTCTGTGTCATCAGTCCGGAAAGGACCGGGCTCTGCGGTGCTTACAACTGGATGGACTGCAAAGCTGCGTTTGAAATCAATCCCACCGGGCCGAATCAACCCGTCCAGAAGGGAGAGATGATCGATACAAAGCTTGGCCGGTGGAAGGGAGTCGACGAATTCGTGTTCAAGGCCTCCCGTCAGAAAATCGATCACTACAATTTCTATAGCCTAGTTTACGATCCGATGACCACCTGCGGTTGTTGCGAATGCATTGCCGCTGTGCTTCCGATGTGCAATGGGGTGATGACCGTTAATCGGGATTTTACAGGAATGACCCCATGCGGAATGAAGTTCACCACTCTGGCAGGTTCTGTCGGTGGCGGCGCGGTGACACCGGGGTTTGTGGGCCACAGTAAATACAATATTACTCAGAGAAAGTGGTTAGTCGGAGATGGCGGTCTCAAAAGACTGGTCTGGATACCCAAAATCCTCAAAGAAGAGATTGGAGAACGGTTGAAGAAACGAGCTCAAGAGATCGGCATTCCAAACCTACTGGATATGATTGCAGATGAAACCATTGGGGTGACGGAAGAGGAAATTCTTCCCTTCCTGACCGAGAAGAATCATCCGGCCCTCTCAATGGATCCGATTCTCGGATAATTGAAGCAAAGCGCTAAGCGCAGAGCGCATAGCGTTAAATCCTTATTACGAGAAGTTCGCTATGCGCCATGCTCTATGCGCTATGCGAAATTGGAAAGGAGCGACTATCATGGGAATGACAGGGATCCAAATCTTTAAGCTATTACCTAAAACCAACTGTAAGGAGTGCGGCGTTCCAACCTGTCTCGCTTTTGCCATGAACCTGGCTGCCGGAAAAGCAGAATTGGCCTCCTGTCCCTATGTGTCTGAGGAGGCAAAAGCCATGCTCTCTGAAGCCGCGGCGCCGCCGATTCGACCCCTTGCCATTGGCGCGGGTGAAAATGTGGTCAAGGTCGGTGGAGAAACGGTTTTGTTCCGTCATGAAAAGACCTTTGTCAACAAACCTGGTATTGCTATTCTGATCAGTGATACCATGCCGGAGGCAGAGGTCACTGCCCGCTTGAAGCGATTCAAGGAATTGAAATACGAAAGGGTCGGTCTGACCTTGCGGCCGGAGTTGATCGCGGTCAAGAACGAATCAGGCGACCCCGGAAAATTCGAAGCCTTGATCAAAAAGGTAAAAGGTGAAACCGATGCAGCCCTCATCCTGATGAGCGCCAAGGTGGATGCCTTGACGGCAGGCGTGAAGGCCTGCGCGGATCGTGTCCCGTTGATTTACGCGGCAACCGACGGCAATAGCGATGCCTTGGCCAATCTTGCCAAAGAAAACAAATGTCCGCTGGCGGTCAAAGCCGACAATCTTGATGCATTGCTCGCACTTTCTGACAAACTAACCGCCGCAGGCTTAAAAGACCTGGTCCTTGATTCCGGATCAAGGACCCTTCGCAAAGCCTTTGAGGACCAAATCTATATCCGCCGGGCAGCCCTCATCCAAAAAAGCCGCTCCCTCGGATTCCCAACCATTACCTTCCCTTGTGAAATGACGAAAGATCCGATGAAAGAGGCCTTGATTGCAGCAACCTTTGTATCGAAATATGCAGGTATCATCGTTCTCTCGGACTTCCAGGGCGAAAGCGTCTTTCCCCTTCTCGTGGAACGGCTGAATATTTATACCGACCCTCAGCGGCCCATGATGATGCAACAAGGAATCTACCCCATTGGCACCCCGACAGACGCTTCTCCAGTGCTCATCACGACCAACTTCTCTCTCACCTATTTTATCGTCTCCGGTGAGGTTGAATCGAGTCGGGTGCCGAGCTGGCTTTTGGTGATGGATACCGAAGGGCTGTCGGTTCTGACCGCCTGGGCCGCAGGAAAGTTCGTGGGCGATGCAATCGGCGCATTCATCAAAAAGAGTGGCATCACCGAGAAAGTCAAGCATCGTCGGGTGGTCATCCCCGGAGCGGTTGCAGCCGTAAGCGGCGACCTCGAAGAAGAGCTGGGTAAGGACTGGGAAGTCAAGATCGGACCCAGGGAAGCAGCTCACATACCCGCCTTTTTGAAGATGGGATAAACCGTTCGTGTCCGTGTCGGTTTTTCGTGTCCGTGGATGTTCCTTGATTGCCGACACAAGACACGGTCACATTTTTTCTGAAGAAGGAGGAAAATCATGTTACGTGTTGGCGAAAACCTGAATGTGATGGTCAAGAAGATTGGAACTGCCATGAAGGACAGAGATCCCAAGCCTATCCAGGAGTTGGCCCTGGCGGAGGCTAAGGTGGGGGTCGATTTCATCGATATCAACCTCGGACCTGCCCGAAAGGGCGGAGGAGAGTTGATGGAGTGGATCGTCAAGGTCGTCCAGGAGGTGGTGGATACGCCTCTTTACCTCGATACGATCAATACGGAAGCCATCGAAGCCGGGCTCAAGGTTTACAAGAACAAGAAAGGAAAGGCTGTGATCAATTCGATCATGGCCCGCCCCGAAAGCATGGACGCCAAGTTCCCCATCGCACAAAAACACAATGCGGGAATTGTTGCTCTTCTCTGGGGTCCCTCGGGCCTTCCCCGGGATGCAGACGAGAGAGGAGTCCTGGCAGCGGAGTTAATGCAAAAATGCTTAGAATTCGGGATCCCAGGCGAAGATGTCTGGATGGATCCCATTGTCACTCCGGTGACCAGCCCGCAGAGCCAGGTTCAGGTTCCGAGTTGTATCGAGTTTATGAAGATGTTCAAGGATCTCCAAGAAGTGCTCCCCGGGATGAGATCCACCTGCGGTCTTTCGAATGTTTCGAATGGAGCTCCGGAACACCTGAGGCCCATCCTCAATCAAACTTATATGATGATGCTCGAACGATATGGGATGGCCTCGGCCATCGTCGATGCCTTTGACGAAGATCTGAAGAAATTTGCTTCGGGGGGAAGAGAGGATCTCAGAAAACTCGTCTTCCGGGTCATGGACGGAGAAGAAGTTGATCTCAAGAAGCTGAGTAAAGAACAGGCCGATTATGCGAAGACCACCAGGGTCTTGATTGCCAAGACGCTTTACTCCGATTCATGGCTGGAACTGTAATCACTGAGTTTTAGCATCCGCCATATAGGAATTGAGGGATTGCGAAAATGGATGGTCTTCATGAATCCTTAAATTCCAAAATCCCTGAATTCAAAAATTCTATTTCGTTTCAATGAGGAAGTGCCTATGAAATCAGGAAGCCGTCTCGAGAGGGTCCTTGCAGCTGGACATTTTGCCTTCACCGGTGAACTCGGCCCACCCCAAGGAGCCAATGTGGAGGCGATCAAGAAAAAAGCAAATTATCTAAAGGGGATCACGGATGCGGTGAACATCACAGACAACCAGACGGCTGTCGTACGAATGGCAAGTTGGGCGGCTGGCTTGATTGCCATCCAGGAAGGTTTGGAACCCAACTACCAGATGGTCTGCCGCGATCGTAACCGCATCGCCATGCAGAGCGATATCCTGGGAGCTTACGCTCATGGCATTCGAAATATGCTCTGCCTTTCGGGTGACCACCAACAATTTGGCAATCACCCTTTGACAAAAGGCGTGTTCGACATCGACTCCATCCAGCTGATCAACATGGTCAAAGGGATGAGGGACAACAAGAAATTTCTGAACGGGGATGACATTGATGGGGCCCCGCAGTTATTCATCGGCGCTGCAGCCAACCCCTTTGCCGAACCTTTCGAATTCAGGGTGCACCGTTTGGCGAAAAAGGTCGCGGCGGGTGCCGATTTCATCCAGACCCAGTGTATCTACGACATGAAAAGGTTCCGAGAGTGGATGAAACAGGCCGACGATATGGGACTGACCGAGAAGGTCAATATTCTGGCGGGAGTCACTCCTCTGAAATCAGGAGGTATGGCCCGGTATATGGCCAAGAACGTCTCCGGCATCATCATCCCCGATGAGATCATTGATCGAATTGTAAATGCCAAAAAAGCCTCAGAAGAAGGAATCAAACTCTGCGTTGAACAAATCGAAGAATTGAAAGAGATGAAGGGGGTTCGTGGCGTTCATCTGATGGCCATTGAATGGGAACACAGGGTTCCAGAAATTGCGGAACGGGCTAAGTTGATACCCAGGCCTCAAGTTTAGGCAGTTAAATTAGCCTCCCGAAACTCGGAAGGCACACGAAGGGTGACGGCGGAGAAAGACTGAGAATGAGGAGAGATCCATGTTGGCTTTTATTCGGGGACAGCTGATATCGATTGCTTTTGTTGTGTTTGTTCTAGGGCTGATATTCCATTTTATCCAATTTTTCAGATTGACCAGGAAAAAAGAATGGGCTTACCCTCCCCTGGAAATAAAGTCGCAAAAGAAAACACCGGGACAGTGGGTCACTTCCTGCCTGGCATCCCTTAACGGAACCCTCTGGAAAACCTATCCCGTTGTGACAGTCATGACTTCCGTTTTCCACGTCTTTTTGATCGGGGTGCCTCTTTTTCTGCTCGGCCATAATATGCTCCTGAGCCAATCCTGGGGTCTTAGCTTTTGGAGCTTGCGCGAATCTGTCACCGACGTCTTAACCGTCGTCGTTATCGTCTGTGCGGCCTTTTTCCTCGGCCGGCGATTATTCCTCGCCCGCGTTCGGGCCATCACGACGGCCTATGACTATCTCGTCCTGCTTATCGCGGTGGCCCCCTTTCTGACGGGGTACTTCGCATACCACCAGTGGTTTGATTATCGCACGGTGATGACCATCCACATTCTGTCGGGAGTGGTCATGCTTATCACGATCCCGTTTACGAAACTCGGCCACATGCTCTTTTTCTTTCTCTATCGATTCCTGATCGGAACCGAATACAGTTTCGCAAGGGGAGCCCGGGCCTGGTAACGGAAAGAATCTTGCGGCATGGAGAACACTATGTCTCATCAGGAATTGAAACCAGTCGACACAAAACAGATCCAAGGGATGCTCAGCCGGAAAAAGGGCAAAATGAAACGATTTTTGTCCTACTGTGCCCATTGCAGCCTTTGTGCCGAAAGCTGTTTTTTATACATGGAGCACCATAAGGATCCGCAATACATGCCCTCATATAAGGCGATCAATTCCTTGGGCAAATTATACAGAAAAAACGGTAAGGTAGACCGGAAGCTTTTGACGGAGATGAAGGGCATTGTCTGGAGAAACTGTGTGCTTTGCGGCCGTTGTTATTGCCCCATTGGGATTCATATCCCGAGCATGATTGCCTTTGCCAGAAGCATCCTCAGGTCCCAGGATGTCTATCCTCAGCTGGATGAGGTTTCGTCGGAGAGCTGGTTGTAATACGGAGGGAAATTTGCGAAGGAGAAAGGGTATGAAATGGACCGGCTGTAGCCTCTGGATGATCGCGTTTGCTGCTCTCCTGATGTTAAGCCACTCTCCCGTCAACGCACAGCCGGATAAGATGATATTGGATCTTTCGGCCATCTCCGGGAAGACAACGAGACCCCCGGTGAGCTTTCCTCACAACCGCCACGTGGAAGCAGGCTTGTCCTGTAAGGACTGCCATCACATCTACGAAAACGGGAAAAACGTTCTGGACGAAAGTAAACTCGAGGAAGGAAATAAGGGCATCCGTTGCTCTGCCTGTCATGGTCCGAAATCCCAAGCCAATCTCGAACAGGCCTTTCACAATCAATGCGTCGGCTGTCACACAAAATACGAGAAAGAAAAGAAGAAGACAGGTCCCCGGTACTGTGGGGAATGTCATATACGAAAATAGCGTAGCCGGAGGAAGAAAAATGATTGTTGGGGAAAGAAAACCTTTTGACGAGATCAAGGAAATGATCAAGAGCTTCAAGAAGGTTCTGAATGTGGGTTGCGGGGGTTGTACATCCATCTGCATGGCCGGCGGTCAAAGAGAAGTCGGACTCTTAAATGAGGAACTCCAGAACGCCTTCAAGCAGGAGGGAGCCTCGTCTCGGGTGGATGGGTTCACCATTGAGCGACAGTGCAATGCCGATTTCTTCTCGGAGCTGGACGAGATCGTAAAAGAATATGATGGCTTGTTGTCCATGGCTTGTGGAGCCGGGGTCCAATTCCTTGCCGACCGATACCCTCAAAAACCGGTGTTTCCCGCTTTGAACACCGTTTTCGTCGGCGTCGACCGGGATATCGGGTGGTTCGAGGAGAATTGCAGGACGTGCCGTGAGTGCGTCTTGGGAGAAACAGGAGGAATATGCCCTGTTACAAGGTGCGCCAAAAGTCTCTTCAACGGCCCCTGCGGAGGAACTTCTCGGGAGGGTAAATGCGAAGTGAGCAAGGATACTCCTTGCGCCTGGTTTGAGATCCATAAACGCCTGAAGGAACAAAACAGGCTGGAGAACATTCTGAGGCTGAAACCCGCAAGGGAATGGCGAAATCAAAC